>Ga0116230_10000360_pt1 | contig 39229 bp, 25 predicted proteins | sample S1TSphfallax_3_FD_88678 | JGI IMG/M metagenome (GOLD analysis project Ga0116230, IMG submission 88678) | Host-associated microbial communities from peat moss isolated from Minnesota, USA - S1T2_Fd - Sphagnum fallax MG | ecosystem: Host-associated > Plants > Peat moss > Unclassified | place... | reverse complement strand
CGGACCGAGTCAAACCTTCACCTGGGCAGCCGCCTCCAGCGCCACCGGCTACCTGCTGCAACTGGGAAGCACCGGCGTCGGTTCCGACAACCTGCTCAATTCACCGGAATACAGCGCCACCACGCTGTCGATCGCCATCGCCAGCCTGCCCGTTAACGGAGAAACCATCTACGCGCGGCTGATTACCGACTACGACGGCACCCATCTCTCCAAGGACTACGTCTTCACCGCAGCCAAGCAGGCGTTGTTGATCTCGCCGGCGGAGGGCGCCACGCTGGCCGGCCCCGCGGCGACCTTCCACTGGTCGGCCGCCACGGGCGGCAACGTTAAGGGTTACTTCCTGCAGTTGGGCAGCACCGGCGCCGGTTCCGGCAACCTGCTCAACTCGACCGAATACAGCGCAACTACGCTGTCGGCCACGATCCCCGGTCTGCCCGCCAACGGGGAGGCCATCTACGCCCAGATCGTCACCGATTACAACGGAACTCGCGTCGTCAAGGACTACGTCTTTACCGCAACCAGGCAGGCCTTGTTGACCTCGCCTTCGGAGGGCGCCACGCTGGCGGGACCGAGCGTCACTTTCAACTGGACGGCGGCGACCGACAGCGGCGTCAAGGGATACTTCCTGCAGTTGGGCAGCACCGGACCCGGTTCCGGCAACCTGCTCAATTCGACCGAGTACAGCGCCACAACCCTCTCGGCGACGATCCCAGGTCTGCCCGTCAACGGTGAGAATATCTACGCCCAGATCGTCACCGATTACAACGGAACCCACGTCGTCAAGGACTACGTCTTCACAGCGGCGAAAGACTCGGCTCTGACCACGCCGACGCCCGGCGCCACGCTGACCGGCGCCACCGTGACCTTCGACTGGCAGAAGGCGACCGGAAGCAACGTCAAAGGGTACCTCCTGCAACTGGGCACAACCGGAGTCGGCTCATCGAACCTCTTGAACTCCGCCGAGTATCCGGCCACCCAAACCTCCGCCACAGCCAACAACCTACCAACCTCCGGAGGCACCGTCTACGCGCGGCTTATTACCGACTACAACGGTACGCACGTCTATCGGGACTTCACCTACCAAGCGAAGTAAGAGGACGAAACCCCCGAGCCGGCGGGGTGACTCGCCTTCGTTCTTGCACTCCCCACCCCCCGACGCCAAACAGGGTACCCCATCCTGCCACGGCGTTGGGCAGGGTGGGGGGCCGCAGAAGCCAGCTTCGTTCCAGTCCTCGCCGTTATCCCTCCCGCCAAGACCGACTCTCTCGCCCCGCGTTACAAGAAAGAAGGTAAAATCCCGTTGCGTTCAATTACCTCCCAAACGCGCATAATCGAAGAGTGAACCCCCAAGACCCCAACCCGACAGGAATCGCAACCGCCAAACCGCACCCCGCTCCGTCACTCAGGCGCCCTGCGAATCCGCGCGCAAGACGAGACAAGAGCGCGCAAAAACGCGATAAAAACGCCCTTAACGCGCCCCAAGACTCCGCGTATCTTTATTCATTTCTTCAAGATACAAGACAATCGCATACTCACCCCCGGTTTTTTTCGCGAAAACTGGCAATTTTCATGCCAAACCGTCCCGCCGAAGCACTTCGCGAAGTCCCTCCCAAAGCCGCCAGAAAGTCCGTTTGACGACCGCCAACGCCGCGGGTGTATGATTCCGCTCCGGAAGAGGATGAACGTGAAAATGCCCCGCAAACTCCTCTTCCTCTGAGGTGAAATCATGGCAACATCGACTGGGTTGCAGCCCGGCATTCTGGGCGGCGGACGGCGCGGCTTTCGTGCCCGGTACGGCAACTTCATCGGCGGCGAGTGGGTCACTCCCTGCTCCGGCAAGTATTTCGAGAACATCACCCCGGTCACGGGCCAGGCCTTCTGCGAGATTCCCCGCTCCAACGCCGCAGATATCGACATGGCGCTGGACGCGGCGCACAAAGCCAAGACCGGCTGGGGCAAGACCAGCGTGGCCGAAAGAGCCAATATTCTCAACCAGATAGCCCAGCGCATGGAAGGCAACCTCACCCTGCTGGCCGAGGCGGAAACCTGGGACAACGGCAAACCCATCCGCGAAACCATGGCCGCCGACCTGCCCCTGGCCATCGACCACTGGCGCTACTTCGCCGGATGCATCCGCGCCCAGGAGGGTGCCCTGTCGCAGATCGACAACGACACCGTCGCCTACCACTTCCACGAACCGCTCGGCGTAGTCGGCCAGATCATCCCCTGGAACTTCCCCCTGCTGATGGCCACCTGGAAACTGGCCCCAGCGATCGCCGCCGGCAACTGCGTCGTCCTCAAGCCGGCCGAGCAGACCCCCGCCAGCATTCTGGTCTGGGCTGAACTGATCGGCGACCTCCTACCACCGGGGGTTCTGAACATCGTAAACGGCTTCGGCCTCGAAGCCGGCAAGCCGCTGGCGTCTTCCTCGCGCATCGCCAAGATCGCTTTTACGGGCGAGACAACAACCGGGCGGCTTATTATGCAATACGCCAGCCAGAACCTCATCCCAGTTACTCTGGAGTTAGGCGGCAAGTCCCCCAACATCTTCTTTGCCGACGTACTTCAGGAAGACGACGACTTCTTCGACAAGGCGCTCGAAGGCTTTACGATGTTTGCGCTCAATCAGGGCGAGGTTTGCACCTGCCCGAGCCGCGCGCTGATTCAGGAATCGATCTACGACCGCTTTATGGAGCGCGCCCTGAAGCGCGTCGCCGCCGTCAAGCAGGGCAACCCGCTCGATAGCTCGACGATGATCGGCGCGCAGGCATCGAGTGAGCAGTTGGAGAAGATTCTGAGTTACATCGACATCGGAAAGCAGGAAGGCGCGAAGTTGCTGGCCGGCGGGAAGCGCAACATCCTCGAAGGCGACCTCGAAGGCGGCTACTATGTGGAACCGACTGTCTTTGAAGGTCACAACAAGATGCGTATCTTCCAGGAAGAAATCTTCGGCCCGGTCGTTTCGGTCACTACTTTCAAGGATGAGGAAGAAGCGCTGCAAATCGCCAACGACACGCTCTACGGCCTGGGCGCGGGAGTATGGAGCAGGGATGCGAATCGCTGCTATCGCTTCGGGCGCGGCATTCAGGCGGGCCGGGTATGGACCAATTGCTACCACGCGTATCCAGCCCACGCAGCCTTCGGCGGCTACAAGCAGAGCGGCATCGGACGCGAAACGCACTCCATGATGCTGGACCACTATCAACAAACGAAGAACATGCTGGTAAGTTACTCGCCGAAGAAACTGGGATTTTTCTGAGACGGATCCTTCGCCGCGCTCAGAATGGCAACCAAAACGAATCGATAGGCGCCGCAAAATTATGCGGCGCCTATCTTGTGCATATAATCGGCGTCGATCTTGAGCGATTGCCTCCACGGAACGGTGAAGGCTTCCTGTTCCACAAAAACATGCTCGATGTGGCCGGTTTTCGAAGCGGCTTCGAAAATAGGGCGGTAATCGACCGAGCCAAGCCCCATTTCTTCCACTTTCGGCTCGCCTTCGGCATTCTTTTCGGCGAGATTGAAGTCTTTGACGTGCAGCATGACGATGCGGGTGGGATATTTTTCGAGCATTTCGACCGGTTTGCCGCCCCCAACAATGACCCAGCCGCAGTCCATTTCAAAGCTGACCTTGGCCGGATCGGTTAGCCGCATCAACTCCCCGAAGGGCAAGACTCCATCGGTAACATGGAACTCGGCAATATGATTGTGATAACCGAATTTCATCCCGGCGGCAGAAACTTTTTCGCCAAAGTTGTTGAACTGATCGGCATTCCAGCGCCAGTCGTCCAGAGTAAGGCCTTTGGCCGACTTGGAGTGAGTCGGAGCATACCCTGGCGAAGCACAGACGATGTGGCCTACACCTAACCGGTGGTGAAAATCGAGTATGCGGTCGAAGTCTTTGCTCAGGGCATCGTATCCAAAGTGAGCGCTAACAAGTTTCAGACCCGCGGCCGACAAGGCTTGCTGGACTTCCGCCACCGAGTGATCGTAGTAGCCGGCGGATTCGACCTCCTCGTATCCCAGTTCGCCGATTTCTTTCAGCGTCCCCGCGTAATCTTTCGGAAGGAACTCGCGCACGGAGTAAAGCTGCAAGCCAAGCGGGAACTTTCGGATGCTTGCATGCAGGCTCGTATTTCCCATCAGGGCAGAGGCGCAGACAAGGGAACTTGCGCCCGTTTTAACGAAGTTTCTGCGTGATTGAATCATGGTTTCTCCCGATCTCTCTAAACGTTGCCTTGGCGCATCTGCTCGGCGAGATATTCGGAAGCGCGCATGGCAAGCGACGTAATGGTCATGGTGGGGTTTTGCCAGCCTGCGCTGACGAAACTGCTGCCGTCGACGACCCAAAGATTTTTGATGTCGTGGCTTTGGTTCCACTTATTCAAGACGCTGGTCTTGGGATCGTTGCCCATGCGGCAGGTGCCTAACTCGTGGATGCTGTAGCCGGGCGGATTCGGATCGTAATTCTTAGTCAGCACTTCAAATCCGGCCGCCTCGGCTAACTCGATGCTGGTATCCACGGCGTCGCGGGCCATGTTGAATTCGTTGTCCGTGTATTTGGTCTCGATGCGTAGCGCGGGAATATCCCAGGCATCGACGACTTCTTTATCGATGCGAACGTGGTTTTCGTAACGCGCCAAAACTTCGCCCATGATGCCGGTTGAGATGCCGCTCCCGTGATAACTGTCGAGCTTCCGGTGCAGGTCTGCGCCGTATGTAGCAAAGTTGCGCGGGTCAATTTCTCCGGTATTGGAAAATACGTTGAGCGCATAACCGCGAAGGAAGTCTTTGGCTTTGGTGTCGATGTTGCGGAAGCGCGGAATGAGAGCGCTGCCGCCAACTAACTCAGGCGTAGCGCGACCGTCGCGCGCTTCCGGCACGGAGCAGAAAATGCCGGCGCCGTAAATCTGGTCGATGAGGTAATGGCCCATGACGCCGCTGGAGTTGGCCAGGCCGGAGTTGAGAAGGAGGCGCGTGCTTTCGAGCGTGCCGGCGGCGAGAACGACGACGCGCGCTTTCACGCTCATTTCGCGGCGCGAGATGCGGTCGACGAAGTGAGCTTCGTTGATGAGGCCGGTGTTCTTGTCGGTTGTGAGCTTGCGGACGACGACGTTGGGAATGGCGCGGAGTTTGCCGGTCGCAAAGGCGTCCGGCAGCAGCAGGTTGATGGAACTGGCGAGCTGATTGATCCCCTGAGAACTTCGCTGTTTCGTAACCGGTATGTTGCGCGCCGTGCCGGCCGCGATCAGGCGCTGAAAGCACTGCGACCAGCCGGTATTATCCGGGATGAAGTTGCCGTCGGGATACTGCGGCAGGCGGTCTGCGTGGCCAGTGACTCGGAAGATGCCTTCGACGCGGGAGTAATAGGGAGCGAGGTCGGCCAAACTGATTGGCCAGTCGTCGCCGTAGCCGTCGTGGGATTTGGCTTTGAATTCGTAATCACTAAGACGAAAAGAGGCACGCGACCAGAAGAGCGATCTGCCGCCGAACAGCCGCACGCGGACCCAGTTATAGGGCTTATCCGGATCGGTGGTATAAGGAACTTCCGTCTCATCGACCCAGGTGTTGGCGTTGAACTCGTTGGATTGAAAGACGTGGGGCAACTGGCCGGGTTGCTTGAATCCCCGATAGGGTAGCGTGTAAGCAGGCTTGACCTCCGTGTCCTTGACCGGGTCGGCGATGGGACCGGCGTTGAGCATGAGGCAGTGGATGCCCTTTTCGGTGAGTATCTTGGCGGCCATGCCGCCGGAGTGGCCGGAGCCGATGATGAGTACGTCTACAGTTTCTTCGGGCATAACTCCTCGGGAGTTGGCGGATAGGCGATGGAGCAGATCCTTCACTTGGTTCCGGATGACAAATCTAACTCAACCCGGAGACGCTGCGACGGAGGTCTGGTTCGACTGGGTACCAGTAGAGGTCGATGTTCGGCGTTCGCTGGCCGGCGGCTTGGGCGGCATCGCTCCAGGCCGCGGAGTTGATGGTGGCCAGACGGATCTCTTCCTGGGCGACGTTGATGAAGCGCGCGTATGGCTCGGCGGGCGGATGGTCGTTGAGCCAGGCTTTGAGGTGCGGGCGGATGAGTTTGTCCGCCTGTCCATCGTCAAGGGCGGCAAAAGGCTTCTGAAAGCTCCGTTGCGCATCAGACTCCAAGCGATCCAGTCCGGAGGAGTACATCTGCTGGCGATCCACGGGAGAAACGCCGATGAGGAAGTCGAGAAATTCAGGCGCGCCTGCTTCGATCGCTCCCGGATACGACTTGTAAGGCGGCTGCAGAATTTCTGCGAGATGGCGCAGGGTCGCAGTCTGAGTTGCGCTGAAGAAATGGGAGTCGGTCTGCGCCACGGCGTCTGGGGCAAGCGGCGTCATGGGCAGTGGTTTCGCTTCGAGCAGGCCGCGCATCCAGGGCTCGGGTGCGGGGGCTTTTGGCGCCTGCGGCGGCAGCGCTACGGGCTTTTGCGCAGTGGCCGCTCCGGCGGAAACGGTGGCTGCCACGATGGCTTTGACGAAGTCGCGCCTCTGCATGAGGTTGATGGGACTCCTCGGAGTGAATTTGCGTGCGAGATGAGGGTAAGAGGCTGGGGTTGGGGTTGTAAATGATTTCCTCGTGAAGAGCGCTGCCGTATATCGGAGACCTCGAATTTATTGCTTCCAGCAGGGATACTAAAGCCTCGCTGCCGACCCTGAACGGTAGCCGCGGCGAGTGTGCTGAGGATCCGACAGACAACACCTCCAGCCAGTAGGTCTCTCAGGACCAGACCCTGACCTTGCGGAATGGGACGTCAGAGGTGGCGGAGGCCAGTCCTCCGAGCCAGTGGAGTAAAGCTCCCAGGATTGGGTTAGGCGTGGCGGGGAGCGGTCTCCGTGGCGGCGCTATGGTTCTGCGCGAATCAGGTTGGATGGTATGAAAGCGCGGGAAGGGTTGTGAATGCGCCCGGACCGGACGGGAAGTCGGACTGCGCGCGACTGGCGGGACTGCTGTCTTGGTGGGTTTCCGGCGCCGAGCCGGGCTTGCCCAGGAGCGATACTAGAGATGGAAGGGCGCCTGAAGGGAGCACGCCATGACAACGGCCACATCGACGACCAAGCTCAAGTTCCTCGAAGACCGGTGGGACGAGAGGGTTGCCAGCGCATTGGATGAACCGGAGTTGCTGCGCTACCGGTCGAATCTGCTGGGCTCGGACCTGCGCATCACCAATTTTGCCGGCGGCAACACCAGTTCGAAGTTGACGGAGATTGATCCGTTAACGGGCGAGCCGGTCGCGGTGTTGTGGGTGAAAGGGAGCGGCGGCGACCTGCGAAGCATCGCGCGGTCTGGATTTGCGACGCTCTACCAGGAGAGGCTGCTGGCGCTCGAAAAGAGCTATCGCGGCGTGGAGTTCGAGGACGATATCGTCGGCCTGTATCCGCTGGCGGCGTTTCGCGGCAATCCAGTGGCGGCTTCGATCGATACGCCGCTGCATGGGTTTCTACCGTTCAGGCATGTGGACCATCTGCACCCGGACTGGGGCATTGCGCTGGCGGCCGCGGCGAATGGGCTCGAAAAGATGGAGGAATTCAATCGCGCGTTCGGCCACAGGCTGGTTTGGTTGCCGTGGTTCCGGCCCGGGTTTGAGCTGGCGATGATGCTGAGGCGCGCCGTTCAGGAAGACCCTGAGTGCGACGGCATCGTGCTGGGCGGACATGGCCTGTTTACTTGGGGCGACACGCAGCGCGAATCGTACCGCAATACCGTCACCATGATCGACCATCTCGGTCAATTCCTCGACCGGCATCGAACGCTGGTGGGACCTGCAATTTTCGGAGGTCAGGCGCAGGCGGCTCGGCCGGAGCGCCGGTCGATTGCGACGGCGATTCTTCCGTTTTTGCGCGGGCGAGTCAGTTCCGGGCGGCGGTCGATTGCCGGATTCTCCGATGGCGACGACGTCTTGGAATTTGCGAATTCCGCTCATGCCGAGCGGCTGGCGTACCTGGGCACGAGCTGTCCGGACCACTTTATCCGCACAAAGATCCGGCCTATGTTCGTTCCCTGGGCTCCGGACGCGGACCTGGCAGCGTTGAAGGCGCAGATTTTCGAGTCGCTGAAGACCTATCGCGACGAGTATCGGGCGTATTACCGGGCACATGCCACGCCTGAGTCTCCGTTGCTGCGCGATCCCAGCCCGACCGTGGTGCTGATTCCGGGGTTGGGAATGTTCAGCTTTGGAAAAACAAAGACGGAGGCGCGGATTATTGGCGAATTCTATACGAATGCGATTCATGTGATGCAGGGCGCGAGCGCGCTGGGGTACGGATTGCCTGCGATCGCTACGGGCGATCCAATTCCCCAGGCGGGTCCCGCGGCTCCCGCTTCCGCATTCTCAGTTTGCACCAATTATGTGGCGTTGCCGCTCTCTGAGGCGTTCCGCATCGAGTATTGGGCATTGGAGGAAGCCAAGATTCGCCGCCAGCCGGCGGAAAAGGAGCTAAGCCGCAAGGTGGTGATGGTCGTAGGCGGCGGCAGCGGCATTGGACGCGAAGTGGCGCGGCTGGCAGCCGAACGCGGAGCGCATGTGGTCGTCGCCGACTGCGATTTGGGCGGCGCAGAGCGGGTCGCAGGCGAGCTGAAAAAGATCGCGCCGCCGGAGTTCAGCGCGTGGGCCGGCGTGGATATTTGCGACCGCGCGGCGATCCGAAAGGCGCTCGACGCGGTCGTTGAGGCCTTTGGCGGTCTCGATATTCTAGTGAACACGGCGGCGCTGTTTCCCTCCTCGCCGGATGGCGTAGTTTCCGATGCGATGTGGGCGACGACGCTGGATTGGAATGTGACTGCCAATTTTCTGCTGGCGGATGAGGCGGCGAAGCTCTTTGCGGAGCAAGATTTGGAGGCTGCCGTGGTGCTGACCAGCTCGGCCAACGCGGTTGTCTCGAAGCGCGGCAGCGAGGCTTACGACGTGAGCAAGGCCGCGCTGAGCCACTTGGTACGGGAGTTGGCGGTCGGCCTGGCGCCCAGGGTGCGGGTCAACGGAATCAGTCCGGCGACGGTGGTTGAGAGTTCGACGATCTTTCCGCAGGACCGGGTGCGGGATTCGCTCGCGGAATACCGTATCCCGTTCGACGACGCGCTCTCGGAGGAAGAATTGCGCACGCTCCTGCCAGGCTTTTGCGCCCAACGGACGCTGATCCGTCAGCCGATCGACCCCATAGACTGCGCTGAGGCGATTTTGTTTCTGGCCGGAGACAAGTCTCGCCGCACCTCGGGCCATTTGATCCCGGTCGACGGCGGCCTGGCGGAGGCGTTTCTGCGTTGACTGCCGCAGGGTTGCTAGACCGGAGGGGGCGCGTCGCGATCGACCTTGGAGCGTAAAGCTACTGGGTTTCGCTGCCCCGCTGGCTAGGCGATGCCTTGGAGTTGGTGCGCGCGCGGGCATCGCGGCTCGCGGCGGCGAGGTGGAACTGAATCTGGAGGTCTTGGAAGAGGCTGCCGGACCGGTGTTGATTATGATGAAGATATGCCGATTCCCTCCGCCAACGCTCTACCATTGCGCAATCAAACGTTGCTGATCGACGCAGACGATACGCTGTGGGAGAACAACATCTACTTCGAGCGGGCGATTGCCGCCTACATCGGTTCTCTCGACCATCTGCCGCACACGCCGGAGCAGGTGCGGGCGGCGCTGAATCAGGCGGAGCGAGAGACGATCCTTGCCCAGGGTTACGGGTTGGGCAGCTTCACGCAGTCGCTGATCGCCTGTTTCGAGCGGCTCGCGGGAGAGCCGGCCTCGATTCACCAGATCGCGCAGATTCACAGCTTTGCGCAGAGCATTGCCGAGCAGGAGATTGAGCTGTTGCCCGGCGTGGCCGAGTTGCTGCCGGAACTTGCGGCGCGCCATCGGCTGATTCTGATGACCAAGGGCAGTCAAGCAGAGCAGGCGGACAAGCTGGCGCGATCCGGCCTCGCGAAATACTTCAGCGGCGTGGAGATTGTGGCGGAGAAGCATCCCGCGGCCTACGCCGAGGTCGTGGGGCGGCATGGGTGCGATCCGGGCTCGACCTGGATGATCGGCAACAGTCCCAAGTCGGACATCAATCCGGCGCTCGCGGCCGGACTGAACGCGATATTCATCTTCCACAAGGACACCTGGGTGCTGGAACACGCCGACATTGCCGCCGCGCCCGGGGGGCAATATCTGCTCGAAGTGGATTCGTTTCGCAGACTGGCAGAGATATTTTGAGATTTTGCCGACTTCCGGCGCGGCGGAAGTCCATCCTTTCGAAGCGGACAATTTGAGCAACGGACTTTATCGCAGGAGCGGGACTTCTTGCGAAGTTTCTCAGGAGATTTTCTTGGAATCCGTCACACTTTCGAGCATAGAAGCCGCACGGGAGCGCCTCGGCGACGCGATCCATCTGTCCCCGTGCCAGCTTTCGCATCATCTTTCGGAACGTATCGGGCTCCCGATTTTCCTGAAACTGGAGAATCTGCAGCGCACCGGCTCCTTCAAAGAGCGCGGCGCCCTGAACAAGCTGCTGACGCTCACCGAGGAGCAGCGCAAGCGGGGTGTGATAGCCGCCTCCGCCGGGAACCATGCGCAGGGCGTGGCGTTTCATGCGACCAAGCTCGGAATCCAGTCGCAGATTGTGATGCCGCAGGCCACGCCGCTGGTCAAGGTCGTCTCAACGCGCGGCTTTGGGGCCGAGGTGATCCTGCATGGGGCCAATTACGACGAGGCCTGCGAGGAGGCGCTCATGCGCTGCGAACTGCAGGGACTGACGTTCATCCATCCCTTCGACGATCCGGTGGTCATTGCCGGCCAGGGCACCATTGGCCTGGAACTGCTGGAGCAGATTCCCGATCTTGAAGCGGTCGTTGTCCCCATCGGCGGCGGAGGGCTGATCGGCGGCATTGCCTGCGCGCTGAAGGAGCGCAACCCGAAGATCCGCGTCATCGGCGTAGAACCGGAGAAGCTGCCCTCGATGCTGCGCGCGAGAAAGGCGGGCGAGCCGATCACGCTCGCGCCCCAGGCGACGATCGCCGACGGCATTGCCGTGCGCCGCGCTGGCGACGTGACTCTGCCGCTGGTCTCGCGCTATGTGGACGAGATTGCGACCGTTGACGACGAGGAGATCGCCAGCGCCATCCTGATGCTACTGGAGCAGGAAAAGACGCTGGCAGAAGGCGCGGGCGCGGCGGCGCTGGCGGCGCTCTTGCAGGAGAAGACCAGCCTGCGCCACCAGCGCACGGCGGTGCTGGTCTGCGGCGGCAACATCGATGTGACGCTCTTGGCCAAGATCATCGCGCGCGGCCTGGTGAAGGATGGGCGTATGCTGCGGATTCGGGTCTATCTGCTCGACCGGCCCGGCGCCCTGCTGCAGCTGACCGAGGTGTTGGCGCGGGAACGGGCCAACATCGTCGAAACCATTCACAATCGTGCGTACTATGGGGTCAGCCTGGGCGAAACGGTGATCGATGTGACGCTCGAAACGCGCGGCGCAGCGCACATTACGGCCATCAGCCATGCGCTGGGCGAGGCCGGATTCCGCTTCGAGCGGATCCTCTAGGAGCACCATGTACACGCCGGCATTCAACCGAGTCGAAGATCGCGCACTGCTGATCGAAGCGATGCGCATGTGGTCGTTTGCGGTTCTGTACGGGGCGGACGCAAGTGGCTCGCCGATGGCCACCCATCTGCCGCTGGCGATTTTGGATGAAGGAGAATTTGGCGTGCTGGAAGGGCACTTTGCCCTGGCCAATCCGCACTGGAAGGCGCTGGAGGGGCGGGAAACTCTGGCGGTTTTTTCCGGCCCGCACAGCTACGTTTCTCCGTCGCTCTACATCGAGCGCAAGTCAGTGCCAACCTGGAATTACCTCGCCATTCACGCCACTGGGACGATGCAGATTGTCGGCGAGGTTCCGGGCGACCACGCCGGCAATCACGCTCGCAAGGAAGACCTGCTGAAACGGCTGATCGCCATCCATGAGCCGGCCTACGCCGCGCAATGGGACAGTCTGCCGCCAGCCTACCGTATCTCGATGACGGCGGGGATTGTCGGCTTTCGCATCCCAATTGGCAAGCTCGAAGGCAAGTTCAAACTGAGCCAGAACCGGCCCGAGCAGGACAGGAAAAACATTCATGGCGCTCACGCCGCCGGTACGCCCGACCAGCAGGCGCTGGCCGCATGGATGGAGCGCCTGAAACGATGAAGGCCGTTATAAAACGCCCCGCGGTAAGCCATCGAGCCATCCGTTGGCAATTGGCTCTTCCGCCGTCGCAATCCGAGGTTTAGGCGGCGGCCTGTCTCGGCAGGCGGTCCAGGGCACCCTCCTGGCCGCGTTGTCTCCAGGGCAGAGTCTTGGCAACTGGGCGCGGAATGGCCGGCGAAAGCGCGGCGCGCAGATGCGACATGGCGCAACTGCGAATGTAGGCAATCTGGTTGGCGCTCACCCCCATGGCCGTGGCCACTTCACGCAGGCTTAATTCCTCGTAATAGTGCAGCGCGACGACCTGCCGCTCCCGGTCGCTAAGATTCCCAATCGCCGCGACCAAGCGCCGTCTGGTTTCTCCTTCGATGCAACAATGAAGCGGGTCCTCTTCGGGGCGCGAGGCCACCGCAACCACTTCCTCTTCGCTCGAGCTGTCTTTACTTGGCAAGTGCAGCGGCCCAATTTGCAAGCCGTCCAGTTCCCCGAGCGTCTTTTGATACGAAACCAGAGTGATCTTTAGCTCCAAAGCCACCTGCTCCTGGGACGGCGCGTCTCCCAATCTGGCGGTTAACACCTGGATCGCGGCCTGGATAACCTTGCCTTTGTGGCGCAGCGTTCTTGGCGCCCAATCCAGCATCCGGAGACTATCCAAAATGGCGCCACGGATGCGAAAGCTGGCAAAGCTGGCGAATTGAATGTTCTTGGCGGCATCGAATTTGTCGCAAGCCTGTATCAGGCCTAACATACCGGCGGAGACGAGATCGTCGATGTCGATGTTACCGGGCAGGCGGCTGTGGATTCTTTGCGCGAGAAAGCGCACCAAGGGTACATGTTTCAGCAGAGTTCGTTCCAGGTCGAAAGGGATGCCGAGATTTGGCGGGGCAGTTGCGGCGCGTCGTAACATGAGACCTTCTCTTGGGGTTCCTTGGATAAGTCTTCCGGACTGCGAACAACGAGTGGCAAGAAGCAACCGGCAAAGACTGAACTAAAGTTACCATGCAAATAAGTTATTGAGTTGGCGTTCCACGAGCCGAATGGATCGGAAAACGGCGGATCGCACGCCCCTGTTTCAGCGTCAACTCATGGAATCAGTGCTTTAACTGCTGTAAGAGGCAGCAGTCGGGAGTAATCTTTCTAAAGAACTTTCGTAATAAAGTGTATCGAATGAACCCATAGGCTTGGCCAACACCCGGCTGACCGGTTACGAAAGCTCGGAAACCAATTGGCACGGCAATCGTCTCAGCGCGCTCGGCCACCCGCGATCGCCCACAGCAACCGGGGCAAACAACGTCCCGCGATTGAAATCTCGGTGGCCTCCGCACGCCGCTTTCGCGGCTCCCGCAGCTTTGGTATACTCAACGAGGTTGCCCCTCAAGCGGAGGTGGCGAAATTGGCAGACGCACAAGCTTGAGGTGCTTGCGCCGCAAGGCATAGGGGTTCAAGTCCCCTCCTCCGCACCAAAATTCTCCCATTCTGGGCTTTATGCGGTTGAATCAACCCGAAAAAGCACTTTGGATGAGGCTCAGAAAGCAGTGAATTCGATGCATGTTTTGCTCTATTTCGTGATTGTGATCCACGTCATCGTATGTTTTTTCCTGATAGGCGTGGTTCTGCTGCAGCAGGGCAAGAGCGCCGACTTGGCCGGTACGTTTGGCGGACAAGGTTCGCAGACAGCTTTCGGCCCGCGCGCGGCGGCAAATTTGCTCACCAAGATGACCGGCTGGGCGGCGGCAGTGTTCATGCTCACTTCGTTTTTCCTGACAGTGCTCTACATTCGGTCTTCGGGCACCGGCAATTCGGTTTTCTCGGGCTTGAAAACGACGGCGCCAGTCTCCGCTCCGGCGAAGACCGGCAAATAGGGCTGGAGGGTGAACTGGCTCCTTCGCTTCGCCAAGGATGACAACCGCTTAGGTTGGAAGAGGAAGGTGGGCCGCATGGTCCCGCTTTGTTGCGCCTGAAGAGCGGTGGCCTAGAATCGCACTATGCTCGCTGCCAAGCCGATTTTGGAAGCTATCCCCGTCGGCCCGCTTCAGTGCAATTGCACCATTGTGGGCGACCCTGTGACGCATGAGGCGATCGTGATCGACCCAGGCGAGGAGATTTCGCGTATCCATCGCCGGCTCTCGGAGTTGGGACTGAGTCTGACGCAGATCCTGATTACCCACGCGCACATCGACCACATAGGCGGGGCGCTCAAGCTCAAGCGGCTGACGGGCGCTCCCATCCTGCTGAATGAAAACGACTTGCCCCTGCTGAAAATGATGGACGAACAGGCCAGTTGGCTGGGGCCGGACTATGCCACCCCAGAAACGGAAGCCCCGGACGGGAGCTTGGCCGATGGACAGACGGTTGGTTTATCGGCCTATCCCGCGCAAGTGCTGCATACGCCGGGGCATACCCAAGGGAGCGTCTGCTTGTATTTCCAGCCGCTGGGGCTTCTGGTTGCGGGAGATACGCTGTTTGCCGGTAGCATTGGGCGGACCGACTTGCCCGGCGGCGACGGCAAGCAAATCATCCAATCGATTCGCAGCCAGTTGATGGTGCTGCCTGACAGCACCGCTGTCCTTCCCGGCCACGGACCCATAACGACCGTCGGCGAGGAAAAGCTGCGGAATCCATTCCTGAGCTAGACCCCGCGCAGCAGCGCGGCGATCAGCAGCGCCATCAGAAATCCAGCAACCACCACGCCGCGGCGGTAGAGCTTGCGGTAGCGTAATGAGGGTCGGGGGGCAAGAGTGGGAACGTACGGGTAAGCGGGCAAGCGGTTCTCCTTTTTTTGAGGACCGGCTTCGCAGGTTCGCGATCGCCGGCACTCTTACTAGAGAACCTTAGTACTGTCCAACATGGTTACGGAATAGTCATTTGGTGGCAACCGCCTCACCGGAAGGGGTTAATGCCTTCAGTTTTGCCGTTGCCGCGTCAATGGCCGCGCTTTCATTCAGCAGAACCTTGCCCACGCTCACGGTCGAGGCATCGGCGATCGTCCATTTGCGCTGCTCGATGGCTTCTCGGACGGCCGGAAGGGTCTTGACCCCGTAGCCGGTGTAGGCGCCGGGGGCGTAGAGCTGGTGCTTGAAGTAGCTGCGCTCGGGCAGGCCCGCTGGGTTGAAGTAGGCGCGCTCGGTCTTCATGAGCAGTTGGTTCACTTCGTCGATGGCGGCGGCATCGAGGTCCGCGCCACCGTTTGCCTCGGCCGCTTTGACAGCATCCTGATAGGCCTTGGCGCTGGCGGTTAGGGCGGTTGCGCCGTTTTCGAGCGGCGCAAAGTTCAGAAACGGCGGCGCATCCTCGCGCTTGGGAGCGGCGATGGGGTTTTCCGGATCGCTGGTGGCCGTAAAGACGCCCTCGTCGATCTCCTTGTTCTTCTCCGCAGTCTCGTCCTGCTCGCTCTTGAGCAGCTTCTTCACCTCGTCCACATAGCCCTCGACGGTGTCGGCGGTGTTGGCGAAGTTGTAGGGAAGCAGCTCGGCGTCGGCCATGCGCATGATGGCGGAGCCGGCTGTTTGGGCAAGGGCGCGTCCGTAGACGAATTTGGTGTCCGAAAAGTGCGAATACCAGTAGAAATCATCGTATATGGAGTGGTATTCGCTGCCGCTGCCCTCGCCGCCGAAACCAATGTCCAGCGCCGGAATGCCGGCAAAGTCGAGGAACGAGACGTAGTCCGAACCGTCGCCGAGGGCGCCGATGCGCAGGTCGGGCCGGTTGCGGGCGTCGGCGCGGTTCGATCCCTGGCTCATGGCAATGACCGCGAGACGAGTGCGCTGCTGCGCGGTAATTCCCTTCTCCGGGTCTTTGATGTCCGCGGCGACTCGATTGATGAAGTGTTCCAGGCCGTGCGAACCCTCCATAAAGAGATAGCCGCGGCCGTTGGAATCGCTGTTGAGGTACATCACCGCCTTCTGGCGCAACTCGTCAACATGGGTTTCGACCCATTCGGTGGACCCCAGCAAACCGGGTTCTTCGCCGTCCCAGACGCAGTACACAATGGTGCGGCGGGGCTTCCAGCCCTGTTTGAGCAGTTCGCCGAGCGAGCGCGCCTCTTCGAGCTCGGCGGACGCGCCGGAGACCGGGTCTTCTGCACCGTTCACCCAGGCGTCGTGATGGTTGCCGCGGATCACCCACTCGTCCGGCTCGACGCTGCCGGGTATCTTGGCGATCACATCGTAGAGGGGCTTGATGTCCCAGTTGGAAAACATCTTCATGTGGACTTTGGCGGCGTCCGGTCCCGTGCCAGGCCCAATGTGGTAGGTGATGGGCAATCCGCCGCGCCAGTTGGCGGGAGCAACTTTGCCCGTAATAGCCGAAAGCAGCGGAGTGGCATCCGCGTAGGAGATGGGGATGACCGGGATTTTGGTGATGATCGGGGTGTCTTTGATGTCCAGGCGCTTGGCGTCTTTGGTGGCACCCACGCCGGGGGTGAGCGGGTCGCCGGGGAAGGCGGTATCGTTCACCCCGCCGCGCTGTACCCCATCCTTGGGACGGCCCGCGCCTTTAGGGAAGCTGTCCGCCACGCCATAGCCGTCCTGCGCCGGGTCGGAATAGATGATGCAGCCGAGCGCTCCATGTTCGGCTGCGACCTTCGGTTTGATGCCGCGCCAGGCCGCGCCGTAGCGGGCGATGACAATGGCGCCTTTGACGGAAATTCCGAGCCGGTCCAGCTCTTCGTAGTCCTCGCGGGTGCCGTAGTTCACATAAACGAGCGGGCCGGTCACGTCGCCGTCGCCGGAATAGGCGTTGTAGGTGGGCAACTGCTCGGCTGTCTGGTTTGAAGTCGGGTCTTCGGGAACCACCGGCTCCTTGAGGCTGGCCGTAAATTTGGTCGGTCCGATCAGTTCCACGAGCCGCTCTTTGGGCGTGGGAAAGAGGACGTAGAAGTTCTCAATCTGCGCGTCGAATCCCCATTCTTTGAATTTGCTCAGCATCCATTCCGCGTTGTCCTTGTCGTAGGGCGAGCCGACGTGGTGCGGACGCGCGGAGAGGCGGCGCATATTCTCCTTCACGTTGTCCGGCTCAGGCATGGCGCGGAATTTCTCTTCCCACGCTTGCTCCGCGTCGGAAGCAGCGCGGGAGTAGCCGTCAAGAAGCGTGGGCGTTTCGCCTTTCTGCTGGGCCAGCGCGATGGGCGGAGGGGAAACGAGGGTAGGCAGCAAGACAATGGCGAGGAGGCGAGAACGGTTCATTGAATCTCCATGCAAATTCAGGAATGAGTGTGCAAAAGCGGAGCGAGGACGAGCGATTGCGGACGATTGCGGCTTGAGGCAAGTATAGACCGGCCAATCGCTGCGGATAGGCCGGGAGACTTGGATTTCGTGGAGCGTTCCGGGTAAGAATTTCCGCAATTGAGAGGAACTTTGCAGGATTTTCAGAATTTCTTGTAACGAATCTCGCGGTAAAAACACAACTCAAGCGAGCGAACTCCATGAATCCCTCCGAGACAATGCGAAAGCCCGAATCCGCGCGAGAATCCGGCCGGTGGCGCGCCAGTATAAGACGGCGGATGTCGGTCTGCTTCTATGGATTGTGCTTCGGAATCGCTCTGCCGCTGGCGGCGTTTACCGCCAATGGCTTGCTGGGTTTGATCGTTCACGGAATCGCGCTCTCCGGTGCGGCCTCTTTTCTTGAGAAACCGGCGCCGCATCCGCGGCCAGGGGATATTCCGTGATGGAAGACTCGCCCCAGTACGATTTGCAGTCCCAAGCAGCCGGGAGTGCGCGCAACACGGAAGGCCGAGGCAAGGCGCAAGCAACGGTTGACCTGATCTACTTCGGATTTGGACGGGTGACCGTTCGCGGCGCGGTCCGTGGGCATCTCTACGAGTTTACGCGGCATGAGCCGGTTCAGCCGGTCAATGCTTGCGACGCTGTTTCCATGTTGAAGACCAGACTGTTCAGGCGGATTCGATGACTCAATTGCGTTCTTTTGACCCACCCCCGAAGCGAACTGCCAACCTGCGGCGTTATCCCCATTCCGCAAGTGCGAACCGCGATTCGCGACCGGAACCGCCAAGCGAGCCAATCAAGGAAAAGGGGACGCAACCCCAGCCAATGCTATACTTGCGCCCTGTCAGGTTCGCGGAGCCGCTTTTGCAATTCTTTACGTTCGATGCCACGTACGTCGCCAGTCTGTGCGCGGGAGATCGCTCGACCCAGGAGCATTTCGTCGGCTACTTCACCGCGCTGATCCAGATGAAGCTGCGCTCACGCTTGCATTCGCCGCAGGCCGCTGAAGACGTGCGCCAGGAGACCTTTGCGCGAGTGCTCAAGGCGTTGCGCAGCCCAGGTACGCTGCGCCAGCCGGAGCGGCTGGGAGCGTTTGTGAATACCGTCTGCAATCATGTCCTCTTCGAACATTACCGCTCCTCCGGTCGCAGCGACTCATTGGACGAGGAAGGCCAGCCGGAGCTGCCGGCCGCGGGCGCAAGCGCGCTGGAGATTGCCTCGGCCAAACAGATGAAGGTCAAGGTACAGGAGATTTTGCTGGAGATGCCGCCGCGCGACCGGGCGCTGCTGCAGGCGGTCTTTCTCGACGAACGGGACCGGGACGTGGTTTGCCGGGAATTTGGCGTGGACCGCGAGTATCTGCGGGTGCTGCTGCACCGGGCTAAGCGCGAGTTCAAGGCGGAGTACGTGAAGCGGATGGGAAATCCGGCGACAAACGAATTCGGCCCGGAAGGAAATTGAAACGAAATCCGAGCGGCCAACACCATATCCCAACCGAGCGCCGATGAGATGGGATTGCGGAGAGAATGAGATGGAGCAGATGGGACAAACAGAACAAATGACCCATAGCGAGGCAGTACACCAGATGGCGGCGGAGCGATACCTGCTCGGCGAACTGCCGCCGGAGGTGCGCGACGCGTTTGAGAACCACCTCTTCGACTGCCCGGAGTGCGCCTTCGACATTCGCGCCGGCGTGGCATTTGTGGACGAGGCCAGGGTGCAGTTGCCGGGGCTGACGGCCAATCCGCCGGTGTCCGAGCCGCAAGCGGCTTCGTCGTCGCCGGTTCGCGCGGTATCCGCAGCCGAGAAGCATTGGTGGAGCTGGCTCTTCGCCACGCCGGCCTTTGCCGCGCCGGTATTCGCCACGTTGCTGGTCGTCATCGGCTATCAAAATCTGGTCACTCTTCCGGCATTGCGCACCGAGGCGACCGAGCCGAGGCTGCTGCCGGCCGTCGCTTTGCATGCCGGCACACGCGGCGGGGCGCCCACCGTGGCGATGGCGGACCGCAAGCAGGGGGTTCTGCTCCAACTCGACCTGCCGAGCGGCGCGGAGGCGTATACGAGCTACGCTGTTGAGTTATACAATCCGCAGGGTAAACTTGCCTGGTCGCGAAACGTCGCCGCGAATGCCGGCAATGCAGACGCGGAAACGCTCTCCATCGTCCTGCCGGGCGAGGGCCTCGAGGCTGGGGATTATGCGCTGGCAATCTCCGGCGTCGCCGCGTCGGGGCAGCGCAGCGAACTTGAGCGGCAAACATTCAATGTGCAATTTCATCCATAGTTCCCGTTAAAAGAGGCCGAGGGCAATGCCGGAAACGATCGAACGCACCCACACTTACCACGCCGAGGCTCACGCCATTCAAGGCGAACTGACTTTGCCGCTCGTGAGCCGGATTTTGCCTCAAGCCTTTGTCAAACTCCCCGAGCATGGCGGCTACCTGAGCGAGCGGTCGGCATCCTACCGGCTGGAATCGATCGTGAAATACGACCACGCCTACACGCAGGTCTCCGGTCACAAGGAGATCAAGCCCGGCCACGGCTGGAACACGCTGGTCACCTCCGTCGTGGAGGGCCTGAATGTGCTGGAAGTGGTCACGGCCGACCGTGTCGTCTCGCAGATCGCCACCGAGCACCCTCCGATCGGATATACGCCGTCAATCTCGTTCCTGGGCACGCGCTTCGACAACCTGCGCATCTGCGGCCACCCCGTAGACCTGAAACTGGACCTAAACCTCTTCGGCGAGCGCCTCGAAGACGACTCGCCGTACACCCGCAGCCCCGGCTTCGTCGAGCGCGTCTCCCACCAGCACGCCCGCATTCGCGAGCAACAGAGCGGACTCGGCGGCAAGCTCGCCTCCCTGCTGGAGCGATACAATCGTCTTCCAGAGAGCTTCGCCGCAAGCTCCGGCGATGAGGAAGTGGTCGAGTGTTCGCTGGTCGAGACAGCCGAAGGTGGATTCCCAGGCCGCTCCTGCGGTCATGCGATCCACATTCCGCACTTCGGCACGATCTACCTGGCCACGCTCAAGATCACCCACAGCGACCCCACGCCGGACCCGCTGGTCTGGAAGAAGACGCTCATCGAGCTGACCATGATCGACATTCAGATGGGCTGCGCAACTACGGGCGGAACGGCAGTGGGGACGACGAGGACGAACGGAACGAACAAGCCGTAACAAAGCGTTCGCATCCAAAGCTTCGCACGCTATGGTTCGCCGTAATTCTGCCACTCCTTCTACTCAGGAGTTCTGGCGATCCAGACCCCTTCCAGGCTTTCGATGCCGACTGGCACCTTTTCCAACATGGGCAATTGGCGCAGGCTCAGCTAGCCGCCGAACGCGATTATCGCTCTTTTGAATCATCGAATCCGCAATGGGCGACAAGGTTTCGGCTCCTGTCCGCCGAGGCGATGATCTGGCGTGGGTGGTATGCGGAGGCGCTAGCTGCCTTGTCTTCCCAACCCTTGCGAACCGATCAGGCAGATAGCGCAATCAAAAGCAAGACCCTACAAGGAATTGCATACACGCATCTACAGCAATTTTCCGCAGCTCAACGAGTGCTCTCCGAAGCAGAACAAATGTGCTCCCGGAACGACAACTGGGAATGTAGCGCAGTCATCCGCGCAAAGGGAGGTCTGGCGTTCGAGCGAGGGTTTTTTGAAAACGCAAAGAATGCTTACCTCGAAAGCTTGCGCTCGGCCTCACGCCACGATAACAAATTCCTCGTGGCTACGACACTCCTGAATCTAAGCACGACTGCATTGCAGACTGGTCGTTATGACGAGGCCGTAAGTTGGTCCCTCGCAACGAGCCACGCCGCAACGCAGCTAGGCGCCGAGGACGTCGAGGAAGGGGCCAGAGGCAATCTGGGCTGGGCGTACCTCAGGCTTGGCGATCCGGAGAGGGCGGCCACGCTTTTCCTCGAAGCAAGCAAGGCCGCCGCGCGACTCGGGGATGATCACGATGAGGTAACGTGGTTCAACACCAGCGGTTACGTCTACATGCAATTGGGGGATATTTTGAGATCCAAAGGGTTCTACGAAAAGTCCCTGCAACTTGCGCGCAAAATCGACAGCAAGGAAGAGATCAGCGATATCCTCACCGATCTGGCGCTCGTCGAGATCACTTCCAGCGATCCCGACAAATCGGACTTCTATAGCAGCCAATCCCTCGCCTTGGCGCAACAAAGCGGCAGCCATCCCGACGCAATGGATGCCATCGCCGTTCAAATGCAAGCCGCAGCCCTGCGCGGCGACACGGTCCGCGCGAAAAAGCTCCTGAGTGCCGTAGAGTACGACCCCGACAGCCAGACCTCCATGAAATGGGCCTGCGAAGATGCCATGGCTAAGCTCTACGAGAGGAACAAGCAACCCGCCCAGGCGCAAACGGCTTACCAATCCGCCCTTAGCATCTTTGAATCCGCGCGATCCCGGCTGCAACACGAAGATTCGCAGCTACCCTTCCTCGCCAACGCCACACGCGTCTACGACGACTACATCCACTTCCTCGTTTCCGAAGGCAAAACGCAGGAGGCGCTGCTGGTCGCCGACCAGAGCCGGGCGCGCACACTGGCGCAGGGGCTGGGGCAACTGGAAGCCGGCAAACCCCGCGCTGCGCTCGCTCCGCAGGCCGTGGCGCAGAAGGCCGGAGCCACGCTGCTCTTCTACTGGCTGGGCGAGCGGCAATCGTATCTTTGGGCCGTCACGCCCGAGAAAACCGCGCTCTTTCCGCTTCCGCCGCAGCGCGAGATAACGCCGCTCCTGGATCGCTACCGCAAATCGCTGCTAGGCGCGCAGGACCCGCTCGCAGCCAGCCCCTCGGCTGGGCAGGCGCTCTACACCATGCTCGTCGCGCCGGCCGCACACGCGATCCGCCCCGGCGCTCCGGTCATGATTCTGGCCGACGGCGCGCTGAGCCTGCTGAACTTCGAGACCCTCATTGTGCCGCCCTCGCCGGCGAAGCCTGCGCATTACTGGATCGAAGACGCCACCCTCAGCTCCGCGCCCTCGCTGGCCATGCTGGCCACCGCCAAACCGTCCCGCACCGCAACCAAACCAGCGCGCAGCAAGCTCCTGCTACTGGGCAACCCGGCTTCATCCGGCGAGGATTACCCCGAACTCCCCTACGCCGCAACGGAAATGCAGCGGGTCGCCGCCCATTTTTCGCCCGGTAACGAAGCGCTTTTTTCGCGCCAGCAGGCCACGCCGCAGGCCTACCTCGCCAGCGACCCGCGCCAGTTCGCCTACATTCATTTCGTCTCCCACGGCGTAGCCAGCCGCACCGATCCGCTGGACTCCGCGATCATCCTATCCCGCTCGGAACAATCCACGCCCAGCGAGGTTCAGGACTCCTTCAAACTCTACGCCCGCGAGGTGATGCAGCATCCCATCGACGCGCGGCTGGTCACCATCTCCGCCTGCTATGGCAGCGGTACGCGCGCCTACGTGGGCGAAGGGCTGGTAGGGCTTTCCTGGGCCTTTTTGCGCGCCGGAGCCCACAGCACCATCGGCGCGCTGTGGGAGGTGAGCGACAACTCCACGCCGCAGCTGATGGACGCCCTTTACCGCGGCATCGAAGGCGGCCAGACCCCGGCGGCAGCCCTGCGCCAGGCCAAGTTGGGGCTGCTGCACTCGACCGGCAGCTTTCGCAAGCCGTTCTACTGGGCGCCATTTCAGCTGTACACACGGAGGTAGACCAACACTGGCGCCAACTCCAGCCAGTTCGGGAATCTTGGCCGTTTCGAGACCGTCCCGGACTGCGGGACGGGTCCAAATTTACGGCACAAACAGACTCATTTCACGGCGCTTACAGCGGTTGAAACCGGTCGCGCAGCGTTGTGTAAGATCATTTTTGACGGATGCCGCCGCAGGCTGCAACTTTGACCCGGTACTGCTCCGTCAAAAAGTGGGAGCGGACGCGGAATGGGTCCGATTCATCTGGCAAGGGGGGCAGCGCTTTAAGCTCATTCGCATGACCAATCAACCCATCGGACCCGACCATCAGCTTCCCGCACAGACCAAACCCAAGCCCAGCTCGGCCGTGCGCTTAATCGTATGGATCGTTATCCTGCTCGTATTCGCGGTGGCCTTCCTTTTGATTTGGCGCCATAAGGACACAGCCGCCGCCACCGCTTCCCGACGCCCTGCCGGCGGAACGATTTCGGTCACCACAGCCACAGCAAAACGGGGCGATATTGGCGTCTACGTCGAGGCCATCGGCACCGTGACGCCAGTCTATACAGCCTCCATTACAAGCCAGGTGACCGGGGTCATCACCGCCGTGAACTATCGCGAAGGACAAATCGTCCAGAAGGGCGATCCGCTGATCGAGATCGACTCGCGGCCCTACAAGGCCACGCTGTTGCAAGCGGAAGGAACCCTAGAGCGCGACCGGAACGTGCTGGCGCAAGCCCAGATGGATCTGGCCCGTTACAAAGACGCCTGGGCCAGGAACGCGATCCCCAAGCAAACTCTTGACGATCAGGAAAAGCTGGTGCTGCAGGACGAGGGCACCGTAAAACTGGATCAGGGCGCGGTGCAGTACGACCAAATTCAAGTCGACTTCTGCCACATTGTGGCGCCCATCACCGGCCGCGTAGGCCTGCGGCTCGTCGACCCGGGCAACGTGGTTCAGTCCAACGGCACCAATCCTCTGGTCGTCATCACACAGTTGCAGCCGACAACGGTCATCTTCCCCGTTCCCGAAGACAATCTTGGCGAAATCGCTCCACGGCTTCGCAAGAAGTCCGCGCTACAGGTAACCGCATTCGACCGAACGGGCCAAAAGCAACTGGGCGAAGGCACGCTCATCTCTCTCGACAACCAGATCAACACCACCACCGGCACGGTCAACGCCCGCTCGCTCTTTGCCAACAGAGACAATTCCCTCTTCCCCAACCAGTTTGTGAACGCCCGGCTGCTCGTCGATACGCAGCACAATGCGATTCTGATTCCGACTTCGACCATCCAACACAACGGCACCGAAGCCTACGTCTTCGTCTTGCAGGAAAACTTCGCTCACATGCGCGATATCAAGACCGGCGTCGTCGATGGAGACACCACCGCAGTCACCGGCGTCAACGCGGGCGATGTACTCGCCAACAGCAGCTTCGACAAACTCCAGGATAAGTCCAAAGTCGCCGTCTCCGGCAAACCGATTCCTGCCAGCACCAATGGGAGTAGCGCTCCTTGAGCTTGAGCCCTTCACGCCCGTTCATCCTGCGCCCGGTTGCAACGTCCCTGCTCATGGCCGCGATTCTTCTGGTCGGCATCGTGAGTTATACCCAGTTGCCCGTCTCTGCCCTGCCGGAGGTCGATTACCCGACCATTCAAGTGCTCACCTTCTACCCCGGCGCCAGCCCCTATGTGATGGCCACCACGGTAACTGCGCCGCTGGAGCGTCAGTTCGGCGAGTTGCAAGGGCTAAGTCAGATGACCTCGACCAGTTCCGGCGGAACCTCGGTCATCGTCATGCAGTTCAACCTTACTCTGAATATCGACGTGGCCGAGGAAGAGGTGCAATCGGCGATCAATGCCTCGCAGAGCTTCCTTCCGGCGAACCTGCCCGCGCCGCCGATCTACAACAAGACCAATCCCGCAGACGCGCCCGTGTTGACCCTCGCCATCACCTCCAGTTCCATGCCGCTTTCGCAGGTGGAGGATCTGGTGGATACACGCCTGGCTCCGAAGATCTCGCAACTGAGCGGCGTGGGCCTGGTGAGCATCAGCGGCGGACAGAAACCAGCCGTGCGCATTCAGGCCAACCCCTCGGCGCTGTCTTCCTACGGCATCAACCTCGAAGATCTGCGAACGGCCCTCACGCAGGCCAGCGTCAATGCCGCCAAGGGCAACTTCGATGGGCCGCGCCAGGACTATCAGATCGACGCCAACGATCAGCTAGTTACCAGCGCCGACTATAAATCCGTCGTCGTCGCCTATCGCAACGGCGCTCCCGTCATGCTCACCGACGTCGCCAAGGTCGTCGATGGCGTTGAGAACAGCAGCCAGGCGGCATGGATGAATGAGACTCCCGCAGTCATCCTCAACGTGCAGCGCCAGCCAGGCGGCAACACCATCAACGTCGTCAACAGCATCAAGAAGCTCTTGCCGCAACTCGAAGCGAATCTGCCCAAGGGCATCGAAGTCACCACGCTAACCGACCTGACAACGCCAATTCAATCCTCGGTCGACGATGTCTACTTCGAACTCGGATTGACCGTGGCCCTGGTCATCATGGTCATCTTCCTCTTCCTTCGCAATCTGTACGCGACCGTCATTCCCGGCGTGGCCGTGCCGCTTTCGATCATCGGCACACTCGGTGCCATGTACGCGCTCGGCTATAGCCTCGACAACCTATCTCTGATGGCGCTCACCATCTCGACCGGCTTCGTCGTCGATGATGCCATCGTAATGGTCGAGAACATCTCGCGCTATCTGGAAGAAGGCGACAAGCCCATGCAGGCGGCCCTCAAAGGCGCGGAACAGATTGGATTCACCATCGTCTCTCTCACCGTCTCGCTCATCGCCGTGCTCATCCCGCTGCTCTTCATGGGCGATGTCGTCGGCCGGCTTTTCCGCGAGTTCGCCGTCACCCTCGCGGTCACCATTATTGTCTCTGCGGTCGTGTCCTTGACGCTCACGCCGATGATGGCCTCACGCATCCTCAAGCACAATCCCAAGGAACAGGAGGGACGGTTTTACAAGGCTTCGGAACGCGTGTTCGAGAGCATGATCGCCTTTTATGGGCGCACCCTCAAAGCGGTTCTCGAATTTCAAGGCGTCACGCTGCTGATCGCGCTGGCCACGCTCCTGCTTACGGTCTATCTGTACGTCGTCATCCCCAAAGGCTTCTTCCCGGTGCAGGATACCGGCGTCATCCAGGGCATTTCTCAGGCACCGCAAACCATTGGCGCAAAGGGGATGGCCGCGAAGCAACAGGAGCTCGCCAAAATCATCCTGCAAGACCCTGCGGTCCAAAGCCTCTCATCCTTCATCGGTGCCGACGGCACCAACACCACCATCAACAGCGGCCGCTTCTCCATCAACCTGAAGCCCCTCAACGACCGCAATCTCAGCGCCTCCGATGTGATCCGCAGGCTGCAAAAGTCGATCGCCAACGTGAAAGATATTGAGCTGTTCATGCTGCCGGTGCAGAACATCACCATCGACGACCGCGTCAGCCGGACACTCTATCAATACACGCTCGAAGACCCCGATCAGAATGAACTGAATACCTGGACTGCGAAGTTCGTCGCCAAACTGAAGCAGTTGCCGGAACTCGAAGACGTCGCCACCGATCAGCAGTTGGGCGGACTCGCCGCCTCCCTGGTCATCGATCGAGTGACCGCATCGCGCCTTGGGATCGCTCCAACAACCATCGACAACACCCTCTACGATGCCTTCGGTCAGCGCCAGATCAACACCATGTACACGCAGCTCAACCAGTACCATGTGATCCTTGAGAGCGAGCCGCGATTCCAGCAGGACCCCAATATGCTAAATCACCTCTACATCCAAAGCGGATCGTCGAACGGCACCAGCGGGGCCTCAGCATCCTCTTCCTCTTCGATCGGCTCGACTTCGGCCGGCTCCAATGCGCTCACTTCCTCTGCCCTCTACACGCCCTCGGCCAGGACACTCACGCCGCCAACCAACGTCCTTGCCACCAGCTCCGCCAACGCGAGCACCGGCGCGAACTCGGCCGGTACTACTACGTCCACCCAGAGCAGCGCCGTGCCGTTCAGCGCGTTCTCTCGCCTTGAGACCACCACTGAGCCGCTCTCAATCACACACCAGGGCCAGTTCCCCGCGATCACCGTCTCCTTCAACCTGGCTCCCAACGCGGCGCTCGGCGGCGCGATCTCCGCCGTCACCAAAGTGCAGCAAGACATGCACATGCCGGCCAGCGTCCAGGCCGATTTCCAAGGCACTGCCGCATCGTTCCGCAACTCGCTCTCCAACATGCCGATACTGATTCTGGCCGCGCTGGTCACCGTCTACATCGTGCTTGGTGTCCTCTACGAGAGCTTCATTCATCCCGTCACCATTCTTTCCACGCTGCCCTCGGCCGGCGTCGGCGCATTTCTTTCGCTGATCCTGTTTCATCAGGATCTGAGCGTCGTCGCCATCATCGGCCTGGTGCTCTTGATCGGCATCGTGAAGAAGAACGGCATTATGATGGTAGATTTCGCCCTCGAAGCGCAGCGCCACGGCGGTTTGAATGCAACCGAAGCCATCTATCAGGCCTGCTTGTTGCGTTTTCGGCCCATTATGATGACCACCATGGCCGCTCTGCTCGGCGGCTTGCCGCTTGCCTTCGGCTCGGGCATCGGTTCCGAGTTGCGACGGCCGCTGGGCATCGCCATGGTTGGCGGCTTGCTGGTGAGCCAGGTGCTCACCCTCTACACCACCCCGGTCATCTATATCTTCTTCGACAACCTGGGCAATCGCTTTTCGCGCAAGCCCCGGCAAGCCAATCGCGGCGGCGGAGAGCCGCAAACAGCGGGCCAGCCATGAACATCTCCGCGCCCTTCATCCATCGGCCCGTGGCGACGACACTGCTTACCGTCGCCATCGCCATTGCTGGCGCGATCTCATACCGCGTTCTACCGGTTTCTCCTTTGCCGCAAGTAGACTTTCCCACCATCTCAGTCAATGCCAGCCTGCCCGGAGGCAGCGCCGAGATCATGGCCTCCTCGGTTGCAACCCCACTCGAACGCCAGTTCGGCCACATCGCCGGCGTAACGGAGATGACCTCGGCCAGCAGCCTCGGCACGACCTCAATCACCATTCAGTTCGACCTCAGCCGCGACATCAACGGCGCAGCCCGCGATGTGGAAGCCGCCATCAATTCCGCGCGCACCTATCTGCCAGCCAACCTTCCTTCCAATCCGACCTATCGCAAAGTCAATCCAGCCGACTCGCCCATTATGATCCTCGGACTCACCTCCGACAAGTACGGTCCGGATAAGATGTACGACGCGGGTTCGACGGTGATCCAGCAGAAGCTTTCGCAGATTCAGGGCGTCGGCCAGGTCACCGTAGGCGGCGGCGCGCTGCCGTCCGTTCGCGTCGAGGTCAATCCGACCAAACTGGCCAGCTACGGCCTCGCCATGAGCGACCTGCAGTCCGTTCTCAGCGTTCAGAACTCAGACCTGGCGAAGGGACAGTTATCGAACGGTATCGCCACTGCCGACATCGTCGCCAACGATCAGATATCCCACGCCGCCGACTACCAGCCGCTGATCGTCGGATACCACAACGGCGCGGCGATTCGGCTCTCCGATGTTGCCGACGTCATCGACTCGGTACAGAATGTGCGGACGGCCGGATATTTGAACGGCAAACGCGCCGTAGTTCTGATCGTCTTCCGCCAACCCGGCGCCAATATCATCGACACCGTCGACGCCATCAAGGCTCAGTTGCCTTCGATCAAAGCATCCATCCAGCAGGGCATCGACATCACGGTGGTCCAGGATCGAACGACGACCATTCGCGCCTCGGTCGCCGACGTCGAACGAACTCTGGTGATCTCCATTCTGCTGGTCATCGCCGTGGTCTTCATCTTTCTGCGCAATGGCCGCGCTACCTTGATTCCGGCAGTTTCCGTGCCGGTCTCGCTGGTGGGCACCTTCGCGGTCATGTATCTGTTCGGCTTCAGCATCGATAATCTATCGCTGATGGCCCTGACCATCTCGACAGGATTCGTCGTCGATGACGCCATCGTGGTGATGGAGAACATCACACGCCACCTCGAGAACGGCATGGACCCTTTCTCCGCCAGCCTAAGAGGGGCAAAGGAGATTGGCTTCACCGTCTTCTCCATCAGCGTATCGCTGATTGCCGTCTTCATTCCAATCCTGTTGATGGGCGGCATCGTCGGGCGTCTGTTCCGCGAGTTTGCCGTTACGCTTTCAACGGCGATCGTCGTCTCGATGGCGATCTCGCTCACCACCACGCCCATGATGTGCGCCTATCTGCTCAAGCATGAGAACAAGCCGAATCACGGCAAACTCTATCGAGCGATCGATCGCTTCTTCGATTCGATCCTATCGCTATACCGGCGCACACTCCATTGGGTTCTGGACAATCCCATCCTTACGCTCACTGTGCTGGTTTTCGTCATTGCGTTGAATGTGCTGCTGGTCGTCAAGATCCCAAAAGGGTTCTTTCCGCAGCAGGATACCGGCATCCTTGCCGGCGGCATACAGGGGCCTCAGGACTCCTCATTCCCGGCCATGGATAACGCGCTCAAACAGATCGGAAAGGTCGTCAACAGCGACCCGGCGGTACAGAACCTGATTGCCTTTAGCGGCGGCGGAGGCGCGACCAACACCGGTGCCATGTTCATCACGCTCAAGCCGCTCAATGTCAGAAAAGTCGGCGCGCCGGAGATCATCAATCGCATTCGCCCCAAACTGAATAAGCTGCCAGTCGCCTCGGCTTTCCTGCAAGCGGCGCAGGATCTTCGCATCGGCGGCCGCTCCAGCAACGCGCTCTATCAGTACACAATCCAGGCCGACAACCTCGGCGATCTGACTGCCTGGGGTCCAAAGTTGTTGGCCGCGATGAAGAAACTTCCCGGACTCCAGGACGTCAACTCCGATCAACAGAACGGAGGCCTCGATGAATTCGTCGCCTTCGATCGCACCACGGCGGCCAAACTCGGCCAAACCTCGCAATCGCTCGACAGCGCCCTCTACAGCGCCTTCGGGCAATCGGAGGTCTCGGTAATCTACACCCAGCTCAATCAATACTATGTCGTGCTTGAAGTCGCGCCGCAATATTGGCAGAGTCCGGAAGGTCTGAAAGATATTTACTTCCATTCCTCCGGCAGCAGCAGCGCGACCGCCAGCGGCAACACGCCCCTGCTAAGCATGGCAACAAGTCATGAGACAACCACGCCGCTCGCACTCAACCATACTGGACTTTTCCCATCCGTCACAGTTTCCTTCAATCTCGCGACCGGCGTCTCGATGAGCGATGCCACGCTGGCCATCGAACAAATGCAACAGAAGCTGGGAACGCCTTCATCCATTCATGGATTTTTTGCCGGAACCTTGCTTGCTTATCAGCAATCTTTCGCTTCGGAAGGCTGGCTGGTGCTGACCGCGCTGCTCGCCGTCTACATTGTGCTCGGCATCCTCTACGAAAGCCTGGTGCATCCGCTTACCATCATTTCTACGCTGCCATCGGCCAGCGTCGGGGCCATGCTAGCCTTGATGCTTTTCAACGTCGATCTCAATGTCATTTCGATCATCGGTATTGTGCTGCTGATTGGCATCGTGAAGAAGAACGCCATCATGATGATCGACTTCGCGCTGCAGCAGGAGCGCGAAGGCGGCAAGTCCACCGAAGACGCCATCTTCGAAGCATGCATGCTCCGCTTCCGGCCGATCCTGATGACGACCATGGCCGCCCTCTTCGGAGCATTGCCTCTTGCCTTCGGCACAGGCACAGGCTCGGAGCTGCGCCGTCCGCTCGGCATCACCATCGTCGGCGGCTTAATCTTCAGCCAGTTGCTCACGCTCTACACCACGCCAGTTGTCTATCTCACGTTCGACCGGCTCCGCTTGCGCATGCTGGGCAAAGAACGCGACACTTTTCATGCCGATGGACCGGAACCCTCCGCGGCGGATTGACCCAGACTTGAATCGACAGCTATGGATGCAAAAGCTATGAACAGAAATCGACGATCGACGGCTATCCTCCTGGGCCTGACCACCCTAGTCCCTGTCGGCTGCAGGGTAGGACCCGCGTATCATGCGCCTACAGCCACGGTGCAAGCTCCGCCTTCGGCCTACAAGGAAGCTCCGGCACAAGCGGGCGACTCCGGCGATTGGAAGGTTGCCCAACCCCAGGATGCGATGCTGCGCGGCAAGTGGTGGGAGATTTACAACCAGCCCGAGTTGAACGATCTGGAAGAGAAGCTCAACATCGACAACCAGAACATCAAGATCTATTTCAACAACTTTATGGAAGCGCGCACCTTGATTGCGCAAGCCCACGCGCAGCTCTATCCGACGCTGACGACGACGCCTTCCTATCAGCGCTCGCGCTCGTCTTCGAATATCGGTAGCTCGACCGGAAGCACAGGCGGCTCGAGCGGAACTCAAAACTCGCTGACTTCCCTTCCCCTCACCGCGTCCTGGGAACCCGACCTCTGGGGCAAGGTCCGCAACGCCATTCGCGAAGAGCAATACAACGCGCAACTCTCCGCTGCCGACCTTGAAAATGAACGCCTCGCCGAGCAGGCTACTCTGGCTGAAGTCTACTTCGAGATTCGCGGGCAAGACGCGTTGATCGAGTTATACAAAGCTACCGTCGACGCCTATCGAAAGGCGTACGACATCGCAAAATCCGGCTACGAAACCGGAGTATCCGACCAGATCACGGTAGTGGAAGCGCAAAACTCGCTGCAAAATGCCCAGTCGTCGCTGACCAATCTCGGCGTAGCGCGCGCGCAGGATGAACACGCCATTGCGATGCTGATCGGTGTCAATCCATCTTCCTTCAAGATCGAGGCCAAGGCGCTGACCGCGGATCCACCGCCTATCCCCATCGGCTTGCCTTCTCAATTGCTCGAGCGGCGTCCCGACATTGCAGGCTCAGAGCGCAACATGGCCGCTGCCAATGCGCAGATAGGCGTTGCCGTTGCCGCATTTTATCCGAATCTGACGCTGAGCGCGGAGGGCGGACTTGAAAGCTCTACCCTCAAGCACTTGTTCGACTGGCCAAGCCGCTTCTGGTCCGTGGGTCCCTCGGTAAGTGAAACCGTCTTCGACGCCGGGCTGCGCCGCGCCACTGTCAACCAATACATCGCCACTTACAACGCCGACGTTGCCACTTATCGCCAAACAGTCCTCACCGCCTTCGAACAAGTGGAAGATTACCTTGCCGCCGTGCGCATCCTGTCGCAGCAAGTGCAACAGCAGCAGGCTGCCGTGGACTCCGCAAAGAAGTACGTCGAACTGGAGAATGGCCGCTACGAAACGGGCATCGATCCCTACGTCGATGTCGTCACCGCCCAGACCACGTTGCTGACAGACCGACAATCTCTCGCCAGCCTCCACATCCAGCAAATGACCGCCTCGGTGGAGTTGATCCAGGCTCTCGGCGGCGGCTGGGATACGTCGCAACTGCCAACGCCGGAACAGGTTTCCAAGAAGATGGGCAAGCTGACGATCGACAAATGATCGTTTGCGGCCCAACGGTCCACATCAACGGTCCAGCCCAGCGCCGCGCGTCGCAACCCCCGGTATGCTCACCGGCGTTCTGCCATGAATCGGAATCTCTCCAAACAATGCCTTGGTGAGACCGATGGCCGAAGCCGGCGTATTCGAATAAGTGCAGAGATAGCTTCCAACATCGGGTAACTGCGAGCCCACATAGGGGTTGCCGAATGCAACCACGATGCTTTTCGCGGAAGCCGCCTTGACGATGTTTTCAAGCAGTTGCGCCTCATCCACATCCAGGCTTACAGATCCGCCCGCCTGCGTCGGCGTCGTCCGCCGTGCGCTGGGCACCGCCTCAGCCAACGCAATCACCGTCTTGGCCGAAGCGACCGCGGCCATCAACTGCGGCGCGATGAAACTCGCATTGGCTTCATCCACATACAAGATAGTTGCGCCCGGCGACCGCAAACGAAGCTGGCGGGCAAAGACACGAACGCCTTCGCTGTGGCTTGCGCTGTCGGTAAAGACCACAGCGACCAAGCCCTCCGACGCCGACTTGGCAAGCGGCACCAGTCGATTGGCATCCGCCAGCAGAGTGATAGAGCTGTCGGCGATGTGCTGAGCTATCGCGAGATTCTCCGGCCTGGCAATCGCTTTGCTCACGCCGCCCATGTCCACATACCGCGTGCGATCAAGCCCTACAGAAGCCTTGGCGCGCAGGATCTTCAGCACGCTTGCGTCAAGGCGCGACACCGAGATCTTGCCCTCCTTCACCGCCTCCAGCAGCCCGCTGTACGCGCCGCCAAGATCGCCGGGAATGATGACCATATCGTTCCCAGCCTCTACCGCCGCTACTGCTTCGGACGCCGAAACCTGCGCGGGCGTTCCGCTGAAAACCCGCGTCAAAGCGCCCATATCCAGAGCGTCGGTTATCACCAATCCTTTGAAGCCAAGCTGGCCTTTGAGCAGCCCGGTAACTACCTTGTACGAAACGCTTGCCGGCTTGTTGGGATCGGGTTCAAGTGCGGGCGCGGTAACATGCGCCAGCATCACCGAATCGACGCCGGCGGCAATCGCAGCGCGAAACGGAACTAACTCAACAGAGTTCAGGCGATCCAGACTGGCATTGACCCGAGCCAGCGTCAAATGCGAGTCGGTATCCGTGTCGCCATGACCGGGAAAATGTTTCGCGGTAGTCAGCATCCCCTCGCTGCGCGCACCTTCAATGTACGCGGCAACCATCTTCCCCACCTGCGCTGGGTCTTCGCCGAAGGACCGCGTATTGATAATGGGATTGGCCGGATTCGAGTTCACATCGGCCACCGGAAACCAGTTCCACTGCACCCCAATCGCACGCGCTTCCTCCGCCGTGATCCTTCCAAATTCCCGCGCAAACTTCACATCCCCCGTCGCTCCAAAAGCCATCGCGGCGGGGAAGGCCGTCGTCCCTTCCATGCGCATCGAAAGCCCTCGCTCAAAGTCTGCGGCAAACAACAGCGGATACTTGGAATCGCGCTGCAAGCTGTTGGTCAACTCAGCCGCTTCCAGCGGTTCGCTCTTAATCAGCGCGCTGCCCTCCACAAACACCGTTACGCCGAAGCCGCCCACATGATACTTCCGCATCTCTTCCCGTAGATTCAGATACTCAGGGTTTTCGACATTCATGAACTCTATGCGAGCCCAGGGCATAATCAACTGCCCGACCTTTTCCTCAATCGTCATCTTGCGCAGCGTCGCCGCCGCCCAGCGCTCGCCGTTGCGGTCCAGATGCACAGGAGACGCGGCCTGCGCGATCGAAGGCAATACAACCATAGAGACAAACAAAGCTTTCAGCTTCAACAAAACGCTCCTTCAGTACAAAAGATACTTGCCGCGTATGGCCGCAAATCGATCGTCGTCGTCCTGCCATTGCTCGGCGATCCGGCGCGGATCTTCGCCCTGCATGACCGCATCCAGACTCGCCTTGTTGACCATCAACGTATCGAGCCCCGCGATCTTGTATTGCGCGGGATAGAGCTTCAACAGCGCCGCAGCGATCTCCAGGCCCATCTCCGGGGAATCCAGCGCATTGCGGTCCGTCGCTACCACGTTCACGCCGCCGCAGACTTCATTCGCATAGTTCGAGCTAGCCGGCGTAAAACTGGTGGGGATGAAGCGAACGCCAGCAATATCGCGCGCATTCAGAGAACGCGCAAACGCGGCGGCATCCACCCAAGGAGCGCCCACCAATTCAAACGGCGTATCCGTGCCGCGCCCCACCGAGATATTCGTCGTTTCAATCATTCCAATGCCCGGGTAAAGCGTCGCTTCATTCAGGCTGCGCATATTCGGCGAAGGATTGATCCACATCTGCCCCGTCGAATCGAACCAGTCGCCGCGCATCCACCCTTCCATCGGAACCACCGTCAGTTTCGCATCGATATGCCGCTCGGCATTGAACATCCTGGCTAACTCACCCACGGTCATCCCATGGCGGACCGGCGTCTGCCAGTAACTCACAAACGATTCCCTGCCCGCGTCAGCCACCGGTCCCTGCACATAGGCACCGTTGATCGGGTTAGGCCGATCCAGCACAACAATTTCCTTGCCCGCCTTTGCAGCCGCCTCCAGAAAGTACCCCAGTGTGCTCTCGTAAGTGAAGAAGTGTACGCCCACGTCTTGAATATCGTAGACGATCGCATCCAGCCCATCCATCATCGCAGCCGTTGGACGCCGCTTCGCATCGCTGTTCCCATACACACCGTAAATCTCAGCGCCCGTCGCCGCATCCTTCGAGTTGCCAATCTCGGTCGTATCCAGTTTGCCCGCGATACCGTGTTCGGGACTGAAGATAGCCGCCAGTTTCACCCCAGGCGCATGCGCCAGTAAGTCCACAGTGCGATGTCCCTTTGAATCCACGCCTGTCTGATTGGTGACTAAGCCAACGCGCACGGGATGACTCACATCGCCATGCAGTTCGCGAAAGCCATGCGCCTCAAGTACGTCGATTCCCAGCCTCACCTCGCCGTTACGGACGCTCAGCCGGTGCGAGGCCATCAGCGACTCGTTGTATCCGGTGATATTGGCGAGGCGCAGTCTATCCCGCTCGGCGGCGGTTAGCCCCAGCGCAGAGGCCACCGCGGTCGCCACGCGAGAGCGCAGCGAGACCACCGACCCTTTGCCATTCGGATGCACATGGTTGGTGAGCAGAATGATGTAAGTATCCGTAACTGGATCGATCCACAACGATGTGCCCGTAAAGCCCGTATGACCGTAAGACCCCACCGGCAACAAGTCGCCGCGATTGCTCGCAAACGGCGAATCGATATCCCATCCCAGACCGCGCAGACTCGCGGCGTTGGCAGGCTGCTGCGGCGTGGACATCTTCTCGATCGATAGCCTGCTGAGTATTTTGTCTCCGCTTAGCAATTCCTGCGCAAACTTAGCCAGATCGTCGGCGGTCGAGAACAATCCCGCATGACCCGCCACACCGCCCATGCGCCGCGCCGTGGGATCGTGCACCGCGCCGCGCAGCATCGTGCCGTGCTCGTCGTACTGCGTAGGCGCAATGCGCGGCAACCAGCTTGGGGGCGGTAGAAACCGCGTATCTCGCATGTCCAGGGGCGCGTAGATTTTCGCTTCTGCATAGGCGTTGAGCGGTTCGCCTGTAACTTTCTCAACCAGAAATCCAAGCGTCTCAAAGTTGATGTCGCTATAGAGAAATCGCGATCCGGGCGTATACACCGGTTTGCTTTCCATAGCCATTCGGTAGGCCGCTTCGCGCCCCTGCCAAGCCACCTTCAGATCGAGATCGGGCGGCAGGCCCGAGTAATGCGTCAACAACTCGCGCACCGTGATGTCTTGTTTCCCGTTCTGCGCAAACTCGGGTAAGTAAGTGGCTACCGGGTCGTTCAGGCGAACACGGCCTTGCTCAATCAGTTTCATCATTGAGATTGCCGTGGCGACGCACTTGGTCAGCGACGCCAGATCGAAGATCGTATCCACCGTCATCGGCTCTTTGGTGGGTTCGAGCGACCGCGAACCGAAGGCCTTGCGATAGACGATCTCGCCGTTATGACCCACCAGAAGCACTCCGCCGGGAATGCTTCCATTGGCGACCGCTTGTTGCATCAGCCGATCCAGATCGCTCAAGTCCGCGCGCGCAGGCTGAGCCGGTGCGGCAGATTGCGCCCAGGCGCAAGGGACGTTCAGGATGAGGGCAAGAACGATAAGAACGCCAGCAAGCAAGCCACTCGGCGATAACTTCATAATTCTCCATAACCGGACAGGGCCGAAGCTCGACGTGAGGCGCCTTCGGCCAATAGCCGGCTTGCCGCGTACCCAACGACAAACGTCGCTATCGACCCGAAGACCACATACCAGGCAAACGAAATGCTCGTTCCCAACCAAAGATAAAGGTTGGCCGCCAATCCGAACAGCATTCCCACAATCGCACCGCGCTCATTGGCCGATTTGGTAAGTACGCCCAGCAGAAATACGCCCAGTACGCAGCCGTAAGCAACCGATGCGATCGACAATCCCATCTCCAGCACTCGCCCGCCATGCCGAGCCAACAGTGCCAGAAAAAACAAAGCGAATCCCCACCCGACCGTAGCAATCCGCGAGAGCGAAACGCGGCGCTGTTCGCTCGATTGCGGAACGATTCGAGCGTAAAAATCCACGATTGTCGTCGAAGACAGCGAGTTGAGCGCGGCGCTCAGGTTGGACATTGCCGCCGCAAGAATGGCCGAGATCAAAAGGCCGCTGATCCCGTGCGGCATCCGCGTCACAATGTAAGTGGGATAGATCGTATCCGTGCGAGTGAAAGGCATTCCCGGTGGGTTGAGTTTGTAATAGACGAAAAGCATCGTCCCGATCAGCAGAAACAGGCAGAACTGAATCAGGATTCCCAAGCCGCTGGTAAGCAGAGCCACTTGCGACTGCCTCTCGCTCCGCGCCGAAAGCAGCCGCTGCACGATTAACTGATCCGTACCGTGGCTCGCCATGGTAAGGAACGCGCCACCGATGACTCCCGACCAAAGCGTATACGTCGATGTTAGATTCAGCGATAAGTCGATCGCGTGGAACTTATGCGCGCCGGAAGCCGCGGCATAGACGGTATGCCAGCCGCCCGGCACCAGATGCAAGATCGTGAAGAAACCAACTACGGTGCCCGCCGTATAAATACCCAACTGAATCACGTCGGTCCAGACGACAGCGGCCAAACCGCCCTCGAAAGTATACGCCAGCGTCATCGCGCAGACGATTCCGATCGACCAGATGTCGCGGGCGTCCTCACTCATTCCAGACAGCACACTGCCCAGCGCCACGCGGACCACAATGGCCACGGCAAAGACGCGCACACCTTCCGCCGCCGCCCGCGTAAGCAAGAACAGGCCTGCTGTCAGCGTCCGCAACGTCGCGCCGAAACGCGATTCCATCAGTTGATACGCGGTAACCAGCTGCCCTCGAAAATACTGCGGAATGAAGACGAAGCTCACAATCGCCCGGCCAGCCAGATAGCCCATCACCAGTTGCAGAAAGCGAAAGTCCTTGTCGTATGCCAGCCCAGGGATGCTGATCACCGTCAGCGTGCTGGTCTCGGCTGCAATAATCGACAGCGAAATGGCCCACCACGGAATCGCGTTGCCTGCGAGGAAGTAGTCCCTAAGAGTTCGTTGTTTGCGCCGGAAACTCAGCCCGAACAGCGTTACGCCTACGAGATAGGCCGCAATCACCGCCATGTCAAGAATGTTCAGGCCAGGCGCGGTTGCCACGGTTTGCCCCAAGACGCAGATTCCTCGTAACCATGTGTATCACAGTCGCGAGCCAATGTGGCCGGCGTTAGCCGTGAGAACTGAGACTTGTCCGGCCCTGGCGCGCTGCCGGCATGAAGCCCATATCCGAGGAAATCCCACGCACACACTGCAGCAAATGGTTGGCGATTGCCGGCAGTTTCTGCGCGGTTACGCGAAACGACGGTCCAGAGATACTTACCGCGGCCACCGGCTGACGCTGCGCATCGAACACCGGAACCGCGATGCAGCGCAGCCCCTCTTCCAACTCCTCATCGTCCACGGCATATCCGCGGCGGCGCGTCTTTTCAATCTCCGTGCGCAGCGCTTCCGGCGTACCAATGGTGCGATTTGTAAACCGCTCGAACTTCGTGCGCCGGATCACGTCCGCAATGCGCTCCTCCGGCAGAAAGGCCAGAATCGCCTTGCCAACCGAGGTGCAATGCACCGGATTGCTGGCCCCCACGCGCGTAATCATGCGCACCGAGCGCGCCGGCTCCAGCTTGTCCAGATAAATCACATGCGCCTGCTCCAGAATGCATAGATGCGCCGTCTCTTCCGTCTCCGTCACCAGGCGGCGCAGATGGGGCTGCGCGCGGTCGCGCAAATCGTACTGCTCAATGGCCCGGTTGCCAAAGTCGAAGAGGCGCAACCCCAGGCGAAATTTTCCGTTCACGGTGCGCTCCACCATGTGATGGCGTTCGAGCACCATCAGAAAACGGTGCGCCGTGCTCTTGTGCAGCGTCAGCGAAGAGGCGACCTGGGCCAGACCCAGCGGCACGTCGCTCTCGCCCAGCAGATCGAGCACCGCAAAAGCGCGGTCCAGAGCCTGAACCTTGTATGTTCCCTGAGGGGGCGTGTCTCGCATTGTGAATCTCCAT
>Ga0116230_10000359_pt1 | contig 39251 bp, 38 predicted proteins | sample S1TSphfallax_3_FD_88678 | JGI IMG/M metagenome (GOLD analysis project Ga0116230, IMG submission 88678) | Host-associated microbial communities from peat moss isolated from Minnesota, USA - S1T2_Fd - Sphagnum fallax MG | ecosystem: Host-associated > Plants > Peat moss > Unclassified | place... | reverse complement strand
CGCCACCAGCACCCGCTCCAATGCACCATGGAAAAGGATTGAGAGGCCCTCATTGCCATCGTTTTCGCGGAACCTCGAAGAATCTCTGCATCGCGCGGTCGCTTATGCGAACCAAAGGAAACATGAATATGCGACGCTGGAGCATCTGCTCTTGTCGCTGACGGACGACGCTGACGCCGCAGCCGTCATGAAAGCCTGCGACGTGGATCTCACGGCGCTGAAGAAATCCCTGACCAGTTATGTGGACACGGACCTCAAATCCCTGATCGTGGAGGATGGCGAGGACGCCAAACCGACGGCTGGCTTTCAGAGGGTGCTCCAGAGGGCGGTCATTCACGTCCAGTCATCGGGCCGAGATGACGTCACTGGCGCCAATGTGCTGGTGGCGGTGTTCTCCGAGCGAGAGAGCCACGCCGCCTACTTCCTGCAGCAACAGGAAATGACACGCTACGACGCGGTGAATTTCATCGCCCACGGCATCGCCAAAAAGGCTGGCGCCTCGGAAGCGCGTCCGACCAAGGGCGCGGGCGAGGAAGACGAGAAACCCGCCGTGAAGACCGGAGGCGAGGCTCTTGAAGCCTATTGCATCAACCTCAACGAGAAGGCCCGCCAAGGAAAAGTCGATCCTCTGATCGGACGGACCAATGAGGTGGAACGCGCGATCCAGATCCTCTGCCGGCGCACCAAGAACAACCCTCTGCTCGTGGGGGATCCCGGCGTCGGAAAGACCGCTATCGCCGAGGGCCTGGCGCGGAAGATCGTCACTCATCAGGTGCCCGACGTCCTCGCCCAATCCACCATCTTCAGCCTGGACATGGGGACGCTCCTGGCCGGAACCCGCTATCGAGGGGACTTCGAGGAGCGGGTGAAACAGGTCATCAAGGAGCTGGAGAATCACCACAACGCGATCCTGTTCATTGATGAGATTCACACGGTGATCGGCGCCGGGGCGACCAGCGGCGGAGCGATGGACGCCTCGAACTTGCTTAAGCCAGCCCTGGCCTCAGGGACCCTCCGGTGCATGGGGTCAACGACCTATAAGGAGTTCCGCCAGCACTTCGAGAAGGACCGCGCCTTGGTGCGCCGATTCCAGAAAATCGACGTGAACGAGCCCTCGGTCGAGGACACGGTGAAGATCCTCAAGGGCCTGAAGACCTATTACGAGGACTTCCATAAGCTGAAATACACCGGCGAGGCCCTGCGCGCGGCCGTGGAGTTGGCCGATAAGTACATCACCGACCGTAAACTGCCGGATAAGGCTATCGACGTCATCGATGAAGCCGGCGCCTCACAGATGCTCCTACCTGAAGGTCGGCGCAAAAAGGTCATCGGAATCAAGGAGGTCGAGGCCGTGGTGGCCAAGATCGCCCGCATCCCGCCAAAGTCGGTGTCCAAGTCCGACACCGAGGCCCTGCGCCAGCTCGAGAACGACCTGAAGACGGCGGTGTTCGGCCAGGACGAAGCCCTCCACCAGTTGTCGTCAGCCATGAAAATGGCCCGCGCCGGCCTGCGCGAACCCAACAAGCCGATTGGCTGTTATCTCTTCTCGGGCCCCACCGGGACGGGCAAGACCGAAACGGTTCGCCAACTGGCCTCCACGCTCGGCATCGAACTCCTGCGGTTCGACATGAGCGAATATATGGAGCGGCACACGGTCAGCCGACTGATCGGCGCGCCCCCCGGCTATGTGGGCTTCGATCAGGGAGGCCTGCTCACCGATGCGGTGGATCAGCATCCTCACGCCGTGGTCCTCCTCGACGAAATCGAGAAGGCGCACCAGGACGTCTACAACATCCTCTTGCAGGTCATGGACCACGGCGTCCTCACCGACGCCAACGGCAAGAAGGTCGACTTCCGCAATGTGGTCCTCATCATGACCACAAATGCGGGAGCCTCGGACGCCCAGCGCAACTCCATCGGCTTTGGCCGCGGTAAGCTTGAGGGTCAGGACGAGGAGGCGATCAAGCGGCTCTTCACGCCGGAATTCCGCAACCGCCTGGACGCGATTGTGGCCTTCAAGCCTCTGACTCAGGACGTGATCCGTCTCGTGGTTCAGAAGTTCGTTCTGCAATTGGAAGCTCAGCTCGCCGACCGTCACGTGACCATCGAGACTTCTGACGAGGCCATCGATTGGCTGGCGAAGAACGGCTTTGACGAACTCTATGGCGCGCGCCCGCTGGGACGCGTCATTCAGGAACAGATCAAACGTCCGCTAGCGGACGACATACTGTTTGGGCGTCTCGCCAAGGGCGGCCACGTCAAGGTCGTTCTGAAGGACGGGAAGATCGGCTTCGAGTTCGACACCAAGGAGCCCTCGGCCGACGGCCCGCCCCGCGAGATCACCATTCACCCGGATGGGACCTCAGACGCTCAGGAGCCCGCTCTGGCTGAGTGACGGGGTGGGCCCACGGCCTAGTCGGGGCCAGCTACGGGGCGATTGCCGCGGCGATCCTTGCGGCCGTCGCCCGCAGCTCCGCGGGGTCCGCCATGTCCCCGCCGTGCGGGCGCAGCGTTTCCCCTTGCCAGCGGGGGATGATGTGCACGTGGAGGTGGTAGACCGTCTGGCCCGCCGCTGCCCCATTGAACTGGGTAATCACGATGCCGTCAGGCCTCAGAGCGGCTTGCACGGCGCGCGCCACCTTCTGAACCGTGAGGGTCAGGGGCCCAAGAATTTCCGGCGCCGCGTCGAGGAGATTTCGGGCCTGCCCAGTTTTCGGAATGACGAGACAGTGGCCGTGGCTCTGGGGAAAGGCATCCATGAAGGCGAGGCTGTCGGCGTCCTCAAAGATCAAAGCCTTGGGCAGTTCGCCCCGCAGAATTCGCGCGAAGACGTTGCTGGGATCATAGCGGCCCTGAAGGCTCATGGTCTTGACTCCGCGATCATCGCTCCATCCCCTACAAGGAGAAATAGAGGAAGTCATGAGCGAGCCCCATCTCACCGAACGCCAGGAGAAATGGTTCGCCTCGGTCCGATCTGGCATCGAGCGTGATACGGGAAAAACCCTGGCGGAGTGGGTGGAAATCGCCAAGACCTGCCCAGAGACCGGCCATCGCGCCCGCCTGAAGTGGTTCAAGGACACTCACGGCCTGTTACAGAACCGCGCGTCCCTGGTGCTTAATGAAATCTCGGCGTCGACCATGCCCTGGTCAGCGCCGTCAGGCCTGATAGAGGCTCTCTGGATTGATCCGGCCGCCCGGGCGATTTATGATGTTCTGGACATTCAGGCCATGGCCCTGGTGGGCGCCATTCGCACGCCGCGGAAGGGCTATACGGCCTGGGCGAGGCGATTTCAGTTCGCCGCCGCCAGGCCGCTGAACACGGGCGCTGTCAGTCTCGGATTAGGTGTCCCGCCGGAGCTGGACTCCCGGCTTGAGCCGCGAGGCAACCAATCCTGGTCGGAACGCCTGCCCGCGCGCCTTACGATATCCCGCGCCGCGGACGTCGACGGATCGGTCGCGCGCCTTATGCAAGCCGCCTGGGAAGCCGCCTGAGGCGCTCTTAGCCGATCTCCTCCAACCTGTAGTCCAGGTGCCGGCGCACGGTGGGCCATTCGCTCTGAATGATGGAATAGACGCAGGTGTCGCGCAGAAGGCCGTCTCGGGAGAGGCTGTGGTTGCGCAGCACGCCATCCAGCTTGGCGCCCAGCCGCTCAATCGCCCGCCGGCTTTGGTGATTGAAAAAATGGGTGCGAAACTCGACGGCGAGGCAGTCCAGGGTCTCGAAAGCGTGGGCCAGGAGCATGCGTTTGCATTCGGTATTGAGCGCCGAGCGCTGGACGTTGCGACGATACCATGTGCCGCCAATCTCCACTCGGCGGTTGGGGGCGTCGATATTCCAGTAGTTCGTCATCCCCACGTGAGCGCCGCTGGCCGGGTCAAGCACGACGAAGGGCAGGCATTGTCCAGACTCGCGCCGGGCCAGGCGACTGGCAATATCCTCCGCCATGGTCTCGGGGCTGGCGATATTCGTGTACCAAAGGTTCCAGAGTTCGCCATCCTTGACGGCGTCCGCCAGACCCGGGGCGTGTTCTGGCCTCAAGGGCGCCAACCATGCATGACGGCCTCTCAGCTCAACTTCGGGCGGCCACGGCGCCCCGGGCTCCGCGACGCTCACGCCTGAACCTCGCGAAATGGGGAGCACTCTTCCGCCAGCCAATCCATCTCGCCCTGCACGCTCCGCCGCTCCTGTTCCAGAAATCGCGCGACGGGCTCGCGGAGGGCCGGGTCAGCGATGTAGTGGGCCGAATAGACGGCGGTGGGCAGATAGCCTCGGGCAATCTTGTGCTGTCCCTGCGCGCCAGCTTCCACCCTGGCCAAGCCGCGCTCAATCGCGAAGTCGATGGCCTGATAATAGCAAAGCTCAAAATGCAGGAACGGCACCATCTCAAGGCACCCCCAGTTGCGGCCGTAGAGGCAATCGCCGCCGATCAGATTGAGCGCCCCGGCGATCCATCGCCCGCCTCGCCGCGCCATGACGAGCAACACCCGATCGGCCATGCGCTCACCCAGGAGCGAGAAGAAGCGCCGGTTGAGATAGGGCCGGCCCCACTTGCGCGCGCCAGTGTCCATATAGAAGGCGTAGAAGGCGTCCCAGTGATCCTCAGTGATATCCGAGCCGGTAAGCCGATGAATCTCCAGATCAGCCACGGCGTCGCGCCGCTCCCGGCGGATGGTCTTGCGGCGACCGGATGAAAGCGCAGCCAGAAAATCCTCGAAGCTGCCATAGCCAGCGTTGACCCAGTGATATTGCTGGTTCTGGCGCAGCAGTAGCCCCCGCTCACCCAGGAAGGCCCATTCGGCTGCCGTGAGAAAGTTCACGCCCAGGGTCGATGTCCCAAACCGGCCACAGACCGTCAGGGCGGCGTCGATCAGTCGACGCTGCCCCGTCACGCGTTCAAGATCAGGACGCACCAGAAGACGCGGGCCCGTCACCGGCGAAAACGGGGAGGCGGAGACGAGCTTGGGATAATAGCGCCCCCCTGCCCGCTCATAGGCGTCGGCCCAGGCGTGATCGAAGATGTATTCGCCCTGGCTATGGCCCTTGAGATAGAGCGGCATGACCGCCGCGACGCGCCCGTTCTCGTCGCGCACGGCCAGATGCTGCGGTCCCCAACCCGCCCGCTCCACGGCGCAGCCAGCCTCTTCGAGGCTTGCCAGGAAATCATACGCGATAAAGGGATTGGCGGCGGAATCCGGCGCGCTGGCACAGGCGTCCCAGTCCGCTTTGCCGATTTCGGCGATACGCCGATGGACACTGACTTCGGCCTTAAGGCCCATCACGCGGCAAAGCCCTCGAAGATCAGGTTGTCGCAATTGGCCTTGATCGCCAGAGCCTCGCCGGGATCGCGCACTGTCCAGGCGACAACGGGCATCCCGTCCTGGCGAAGCGCCACCGCCTTTGGGTGGGAAAGCATGTCGACGCTGAGGGCGAGGAAATGAGGCTTGGCGATGCTCACATGTTCAAGACGCGCATATTTCTTACGAATCTCCGGAGCGAGATGGCGGGCGTCCGGACCTGCATAATTATAGCTGTCGAGCCCCCTCAGGACCCTTGGGTGGTGGTCGGCGAACCAGGCGTGGGAATAGGGATTAAAGCCAATCACGCAAGTCGGGCCGCTATGGTCGATCAGGATCTCATGCACGCGGCGTTCAAGCGGACCCACCTCGCCAAAAGGAATCTTGATCTCGATGTGAACCATCGCGCGATGCCCCACCAGTGTCAGCGCGTCCGCCAGTGTCGGGATTGTCTCGTCGCTCCCCTTGAGGCGCATCCGGGTGATTTCGGCCGCGGTATGGTCGCTGACCCGCCCGGGCTTGCCGGTCATGCGCTCAAGTGTCGCGTCATGAAAGACCACGGCCTCGCCATCGGCGGTGCGCTGCACATCGAGTTCTATGCCGTAACCCGAGACACAGGCGGATTGAAAGGCTGCCAGGGAGTTTTCAGGCGGCCCCGCGGGCGACCACAGACCTCGATGGGCGATCGGCGGATGGAACAGAAGATCCCAAGCCTCGCCGAACAGGGCTTTCATGGCGCCTCAATGATCGCATCGACCTCGACGGCAAAATTCATCGGCAGGCGATAGACCCCTACGGCGGACCGGGCGTGGCGGCCGGCGTCGCCGAACACTTCGACCATGAGGTCCGAAGCGCCATTCACGACTTGGGGAATCTCAAAGAAATTGGGCCCGGCCTGGACAAAGCCCCCGAGCTTGACCACCCGCCAGACTCGCGAGAGGTCGCCATCGCACGCCGCCTTCATCTGGGCGATCAGGTTGATGGCGCAGAGACGGGCCGCCGCGCGAGCGGTCTCAAAGTTGATATCCTCACCGACAATCCCCTTCACCCCGCCTTGGGCGTCCAGGGATACCTGACCGGAGATATGTACGAGCGGCCCCACCCTGACGAAGGGAACATAATTGGCGACGGGTGCGACCGGCGCCGGCAGCACGATGTTCAAGCTTTCGAGGCGTGCTGCGGCGGAGGACATGGCTCGGTTCTTAAACCGTCAGGGCGCGGCGGGGAAGCCGCACGGTTCAGCGACACATGTGCACCTGGGCCAGCAGAAAACCCGCCGCCGTGCGGGGCGACGGGTCTCTAAGTCCTGCAGCTTGGCGCCCGCATCGGGCGCCTCTCGACTAGCGAACGGACTGGACGTGCTCGACCAGGGCGGTCACGCGCTCATTGATGGGCGACATAGCTTCTTTGACGGAGCCGGAGACTGCGCCGGCGATTTCATTCACTTCGGTGACCATGGACTCGAAGGCCGTCTTGGCGAAGGCGGTCTGAAGCTCGACAACTTCCTGAACGCTCTTGGCGCCGGCGAGCGCCTTGCCGGCCGCGATCTGATCTTCAACCGACTTCTTGGAGAAGGCGATCGCGCGAGCGCCAACGGTTTCCGCGCCCTTGGTGGCGGCGGTGACGGACGCCATCATGGCTTCAAGATTCTTCTTCGAATGGGCGTTCATTTCGTAAAGAGCGGCAATGGTCTTCTCAATGCCTTCTTTGAAGGCGGTATTGCTCGCCTGGAAATAGTCATGGGCGGTTTTAGTGGCTTCGGCGGTGGTAGCCATGAAGGTGAACTCCGTTCGGCTTGAATTGGCGTGCTTTACGCCGTTGAACTTGTTCGAGGATAAGAAGGCCTCATGACCACCTATCGCCCGCGACGTGGATTTCGCATGCTGCATCGCACAAGTCAATCCATTATTGTGCACTGCACCATGAGCTCACGGTCCTGTGATCCGGCACATGGCGCAATGGCGCGACAAGACCTTAGATCCTGTTTACTTTCGTGAAACACCGTTAAGACATTATGAGCCGATTCACGGGCGCAGGGGCGCCTCCGACGTGATCGCTACGCAGGAACGACACATGCTTCCCAGCATCAGCCGCTTCGCGCGTCTCTCTACCGCTCTTGCGGTTCTCGCCTTGCCGCTCGCGGCGCCGGCCCAGACGCCCGACTATCGCGTGCCCACTTCAGAACCGAAGACCACCAGCATCGTCATGGACGCAAACACCGGTGAAGTCCTCTTTTCCGAGAGGTCCGATAGTCCGCGTTATCCCGCGTCCGTCACCAAGGTGATGACCTTCTATCTTGCGTTCGAGGCTCTCGCTGCCGGACGGCTTCATCTCGACGACCAGGTTGTCGTCTCTCCCTTGGCGGCGGCGCAACCGCCCACGAAGCTCGGTCTCCGCGCGGGCGAAACTATTAGCGTGCGCGACGCCCTGAATGGCATGGCCGTTCATTCGGCCAATGACATGGCTGTCGCGATCTCCGAGAAGATCGGCGGCAGCGAATCACGCTTCGCGGATATGATGACGTTGAAAGCGCACCAGCTGGGCATGGAAAATACGCGTTACGTCAACGCCAATGGTCTTCCAGACAACCGGCAAGTTTCAAGCGCCCATGACATCGCGATCCTGACCCGTGCGCTTCTCCACGATTACCCACAGTACTACGGTTTCTTCAGCCAGAAGGACTTCACCTATCGCGGCAAGACCATGGTCAATACGAACCACCTGCTCGGCAAGATGCCCGGGGTGGATGGGGTCAAAACCGGCTTTACCAATGCCGCAGGATTTAATCTCGACGCCTCGGCCGTGCGCAATGGCCATCGCCTCATCGCGGTGGTTATGGGCAGTTCGTCGGGAACCGTCAGAAACGCGAATGTGGAAGGGCTCTTACTGACCGGGTTTGACATCGAGGATCGCCGCGACCGCGGCGAGAAGATTCCCGTGACCCAGGCCCTTTTCGAAAGACCGGTCCCGAACGCGCCGGGGGCCAGGTTGTATCGGGCTGAACAGAGCCACGACGGCGATCCTATTGACGTAGTACTGGCCCATAACAACGCCCCTAAAGCACCATCACACGTCTCCCAGGCGGGTCGGGATTGGTGGGTGCAGGTAGGGCAATTCCACAGCCGCGAGGCGGCCCAATTGCGAATCGCCCTGGTTTCGCGGCGCTTCTCAAAAGTCTTTGACGACGCGGAAGGCCAAGTTGGGGGCCGCAAACGCATCTATGTCGCCCGTTTTACAGGCATGGATCAACATGCGGCGCGTGAGGCGTGCTCTGCCGTTCGCAGTCACGGAATGTCGTGCATCGCGGGCGCGCGTCGGGTCTAGAGACGTCCTCAGTGCGTCTTCGATTTCAGCCCTTCAGCAGACAGTCTCTGGCGGCATTGATCTGAGCCGCCAGACCCGCTGATCCACCCTGATCCGGATGCGCCAGGCGGATGAGCCGTCTATAGGCCGCCTGAATCTCTGGTCGCGTCGCGTCCTCGCTGACTCCCAATATGGCGCAGGCTTCGCGGCGGCTCATCGCGGGCTCCCGTCCAGTAGAGGCTCCCGCAATCCCAGCTCGCGTCCTTTGTGCGAGATAGGTCGACAAGGCGACAAATCCCAGGCTGACGATCCAGGCCCCGCGCAACCCACTGACCACAGCGCCGACCGCCGCCATCGCGGACAGGAGGCCTGTCCCCATGCTGACAGCCCGCGTGGCCCGCACCGGCTGGCGGCCCGCCCAGATCAAGATAGCCAAGACCCCAAGGGCGATGAGGACGATGATCAAGGTCGCGAATGCTTAAAGTTTATTGCGGGTCAGGATCGGCGAGGAGATCCATGTCCTGCATGAGAATGCGCAATTCCTGGCGGGCCGCAACATGGGCCAGGGATACCGGCGCGGGTCGCACTTTCGCGGAAAGATCGCTCACCGTGACGCCAAAGGGAAACAACTCCCGATAGATCACGCGGTCTCGCAGACCCGCGACGGGGCGGAACCCGACTCGCTTCGCCAGGGCGGCGATACGTTCATCCACGCGCCGACGGTTCCGCGGCTCCGAGGAGGACAGGCGGTTACGAAGGACAATCCAGTCGATGGTCTCCCGCCGAACAGTGGCGGCGTGCTTCTTCGCCTCCCAAACGGCCTCGGCATAAAGACTCGCCTTGACCACTGTCAGCGTGACGGGGTCGACCACCCCCAGCATGTCAAAATCGACGAAGCTGTCATTCATGGGTGTGACCACCAGATCGGCCGCCTGGTGGGCGGCGCGGGACAGCGGCGTGTCCGCGCCGGGGGTGTCTATGACCACGAAATGCACATCGGCGCGAAGGGCTTCCTCAAGGGCGGACTCGTCGTTCACAATCAACATGGTGGGGTGAGGCAGCTCGGCCCCCTGTGCCGCGGTCCAGGTCAGCCGATTGGCGAAGAAATGACCTGTGGACTGTTGGCGAATATCAAGATCGACCACCGCAACCTTCGCCCCCTCGTGCAGCAAAGCCACGGCAAGGTGCGTGCAGACCGTCGACTTGCCGGCTCCGCCCTTTTCATTCCCGACCACAATGACACGCGCGCGCAAACACAGCCCCTGACGCCAAAATCAGTCCTAAGCCAAGGCCTATAATAAGACGCGAAGCTCGCTGGTGGTCCTTGCGTCAAGGCCGCTGACCGCGCAAGAGCGGGCGCCCATTCGCGATCCGAATATGGCCGCGACCACTTTCTGGACCTCGAACCTTGTCGCCTCTCGACCCCACCAGAACGCTCGCGGACCTTCGGCGCATCACGGCGGCTTGGTCTCTCGACGGGCAGCGCATTGGCCTCGTTCCCACCATGGGGGCTCTGCACGAGGGCCATCTGTCCCTTATCCGCCTCGCCAAGACGCGCGCGGATCGGGTGGTGGCCAGTCTGTTCGTTAATCCCACCCAATTCGCCCCGCATGAGGATTTCGCGGCCTATCCTCGTGACGAGAAGAGGGACGCCGCGCTGCTCGCGGAGGCCGGATGCGATCTACTCTACGCACCGACGGTGGACGCCATCTATCCCTCTGGCTTTGCCACCACGGTCAGCGTGGCGGGGCTCACCGATTGTCTAGAGGGCGAATTTAGGCCCGGCCATTTTGCCGGCGTGGCGACAGTTGTGGCCAAGCTGCTCATTCAGGCGGCGCCCAACGTCGCTGTGTTCGGCGAAAAGGACTTCCAGCAACTTCAGGTCATTCGGCGCCTGACCCACGATCTCGACCTTCCCGTGGAGATCATCGCCGCGCCGATCGCCCGCGACGCCGATGGACTCGCCCTCTCTTCTCGCAACGCCTATCTGAGCGCCGAACAGCGCAAGATCGCGCCTGCATTGTGCAGGATTCTGGCCGAGACCGCGAGGGTCATTGCGGGCGGGGAAACTATCGCGGCCAGTGAAGAGGCCGGACGCGCCGCGCTGTTGAGCGCGGGCTTCTCAGACGTCGACTACCTGGAGACACGCGACCCAAACACGCTCGATAGACTTGGCCCCGGTAGACTAGATCGGTCGGCGCGGTTGTTATGCGCCGCGCACCTGGGTCGGACACGCCTTCTCGATAATTTGGCGGTGGCGCGGGCCCTGTAGCGACATACGCGGCTATAGGCCCCGGTTGCGCCTACCCCACCGGCCACGGCAAGAGATCTTGCTTGGGCGGCGGATCGTGGAGGTAGGTCTCCCAATCTGCGAGCGGCGGGTCAGGAGCCTTGCCTGTCACATATTGCAGAACCCACTGCGCGGCTCTGTGTTCGGCCCACTTGGCGTTCAGCACGGCGCCATGCTCATCGAGCTCGATAACGTTGGCAAATATGGCGAACGTAATCTCCAGGGCGCCCGGCTCATTGAAAATGGCCGAATAGTCCACGCCTTCCAGTAAGGGATGCCCAAGCGACTTGTTCGCCAGCCAGAACGCGAAAGTCCTGATCGTGCCCGATAGAGGTCTGCTAAGCTTGGCGATGAGAGACCTCCATGACCTAGCAAGGGCGCCGCGACGAACTCGCCACAACCCCCTCCCCCTCGGCAAGCCATCATGGTGGGCGGCGAGGGGTTCGAACCCCCGACCTCCTGGGTGTAAACCAGGCGCTCTAACCAGCTGAGCTAGCCGCCCCCGCCAGGGACCTGGGCGGAAGGGCGCGAGCGCCCCTCCGCCAGAGGTCTTAGTGCGTGACCACCAGGCCGCCAACCATATCGTCAGTCCCCGCCGATGGCACGCGTGGCGCCTCATCCTCTTCCCGCCATTCGATCGCCGTCGTCGGGCCCGTGAGGGTGATGGCGAGGACCTCGTCCACGGTGGAAACGGGAATGATCTCCAGTCCCGCCTTCACGGTTTCCGGCACATCGGCCAGATCCTTGGCGTTCTCCATGGGGATCAACACCGTCTTGATGCCGGACCTCAAGGCGGCCAGGAGCTTCTCCTTGAGACCGCCGATGGGGAGGACCCGGCCGCGCAGGGTGATCTCACCGGTCATGGCTACGTCCTTACGGATCGGAATGCCTGTCAGGACCGATATGATCGCCACCGCCATGGCCACGCCCGCGGACGGACCATCCTTAGGGGTCCCGCCTTCGGGAACGTGAACGTGGACATCGGTGCGATCAAAAGCGCTGGGCTTGATCCCATAGATAATCGCCCGGGAGCGAACATAGGAAGCCGCCGCCGCGATCGATTCCTTCATCACCTCCTTGAGGTTGCCGGTGATGGACATACGTCCCTTGCCCGGCATCTTCACGGCTTCAATGGTGAGGATATCGCCGCCAAATTCCGTCCAGGCGAGGCCGGTGACGATCCCCACCTGATCTTCCTCATCGGTGGCGCCATAGTGGAACCGTCGGACCCCGGCATATTTTCCGAGCCGCTCGTCATCGATTGTGACGCTCAGCAGGTGCTCCTTGGCCATGTCGCGCACGGCTTTGCGCGCGAGATTGCCCAGTTCCCGCTCCAGGGACCGCACGCCCGCCTCACGGGTATAATAACGGATCAGGTCCCGAACCGCCTCCTCCGGAACGATCCACTCGCCATCCTTCAGGCCGTGATCCTTGGCGAGCTTGGGCAAGAGGTGACGCTTGGCAATCTCGATTTTTTCCGCCTCGGTGTAGCCGGGAATACGGATGATCTCCATGCGGTCCATAAGCGGCTGGGGCATGTTGAGCGAATTGGCCGTCGTCACGAACATCACGTTCGAAAGGTCATAATCGACCTCCAGATAATGGTCGTTGAACGTGGCGTTCTGTTCCGGATCCAGCACCTCAAGAAGAGCGCTGGAGGGATCTCCCCGCCAGTCGGCGCCCATCTTCTCGATCTCATCGAGCAGAAAGAAGGCGTTGGTCGTCTTGGCTTTTTTCATTGACTGGACGATCTTCCCGGGCATTGAGCCGATATAGGTGCGCCGGTGGCCGCGGATTTCCGCTTCGTCGCGCACGCCGCCCAGAGATAAGCGCACGAACTCCCGCCCCGTGGCCTTGGCGATGGACCTGCCTAGCGAGGTCTTGCCCACGCCTGGCGGCCCCACGAGGCAGAGAATCGGGCCCTTCAGCATGCCGGTGCGCGCCTGCACGGCCAGATATTCCAGGATCCGCTCTTTGACCTTGTCCAGGCCGTAGTGATCTTCGTCGAGGATCCTCTCGGCGAGCTCGATGTCGATGGGCTTGGATTTTGACTTGCCCCACGGGATGGACAGCAGCCAGTCGAGATAGTTGCGTACGACCGTGGATTCTGCCGACATGGGGCTCATATTGCGGAGCTTCTTCATCTCCGCCTCGGCCTTGGTCCGGGCTTCCTTGGAAAGTTTCGTCTTCTTGATGCGCTTCTCAAGCTCGATGAGCTCGTCGCGGGAGTCATCGTGCTCGCCCAGCTCCCGCTGGATCGCCTTCATCTGCTCATTGAGATAATATTCCCGCTGGGTCTTCTCCATCTGCCGCTTCACACGGCTGCGGATCTTCTTCTCCACCTGCAGGACGCTGATCTCGCCCTCCATCAGCGCGAAGACCTTCTCCAGGCGCTTGGAGACATTGAAGATCTCCAGAAGCTGCTGGCGATCGGAGATCTTCACCGCCAGATGCGAGGCGATAGTGTCCGCCAAGCGGCTCGGCTCGCTGATTTGGGGAATCGCGGCCAGGGCCTCTGGGGGGATCTTCTTGTTGAGCTTCACATAGTTTTCGAACTGCTCGACCACGGCGCGGCTCAGGGCCTCTGCCTCGTGCGCTTCGCCGCCCTGGTCCTCGATCTTGGCGATATCAGCCTCGTAATAGAGCTCGCGGTCATTGAAGCGCAGAACGGCGCAGCGCGTGTGGCCCTCAACCAGCACCTTCACCGTGCCGTCGGGCAGCTTCAGGAGCTGAAGCACGCTGGCCAAGACACCGACCTCGTAGATGTCAGCCGGCGTGGGATCATCCTGATCCCGGTCCTTCTGGGTCACCAGCAGGATTTGCTTGTCACCCTTCATCACCTCTTCCAGAGCGCGCACGGATTTTTCACGGCCGACAAAGAGTGGGGCGACCATGTGCGGAAAGACGACGATGTCGCGCAGTGGCAGGACGGGAAGTGTGTTGGTCGAGGCCATGGGAACAATACTCCTGCCGGCCCGTTGTCGCTCACCGCGGCCAGCTCAGTCGTGAGTTATGGGGCGATCTGTTCCTCTCTCGTGCGCCGAGTCGAGCCGCCCTGCCGAGCCCTAAAGGCTCGACGTCCTTACCTATGTGGCTTGCCCCTCCCCGAGGTTCAAGCCAGGCGCCACAAAGCGGTCCAGGGCCGAATGTCGCGCCCGGTTTTTGAGCGTTTGCACCGATAGGCGCCGGCCCGGCTCACGCGGCCAGTTCGTCAGGCGGAGGCTGCCGGCGCCTTTTTCTCAGAATATATCATCAAAGGCTGGCCTCGGCCGTCGACGACCTCGGCGTTGACCACAACCTCCTCCACGCCCTGAAGGGTCGGAAGCTCAAACATGGTCTCCAGCAGGATCGCCTCAAGAATTGAGCGCAGACCCCGGGCTCCCGTCTTGCGGGCGATAGCCTTGCGGGCCACGGCGCGGCGAGCGTCCTCGGTGAACGACAGCCCCACATTCTCCATTTCAAACAGGCGCTGGTACTGCTTGATCAGGGCGTTCTTAGGCTCGCTGAGAATCTTCACCAGCGCCGCCTCGTCCAGATCATCCAGGGTCGCAATGACCGGGAGACGGCCGATGAATTCCGGGATCAGGCCAAAACGTTGGAGGTCGTCAGGCTCGACCTGACGCAGAACCTCACCGGTGCGCCGGTCATCCGGATCGGCCACCTTGGCGGAGAAGCCGATCGAGGTGCCGCGCCCCCGGCTGGAGATGATCTTCTCCAGGCCGGCGAAGGCCCCGCCGCAGATGAACAGCATATTGGTAGTGTCGACCTGCAGAAATTCCTGCTGCGGGTGCTTGCGCCCGCCCTGAGGCGGCACCGAAGCAATGGTGCCTTCCATGATCTTGAGGAGCGCCTGCTGCACGCCCTCACCCGATACATCGCGAGTGATGGACGGGTTGTCGGACTTGCGGCTGATCTTATCGACCTCATCGATATAGACGATGCCGCGCTGGGCGCGATCGACGTTGTAATCGGCAGCCTGAAGGAGCTTGAGGATGATGTTCTCCACATCCTCGCCCACATAACCCGCTTCGGTCAGTGTCGTGGCGTCGGCCATGGTGAAGGGCACATCGATGATCCGCGCCAGCGTCTGGGCGAGAAGCGTCTTGCCGACGCCCGTGGGCCCAACAAGCAGAATGTTGGACTTGGCCAGCTCGACATCGTTGTTCTTCTGGGCGTGGTTGAGGCGCTTGTAGTGATTGTGCACGGCCACCGAGAGCACCTTCTTGGCGTGCTCCTGACCGATTACGTAATCATCCAGCACTTCGCGGATCTCACGCGGGGTGGGCACCCCGTCCTTCGACTTCACGAAGGCGATCTTGTGCTCCTCGCGGATGATGTCCATGCACAGCTCGACGCACTCGTCGCAGATGAACACGGTCGGACCGGCGATAAGCTTGCGAACCTCATGCTGGCTCTTGCCGCAGAAGGAGCAATAGAGGGTGCTCTTACTGTCGCCGCTGGCAGCCTTGGTCATAATTCCAGCCTCACTCTCCGAAGGCGGCGCGGCGCCGGGCAAGGTTTGCCGACGCAGGACCTCCTACAGGCGCGCCCCCCACTCGACGACGCCTATCGCCGTGACTTTCCCTGATCCGGGCCAATATCACAACCCCGTCATGGACATCAGCTTGCCTTAAGAGGCCAGGATGTCACATTTGCGGCGTCCAGAAGGAGCTAATGGGTAAGATGGGGAGTGCGGACGACGTGCGCCACCCCATCATCGCGCGGCCGCCAGACAGGCGGCCCTTGGTGGCGTTCGATTTCGATGGCACCCTTACGGTCCGGGATAGTTTCATCGCCTTCCTGGTGTGGCGGACGGGTATTGTTGGCGCAGCCTTCAAAAGCCTAGCGCTGATTCCCGCCGCCCTCGCCTATTTTGGCCATCGCGACAGAGGGCGCCTTAAGTCTGAAATGACCCGCGCCTTTCTGGGTGGTGTCAGCCTTGAAACGGCGCACAAGGACGCCAGGCGATTCGCGCGGGATCGGGCGCCACGCCTGCTGCGGCCCGATGCGTTGGCGGCGTGGAATGAATGGCGCGATCTTGGCGCGCACCTGGTCATCGTCACGGCCTCTCCGGAATTTCTGGTTTCGCCCTTCGCGGAAGCCCTCGGGGCTGGCAGCCTTATCGGCACACGCCTCACTATCGATTCGCACGGGCGAATCACTGGCGGGCTTGACGGCCTCAACTGTCGGGGGCCGGAGAAGGTTGCGCGCCTCACGGCAGCGTTTGGCTCGCCTCTCGACCTCGCGGCGGCCTATGGCGACACGTCGGGCGACACGGATATGCTCGCTATGGCCCGCGAGGCGGGATTTCGCGTCTTCAGGGGGCGGCCATGAAACATGCCGGATCGGAGGCCCTGGACCAACTTGAGCCGCTGCTGTCCCGGGTTCGCGCGCTTGGCGCCTTAAGCGAAACCGCGCGCGGGGTCTTCTACGCCAAGGGACGCGCCGTTCTGCATTTTCATGAGGACACAGCTGGACTCTTCGCCGACATCCGACCGCCCGGCGCGGCGGACTTCGAACGGATCAAGGTGGATGATGATGTAGGCCAAGCCGCGTTGCTGGCGCGGCTTGGATAACCGCACGCTACCCTGCGGCGGCTTCCGAAGCCGCGCGGCTCTCATAGATGTGGTCCACAAGACCCCATTCCTTAGCTTCCTGAGCGTCCATGAAATGGTCACGGTCAAGCGTGCGCTCCACCTCATCATAGGTCCGGCCCGTGTGCTTGGCGTAGAGTTCGTTCAGTCGGCGCTTGGTCTTGATAATGTCCTCGGCGTGACGCTCGATGTCGGAGGCCTTGCCCTGAAACCCGCCCGAGGGCTGGTGGACCATGATCCGGGCGTTGGGAAGCGACACACGAAGGCCAGGCTCACCGGCCATCAGCAGGAACGATCCCATCGAGGCCGCCATGCCCATGCAAGTGGTTGCGATGGGGCAGCGCACATATTGCATGGTGTCGTAAATCGCCAGGCCCGAGGTGACCACCCCGCCCGGGGAGTTGATGTACATGTCGATCTGCTTCTTGGGGAATTCCGATTCCAGATACAGAAGCTGGGCGCAGATCAGCGCCGCCATGCCATCTTCCACCGGTCCGTTCAGGAAGATCACCCGCTCGCGCAGCAGACGCGAAAAAATGTCAAAGGCGCGCTCGCCGCGGCTGGATTGCTCCACCACCATCGGCACGAGGTTCAACGAACGGGTCATCGGATCGAACTGGGGATCGTGCAGCGTGTCGTACATTTGCAAAGCGCCTCTTTAATGTTCTTTGGATATCGCCCCGCCCCCGGCGCGATGCAAGGCGTCACGAGGCCTTGGCGGTCTTGGCTACGGGCTTGGCCTTGGCGGTCGGGGCGGCCTTGCCTTCCGCCGCCGCGGCTGGCTTTGCCGCTTTGGCGGCCTTAGCCGGTTTCGCCACTGCGGCCGGAGCCTCGGCCTCGGGAGACGCCTCAGGCTCGGAAGCCTCCGTACTCTTTGCCTTGGCTGTCTTTTTGCCGGCGGCCTTGGGCGCCTTGGCTTTGGGCTCGGAAGCCGTCTCGAAACCTTCCGGCAGCTCGTCTTCCTTCAGGAGATCCTCCCTAGAGACGGGCCGGTCAGTGACCGTGGCCTGCTCCAGAATATAGTCGACGACCTTATCCTCGTAGATGGGCGCCCGCATGGTGGCCTGAATGTTGGGATTGTTGCGGAGCAGATCGAAAATCTGCTGGGCTTGATCGCCATAGCGCATGGCCTCCGCCCGCATGGCCTCCCCAAGCTCGGCGTCCGTAACCTGAACATTGGCCCGTCGCCCGATCTCGGCGAGGACGAGGCCCAGCCGGACCCGCCGCTCGGCGATCTTTCGATACTCCGCGCGGAGGGTCTCCTCGGATTTGCCTTCATCTTCGGGCGACGTCTGTCCCTCAGCCCGATCCTTCTCGATCTGCTGCCAGATTCCGCCAAACTCCGCCTCCACCATCCGGGGCGGGAGGGGAATGTCATGGTTCACGTCCAGGGCGTCGAGGAGAACGCGCTTGGTCTTGAAACGCGAGGCGGATTTGTAGCCCTGGTCAAGATTGCTCTTCAGAGCTTCACGCAAGGCCGCGAGATCCGCGAGACCCAGTTGCTGAGCGAGGGCGTCATCGGCCTGCGCTTCTTTAGGCGCGCGCACCGCCTTCACGGTCACCTCGAACACCGCGGTTTTGCCGCGCAGGGCCTCGGCCTGATAGGCCTCGGGGAAGGTCACCGTGACATCGAGGGTCTGATCCGGGGCCGCGCCCACCAGTTGCGCCTCAAAGCCCGGAATGAACTGGCCTGACCCCAGGACCAATTCGGCGTCGTCCGCCGCGCCGCCCGCGAAAGCCTCGCCGTCGATGCGGCCAATGAAATCAATCACGACCTGATCGCCATCCTGGGCCGTGATCTTCTTGCCCGTCCGCGGCTCATAGACGCGGTTCTCCGCCGCGATCTTGGCCAGTTCCTCGTCGACTTCAGCCTCGCTCGCCCCATAGACGGGCCGCTGCAAGGAGAGGGTCGCGACGTCCATCGGCTCGAAATCGGGCATCACCTCGACATCAATGTCGAAGGTCAGATCCCCACGCCCAGCGATCACCTGGTCCATGTCCGAGACCGGCTTGAGTTCGGGTTGCGCCGCGATGCGCAGACGCCGGTCCGCCAGCACCTTCTGTGAGGATTCGTTCAGGGTCTTTTCCACCAGTTCGCCCATGAGCCCCTTACCATAGAGGCGACGCACGTGAGCGGCCGGAACCTTGCCAGGCCGAAACCCCTTGAGCTTCAGGGTCGGCAAAATCTCCGCGATCCGCGCATCCAGGGCGACCCCTAGATCCTCGGCCGGGACGCGGACGCCATAGCTACGGCTAAGGCCCTCGTTGAGTTTTTCGATAACTTCCATAAGATCAAACCCTTAACCACCCCCGCGGCGACCGAGCGGCGTGCTTGTCAGTTCCTAGAGATCGCGGGGCCAAAGAAATAACGCCGCCGCCTAGATCCGTCTTGGCAAGCGGGGCGAAACGAACGCGTCTTATGTCACGGGGCGCGGCGCCCGTTCAAGCCCGCCCGTCACGAGGCTTGCGACGGTCCAGAGAGGCGGCGCGAGAGCGCGGAGACTTTGGCTCCGCGGGGCCGGGACGCGAAGTCACAGTCTCGCCCCAGGCCGGCCCAAAATCCCACCGGATTTCGATGCAAGAAATCCGCCGCCACTGAGGGTCTCACCAAGGAGTCAGCCGGTATGTCCAAATCTAAAGTCCGTCTGTTCGCGACAGTCTGCGGCGTCAGCATCACAGTCTTGGGGGCCGCGGTGGCCTGGGGCGAGGAGCGCGCCGCCGGGGTCGTGAATTCCGCCACGATAGCGGCGGCGCCGGCGGGCGCGCCGATCTCATTTGCGCCCATTGTTCAGAAAGTCGCGCCCGCGGTGGTGTCGATTGAGATTGTCGGCCATGCCTCACCCAGCCAGGTGGCCCTGACCCAGGGCGAGGGCATCCCCCAAGGTCCAGCCACACCCTTTTTCTTTGGCGCGCCATTCCAACAATTCTTCGGTGAAGGTCTCGCCCCTCGGCCTGGCGCCACCGACGGCCAGCCACTCCCTAAAATTCACGCCGCGGGCTCTGGCTTCTTCATCTCAAGCGACGGCTACATTCTGACCAATAATCATGTGGTGGAGGACGCTGACACGATCACCGTCCACATGGCCGACGGCAAAACCTATAAGGCCCGGTTGGTGGGACGTGACCCGGCGACGGATCTGGCGGTGGTCAAGGTTATTGGCGGTCCATTTCCATTCGTAAGCTTCGAGAACGCGGCGAGGCCCCGGGTCGGCGACTGGGTCGTCGCCGTCGGCAACCCGTTTGGTCTGTCGGGCACGGCGACGGCGGGGATTGTTTCGGCCCTTGGTCGTGAGAATGTCGCCGACAGTCCGCTATTGGATTACATGCAGATCGACGCGCCGATAAATCGGGGCAATTCCGGGGGGCCGACCTTCGACATGGAGGGGCGCGTGGTCGGGGTGAATACCGCCATCTTTACGCCGAGCGGCGGGTCGGTCGGTATCGGGTTCGACATTCCGGCCAGCGTCGCCTCGAGCATCTCTCGAGACATCATCGCCCACGGCCATGTGAGCCATGGCTATCTTGGCGCGACAATTCAGGAGATCAGTCCCGACCTCGCCCAGAGTCTTGGCTTGAGCTCGCAGGATGGCGCCATCATCGATGCGGTGACGCGCGAAGGCCCAGCCCAACAGGCGGGGCTCAGGAGCGGCGACATCGTCGTGGCGATCAACGGCGCGCCCGTCCATTCGCCGCACGACATCACGCACGTCGTCGCCTTTTCCGAGCCGGGCGCGCGGCTCACTTTGACAGTTCGCCGCGGCGATCAAACCAGAACCGTCCAGGCGACCGCGGGCGTCCGCCCAGCCGAGGCAATTCTGGCGCGCGAATTGACCCCACGAGACGATGGCGCCGATGACGGTGGCTGAGGCCCGCTATCCCAGGGAAAAAGAGGCATGCTCATAGGCGCGGTTCCGCCACCTCCCGCGATACAGGAACTTGCACCCCCCGCCGCGTTCGGTTTCGAGAATGCGCTCCTGGGAGAAACCGTGGCGGACTGGCGCGCCGCGGCAGGACCGCGTGTAAGTTGCCCGTCCGTGACGAGACGGTCCGGCGCGATGACTTGCACTGCTCCGCCCGTCGCCTTGGGCGGTCGCCAATTGGCCTATGACATTACCTACGAATTCATCGGCGGGCGCCTGGCGCGGATCCATTTTCTCACATCCATTGACGCTTATGACCGCGTTAGGGCGAGACTCGATGGGCGGTTTGGCGCGCCGCGCGATATTGTTCGCGATAACATCCAAATCGACCAAAGTATCGAAACACCACATCTCAAAGCCTATTGGCGCAATGGTCGCTCCACGATCCTGCTCAATGATCCGGAGGGTGATGGCCGATCGCTCAGCGTGACCTACAGCTTGGACGCGATGTCTTCAGGCCTGCCGCACCCCGCGAGCTGAAGCCGCTCGATCTGGTGCGGATGAGAGGACTCGAACCTCCACGCCTTACGGCGCTGGAACCTAAATCCAGTGCGTCTACCAATTCCGCCACATCCGCGCGGGCCTCGTTAGAGGGGAAACCCCTGAAAAAGGCAATGATGCAAGGTGAAGTGGGCGCAGGCGAGCCGCCTGATCTTGCTGACACGAGGAGGAAATATGGCCGTATAAACCTGGTCGTTCACTGATTATCAAGCGCAAGCAGAAGATTTAGTTATCATCAGGATCAGAATCCGCCCGATTGGGCTAGTAAACCCGACAGTCTCGCTTATATAAAATTAGCGGAATAATCGCCGCGCAAAGATGACTGCCGGGCCATGGCTTACGCTTTGCGAGCCTCCGGTTTGATACGAAGGGCCGAAAATGGCCTCTTCTGCCCTGCCCCATATCGCTCTATCAGACAGCCTTGCTCTGGCTATGGTGGCGATATCAAACGCGCCTGTGCTACTTCTTGATGACACGCTCAAGGTCGTAGCCGCAAGCAACTCTTTTTGCGGCGCGTTTCACGTCAATCCCTTGGACGTTGAGGGCCGCGAGATTTTCTCTCTGGGCGACGGTGAGTGGGATGTCCCCCAACTTCGCGCGCTCCTGAGGGCCACAGCCTCGGGACGCGCTGACATCGACGCCTATGAGATGGATCTTAAGCCCGACAGATCGGCCGTGCGCCGCCTCGTGATCCGCGCGCAGGCGGTGAATTACGGCGAAGATACTCCCCGCAGGATTCTGATGACGGTATCTGACGTCACTGACGCACGCCTGGCAGAGCGGATTCGCGAAGACCTCATTCGTGAAAAGGCGGTCCTGCTTCAGGAAGTCCAGCATCGAGTCGCGAACAGTCTGCAGATCATCGCCAGCGTACTCATGCAGACCGCGCGAAAGGTTCAGTCAGAGGAGACCCGTATCCATCTCCGCGACGCCCACCACCGGGTTATGTCCATCGCGACGGTGCAAAAACAGCTGGCCATGTCGCAGGTGGGCGATGTGGAGCTCCGGCCCTATTTCGCTCAGCTTTGTGAGAGCCTGGGCGCATCCATGATCCGCGACCATGAGCAGCAATCCATCGAGGTCACCGCCGATGGCAGCACCGTTACCGCCGATGTCTCGGTCAGCCTTGGGCTTATCGTCACCGAACTGGTGATCAACGCGTTGAAACACGCCTTTCCTGAGGGCCAGTCGGGCAAGATCAAGGTGGACTATCAATCCAAGGCCGGCGACTGGACACTCTCGGTGGAGGATAACGGCGTGGGCATGATGCCAGGGCCCGCCGAGGCCAAGCCGGGCTTGGGCACCAGCCTGGTGGAAGCCCTTTCACGGCAGTTGCATGCTGACGTGGAGGTCATGGGCGCCAATCCGGGCACCCGCGTCGAGATCGTTCACAAACAGGCAGAAGGCAATCACGGCGCCGAGGCCGTCTGAGGTCCTTAATTTTGTGCGAGGAGGGTCGTCACCTCATGCTCGAAGGCGGCCTTCGTTTCCGCGTCTCTCTGACCGCTCGCCGGACTGGTGAAGCCCACATGCACGGCTTTCACGCGGCCATCGCGACCGATGAAGAAGGTCGTGGGCCACGCATTTAGGTTCACGGTCTGTGGCAGCTTTGCCGACGCTTCATTAGGCTGACCGGCGAGCAGGACGGTATATGTCAGGCCGTAGCGCTGGATAAAGGCCCTCAAGCGGTCGGGTTGGGCCAGCTGATCGGGTTGCTCGAAGTCCAGAGCCACGACCTCAAGCCCCTCATGTCGATGACGGGCATAAAGCCCCTGGAGAAACGGCGCCTCATCGTGACAGTTGGGGCACCAGCTTCCCATGATGTCGACGACCACGACCTTGTGCCGAAACCTGGGATCGATATTTGAAACTGCCTTGCCGGACAGGTCCGGGAAGTCGAAGGCGAAGGGCGCGGCCTTGTTGCTCACCGTGGTGAAATTCATGGGATCGGACGGCTTCGCGCCAGCCGCAGCGGCGCGGGCGGCGGTCACGGCGGTAAGCTCACGTCGGCCCGAGGAGTCATTGAGGACGAGGCTCAGCGTTCCATCCGTTTTTGGGGTAATCTCCAGCAAAGCGGCGCGCTCACCGGCATAGTGCGAGAGACGAAACACCCCCTTGTCATAGCGCCCGCTCAGAGTTCCCGTATCTCCGTCGATGCGCAGAATGGACGCTTCAGCGGCGGCGCCGCTCTGATGGATGATCAGACGCCATGCCGTCTCGCCTTTGGGGCTGTGGTAGGGAATGATCCACTCCCCGGCGATCCGCGGCGCGACCCTGTGAGGTGGCGGCGCCCCGTCATCTTTTACCGCTTCGATCGGCGTCGCGTGACCGCTGATGGTATAGGCGCCGGAGAGCTTTCCGTTCGTGATCGTCCCATCAAGAACCGCCGCATAGCTGGCAAAGACAAGATGCAGATGGCCATCCGCGAAGGACCCTTCCGTTGAGGGATTGGTGGGCCGATCACCATTAAAGAAGTGCGCGCGAACCGCGCTTCCCGCGCCTTCGATCTCGAATTTAAAGGGGATCGCCGTCCCACCGACCTCGGCCGTTGCATTCCAGAGACCGTTGGCGGTCTGCGCGGGCGCCGCCGCCACGCCGAGGAGCAAGACGGCAAGAACGCCATTAAGCGCCGCGAAACAAAATGATCTCATGGGGAATCTGGGCCTTCAAAAGACGCCAGCTCGTGCCGAGCGTCAACGCGCGGCCTAATGTGGCCCGAGCGCCCGCGCACGTCACGGCAGGATTATTCCGCCACCCCTTCAGAATAACTGACAGGGGCCCGGCCCACTTCCCTGGTTATGGCCTAGGTTTCTTGGCCGCCCCCGCGCCCTTCAGATGGGGTTCGCGGCCCGCCCAGGCAAAGGCTGCGATTTTCCAAACGCCACCCTCACGCCGCAGAGCGAATGCCATGCGGGCGGTCTCGGCCATGGCCTTGCCATCCTGCTTGTAGGTCTCGCTCGCGGCGGCGACCACGTAGGCCACGTCCCCCTCAGCCTCGGCGACCAGAGGGTCTCCAAGCTTGACATGGGAATTGGTCATGTGAGCGGCTTTGGAGGTGGCGTCATAGTCCGCCCCCCAATGCTTGAAGGCGTCCGGCCCGCTCCAAGTGTGGGGTGGGAATTCATCGATGATGGTCGCATCCGCCGTCAAGGCCGCGGCGGCCAGGTCGAACTTGCCCTGATCGACGCTATCCACGAATTGATGCGGCGCCGCCATCAACTCGGCCGTCGTGGGGGCCGCCCCAACTGAAGCTGACATGACGGGGGATGAGCCGCCGAGGACTAGCAGACCTGTCGCGATCACCACGCGCCGCATGAGCCAGCCTCCCCTTCCCGATCAGGCAATTAAGGCGCCGAAATCTCAGATGGGCAAGACGACCGCCTTACGACAGGCTGCGTCGGGGTCACGCCGATAGGCCCGAAGCCATTCGCAGAAAGCGATGATCGCCGTTTCGGGCGCGGTCTCGGGGCGATACCCGGTAAGGTCAGCGAGGAGGTCCGCGCGCGCGAACGTTGAGGCCATATCGCCGGCCTGCATGTCCGCGAAGACCACCTCCGCGTTCCGGCCTAGCGCGCGCTCAAGAATGCCCAGAAAGTCCATCAGGTTCACCGGGTGACCGCGACCGATATTGACGGTCCGCCAGGGCGCGGCGGGGCTAAGCGAATCGCCCGGGCCGATGGGCTGACCCAGAACTGGCGGCGTATGAATGAGGCGCGTCACCGCCTCCACGAGGTCGTCAATATAGGTGAAGTCGCGTTCCAGGCGGCCCTCGTTGAAGACCTCGATGGGTCTGCCGTCCAGCATGGCATCGGCGAACTTGAAGAGGGCCATGTCCGGGCGCCCCCAGGGGCCATAGACGGTGAAGAAGCGAAACACGGTCGTGGGGATAGACCAGAGGTGGCTATAGGCGTGGCTCATCTCCTCGCCGGCTTTCTTGGTGGCGGCATAGAGGGTCAGGGGATGATCCGCCCTGTCCGTCTCGGCGAAGGGCGTATCCGTATTGGCGCCGTAGACCGAGCTGGTGGAGGCCAGAAGAAAATGCGCCGGCGCCTGAGTGCGGGCGATCTCCATGACGTTGAAGGTCCCGACCAGATTGGAATCCACATAGGCGCGGGGATTCTCGAGGCTGTAGCGAACCCCTGCCTGGGCGGCGAGATGGACGATGATGTCGGGCTTGAAGGGTTCAACGGCGGCGTTCAATGCGGCGGCGTCCTCAAGCATAAGGGTCACGCAGGTAAAATCGTGATGACTCTGCAAGATCGCGTGGCGCCGGAGCTTGAGCTCGACATCGTAATAAGGCGTCAGGCCATCGATCCCCAGCACCGCATGTCCGTCGGCGAGAAGGCGTCGCGCCAGGTGGAAGCCAATGAATCCCGCCGAACCGGTGACGAGAATCCGCAAACGCGAGGAGCTTTTCGGCCTTTCCACGGCGGAAGGCCTTATCACCCTGAGGTGGGAACCGTCTAATCGGCGATCAAACTATCCAGCGTATCCACCGCCTCGGCGAACTCCATCTTGAAATCCTGGACCACCTGGCTGGCCGATCTGACGCTATCGATCAGACCCACGCCCTGACCCACGAAATACGTGACCATCTCGCGCGCCTTGGCGTTCCCGGCAGCGGCGGCGCGATCAGCTGATCGCAGGGCCCCTTCGCTGACCAAGCTTTGCATGGGCATTGGCAGCGGGCCAGGGCTCGCGGGATCGCGCTCCCACGCGTCGGTCCATGACGAGCGAAGCTGGCGCGCGGGCTTGCCGGTGCGGGACCTTGTCCGGACAGCGTCGCGCGAGGAGGCTTCAATCATTTTTTCGCGGAAGATTTCGCTGGTCTCCGATTCCGCGGTGGCCAGCCAGACAGAACCCGTCCACGCGCCCGCCGCGCCCATGGCCATGCAGGCGGCCATCTGGGCGCCCGTCATGATCCCTCCCGCGGCCAGGACCGGCACTTCGCGGATCGGCCGTATCGCCTTGATGACCTCCGGGACCAGAACGAGTGTGGTCACTTCCCCGCAGTGGCCGCCCGCCTCCGTGCCTTGGGCGACCAGAATATCCACGCCCGCATTCACCTGACGAATGGCATGTTCCTTGGCGCCCACCAGCGCGGCCACGGGCACGCCGTGGCTGCGGCCCATCGCGATCATGGCCGGCGGCGGCACGCCCAGGGCGTTGGCGATGAGTCGAATGGGATGTTCGAACGCGGCCTCAAGGACCTCCAGAGCCTGACCCGGATCGAAGGGTTGGGGCGCATCATCGGCGACTTCGCGATCAGCGAGGGTCACGCCAGCCTTGTGCAGAAGCTCATGGGCAAAGGCGCTGTGGGCCGGGGGCACGCGCTTGCGCAGGCTATTGTAGGTGACATTCGTCTCGCCCGCGGTGGACATGTTATCGGGAATGAGAACGTCGAGGCCGTAGGGCTTGCCGTTTACGTGATCGTCGATCCATTTCAGCTCCCGACGGATCGACTCGGGCGTGTGGCTGGTGGCGCCAAGAACGCCAAAGCCCCCGGCCCGGCTCACGGCGGCCACCACGTCGCGACAATGGCTGAAGGCGAGAAGTGGAAATTCGATCCCCAGCATCTCGCAGATCGGCGTTTTCATGACTGTCTCGATTCCTAAAGAAGGTCAGACCGCGGGTTCGAAGGTCTGGATCAGGTCGCGTCCCTCTGGCGAGGTCGCGACGCGAACGCGGGCGGCCAGCGGTTCGGCGGCGATCATCCTCTGAACCACAGTGGGATCCCCAGCGTCGGTCATGGCGACAAACCGCGCGCCATCCTCCGCCCGGCGGCCGATCACCACGCCCACCGGCGCGGGGCCGGCATAATCGATCGTGTAGGTCTCCACGACGCCTGATCCGGCCCCGGTTGCGAGCGGAGGGGTGGCCCAAGAGTCAATGTCCGCCTGGAGCTGGACATCGTCGAAGACCGGCGGCGCGGCGGGCGTCGATGAATAGACACCCACCGAACACTTGGAGAGAAATCCGCCATTGGCGGCCACGAGGCCATGCGCGCAGGGCCGCTCCCGCAAGGCGCGGACCATGGAGGCAATCGCGTGCATGGAATAGTTGTTCCCGGCCCCGCCAAAATAGGGGAGGCCTCCAGTCATGGTGAGGGGCCGCGCATCCCCCGGCGATATGCCGAGACTGTCGCGCAGGTTGAACACGGCGATGGGAAAGCAGCTGTAGAGATCGAAGAGATCGACGTCGCCCACACCGATCCCAGCGCGCTGCAAGGCGGCCTCGGAGGCGCGGACGGCGGCGGGGCTGGCGGAAAGATCAGCACGCTCCATCGGCAAACGCTCCCGCACATCCGCGGCGCCATGCAGGTAGATGAATCGCTCGGCGGGAACGCCCAGCGCTCTAGCCTGACCTGCGGAGGTCATCAGGACCGCGGCGCCTTGATTGGCCTGGTCACGGGCGACCAGGCGGCGGGTATAGGGATCGGCGACCAAGCGGTTAGACGGCGTCACTGAGCACAGCTCTGCCGCATCATGGATCTCCCGCGACATGGCGTGGGGATTGCCGGCGGCCACCTGGGTGAACGGCGCGAAGAGTCGCCCCATCTCCAGGGCGTACTCCGCGCGGTCCAGGCCCAATCGCGCCCGGCGGGCATTCTCGAAGAGGGCATAGACCGTGATCGGAACGCGGGCGCCGTGTCGGGCGAGATCGGGCGTCAAAAGGGGATCGCCTAAGCCGCGATCTTCCATGTCAGACCCAAGGGCCTCGGACCAATCTCGGGTCTCGCCGCGAGAGGTCAATTGTCGGACCGTGGAGATGGCCTCCGCGCCGCAAAGCAAAACCATGCCCGCCTGACCGGCGCCGATGGCCCGGGCGAATTCGTTTACCAGATGTTGAGGCCCCTGACCTCCCACCGGCTCAAGGATCGCCCGGCGCGGATCGGCGCCGAGGCGGCGCGCCACGGCGCGAGGAAAATTATCGGCGCGGCCGAACGGGGCGACAGCACGCGGAAGAGAGATTTCGAATTGGCGGATCGCCGCGATCACGTCGATCCTGGAGTTCAGGTCGTGATGGGCGCCGGCGTCCGCCAAGGCCGCCGCGCAGGCCTCCGCGGCAAGGTCAGCCGGCGAGAGCGCGCGCCAATCAGGCGAATCGATTCGCTCGGACGCCTCTCCCACCCCGATAATGACGGGCGTGTCGTCACCCATCTGGAGCCTTTCTGGGCATTCCCGGCACGATCAGCGGCGCAGCCAGCGTCCAGCCAGGAAGCCCGATCCGATCCAGACGCTCGCCGCGAGGATCAGGAGGCCTATAGGCGCGAGCCCGCCGCCCGCGACGCCCCTGACGATGGAGTTTCCGGCGAAGGCCGTCAGCAGGATCTTCGGCACGATGCCAAGACCCGTGCCGGCGATGAAATCAACAACGCCGATGGGCGAGACGCCAGCGGCCATATTCACGGCCACGAAAGGGGCGAAGGGTGTGAGGCGTATGGCCAGACTGGCGATGAAGCCGTTGCGGGCCAAGAGCCCCAGAAACTGGACGAACTTGGCGTTATGAACCCGATCAACCAGGCGCGCGCCCCAGAGGCGACCGAGCCCAAACCCGATCAGGGCGGAGATCATGGTCCCCACCCAGCTATAGGCCGCTCCATGCCAGGGCCCAAAAACCGCGACGGCCGCGGCGATTAGAACAAATTGGGGAACGCCCAGAAAGGCGAGGACGGCAAAGGCGGCGATGGAGGCGGGGAGCGCCCACGGCCCTTGCGCGGCCGCCAGCCACTGGCTGGCCGTGGCCTGACCGTTCAGGCCCAGGAGACCGGCGCCAAACAGAAAGACCAGGCCCACGCCCCCAAAAAGCACAAAGGCGAATGTCGCGGCGCGCCAGTCTCCCGGGGACTTCATGTGCCACACACCTATTCGAAAACCGCGGAGACGGCGCTCGGCGCGGGGCGCTCAGCCATGGCGGCCAAGGCGGGACTGGCCGCCGCGGAGTCAAAAGCACTCAGCACCCGCGCGAAACGCGCCTCCACCACGGAGCGGAACTCAGGGTGGGTAAAGACATAGAGTTCGCCGGCCTTCACCGCTTCGATGACCCGCGCCGCCACGGGCTCGACGGGGATCCCGCTCAACACCGGCGACGCGGCGGCGGCTTCCGCCGCGCTCGCCGCGCGATCATCCGCGCCATAGGCGTCCGGGCGATTGCGACGGCTTTCGTGGATCCGGGTCTTCACAAATCCCGGACAGAGGATCGAGACGCCGATGTTCTGGGGCTCAAGTTGGGCCGCCCAGCCCTCGCTCATGCCGACCACGGCGTATTTGGTGGCGCAGTAGGGCTCCATCCCCGGCGGGCTGATAAAGCCGGCCATCGAGGCGGTGTTGACGATATGACCGCCCTCCCCGTGGCTGGCGATCAGCGGCGTGAAGATTTCCATGCCGTGCACAACGCCCAGGAGATTGACATCGACGACCCAGTTCCAATCCTTTTCCGGAACCGTCCCCAAGGCGCCCCCTGCGCCCACCCCCGCATTGTTGCAGACCACGTGGACCTTGCCAAAACGGGCCACGGTTTCCAGGGCCGCGGCGCGAAGAGAATCGCGGCGGGTCACATCGGCGACGACGCCCTCGGCCTTCACCTGACTGGCGCGCAGCTCCTCCACAGCCAACTGAAGCGGCGCCGCCTCGATATCCGCCAGCATCACCGACATGCCTTCGCGGCCAAAGGCCCGAGCCATGGCCAGCCCAATGCCGCTGGCGCCCCCAGTGATAAAGGCGACCTTCCCCCTAAGCTCGCGCATGCGTTTCCTCGAGAACTCAACTTCTCTTACCCGCCGGTATCGCGGTCGGCGCCCCGAGCGTCAAGGCGGCCCTTCGGAGCGATAGGGCTTGTTTGTTCGCCGCGCGCGTTGCGATTCGCCCCCCCGGGCCCTAAGACCGCGCCATTCTCGCCAAGTCCCTTCAAGGTCCTCAAGGCTCCCACGGTCCAATGTTCGAACAGTCGCTCAATCTGCGCCGCGTGAATCCGTCCGCCACGGGCGCCGCCGCCGCCAAGGCCCGCGCGTTAAGGGCTCAAGGTCGCGACATTATTTCGCTCGATGCGGGCGAGCCCGATTTTGATACGCCTGACAACATCAAGGACGCGGCGATCCGCGCCATTCGCGAAGGCAAGACCAAATATACCGATATCGACGGCACGCCGGAGCTGAAGGCGGCGATCTGCGGCAAGTTCGCGCGAGAGAATGGCCTGACTTATTCTCCCACCCAGGTGAACGTCTCCCCAGGCGGCAAGCCGGTGATCTACAATGCCATGGTCGCCAGTTTGAACCCTGGCGATGAGGTCGTCATTCCCACGCCCTATTGGGTGAGCTATCCGGACATGGTCCTTATGGCGGGCGGGGAGCCCGTCTTTGCCCCCACCTCGGCGGAACAGGGTTTCAAGCTCACACCGGAGGGCCTGGAGGCGGCGATCACGTCGGCTACGCGGTGGCTGATCCTCAACTCGCCATCAAACCCGAGCGGCGCGGCCTATACGAGGGAAGAGCTAAAGGCCCTGGCAGACGTTCTGCTGCGCCATCCTAAGGTGTGGATCCTAACGGATGACATGTACGAGCACCTTGTGTTCGGGGATTTTGAATTCACGACCATCGCCCAGGTCGAGCCCGCGCTTTACGAGCGCACCCTAACCATGAATGGCGTCTCCAAGGCCTATGCTATGACCGGCTGGAGGATCGGCTATGCGGCCGGGCCTGAGCCTCTGATCACCGCCATGCGTAAGGTGATGAGCCAGAGCACCTCTAACCCCAGCTCAATCTCGCAATGGGCGGCGACCGAGGCGTTGAACGGTCCGCAAACCTTCATCAAGCCCAATGCCGCGGTTTTCGAGGCGCGGCGTGATCTGGTGGTTTCCATGCTGAACCAGGCCAAGGGCCTCAAGTGCCCGACGCCGGAAGGCGCCTTCTATGTCTATCCCTCTTGCGATGGGCTGATTGGGCGCACCGCGCCGGGCGGACGCAAGATCGAAACGGATCGCGATTTCGCTGAGGCCCTGCTGGAGGCGGAGGGCGTCTCGGTGGTGTTCGGCGAAGCCTTCGGCCTCTCGCCGTTCTTTCGCATCAGCTACGCCACATCCAACGCCCTGCTCGAGGAGGCCTGCGCGCGCATCCAACGGTTCTGCGCCGTTTTGGATTAGGCGTCCGACGCAAGGTGGAGCCGCTCAAGAAACGCTCGCTCAATCTGGCGGGCCACGCCACATCCCTGGCGCTCGAACCCGAGTTCTGGGTCGTGTTGGACAGCTGGGCCGCCGTGGAATCTCTGAGCTTGGCCGCCCTGGTGCGCCGGATCGACTCCACGCGCGGCGCCAGGCCACTGGCGTCCGCCTGTCGCGTCGCCGCCCTGGAGTTCGCGGGTCGGCGCTAGACGTCTTATGTTCGCGTTTCGGCCTGAATCGCGCGACATTGAAAAGATCGTGACTGACCTCCCCGCCCCCCGCATTTCCGACCTCGCGCGCCCGCAGGGGCCCGATAGCCTCGCGGGCCTGAACCCCGAGCAGAGGGCGGCTGTGGAGGCGACGGAGGGGCCAGTCCTCGTTCTGGCCGGCGCGGGGACAGGCAAGACCCGGGTTCTCACGACCCGCCTCGCCCACCTGCTTACCACCGGACGGGCCCGTCCCTGGGAGCTTTTGGCGGTCACCTTCACCAATAAGGCCGCGCGGGAAATGCGCACGCGGATATCCGACATCATCGGCCCGGCGGCCGAGGGTCTTCGCTGGCTGGGGACCTTCCATTCCATCGCCGCCCAGATCCTGCGCCGGCACGCCGAGCTGGTCGGACTGAAATCGAGCTATACGATCATCGATGTCGATGATCAGGAACGCCTGATCAAACAACTGCTCACGGCGGAGAATATCGATCCCAAGCGCTGGACGCCGAAACATCTGGCCGGCCTTATAGATCATTGGAAGAACCGCGGCTGGACGCCGCAAAGCCTGCCTCCCGCGGAGGGCGCGCACTTCGCGGAAAACCGCGGCAAGGCGCTTTATGGGCTCTACCAAGACCGGCTGCGGATCCTCAACGCCTGCGACTTCGGCGACCTCCTGTTGCACAATCTGACGATCTTCACCACGCATCCCGATGTGCTGGAATCCTTCCAGGACCGGTTCGCTTACATCCTCGTGGACGAATATCAGGACACCAATGTCGCCCAGTATCTCTGGCTGCGGCTGCTGGCGCAAAAGCGCCGCAACATCTGCTGCGTGGGCGATGATGATCAGTCCATCTATGGCTGGCGCGGCGCCGAGGTGGACAATATCCTGCGGTTCGAACGGGATTTTCCGGGCGCCAAGGTCGTACGGCTGGAGCGCAATTACCGGTCCACCGAACATATCCTCGCGGCGGCCTCCGGGCTGATCACAGCCAATAAGGGACGCCTCGGCAAGACCCTGTGGACGCAAGCCGAGGGCGGCCAGAAGGTCCAGGTGCGCGGTGTCTGGGATGGCGAAGCCGAGTCGCGCCTCGTGGCCGAGGAGTTGGAGCGCTGGCGTAGGGGGCGCCGCTATGCCGAAGCCGCCATTCTCGTCCGCGCGTCCTTCCAGATGCGCGCCTTCGAGGAACGCTTCGTCCTGCTGCAGATTCCCTACACGGTGGTGGGCGGCCCGCGATTCTTCGAACGCGCCGAGGTTCGCGACGCCCACGCCTATCTTCGACTCGTCCAGTCGCCGGACGATGATCTGGCCTTCGAGCGGATTATAAACACCCCGCGTCGGGGCCTTGGCGACACGACGGTGCAAAAGCTGCTGAGCCTCGCCCGGGCGGAGGGCGTGTCGGCCACAACCGCGGCCGAGGACTTGGCCCGCAGCGACGAACTGCCGTCCCGCACCCGCACCGCCCTGGCCAATTTCCTGCGCGACCTCGCGCGCTGGCGCGGCCAGATCAACTCCCTGCCCCACGCCAGGCTGGCGGAAACCATCCTTGAGGAGAGCGGCTATGTGGACGCTCTGCGCCTGGACAAGGGGCCCACCAGCCAGACCCGACTGGAAAACCTCAAGGAACTCGTTCAGTCCATGGGCGCCTTCGAGACGCTTTCTGCCTATCTTGAACACGTGTCCCTGGTGATGGATCTCGACCGGGGCTCCGGCGATGACGCCGTGCAGATCATGACCCTGCATGCGGCCAAAGGGCTGGAATTTCCCTTGATCTTCTTGCCAGGCTGGGAGGAAGGCGTGTTTCCGAGCCAGAGGAGCCTGGACGAGAACGGGACGAAGGGCCTCGAGGAGGAGCGCCGTCTCGCCTATGTGGGCCTGACCCGGGCGCGCGAGGACGCGCGCATATCCTTTGCCGCCAACCGCCAAGTCTATGGCCGCTGGACCAGCCAGCTCCCCAGTCGGTTTATTGACGAGCTGCCTTTAGCGAACGTCGAGGCCAGTTCGGAGACTGGCTATTACGGCGGCGGCGTCAAGGAAGGGCCCGGCCGATGGGACGAGGTAAACTATGGCTCCGGTTATGACAGTCCAGGCTGGCGACGCGCTCAGTCCCGCGGTTACGCGGGGGGCCCACCGGGTCGCACCCAGGTCATCGAAGGCGAAGGCCGCCTCGTGGCCGTGTCAGACCCCTCCAAGGCGAGTCTCTATGCGCCGGGAGACCGGGTCTTTCATCAGAAGTTTGGCTATGGCGCCGTCCGCGCCGTGGAGGGAAACAAGCTGACGGTCGCCTTCGAGACGTCCGGCGAAAAGCGCGTGATCGATAGCTTCCTGACGGGGGCCTGAGCCTCAGCCTTCCAGATCCTCGGCCAGGATCGCCATCTCGAACATGAACGAGCCGTCTTCGTCCTCATCCTGATAGATCACGCCGATGAATTCGCCCTTCATCTCAACCTCGGCGGAATCCTTCTGCTTCGGACGCGCTTTCAGAGCGATGTGGGGATTGCCGAAGGTGCGCTTCAGATGCGCCTGAATCCGGTCGATGTCTCTCTGGTCCATGACGCTCGGCCTTTCGCGCGAAGTTTCGGGCGCGACCCTTAGGCGATTGCGGCCAGGGAACGCAACGAGGAACAAACTAGCCGGGGAGAACTTCGCTGGGGAGCGTATGGTCCATGGTCCGCGCCGGCTCTTCGCACGTGGGGCATTTGACAAGCCGGGCCGGCACGCCGGCGGCTGTGCACCCCGTTGGCACGTCTGTCAGCACAACCGAACCCGAGGCAATCTTGGCGTTATCGCCAATCCTGATATTGCCCAATACCTTCGCCCCGGCGCCCAGCAGCACGCCATTGCCGATCTTGGGGTGGCGGTCGCCGCGTTCAGCGCCGGTGCCGCCCAGGGTCACGCCGTGCAGCATTGAGACATCTCGACCGATCACCGCCGTCTCGCCAATCACGATCCCGGTGCCATGGTCGAAGAAAGCGCCCTCCCCGATCTCCGCCGCCGGGTGGATGTCGACCTGGAAGATTTCGGACATCCGGCTTTGGAGATAGAAGGCGAGAGCCTCGCGCCCGCGTCCCCACAGCCAATGGGCGAGACGATGGGTCTGGAGGGCCTGAAAGCCTTTGAAGTGCATGAAGGGCTGGATGTAGCCCTTGCAGGCCGGATCGCGCTCATAGACGGCGCGCAGATCAGCCGCGGCGAAGGCCACGATGGAAGGATCGGCGGCATAGGCCTCCTGCGCGAATTCGCGAACGCTCATGGCGCGCAGCTCCTGGTCGGAGAGCTTGCGGGCAATCTGGTAGGACAGCGCGGCCGCCAGATCGGAATGGTGCAAAATGACGGCGCTCATCAGGGAGGCGAGACTTGGCTCGTCGCGCATGACGATCTGAGCTTCCTGGCGCAGCGCGGACCAAACCCAGGGGCTGACGGCGTTATCGACGACTTCCAGATGCTTCGCCATGCCCATCTCCAGCCAGCCCAGCCAGCGTCTTGGACGCCCGAACACGCCTCCCATATGGGCCGTTTCGCCCTTCGGCGCCAGACCGGCCGGTGAAACCTAGCTATTGTGGCCCGTGTTCGTTATATCTTTGTTATAGCGTTTCTTGAGGATTCATTCGCATATGTTGTTGAACACGCCGAAATTCGGCGAACCCTTACCCATCGTCGCCTCGCCCGAAACCCTGGCGTTCCTGGCCGCGCGGCGGTCGGCGTCCGCCATGACCCTCCAAGCGCCCGGGCCCAGCGCCGATGAGGTTCAGGTCCTGCTGTCCATCGCCGCCCGCGCGCCTGACCACGGCAAGCTCGCCCCCTGGCGCTTTGTGGTCCTCTCCGGCGCAGATAAGGATCGTTTTGTCGCGGGGCTGGAGGCGATTGCGGCTGGCCAGGCCGACACCAGTTTGACGGCAAAACTTGGCAAGCTTCGCGTGCCGCCCGTCGCCATCGCCGTCATCTCGTGTCACATCCCAGGGAAGATTCCGGAATGGGAGCAGAGGCTGTCAGCGGGCGCTGTCTGCACCCTCCTGATCATCGCCGCCCAAGCCATGGGCTATGGCGCAAATTGGATCACCGACTGGTATGCCTATGATCCCGAAGCCCGCGCGCTCCTCGGGGCCACGGGCGAGGATCAGGTTGCCGGCTTCATCTATCTTGGCACGCCCACCCAGCCGCCGCTGGAGCGGGTGCGGCCGGACATGGGAGCGATTGTGAAGACCTGGGCGCCCTAGGCCACGTCATCAGCCTGTTTAAAAGCTTTAGGCGGCGACTTCCTTGGCTAAGGTCACGCCCTCGGTCTTCGAATGCGGCGCACGCGTTCGGACGGGCGCGCTCTCGGGAAACATCATCAGCGCGACCTGTCCAATGCCGGTGGCGACCATGAGATACCCCGCCGGCGCCAAGGCGCTGCCCGTCGCGTGGATAAGCCAGGTTACCACAAGCTGGGTGGTCCCCCCAAACGCGGCGATGGCCACCGAATAAATCGTTCCAAAGCCACGGCCCCGGATGGATCTGGGCAAACTCTCCGCGATCGCCGCGCTGTAAGACCCTGATGAAAAGTTGGTGGCGATCCCGAGCACCGCCATGCTCACCAGCAGGACATTAGGAGAGCGGGTGGCGACCACCCACCAGAAGAGCGGGACGATCAAAATCAGCAAGGCGAGATTGGTCCAAACATTGACCCGCCACCGCCCTACCCGGTCGGATAGTCTCGCCCCTAGGAGCAGCGATGGAATGCCAATCAGGTTTCCCACCGTTTCCGCCAGAAAGGCAATGCGGGCTGAAAGGTGCAGCGACGCCTGGGCAAAGGTCACAATATAATCAAAGATATAGGTGCCGATGGTGGCGCCGCCCAGGATGGCGACGCCCAGCACGATCACACGTCCGGGCGTCCGGTCGGGGCCCCGCCGCGAGACTTCGAGCGTCTTGGGCTCCCCGCCATCATGCAGTGTCTCTGGGATGGCCCCTCGGAGCCATAAGCCAATGGGCAAGGTGACGGCGCCCAGTAGAAAGGCGAGTCGCCAGCCATAAGCGTCGAGGGCGCCCGCGTGAAGAATCTCTGTCAGCCCCCATCCCACGAGCCCCCCGACGGTCACCGCGATGGTTTGGCTTGCGCCCTGCCAGGCGACGGTCGCGCCGCGCTTTTCAGGCGCCGCGGCTTCAAGCAGGAAGGCGGTGTTGGCCCCGATCTCCCCGCCGAGGGAAAAGCCCTGGACCAGTCGCGCGGTCACCGCCAGAAGCGGCGCGGCAAGTCCAATCACCGCATAGGGCGGGATCAGGGCCATGGCGATGATCGCGCCGCCCATGAGCGAAAAGCTGAGCACCATGGCGGGTCGTCGCCCAACCTTGTCGGCATAGGCGCCGATCACCAGGGCCCCGATCGGCCGCGTGATGAAGCCGGCCCCAAAGGTCGCCAGCGAGAGCATCAGACTTCCATAACCCCCTCGCACTGGGAAAAAGGCGTGGCCGATCTGGATGGCGAAAAAGGCGTAGGTGACGAAATCGTAGAATTCGAGGGCGTTGCCCAGCGTCGCCGCGGCGATATGGCGGCCCTTCAATCCAGGCGAACCGGTGGGAACATTCGCGTTCATAGGGCGGCCCTCCCAATGGCGCGCCTTGAACGCCGCCCGATCCGCACCCTGAGAGCGCTCTAGAGAGCCCACAAGCCGTGACGCGTCCCGGGATTAATCAAACCGACTTTCTGCTTAAGGAAGAACAGGCGAAGCCTGGGCTAGCGCCCGCGATAGGTCTCAACGCCCAGTTCCGGTAGCCACAGCCCGTCGGGCGCCGGTCCTGTCTGCCAGAAGACATCTATGGGAATGCCTCCGCGTGGATACCAGAGGCCGGCGATGCGCAGCCAATTCGGCGCGGCGACCTCAACAATCTTGCGTCCGATGGAGACTGTGCAGTCCTCGTGAAACGCGCCGTGATTGCGGAATGAGGCCAGATAGAGCTTCAGCGATTTGGATTCGATCAGCCACTTATCCGGCGCATAGTCGATAATAAGTCGGGCGAAATCCGGCTGACCGGTCACCGGACAGAGCGAGGTAAATTCCGGCGCCGTGAAACGGGCCACATAGGCCGTGTCGCTCTGGGGATTAGGCACACGTTCAAGAACCGCCTCCTCTGGGCTGTCAAAGCCCGCGACCGATCGGCCGAGCTGGGTGAGAGGGATGTCTGCCATGCCTCGCCTTTACGCCGGATCGGCGAGAATCGACAGGGCGGCGATGACAGGGTTATCAACCGCCCGCGCCAGTCCGGCGCGACGATCTGAGGAAGCGCGCCATGGCGGGCCAGGATTTTGCGGGCCAGGTGGTGGTGGTCACAGGCTCTTCGACTGGGCTAGGCCGGGCCATCGCGGTGGAGACGGCGGGTCGCGGCGCCGCGGTTCTGGTGATCAATTACGCCTCAAGCGCCGACGAGGCGCGAGAAACGGCCCGTCAGGTCGAGGCCCAGGGCGCCAAGGCCGTGCTCGCGCAGGGCGATGTTTCGAAGGATGCGGATTGCGCCGCCATTGCCGCCGCCGCGGCGCCTTGGGGTCGCATCGACGCCCTGTTCAACAATGCTGGCGTCACCACCTTCGCCAATAACCACGCCGATCTGGACGCCGTCTCGGCGGAAGATTTCCTGCGGATCTATGGCGTCAATGTCGTCGGCGCCTATCAGATGATCCGCGCGGCCCGCACCCTTCTGGAGGCCGCCCCGGCGCCTGGCGCGGTGGTCAATACCGCGTCGATCGCCGGGGTCATGGGCGTGGGCAGCTCGGTGCCTTATGCGGCGTCAAAAGGCGCGCTAATCACCCTGACGATCTCCCTGGCGCGGGCCCTCGCGCCGAATATTCGGGTCAACGCCATCTGCCCGGGCTTTATTGATACGCCCTGGTTCGGGCGCGGCGTCGCCCCAGACCGGCTAGACCGCCTGCGCGCATCCGTCGCCGCGGCCACCCCCCTGAAGGTCGCCTCCACGGCTGAGGATATCGCCGGCGCCGCCGTCTTCCTCGCCTCCCCCGCCGCGCGTCATATTACGGGCGAGACCCTGCTGGCGGACGCCGGGACGCACCTTGGCTATGCCGCCATGGCAATGCGCTGATGCTCAGATTTCGATCTCGCGGGACACTTCCAGCACGTGTTCGGGCGGCAGGTTGAACCGGTCGAACATCTTGACCGCATTGCGATAGAGAAAGGCGAAAACCGGAAGTTGCCACCCTGGCAGCCGTGGCGCGAACGGCCGGCGGGTGGCGAGGTCGCGATTGCCGAAGAAGATGGCGTGATCGATGTCGATCTCATCGCCAAGCCCTTTGAGAGATTTCAGGGCCGCGAGCAGGTCGGGCTGCTCAATGAAACCAAAGCGGACGGTGACATGGCGCAACCCATGACCCACCATCTCACAACGGCAGCGGTCGCCCTCCGGCACGCGCGGGATGGGTTCAAATTGTACCGTGAGGGCCAGAACATGTTCCTGGAGCGCGCCCATGAATCGCACATGATCGGCGATGGAAACCGGAACGCCCTCGGTCTGGCGCGTGAGAAAAATGGCGGCGCCAGGCACGCGCGGCACGCCCTTCATCATAGCCTCAAAGGCGGTGACGCTGATCACGGAACTCATCAGGTTGGCGCGCACCGCGTCGATGCCGGATCGCCATGTCATCATCAGTGCGAAGATCAACACGCCCACTGTGAGGGGCAACCACCCGCCGTCCAATATCTTCATCAGATTGGCGCCGAAGAAGGCCGTATCGACGATTAGAAACAGCCCGCTGATGGCAAGGACCACCGGCAGGGGCCACTTCCAGTCCTTCCGCATTGCGGCGAACAAGAGGAATGTCGTCATTAGCATGGTGGTGGAGACCGCGGCGCCATAGGCGCCGGCCAGGCGATCCGAACTTCGGAAAATCACCGTAATGGCCAGGGTTGCGATCATCATCAGCCAGTTCACGACCGGCACATAGATCTGGCCGTAGATCCGGTCCGACGTCTGGCGGATATGAACCCCGGG
>Ga0116230_10000357_pt1 | contig 39350 bp, 37 predicted proteins | sample S1TSphfallax_3_FD_88678 | JGI IMG/M metagenome (GOLD analysis project Ga0116230, IMG submission 88678) | Host-associated microbial communities from peat moss isolated from Minnesota, USA - S1T2_Fd - Sphagnum fallax MG | ecosystem: Host-associated > Plants > Peat moss > Unclassified | place... | reverse complement strand
GCCGCGTCGGGCGCTCCAAAGTTCGCGCCTACGCGCTCTTCACTTTACCCGCGAATCGCACCTTGACGGTGCAGGCTGAGCGCCGCCTGAAGGTGCTCGATTCGCTCGACACGCTCGGCGCGGGCTTCCAGCTTGCTTCGCATGATCTTGACATTCGCGGCGCGGGCAATCTGCTCGGCGATCAGCAGTCGGGCCATATTAAGGAAGTTGGCTTCGAACTCTATCAGGATATGTTGCAGGAGGCCGTCGCCGCGCTGAAGGCAGGGATCGAAGAGCCCGTGGAAGAGACATGGTCGCCTTCGATCACCATTGGCACCGCGGTCACAATCCCGGAAGTTTATGTGGCCGATATGCAATTACGCGTTGGCCTTTACCGGCGTCTGGCGACACTCGAAACCGATGAGGAGATCGAGGGTTTCGCGGCGGAGATGATCGATCGCTTCGGGCCTTTGCCGGAAGAGGTCCAGCAATTGATGAAGCTCGCAGCAATTAAGGCGCTTTGCCGCCATGCGCATGTCGAGAAGGTCGAAGCCGGGCCGAAGGGCGTGATTATCGGCTTCCGCGACAATGCCTTCGCCAATCCGCAGGGGCTCGTGCGTTACGTGACCGAGCAGCGCGGCAATGCGAAAGTGCGCCCCGATATGAAGATCGTCTTCATTCGCGATTTCGAAAATGCCAAAGAGCGTCTGGAAGGCACGATCACGATCCTGCGGACTCTCGTGGGCCTCGCGATGAAGAAGGCGGCATAACGTGAGCACGAAAAGACGCTAATGGGCAAATATGTTCTCGAAGAAGAGCGCTTGTTTGCCAGGCTCTATGAGCTGAACAAGGCCGTTGAATCGCTGAATGAATTGAAGACCGTGACGCCGTTTGAAACGCTCATTCGCGTCTCTGCCGATTTCGGCATGATGGTCGAAGCGGCTTTGACACCGCGCCAGTCGGACTTGATGCGCGCGGGCATTCCAATCTTGACGACGGATATCAATGGCAAGCGTGTCCGTCAGCTCAAACTCTTCGATGGCCGCTTCACGCTCGAATGGCTGTACGTGAAGCACGTCGCTGATAAAGGCAATGCGATTTAAGAGCGGGGCATTTGGTAAAATCACTGGGATCGTCATGCGTGGATTTGATCCGCGCATCCAGGCACCCATGCGTGAGTTTCCCATAAATGTTTATGCCCGGCATGACGCAGCTTAAAGTAAGTTGCTTGCTACCGCGATATTCGAAGCCATTTTGCCGATAAGCGCGCCGCCTTGCAAAAGGGGTTGCGCCTCAATGCGAAGCCGGTCGATGACGGCTTCATAGTGTGCTTTCGGCAATGTTGCCAGAATGGGTGCGATGGGCATGGCGATCAGTGCCTCTATCGCTTGCTCGATGCCATTCTCGAAAGTGAGCGTGCCTTCTTCCCGCGTGAGCCATACGTCTTCGAAGCCGGCCGCTTCGATCGTGCGTTTCAACGCTTCGGCTTGCGGCCAGCGAAACGGTGCTTCGATCACCTTCGCGGCTTCCGCGCCCAGTGTTGTGAGCAGCGCTTTTTGAATGGCGGTGAACCATTCATTGTCTTCAATCCCAGTCCACACTGCGACGGCGATCTGTCCGCCGGGCCGCAGCGCGCGTTTCATTTCGCGCAAGGCTGCGAGCCTATCTGGGAAAAATTGCAGGCTTTGCTGACAGGTGACAAGGTCGAATGTGCCGTTTGTCACGCGCAGCGGCGCGGCGGGTGATTGGATATAAGTGACCGGCGCGCTGCCTTCGGCCGCCGGTTTGTTCCGCGCAACTTCGAGCATAGGAGCTGCGATATCCGTCGCAGTGACATGTCCCGCGGCGCCGGCGCGGCGGGCGGCGGCACGTGCCACCGGCCCGGAGCCGGTCGCGACATCGAGTACGCGCATGCCGGGCGCAATGCTGGTGCGATCCAGCAGGACCTCGGCCCAAGGCGCAAAAATGCGCGGGACGAGCAGGTCGTCATAGGCCTGCGGGATCGAGGGCACTTTTTAATGATCCTTCGAGACGCGGCCACAGAGCGTTGCGTGCGACGGCGCGCTGCGCAACGCTCTATGGCCGCTCCTCCGGGTGAGGAGCCAACTTTCCCGCATGCTGCGGAGATGCCGAAGGCGTCGTCTCGAAGCATTGAGCGCAATTGCTATCTATTCACCCTTCCTCGATCGCATTGAAGAGTGCATCGGCGAAAATATCGGCGGGCTTCAACCCGATAATGTCTTCCTTGCCGGCGAAGGTGAAACGGGGCACCTCATCGACGCCAGCGCCACGGATGGCCGCGAGCTCATCGAGCAGCGGTTGGACGTCCTGGCCTTCATTGAAGATGGCTTCGACAGCGCCGACATCCATGCGCGCTTTGGCTGCAATGCCGAGCAGGACGCCGCGATCGCCAATATCCTGACCGTGCAGGAAGAAGGCTTGAAAAAGCCGTTCTGCGATTTGCGGCTGCAAGCCCGTGCCATAGGCCATGCGGATCAACCGATGCGCGTCGAGCGTATTCGGCTGGCGCTGGATTCTGTCTAAGGCGAGCGCGACACCGAATTCTTCCGCCGAGGCCGCCATTTTGGCGAGGGTCTCTTCGACTTTGTCCGCGCCGAATTTTTTGACGAGATACTCTTGCCGGTCCATGCCGCCGGGCGGGATATCCTGGTCGATCTGATAGGGAAACCAGCGAATATCGACCGCCAATCCGGGCACCGAGGTCACGACGGCGTTCACGAGCCGCAGGCCCATGAAGCAAGTGGGGCAGACCACATCGCCGACAATGTCGATCGGGATGGTGCCAGAATCTTCTTCGGCCATCAGAGGCTCCTTAGTCAAAAAAACTTGCAATTCTTTCGGCTCTATAGAGCATTTTGCGGGCCAATGGGACTAGCCTGCGCTCAAGCGGGGGAGGTTCCCGGACCGAATTGTGTTTCCTCGGCGCGGAACAGAGCTGCCGCGAAGATCTCCGGTGAGGCAGGGCCAGGAACCACGATTTCATCCGCGAAAACAAAACAAGGGACCTTGGGAACTCCAAGGCGGCGAGTGATCGCCAATTCTTCTTCGATCGCTAAAATATCATCTTGCCGGGCGAAAAGGTTTTCGGTCGCGTAGCTGTCGATCCCGCATTCTTCGGCGAGTCCGATCAGGCCGCGGCGGTCGCCAATATCGGCGCCTTCGCAAAAATAGGCTTTGAACAGGCGTTCGACGATTTTTGTCTGCGCGCCGTAAAGCATCGCATGACGGATCAGACGATGCGCATCGCGCGTGTTGGGCATGCGCTCGATCTTGTCCCAAGCGAAGGAGAGCCCCAATTCTTCGCCAGCCTGCGAGGCCAGCATCTGGTTGACATCGACTTCGCCTTCGTTTCGCTTTTTTGCGATGTGGGCGCGCAGATCAAGGCCGTCTTCCGGGATATTCGGGTCAAGCTGAAACGGACGCCAATGAAGATGGACGCCAAGCCCGGCATAAGACGCGATCGCAGCCTCCAGCCTATGCTTGCCGATATAGCACCAGGGACAGACGACATCCGAAATGATGTCGATCCTGATCGACGGCGCGGGCGAGATTTCGTTCATCAGTGATCCTGCGGAGGGACAGATCATAGCATGAATGAGGCTCTAAGCCCAACTTCACCATATTCACGGGATACGCCAGCATCAATGGGCCACGAAGCCGCCATCCACTGGCAGAGCGACGCCGAGCACCATGCTTGCGCCAGGGCTGCACAGCCAAAGCACAGCCTCCGCGACCTCTTCAGGACGGCCCATGCGGCCAATCGGCTGTTCCTTGAGAAATTCCTTCATCGCGGCGGGATCAATACTGTCGCCCATGGGCGTCTCGATGCAGCCCGGACAAATGGCATTGACGCGAATGCCCTGCGCTGCGACGTCGAGCGCAGCGCTCTTTGTCAGGCCGATCACGCCATGCTTCGTCGCGTGATAGGCGGCCCGTCCAGGCAAGCCGACCAGTCCGCCAAGTGACGAGCAATTCACAATGGCGCCGCTGCCCTGCTTCTTCATCTGAAGAAGCTCGTGCTTCATGCAGGTCCAGACGCCGCGCAGATTGATTGTGTTGACCTCATCGAAGCCTTCCGCCGTCTCCTCCATCATGGGACACATCGGGCCAAGGATGCCTGCGTTATTATAAGCCATATCGAGCCGGCCAAAGGCGGAGACTGTGCGTTCGACCAAGGCCGAGGCTTGCGCCTCGTCGGCAACGTCGCAGATGACGGCAAGCACCTTAAGACCCTCAGTCTCTAAAGCCTTCGCGGCAGCGTTCAGCGCTTTCTCATCGCGGTCGGCGAGCACCGTGGCGGCTCCAGCTTGTGCGAATGCCCGCGCAGTCGCCAGCCCTATGCCGGAGGCGGCACCAGTGACAAGAGCGGCTTGTCCTTTGAAATTAAATGCCGGGTTCATGGTGTTCCCCATGTGTTGCGGTAGCGCTCTGCTAAACGTAAGGCGCGCGGTAATCCTCGTCGGAGACCTTCTCCAGCCAATCGACCACTTTGCCATCGCGCTTTTCTTGGATCGCGATGTGGCTCATGGCGGCTGTTGCTGAAGCGCCGTGCCAATGCTTTTCGCCAGGCGAGAACCACACCATGTCGCCCGGACGGATTTCCTCGACAGGGCCGCCCTCGCGTTGCACCCAGCCCAGCCCTGTGACGACAAGCAATGTCTGACCGAGCGGACGGGTATGCCATGCGGTGCGGGCACCCGGCTCGAACGTAACCAGCGCACCGGAAACGCGGGCGGGCTCAGGCGGGCTGAAGAGCGGGTCAATACGAACCGTGCCGGTGAACCAGTCAGCTGGTCCTTTGCCCGAAGGCTCTGAACCGCTTCGCTTGATGTCCATGGTCTTTCCTTTTGAGGCGATCTTTTCTCTATCTGTAAGTTAACGTCTCCCGGAGGCCACGATAATCCGCTATAATCGGCATATACTTATTAGAAAAACTTATAATGCCGAAGATCGTTACATCCGAACTCTCAGCTTTTCTTGCCGTCGCGAAAGCGCGAAGCTTCACCCGCGCGGCGGCGCAGTTGGGGCTTTCACAATCGGCGCTCAGTCAGACGGTCCGGGCGCTCGAAACGAGAGTGGGCGTGCCGCTTCTGCGCCGCTCGACGCGCAGCGTCTCGCCAACAGAGGCAGGCGAGCGCTTAATCCAAAATGTTGGGCCGCGATTAGAAGAGATTGAGGCTGAACTGGCTGCGATCAGTTCGATGCGTGAAAAGCCTGCTGGAAACATCCGCATTACCGCCGATGAGCCCGCGGCTCGCGGCAGGCTTTGGCCCGCTCTCGAAAAATTCCTGCCGGATCATCCGGACATTAAGGTCGAAATTGTTGTCGATTATGGTCTTACCGATATCGTCGCTGAAAGCTTCGACGCGGGTGTCAGGCTTGGCGGCGTGGTCGCTAAGGATATGATCGCGGTGCGCATCGGCCCTGACATGCGCATGGCCGTTGTTGGCGCAGCTTCCTACTTTGCTACAAGACCGCTGCCGCGAAAGCCGCGAGATCTGACAAGCCATATATGTATCAATCTCCGGCTTTCGACGCGTGGCGGGCTTTACGTCTGGGAGTTTGAAAAAGCCGGCCGCGAACAGAAGGTCCGGGTTGAAGGGCAGCTGATCTTCAACACAGTTGATCTCATGTTCAACGCAGCGCTATCGGGATTTGGGCTGGCTTATTTGGCCGAAGATCAGGTCAGACAAGCCGTTGCCGAAGGACGGCTGGTGCAAGTGCTGGCGGACTGGTGCCCGCCATTTTCAGGCTATCATCTTTACTACCCCAGCCGCCGGCAGACCTCCGCGGCATTTAACCTGCTGGTCAATGCTCTGCGCTACCGTGACGAGCGGAAGCCCGCGCGAAAATCTTGATTGACGCGCAAAGCTTCTAACGCAAGTTGGGCGGCACTCTGTCTTTTATCTAGGCGCCGCCGGGCTCGCCAGTGAAGTGAACAATGATTTCTTCTTCGCGGGCAATGAACTGACAGGCGAGGCGATAATGCGGCGCGATGTCATCGACCTCCGCGTCATGAATTTCCTTTTGTGTGATCTTGCCGAGTTCGTGAAGTTTGCCCTTTTCTTTTTCAGTCAACGCAATCGCCATCTTCGGCCGGTTGCCTTCGACAAATTCGACGAGGATCAAGCAGGATCCGCAGTCGCCGTTTTTGCAGTCGTGGGGGATTTTGACGCCATTATGTTCGGCGACGGTCAGGATTGTATGGGTGTCTCCAGCTGGTGCGTAAACACGGACATCCCGATGCATGATGGGTGATTTAAAGGTAAGGACGGGCATTTGGGTCTCCTCTCAACCAAGCACCTCGATGCTTGCGATGGCTTTTGCGAAGGAGACGATGTGGCGGAAGTAATGGGCTGCCCTTTGTGTAAATGCTAGACGTCCTCTCGCAGCGGGGCCGCTTGAGAATGGATCGTTCGCAAACATGTTCTAGAGCGCTTTCCGTTTGGGTGGAATCACCCAGACGATAAGAATTCGCTCTCGCTTCAAAAAGTTAGAGCATGTTCTCATCGCAAAACCGCATACACTTTTGCGGAACATGCTCTAAGCCGCCCTCATCACCGCTTCCTTCCCTGATGAATATCAGAGTGCGACGATGAGCCACATCTCCGCGCCCGTCAAGCTGCCGTTCGGCCTACGCTCTGTCGCAAATGGGATCTCAGGCAGCGCTGTCAGTCACCGCGGCGCCAGAAAATATACTTGCGCCGGATGAAGGCGAAAGCGCTTTGACTGCAAGGATTTTGGAGTTTTCAAAGCCGATGTAGTGAGATTCATGCGCCGGCGGTTGAGCAAATCCGTGGCGGCGCTCCTCAGCGATAGCCGCTGTTTCGCCGGCCGTATAAAGATCGATCAGCGGGCATGCCGCATTCAGCGCCGGCGGCAAAACAGGCGGTTCGCCCGAGGATATTTGTGAGAGCAGCGTGAGGCTCGCGAGATTTTTGGTGATGCCGGAGGCGGCGAATTCCGGTCCGAAAAGAGCTGGTACGACGAGATGAGCGCGGCCGGCGCGGCCGCAGGTTTTAAGAAAAGCGTCTGAATCAAAAGGTCCGTCGAGATACAAGGCCGCGCCTGAGAGCAATGTCGCAATCGGGCCTGCGACAAGACTGGCAAAGCGCACGGGCGGAAATGTCGAGAGGACGGCGGTGTCGCGTCCGACCTTGGCGCGTGCGACAAAATCGAATCCAGCTGCGATCAGCGTGCTCTGCCGGTGCATGACGGGCGCAATATCTTCGCCGCGCCGCAAGGTGAAGATCCGGGCCGACGCCGCCGTTGAAAGCCTGCCGCGTTCGATACCCGTATAAAAAGCCGAGCTGCTGTGGCGTTTGATGGCCTCACTGCTCAGGTCGACAGCGCCATCTAATTCGCCTGGGCCAAGCGTTGCGACAAACCGTACCCTCGTGGCGATAGCCGCGGCTGTAAAATAAAGCTCGTCCGGGCAGAAATCCCCATAGCATGTCGTACCAATCAGAGCGGTAGCATTGATGGCATTGGCATAGGCGCCAAGATCTTTGGCCGGCAAATCAATTGGTGCGAGGGCGGGTTCCAGTCCGGCGCGGATCGCAGCGATCAAGGCGACAACAAGTGCGCCGCTGGCACCGCCAATAAGAATGATGCGTTCGCCGCGTTTCAATCCATGCTCGGTGAGCAAATGGCCGAGCGCAGTGGCGCGGCTCGCGAAGGCGGCATAAGTCAGCGATTCATCGCGGTCTGTGAGCGCCATTGTGTCCGGCCGCAATCGCGCCGCGCCGGATAAAAGCGTATCAAGCCCGAAATGCGCAAACGGATCGTATTTGTTTGCGTCGTCACTGCTCGCATGGCTGCTTGCACTATTTTGGGCCTCAAGGCTCATGGTGTCGATCTCCACCAGTTTTCAAGCGTCGCGGAAACGGGAGGTCCGTCATGCGGAAGCTCTTTGGGATGCGCGAGAGCCGAAGATGCGGCAATCCATTGGTCGGACGCATAGAACAGGGGCACAATATAAAAACCCGAAAGAAGGACACGGTCATAGGCGCGAACGGCGGTGACGAAATCCTCATGCGTCTTGGCGCTCAGCAAGGCGGCAATCATGGCATCGACGGCGGCGGATTGAACGCCAGCCAGATTGAAGGATGATTCTTGACTGGCGCTGGCTGAGCCCCAGCGCGAGCGCTGCTCGTTGCCGGGCGAGGCCGATGTGATCCAGCTGCCGATCATCACATCGAAATCGAACTTTTGCCGCCGCCGCTGATATTGCACTTCATCGACGAGTTTGACATGCGCATCGACGCCGATCCTGCGCAGCGAGTCCGCGTAATTCAGAGCCAGACGCTCCTGATTGCGGTCCTTCACCATGATCTCGAAGGCGAGCGGGAGACCGGCTTTTGTCAGCTTGCCATTGTCGAGTGTAAAGCCGGCATCAGCGAGTTCGGCGAGCGCGCGTTTCGGCCAGGTCCGGTCGAGGCCCGAACCATCCGTTTTCGGCGGCTGCCAGCGGCCTTCAAGAATATCTTCGCGCACAGCGCCGGGGAAAGGCGCCAACAGAGCCCGCTCCGCGGCGGATGCCGGGCGCCCAGTGGATGCGAGCTCCGAGGCGTCGAAGAAACTTTTCGAGCGCGTGTAAAGGCCATCATAAAGATTGGCGTTGACCCATTCGAAATCGAAGACAAGCCCCAAAGCTTCGCGGACGCGCACATCATCGAAAATGGGATGCCGCAGATTGAACACGAAGCCTTCGATGCCTTTCGGGCCGCCGATAGGCAAGGCTTCGCGGAAATCGCGGTGATCGCGCATGGCTGGAAAATCATAGCCTGTCGTCCAGCGCGCCGGATTTGTCTCATCGCGAAAATCAAGCAGTCCCGCGCGGAAGGCCTCGAATTGGCTGTTGGCATCGCGGTAATAATTGATTTCGATCTCATCGAAATTGAACAGGCCGCGGCGGATGGGCAAATCCTTGGCCCAATAGTCTGGATTACGCCGCAAGATCAGTTGCTCGCCTGGTTTGACCCCGGTGATGCGATAAGGGCCTGAACCGATCGGAATGGTGAGACTTGTTTCCTCGAATGTGGCGGGATCGACGCTATGGCGCGGCAAGACCGGCATCAGCGCCAAGATCAGCGGCATTTCGCGATCATTGAGGCCTTGGAGATCGTAGCGGATGGTCAACGGATCGGGGGTTTGGACAGAATGCACCTGTCCATAGGCCGCGCGTTGCTGCGGCCGGCCTTTGCGTTTCAAAAGATCGAAAGTGAAAGCGACATCGGCCGAAGTGACCGGCGTGCCGTCCGAAAATTTTGCAAGTGGATTGAGCCGGAAGACTACATAGGAACGGGCCGGATCAGTTTCGATCGATTGAGCAATAAGACCATAAAGTGTGAAAGGTTCGTCGAAGGACCGCGCCATCAAGGTCTCAAACACATTCGTGTTCAAACCCTGCGCCGTCGATCCGGCCTTGAGGTTGAAAGGGTTCAAGCTGTCGAATGTGCCTTGGAAGGCAAGCCTAAGGCGCCCGCCCTTCGGCGCGGCGGGATTGGTATAAGGCAAATGATCGAAATCATCCGCCAGAGCGGGTTCGCCGTGCATGGCAATCGCTTGGCAGGGGGTATTCACAGGCAAATCAGCCCGCGCATTTGTGAAAACAAAGAAGATTGTAAGGGCGATCATGAGCGCGCGGGCGGCGGCCAAGCTCCGCGCCTTCCCGAAAGACGCTTTAAAAAACAAGGCGGACAACAAGCGAATCGCTCCTCGCATCATATCCGCTTGTAGCGCATCATGACGCGATTCGCATGGTTGCAACTGGCGTTCGCATGGTTTTTAAGAATGGCGAACACGTCAATTTGTCGCCGCATTCGACCGCGAGAGCTCCTGAGCCTGGGTTGATTGCGGCTCATGAACCGTTTGATCTACGGCCGTTTGCTTGCTGGCAAACGGCGCCCTGTTATTTAGAAGGCTGATTACCGGAAGGAAACCTGATGCCGTTCGTCTCTACGCGTCTCTGGGCCGCCATTGTGGCTGGCTCTCTCATTTTACCCGGCGCGGCTTTCGCCCAGGGCAAGAAACCGGCTGCTCATCCGGCACCCGCGGCTCCGGCCCCCGCCGCTCCGGCACCAGCCGAGGCAGCCCCGGCGGCCGGCCAGCAGCAGGCCGGACCAGTCAAAGCGGATTTGGTGCCAACGCAAGCCAATTGGACCAAGGTTTGCGGCAAAGATCAGGCTGCTAACAAAGAAATTTGCTACACCACGCGGGACTTCGGCGTTAAGGCCGATCAGGCTCCGATCCTGGCTGTCGCGGTGTATGACATAAAGGGTGAAGATACCCGCATTGTGCGCCTGCTTTTGCCGGTGGGCCTGATGTTGCGGCCGGGCTTCCGTTTCGCTGTCGATAATGGCGCGGCGCAGGAAGGCGCTTTCGAAATTTGTTTTCCAAATGGCTGCTTCGCGGAATCGAAGGTCAAAGGCACGACGGTTGATGCCTTCAAGAAAGCCACGACGCTCACGATTTCTGTGCGCAATCAGGTGAATAATCAGGTCGATTTCAATATTCCCATGGCCAATTTCGGCGAGGCCTTTGACGGGCCGCCGATCGATCCGAAGGTGCTTGAAGAGCAGCAAAAGAAATTGCAGGAAGAATTACAAAAACGGGCTGAGGAAGAGCGCAAGCGTCTCGAAGCAGCCCAGCCTGGATCGGCAACGGGCGGCGCTGCGCTTCCGGCGGCCGGAGCACCCGCGCCAGCGGCTGCTGCCCCGAAACCTTAAGCTAAAGGTCATCGCGTCCGGCGTGTGATGGCAAGTTATTTGTCATCACACGCCTCGATTTTGCTTCAATGCATGGTCTTATACCGGAAACCAGTTCGGCTTTTGCGATAAGATCAAGCGTTCCGCTTGATGAGAGCGAGATGACGAAAACTGTGTGCGGTTTTCCAGGCGCAATCAAGTTGACGCAGATTGCGCAAGCTTATCTGAGATATCTTGCTCTACACTTTTGAAATCGGTCACGTTTTATGAGTTTGGATTTTCCATCCAAACTCATCGTGATCTCAGGCGATCGAAAGTTGAAATAGCGCGCTTTGTTCTGTCAGTTAAACCGTGCGGCTTTGATTAAGTAGGCGCCGTCGGGATCGCGGATAAACATCTCATCGACCTGCGGATGGCGCACCGGATCTCCTGACGTATCCGGCAGCAGATTTTGCTCGGACACATAGGCGACATATTCGGTTTCGGCGTTTTCAGCGAAGAGATGATAAAAGGGCTGATCCTTGCGCGGCCGCACTTCTTCCGGAATCGCCTGCCACCATTCTTCGGTATTCGCAAATTCAGGATCGACGTCATAAATAATGCCCCGGAATGGATATTTCCGGTGCTTAACAATCTCACCAATCGCGAATTTCGCAAAGAGCGGCTTCATGACTTGCGCTGCATAACTTAGACTGCGTTGTCTGGTGAAGGGGCGTGACTAAAGGTTGAACCTTTTGAACACCATTTGGGTAAACGTCCCCCGTGCGGCTGTCAACTTCAGTGACATTTAGGTGAAGGTTTATAGCTGAGTTGCAAATGCCGGCGGATTCGTGTGCTGGTTTCCGGGTCGTGAAGCTATGCAGGGAAATTTTTCTCATCTGATGTCCGCTCTCGTTTATAAGCGCATTGATGATTGCGCTGACAAGCCACCCGGAACTTCTCACAAATGATGAAATGGCAGCCGCGGATCGTTTGACGATCGCGGCTGGCACACCCGGCATTGTTCTCATGGAACGGGCAGGCGCGGCTGTCGCACGTGAAGCTTTGCGATTGCTGGCCCAGCGGGCGCCTGCGCGGACGAGCGTTTTGGTGGCTTGCGGGCCGGGCAATAATGGCGGCGATGGTTTCGTCGCGGCGCGGCTTCTCGCCGAGCAAGGCATCGATGTTTCTCTCGGCCTGTTGGGCAAGCGGGAATCGCTGAAGGGCGACGCAGCGCTAGCCGCCGCCGCATGGCATGGCGATGTTCAGCCTTTGATGCCTTTGCTATCTGGCGCGAAGCTTATTGAAGCCGATCTCGTGATCGATGCCTTATTCGGCGCGGGCTTGTCGCGCGATCTCGCGGGAGACGCGGAAACGATTGTTTTGCGTCTGAACGAATGGACGCAACGCAGCTGCCGGCCGATCCTTTCTATCGATGTGCCGTCGGGTCTCGATGGGACAACGGGTGAGGTGCGCGGCGTTGCGATCGAAGCGCGGCGTACCGTAACGAACTTCCGTCTGAAGCCGGGCCATCTTTTGATGCCAGGGCGGCTTCTTTGCGGCGAGACAAGCATTGCCGATATCGGGACGGATGTTTCCGTCCTTGCGTCGATCAAGCCCGCGGCTTTTGCAAATGGCCCTATGGTGTGGGGTGATGCGTTTCCAGTGCCTCATATCAAAGGGAACAAATATTCCCGGGGCCATGCGCTCGTCATGTCGGGTTCGCTCAGTCATACGGGTGCTGCGCGGCTTGCCGCGCGCGGTGCCATTCGCGCTGGTGCGGGGCTTGTCACAATTTTGACACCCAGCGATGCGCTGCCCGCCCATGCGGCGGCTCTGACTGCGATTATGACGACAGTTTGCGACAGTCCAGAGGACTTAACCAATATTCTTCAAGACCAGCGGTTGAATGCGATCGTTATCGGACCAGCGCTCGGTGTCGGCGAAAGGACACGCCAGCTAGTCTTGACGGCTTTGTCGAGCGCACGTAGTGGCGAGAAAAATCCGCGTGCTTTTGTCCTTGACGCCGATGCTTTGACCAGTTTCACAGGCAGCCTGTCTGTTTTGGCGGAGGCCATCCGTGCATCGGCTGCGCCGGTGGTGCTCACACCGCATGACGGCGAATTTAAAAGATTATTCGGAGACCAGGTGCAGCAAGGCTCAAAGCTCGAAAAAACCCGTGCGGCGGCTGCGCTTTCGGGCGCGATAGTCTTGTCTAAAGGCCCCGACAGTACCGTCGCTGAACCCAGCGGGCGCGCGACAATTGCTTATGACTTGCCGCCCTGGCTTGCGACCGCGGGCTCCGGCGATGTTCTCGCGGGTATCATCGGCGGTCTCCTAGCTCAGGGCATGTCCGCTTTCGAGGCGGCTTCCGCCGCCGTGTGGCTCCACGGCGCGGCGGCGGCTCATTTCGGTCCAGGTTTGATCTCGGAAGATATCCCGGAACATCTGCCGCCGGTTTTTAGGCGTTTGATTGAAAATGGAATCGGTTAAACCTCAATTTCGTCCGGTTGCCGGGACAAACTTCATGATCGAACCACCGGGCCGCTCATGCGCGCACTGAATGAAATCGATTTTTGGCGCGGCTTCGCGCTGATCACGATCTATATCAATCACATTCCAGGCATTTACTTCGAGCGTTTCACTTACCGGAGCCTGTCGCTTTCAGACTCCGCCGAGCTTTTCGTTTTTCTGGCTGGCTGGTCCATGCGGCTTTCGATCGAGGGCAAAGGCGCGCCTTTGCCGCCAGGACGGCTCGTGCTCCGGCTTGGAGGACGCGCCGTCACGCTTTACATCGCGCAGTTGCTGATCACAGAAATAGCAATTGCCATGCTGGCCGCGTCTTCGCTCCTTCTCGACGCGCCCTTTCTGCTCGATTGGCACAATGCCTCGGCAGTTTTTCGCGCCCCGGTCGAAGCCAATATCGGCCTTGTCATGCTCACCCATCAGCTCGGTTATTTCAATATTCTGCCGCTCTATGTCGTATTGATGGCCTTGGCGCCGTTGATCGCTTTGATCGATCGCTATGCCAAACCGCTGCTTCTCCCTGCTTCCTTAGCGCTTTACATTTTCACTCTGGCGCGCGGTATCAATCTGCAAACCTGGCCTGTTGAGGGAGTCTGGTTTCTGAACCCGATGGCTTGGCAGCTCATTTATGTGCTCGGGTTTTTATGCGCAGCCAAAGAAGGGATTGGCGCCTTTGCCCGGAAACACCGTTTTTGGCTGAAGCTCGCGGCTCTGCCGGTTGTCCTGTTTGGCGCCTGGGCGGCGTGGACCCATTTCTCGCCGAGCCCGATCGATGTGCCAGAGCCGAAACTCTTTTTTATGTTCGACAAAACCTTTCTCTCGCCGGCAAGGCTCACGCATGTACTTGCTCTGATGACCTTATTCGCAGGCACTTATAAGGTGATTACCCCGTGGCTGCCCTACTCGGCGCGTTTTTTGTGTATGCTCGGACGCAATTCGCTGAATGTCTTCTGTGTCGGCTCGGTTTTAAGCCTCGCCGGGCAGATCTTCCGCATTGCGATCGAGGGGGGCATTGCAAGCGACGCATTCCTGGTTATCTTCGGGCTTTCGTTCATGGGGCTTGCTGCATGGTTATCGGAATGGCGCGACCGGTTGCGCGAAACGCCTGCTTCGCAGGCCTCTGCATCGCTGCCAGCCTCCTCCTGACGCCGGCCGCTTGGGCCGATGGCGTCCCCGCCGCCGCACCGGATGCTCCGGCGCCTGAAGCGCCGCCGCTGAGTCCGCCTTGCGATGTGCCCGCCGTCGATATCGCAGCGCCAGCTCCTTTGCCTAACCTCGCCGAGCTTTTAAAAAGCCGGAAGGTTGTCAAGATTCTCGCGATCGGGTCTTCATCGACTTTGGGAATAGGTGCCACCTCCGGAATTCAAAGCTATCCGGCCCAGCTCAGCCTTATCTTGGAAGCGGCCTTGAAGGGCGTCGATGTCGAGATTTTGAATCGCGGCGTCGCTGGAGAAATCGCTGAATCGACAGCTGAGCGTATCCGCAGCGAAGTCGCTTTGTCGAAGCCGGACCTTGTGCTCTGGCAATTGGGCACGAACGACGCCTTAGCGCATGTCCCGCTCGACGAATTAGAGGAAACGGTGAAATCCACAGTCGAATGGCTGAGGGAAAATAAGGTCGATGTGGTTCTTGTGGGTTTGCAATATACGTCGCGCTTCGCCAAGGATCAGAACTATTTCGCCGTCCGCGATCTCCTGCAGAAGATCGCCGCGGACGAAAATATTCTCTACATCCGCCGCTACGATGCGATGCAATTCATCGCCAAGACGCGCGCCAATCTCGATATGATGTCGCGCGATAATTTTCATCTGAACGATCTTGGCTATCATTGCATGGCCGAACATGTCGCGCATGCTGTGATCGTTAGCCTCTATCTCCGGCGTCTGCGGCCAAAAGCGCCGTGAGAGGTGCCTGCGGTGCTATGCGGCGCCGAAAGTTAGCGGCACTGGCTTTCATAAGACCCGTTGACCTCGGTCAAGAGGCCGGCCGGGTCTGACCGCCAGAAGACGCGGACGGATTTTTCGCAAATCAGGCCAGCGTGAACAAGAATGCTCGCATTGGCTTCATTGCGCTGTCGCCATTCCGGGGCAAATCCTTCGGCTGCGAGATAGCTGACCAAATGTTCTTCGGGGGACCCGATGGGAAAGCGCTCGCGTATGCGAGCATCGAATTCCTGGCTGAAGTCACTTTCAATGCCAGGCAAAGTTGCGACGATTTCCGGAAGAGCGTGGAAGCCGCCGGCGACGCGGCCCGCCGTAAACGATGCAATCATCAAAATGAGCGTCACTGCGCACCAGCTGGCTCTTAGCATTGCGCTCACTCTTTCCGTTCGCTGTAGCGGTCCGTGAGATAGGCTGAGCATCCCCGTGTGAGCAATGTGAATTTGACAAGCTCTTCCATGACATCGGCCACGCGGTCGTAATAGGCCGAGGGCTTCATACGCCCGGCCTCGTCGAATTCTTGATAGGCTTTCGCAACCGAAGACTGGTTCGGGATCGTAATCATCCGCATCCAGCGGCCAAGCACACGCAGCTGATTGACCGCGTTGAAAGACTGCGATCCGCCGCTCACTTGCATGACAGCCAGTGTCTTGCCTTGCGTCGGCCGGACGCTGCCGGTTTCAAGCGGAATCCAGTCAATTTGGGCTTTCAATATGCTGGTCATGGCGCCATGACGCTCCGGACTGCACCAGACTTGGCCTTCCGACCAGATAGAGAGATCGCGCAGTTCCTGAACCTTCGGATGATCTTGGGGCACGCTATCTGGCAAGGGCAGGCCCGTTGGATCGAAAATGCGGGTCTCGGCTCCAAAGGCTTCGAGCAAACGCGCTGCTTCGAGCGTCAGGAAGCGGCTACAGGAGCGTTCGCGGAGCGAGCCATAGAGCAGCAAGATACGCGGTCTATGAGCGAGCGGTGCCGTTCGCAGTTGCGCGAAGTCCGGTATCTGTAAGGCGCTGTCAACAATGTTTGGAAGGCTAAGGGAGTCCGCCGTCATAAGGAGCGGCCAAACAAACGCAGGATTTCAATTTTAGGACAACGGTCCATTATAACCTCAATGCCTGCCGCCTCTGCTTTCCGGGCTGCTTCATCCACGCGGACGCCGATTTGCATCCAGAGGGTGGCTGGCCGCCGCGGCAAGGCCAAGACCTCTTCGATGACGCCCGGAATGGCGGCGTTGTTGCGAAAGACATCGGCCATATCGACGGCGCCCGGAACGTCTGCCAGCGCGCCATAGACTGGCGCGCCAAGAAGTGTCTGTCCGGCAAGCTTGGGATTGACCGCGCTGACGCTGTAGCCGCGTTCGATCAAACATTGCATCACTTCGTAAGATGGCCGCTGCGGATCATCCGACGCTCCCACGATGGCGATTGATTTCGTCCTGCTCAGAATGCCGCGCAAATAAGAATCGGGATAGCTGTCATGATCGAGCAAAGCACACCTCAATTGCATTTAAGTCCATGTCAGGCGGGTTTCATGACGTGAGTCTGATCAAAAAACCAGCGCATCAGCATCAGGCCTGTAAGCGCACCTGCGATTTGCGCGGCGATGAACATTGGCACATCCGAGGGTGAGATGCCGGAAAAGCTATCGGTCAACGCGCGAGCTATGGTGACGGCGGGATTTGCAAAAGATGTCGATGCCGTGAACCAGTAAGCCGCTGTGATGTAGAGCCCGACAGCGGCCGCGATGGCTTCGTTTTTGAAGCGGGCCACTGCGAGAATGGTGATAATCAAGCCGAAAGTCGCAACAAATTCGGCAAGCCATTGCGCTGGTCCGGTGCGCGTCTTGATCGCGACTTCGAGTAAAGGCAGCTCGAACATGCCATGCGCCACAAGCGTCCCGATACAGCCGCCGGCGATTTGCGCAATCGCGTAGGGAATGAGTTCCCGCCAGTGATGGTCTTTGCGCAGCGCCATCACCAGCGACACAGCCGGGTTGAAATGCGCGCCAGAGATCGGGCCAAAGGTGAGGATCAGCACCACCAGAATGGCGCCGGTCGGCAGGGTGTTGCCAAGCAAGGCGAGCGCTATGTTCCCGCCCGCGAGCCTCTCGCCCATAATGCCGGAGCCAACGACCGCCGTCACCAGCAATCCGGTGCCGAGGCATTCCGCCGCGAGGCGTCTTTCGAGGGAGAAGATCACGCTGTTGCCACGCGATGTCCGTGTTCATCGATCACGCGCTCGCCATTCTCTTTGATGAACGGCCCGCGTTGCGGGGGCAGGAGATCGAGCACGATTTCCGATGGGCGGCAGAGGCGCACGCCTCTCGGCGTGACCACGAGGGGCCGATTCATCAGGATCGGATGAGCGCCGATGGCATCGAGCAGCACATCGTCTGTGAGCGATAGATCGCCGAGAGCGAGATCATGGAAAGGTGTGCCCTTCTCGCGCAGGATTTGCCGCACCGTGAGGCCCGCGCGTTCGAGCAATTGTGTCAGCAACGGGCGCGACGGCGGGCATTTCAGATATTCGATGATATGAGGCTCGATGCCGGCGTTGCGGATCATCGCCAATGTGTTACGCGAGGTTTCGCAAGAGGGGTTGTGATAGATGATCGCATCGCTCATGTGGTCAGGCATGAGCCTTCCCCTTTTTCTTGGGCGGACAGCAAGGCGTAAGTTCTGCAACCAGCGGGGCGCAAAGTTCCGGGCGGCCGCCGCAGCAATCCTTGACCAGAAATAATGTGACCTCCCGCAGGCGCTGGAGATCGGCGCGGTAAATGATGGAGCGGCTTTGCCGTTCGCCGCGAATGAGGCCCGCGTGCGAGAGAATATTGAGATGAGCCGAGAGGGTATTTTGAGGTACTTCGAGCAGGCGGGCGAGCTCCCCCGCCGCGATGCCATCGGGTTCATGCTGGACGAGCAGACGGAAGGCGTCGAGCCGTGTCGGCTGAGCCAGAGCGGCGAGAGTGAGTATTGTGGCTTCGTTATCCATATATCTAGAATAGCGGATATAATGGCCGATGCAAGTTCTGATTGGTCAGGCGCCGCCGTCATGCCGTTCCGGTGATATTAATTTCGCTCACGTCACCTCAAACCACGTTGCGAGTCCATTCGCAGCGCGTTGGGGAAACGAGGATTCAATCGCCCATTTGCCAGGATTATCGGCGATGAAGGCGGCATGTTTCGTGCGCCCTTCCGGGATCAGAACGGCGTCGCGCCAATAAGGCTCCCAGCCATCGTCGAGATCGTGCAAAATTCGCATGACGTGACCATGCACGTGCATTTGCTGAATGAAGCCTGTTTTATTGATAAAGCCCAATGTCACCGGGGTGCCGCGCTTAACGCTGAATAAAGGCTTCGGCGCATGGCCATCGGAACCGGTGCCATTGATCGTCCAAATATGCGCGGTGTCTGGGACAGTTGCAGCTGGCGCGGGTTTCGGGCTTGCTGTCCGCGCCGGCCTTTTTGACTCATTCAGGTTCAGCGAGAGAGACTTCTCTTTCGGCGGTGTAGCGCCTTCGATCACGAGATCGATCTTGGCGGACTTTTCGAGGTGAATTTCGTTTGGCAAAAGCGGGTTTGCGGGAAGGCTTGGCACTCGCCCTGGATCGGCGCGCTTATCGCCCGCTGTCCTCCAGGTGAGCAATGTCTGATCCGGCACGCCATCGCCGCGCAGGATGAGATTGGATTCAGTTGAGGTCTCATCCGGCAGATCGACGATCATGTCGTAGCGCGCGCCCGGCCCAACCGGAAGCGTGCGGCGGACGGGTTCGAAAGCCTCGCAAGGCTGGCCGTCAATGCCAATGACTTGCGGCTGAACGCCAATGAAGGTCAAAATAATGAGACGCGCGTTGGCAGCGCTCAAAATGCGCAGCCGCAGCCGCGAGCCGGGCGGCAGCGTCTCTTCAACCGGAATATGCGCGGAATTGAGCGTGACGAGCGAACCGATACGCCCCGCGCCCGCGGTTTCCGCGGCATTTTGAAAGTCTCCGTCGATGGTGCCTTTATCGTCGAGCTTCCAATCGTCGATGATAACCAGCATATCGCGATCGGCTTTTGGCGGCTCGGCTTCATCGACGATCATCACCCCATAGAGGCCGCGATCCTGCTCCTCGCCTGTCAACGGATGAATGTCAGGATGATACCAGTAAAACCCGCTGTCGGGCGGCGTGAAGCGATAATCGAAGCTGGCGCCCGGCGCGACGGGCTCCTGCGTCAGCCCTGCGACGCCATCCATCGCATTGGCGATCCGTACGCCATGCCAATGGATCGAAGTGGGCTGGTCTAATTTATTGACGAGCCTGATTTTGACCTCTTCGCCTTTTTTATAGCGGAGCAGGGGACCGGGCACCGCACCGTCATATCCCCAGATTTCGGTTTCAGGGGCAGGGTCCGGCAGCAAACGCAAGGATCCTTTGCGGGCTTCGAGAACCCGGAAGCCATCCGAGGGGGCTGCGGGCTTTTCCGCCGCCGCCTGGGGAGAAGGCTCAGCTTGCGGTGCGTTGCCCGGTTGCGGTTTGGCTTCGGGTTCGGTCGCGGCGTCTTCCGCATGAGCGCGGAGGAGCAGAAGGCTGCTGGCAACCGAGCCGAGAAAAAGGCGGCGGGTAAAATTCATTCAAAATCCCGTAGGCGTTTTCAACTCATTCGCTGGTTCTACACAAGCTTTGACGGTTGAACCATCGCTTGGAGAAAGTCACGTCTGTCTATGAAGCGAGATGGATCGGAACACTTGGCGAACGCCGGAGCGCTTTTTTTTGCTGCATCTCGCCGGCGCGATTGCTATAGAGCACGATCGCAGGCGGTGAGATGACGCGTTATCTCGCACGTCCGGTCGCGGGCGTGGCGGAACTGGTAGACGCGCCGGATTTAGGTTCCGGTGATGAAAATCGTGGGGGTTCGACTCCCTTCGCCCGCACCAGATCCTGCCGTCGTGCGGCCGCCCAGCCGGTTGGGCGCCTCGCGGCTTGTGAGATAGAGTTTTGAAAGAAGGCAAATTGCGATGCAAGTGACCGAAACCCTCTCCGAGGGCCTGAAGCGCGAATATAAGATTGTTCTCCCCGCGGGTGATCTCGCGGCGCGGCTCGACGGCCAGCTCAATGAGATGAAGGGCAAGGCGCGCATCAATGGCTTTCGCCCCGGTAAAGTGCCGCTCTCGCATTTGAAGCGGCTTTACGGCAAATCGGTCATGCTCGATGTCGTGCAAGATGCCGTCTATGAAGCCAATCAGAAGATCGTCGAAGAAAATAAGCTGCGGATCGCGGGGCAGCCGCGCTTCGATCTGCCGACCGAGCAGGCGGAGGTCGAAAAGGCTTTCGAATCGACGGGCGATTTTGCCTTTGGCGTGACTTACGAGCTTTTGCCGAAATTTGAGGTCGGCACATTCGAAGATATTGAGATCGAGCGGCTTGTGGCCACCGTCACAGAAGAAGAGATCGATCAGATCGTGAAGCGTCTTTCCGACCAAAACCGGACCTTCATCCCGAAAGAGGCCGAAGGCGCGACCGCGGAGAAAGGCGATAAGGCAACGCTCGATTTCGTCGGCAAGATCGATGGTGTGGCTTTTGAGGGCGGCGGCGGAACAGATGTCGATGTCGTCATCGGGTCCGAAACATTTATTCCGGGCTTCGAGGATCAGATCATCGGTCTGAAAACCGGCGAGAGCCGCACGATTACTTGCACGTTCCCGGAAAATTATTCGGCTGCTCAGCTCGCGGGCAAGGTTGCGACCTTCGACGTCACCATCAAGAGCATCGCAGCACCGGGCGAACTCAAGATCGATGATGATTTCGCCAAGGGCTTTGGTTTTGAGGATTTGGCCGGCCTGCGCACCTCGGTACGCGACCGGATCAATGAAGAAAACGCCAACGCCGCGCGTTCGAAGTGGAAGCGGGCGCTGCTCGACGCATTGGATAAGAAATATTCATTCGAGCTTCCGCCGGGCATGGTCGAGCGAGAGTTCGCGACCATTTGGCGGCAGGCGGAGACCGAACGCCAGCAGGCCAACCGCAGTTTTGAAGATGAAAAAACCACTGAGGAGGCAGCGCGCGCTGACTATCAGCGCATCGCAGAGCGCCGCGTGCGTCTCGGTCTCGTGCTTGCCGAGATTGGTGAAACAGCGGGTGTAACCGTTTCGGAGGATGAAGTTTCGCGTGCGCTTGTTGAGCGGACCCGCAATTACCCCGGCCAGGAAAAGGCGATCTGGGATTTCTACCGGAAAAATCCTGGCGCTTTGAATGAGATACGCGCCCCTCTGTTTGAGGAAAAAGTCGTGGATCACCTGATGACGCAGGTTAAAGTGGTAGATAAGCCAGTGACCCGCGACGATCTTGTCAAAATGGCCGCGGAAGAGCCGGAAGCGGCCGAGCCATCTGCCTGAGCCTTTGCCTTAAATTAAGGCTGGCGGAAGGAAGGCTGGCCCGCCCTTTGCGGTAAAGGCATAGTGCTATTATCTTAGAATCTGGATTCTGTCTCCCAGACCGTTGAATGCCCACCTTGGAAAGAACGAACATCATGACCATTCGCGACCGCGACCCGATCGAGACCTACAACAGCTATCTGATCCCCCAGGTCATTGAAAACACAAGCCGTGGCGAGCGCGGTTTCGATATTTATTCGCGGCTTCTGCGCGAGCGCATCATCTTTCTCACCGGCCAAGTCGAAGATCAGATGGCCTCGGTGATCATTGCGCAGCTTCTCTTCCTTGAGGCGGAAAACCCAAAGAAAGAGATCTCGATGTATATCAATTCGCCGGGCGGCGTCGTCACGGCGGGGCTCGCGATCTATGATACGATGCAGTTTATCCGCCCCAAGGTCACGACCCTTTGCGTTGGTCAGGCCGCGTCAATGGGATCGCTGCTTCTCTGCGCGGGCGAAGCGGATGCGCGTTATGCACTTCCGAACGCACGCATCATGGTGCACCAGCCCTCCGGCGGCTTCTCCGGTCAGGCGTCTGATATTGTCCGCCACGCGGAAGATATTATGAAGGTTAAAAAGCGGCTGAACGATATCTACGTCAAGCATACGGGCCGTGATTACGATACGATCGAAAAGACTCTCGATCGCGACCATTTTATGTCTGCTGAAGAAGCCAAAGAATTTGGCATCGTTGATCATGTCATCGTCAAGCGCCCTGAGACGACGACTGAGACTAAACAAGCGACTGCTGCCTGATTTACTTTAAATGAACTTTGGACCGATGCGTATCCCGGGGTTATGGTATGGTTATTGCTTGCTTTAACCTCTGGGGCCCGTTTCCCGAAAGGTTACGGGGCTTAACGGTTTCGACGCAAATACACTGCATATTATGAGATAAATGCTGCGGCCATGTGACGCGAAAGCCGATAAAGTCCGATTCGGAGGCCTCCGGGCCACTTGATCCCACTATGTATGCGTGCTGCATTTTGAAAACGGAGGTTGTATCTTAAGAGGTTGAAACTTTTGAGGTCGATCGAAAATGAGTTGTGCTGACGTTTGGTTCTGACGGAGAGCACATTACCGGCGGCTCTCGCAGCCGCTTATAACTTTAGCAAGACCGAAGCAGGGCTTCGGCCGTATGGAGATGAGCCATGACCAAGGTCGGCGGCAGCGACTCGAAAAATACGCTCTATTGCTCGTTCTGCGGCAAGAGCCAACACGAGGTCCGTAAGCTCATCGCCGGTCCTACGGTGTTCATCTGCGACGAATGCGTCGAGCTCTGCATGGACATCATCCGCGAGGAAAACAAATCCTCGCTGGTGAAGAGTCGCGACGGTATCCCGACACCGAAGGAAATCTGCAAGGTCCTCGACGATTATGTGATCGGGCAGTTCCAGGCCAAGCGCGTCCTCTCTGTCGCTGTGCACAATCATTATAAGCGTCTGAACCACGCCTCGAAGCATAATGATGTCGAGCTGGCGAAATCGAACATTCTGCTGATCGGGCCGACCGGATCGGGCAAAACCCTGCTGGCTCAGACCCTGGCGCGCATTCTGGACGTGCCATTCACCATGGCAGACGCAACGACCCTTACCGAAGCTGGTTATGTCGGCGAGGATGTCGAGAACATCATTCTTAAGCTGCTTCAGGCTTCGGATTATAATGTCGAGCGGGCGCAGCGCGGCATCGTCTATATCGACGAAATTGACAAGATTTCACGCAAGTCCGACAATCCCTCGATCACACGCGATGTTTCAGGCGAAGGTGTTCAGCAGGCTCTGTTGAAAATCATGGAAGGCACGGTAGCTTCGGTTCCGCCGCAAGGCGGGCGTAAGCATCCGCAACAGGAATTTCTCCAGGTCGATACGACCAACATCCTTTTCATCTGCGGCGGTGCTTTCGCAGGCCTTGAAAAAATCATTTCGACGCGCGGCAAGACCACATCGATCGGGTTTGGTGCAACGGTGCAGTCGCCGGACGATCGCCGCACGGGCGAAATTCTGCGCAAAGTTGAGCCCGAGGATCTGCTGAAGTTCGGCCTCATCCCTGAGTTCGTCGGCCGTCTGCCGGTGATCGCGACCTTGGAAGATCTCGATGAGGACGCGCTGAAGAAAATTCTCACAGAGCCGAAGAATGCTCTCGTGAAGCAATATCAGCGCTTGTTCGAGATGGAGAATACTGAGCTCACCTTCCAAGACGAAGCGCTCAACGTCGTTGCCAAGAAAGCTATCGACCGGCGCACCGGCGCCCGCGGTTTGCGTTCGATCATGGAGAGCATCTTGCTCGATACGATGTTCGATCTTCCAGGGCTCGACAGTGTGGAGCAAGTCGTCATTGGCCCAGACGTTGTCGAAGGCAAATCACGCCCGCTCTACATTCATGCGGAACGCACCGAAAAGAGCGGTACAAGCGCTTGAGCGCGCTTTACGATCTCGATGCTCTGACGCGCTTGAATAAAAGCGCAAATCGACCGCATTTCGCGACTGTGTTTGATAGAACACAGCCAGGTGATTTGCGTCAAAATTCAAATCGGGTTGGCCTCATACATGCTTGGAAAGGGGCTATGCGCAGCGCTGCGTCATGCCTTGAAAATGGGCACGTTCATGACCATCTCGCTTCATTATAGTTGGTGTTTCCTTTGAGGTGCCACTCACCTCAGTTCCGCGTCAAAGGATTTTTGCAAGCTCCGCTTGCAAAGGACAGACGAGATAGGACGGTAAAATGACCAGTCAAAAGCGTGACCCTGTGGCTCCGGGCTCAATCGAAAGCTACCCCGTCCTGCCTCTGCGCGACATCGTTGTATTTCCGCATATGATCGTGCCGCTTTTCGTCGGCCGCGAAAAATCGATCCGCGCGCTCGAAGAAGTCATGAAAGCTGACAAGCTGATTCTGCTCGCGACGCAGATTAATGCAGCGGATGATGATCCAGCAACTGATGCGATCTTTAAGACAGGCACACTTGCGTCTGTGTTGCAGCTCCTCAAGCTTCCCGATGGCACTGTGAAAGTGCTCGTCGAGGGACAAGTGCGTGCGAAGGTTCATACCTATACGCGCACTGATGATTTCTATGAAGCCGACGCTGAGGCGCTCGCGGAAGAGGCGATCGATAAGGTTGAAGTCGAAGCTTTGGCCCGCTCCGTCGTCTCCGAGTTCGAAGGCTATGTGAAACTCAATAAGAAGGTTTCACCGGAAGTTGTGGCCGCCGTCACCCAGATCGACGATTACGCCAAGCTCGCCGACACGGTAGCCTCGCATCTCGCAGTCAAGATTACTGACAAGCAGGCTGTGTTGGAGACAACTTCCGTTGCCAAGCGTCTCGAGAAGTGTCTCTCTCTCATGGAAAGCGAGATCTCCGTTCTGCAGGTCGAGAAGCGGATCCGTACGCGCGTCAAACGCCAGATGGAGAAGACGCAGCGCGAATATTATCTCAACGAGCAGATGAAGGCGATCCAAAAGGAGCTCGGTGACGAGGACGGTAAGGACGATCTCGCCGAAATCGAGGAGCGCATCAAGACCACGAAGCTTTCCAAGGAAGCCCGCGATAAGGCAACAGCGGAACTGAAGAAGCTGCGGCAAATGTCGCCGATGTCGGCTGAGGCGACAGTCGTGCGCAATTATCTCGATTGGCTTTTGTCGATTCCGTGGAACAAGCGGTCCAAGATCAAGAAGGATCTGGTCATCGCGGAAGAGATCCTTGATAGCGAGCACTTCGGCCTCGACAAAGTCAAAGAGCGCATCATCGAGTATTTGGCGGTTCAGAGCCGTGCCAATAAGCTGACCGGGCCGATCCTTTGCCTCGTCGGACCGCCTGGCGTCGGCAAGACCTCGCTCGGCAAATCCATTGCTAAGGCAACCGGCCGCGAATTCGTGCGTATGTCACTTGGCGGTGTGCGCGACGAAGCTGAAATCCGCGGTCATCGCCGGACCTATATTGGTTCGATGCCTGGCAAGCTCATTCAGTCCATGCGCAAAGCAAAGACCTCGAACCCGCTCTTCCTGCTCGACGAAATCGACAAGATGGGACAGGACTTCCGTGGCGATCCGTCATCGGCGCTTCTCGAAGTGCTCGACCCGGAACAGAACCAGTCGTTCAATGATCATTATCTTGAAGTCGATTATGATCTTTCGAACGTGATGTTCGTCACAACGGCGAATACGTTGAACATCCCGGCGCCTTTGATGGACCGCATGGAGATCATCCGTATCGCCGGTTACACGGAAGATGAAAAGGTGGAGATCGCTCGCCGCCATCTGATTCCGGTCGCTATTAAAAAGCATGGCTTGGCGCCGGAAGAGTGGTCAATCGACGATAGCGCTTTGATCATGCTGGTTCGCCGCTATACGCGTGAAGCCGGTGTCCGTAACCTCGAAAGGGAAATTTCGAATCTCGCCCGCAAGGCAGTGAAGAAGATCCTGATGGAGAAGACGAAAGAAGTCGCTGTTACGGCCGAGAATGTCCCGGACTTCCTGGGCGTGCCGCGCTTCCGTTATGGCGAAGCCGAACTCGAGGATCAGGTCGGTGTGGTCACCGGTCTGGCGTGGACGGAAGTTGGCGGTGAGCTTCTGACGATCGAAGCTGTCATGATGCCCGGTAAGGGCCGTATGACAGTGACGGGCAATCTGCGCGACGTGATGAAGGAATCGATTTCGGCCGCGGCCTCGTATGTCCGCTCGCGCGCTGTCGATTTTGGCATCGAGCCGCCGCTTTTCGACCGTCGCGATATCCATGTGCATGTTCCTGAAGGTGCCACACCCAAAGACGGCCCGTCGGCTGGTGTTGCCATGGCGACGACGATCACCTCCGTGATGACAGGCATCCCGATCCATCGTGATATCGCCATGACAGGTGAAGTCACGTTGCGCGGACGGGTGCTTCCGATCGGCGGCCTCAAAGAGAAACTGCTCGCAGCTTTACGTGGCGGCCTAAAGAAAGTCCTCATCCCAGAGGAGAACGCCAAGGATCTGGCCGATATTCCGGATACGGTAAAAAACCAGCTTGAAATCGTGCCGGTGTCACGCATGGACGAAGTCCTGCGTCATGCCTTGGTCCGCAAGCCTGAGCCGATCATTTGGGAAGAGGAAAAGGCGGTGCCCGCTGCTCTTCCGGCTGATGATGAAGCATCGGGCGTCGTGGCGCATTAAAAGCCTCGCCTAGGCCCGCGGGCTTGACGTTAGCAAATGAAATCAAGAGGGCCGCATCCTTTGAGGTGCGGCCTTTTTCTTGATCAGATCCATGAGGCCGGGATGGGCCATAGGACTTCACCACCCCCCTTATCTTCCTAAAACGGATGATATATTGATAGCAGCGCCCAGCCCGTATTTGGGGGCTGGCGCGGTCAAGGGCGGTTAGCTCAGTTGGTAGAGCATCTCGTTTACACCGAGAGGGTCGGCGGTTCGAGCCCGTCACCGCCCACCATTTGCCTTGATGCCGGTGTTGATGGCGATCATTGACGGCATTGTCCTGCGTTTGGATCTGTCTCTATGCGCAACTTCGGTTTTCATGTCTTTTGGGGTTCGTGCGGCGGTCTTGAAGGAGTCATAGAGCCTGTTGGGGTGCTGCATATCATCGCAAAGCTACGGTCTCTTATATTCGGGATCGGATTTGTGCTTTTTGCGGTCCTGATCGCTCTTTCGGTGGTTGCTCCAGCGCGGGCTGGCGAAGAGATGTCGTTCCAGATTGTCAGTGTGGGCGATCCAGCGCGATGCGGGGCCGACTGTCCGCAGATTATCTCAGCGGAAGGTGAAATTTCGGATCAGACACCGGGCATTTTTCGCGCCTTCGTCCGCGAGCATTATCAGCGCAGTCAGTTACATGCGATTGTGTTGCTTGATTCTTATGGCGGTAAGGTTCTCGCCGCGATGGAACTCGGCCGGATATTCCGGCAGATTGGCGCGGCTGTGATCGTTGCTCAGACGGGCTCGGGCTCACATTTCGCGGGCGGGCGCTGTTTTTCTGCCTGCGTTTACGCGCTTATGGGTGGCAAAAAGCGCGTTATCCCGCCTGAGAGTCAGGCCGGAGTCCACCGTATGGTCGCTTATGACAATGGCTATGATTCGCAGTTTTTAGGCGGCGTAGCGGCGCGGCGCCTCGACAATGGATCGGTGGGCGCGGTGCTAGCGCGCTATAGCGCGGCGATGGGTGTCAATCCTGCGATTATCGCCTTAGCCGAACACACATCGCCCGATGGACTTCATGTTTTATCGCGATCCGAAATCGCGCGCTGGCATCTGGCCGCGTCGCAGCTCTAATGACGTCTGAATCAAGTCAGGCTGTGATTATGTCCATCTTTAAAAGCCTTTGGCGTGATAGGTTTTTGCCCAACGCATGATCAGCTGAGCCGGTCCATCAGCCATTCGAGCGTGCCGTCGCGTATGCCAAGCTCGCGCAGATGGCTTTGGGTATTGCGGACATATTCGGGATTGGCGCCCGAGACGCCAACGCCTTGGCTGACGAGGCGCACAAGCTCAGCGCGCTCAAGCAAGCCTGCGTATTGTTCGTGTTTCGGATCGGCGATATAGCAGACCGCGTTCACAACGCTTTTGTCGGCCAATGTCGTGCGAAGCCTTGTTTCAAGATAGACAGCTGTGACTTGTTCACGCGCCCGAAGATAGGCAAGCGTGGCATCCACCGCTTTGGGCGCGACGCGAAACGCGACGCCCTTGCAAGAGCCGCCGCGCTTAAGGCCAAGAACAAGGCCTGGGCGTTCGCGCGTCCCCCGGTGGACATGCGAATAGACGCAAAGGGCGCGATGGTAGCCGCGCAACAAAGCGATTTGACGCTCGGCGAATTCGAAATCCGGCCGCCACATGAGCGAGCCATAGCCGAATATCCAAAGATCTTCTGACACGGGCACCTTCGTGTCGCGGGGCAACCGCATTATAAACGCCATAATAAAGATAGAAAAAACGCCGGCCGGAGACAAGACATGCGGACGAATGACCAAATCATTCTCAGGAGGAGGGCTCCGTTTAGATTTTTCTCGCCGGTTTTGATCCTCATTCTAGCAATTATTCTCGCTTTGCTCGCCGGGGGCTGGTCCGTTTTCTGGTTCATGGCTGCGCATGAAACGGAATCGCTGCTGCAAGCCTGGATTGAACGCGAGAAATCCGTCGATCGTATCTGGACGTGTCCAGACAGGCAGATCGCAGGCTATCCCTTCAAAATCGAGATTGTCTGCGAAAATGCTGCCTTTGCTGGCGAGATTTTAGGCAAGCAACTCAGCGGCAGTTTGAAGGGTGTTTACGTGACGGCGTCTCTGTTCCAACCGGATCAGATCAACGCTCTGATGGAACCGCCTTTCCAATTGCGCAGCCAAGACGGTGAGGGCGAAATCGCGCTTCATTGGGATGCGATGCGCGTGCATCTCAATGGTTTGCCGCAAGATGTGACCGCCATCTCGATCGATGGTGCGGATGTTTCCTTGCAAGGCGGCATAAAGGGCTTGGGTGCTTTGGCAGGGCGCGCGGGCAGCGTCAGCAGCACGGTTGCCAGTGTGCCAGAGCGCCGCGCGGAAGACGCCTATTCATTCAATCTCGACCTCGGCAACGCATCGATCCCGGTTCTCGATCCTCTTCTTGGATCCGCACCGCCCGATGCGATCAAGCTTGATGGTACGGTGACCAAAGCCGATTTTCGTCTTGGCGGCACAATTGCCGAGCGGCTCGATCATTGGCGGCAGGCGGGCGGGCGTCTCGAAGTGAGAGAAGCAAGTGTCACGCGCGGCGCGACGAAGATTGCCGCGCATGGAGCTTTGCAGCTCGATGACCAGCATCGCCCGCAAGGCCAGCTTGAAGGGGAGTTCGCAGGCGCCGAACCGCTGTTGCGGCGCTTTGGGATCAATCCCGCGATCGTCGGAGCCGGATCGCTTCTGAGCTCTCTTCTTGGCGGCAGCAAGCCGAATACGGCCGCTACTAATAGCCTGCCGTCTTTGCATCTGCCGGTGACATTGCGTTACGGCCTGATCGCGGTGGGGCCGGTCAAAACCTCCCTCGCCATACCGCCGTTATATTGAAGCGTGACCCGCGGATTTCTCAGCTCAGTCTTCAGGCTTGCGGCGGCCGAAATCGGGCGCGGGCGTCTCCTGGCCTTCCGCGATAATGCTGCGCCGGATCGCCCGCGTGCGTGTGAAAAGATCAAAAAGCCCTTGCCCGTCGCCATTGCGGATCATGCGTTGCAAAGCGGTGAGATCTTCCGTGAAACGCCCCAGCATTTCGAGCACGGCCTCTTTATTATTGAGGAACACATCGCGCCACATCGTCGGATCTGAAGCCGCGATGCGGGTAAAATCGCGAAAGCCGCCTGCTGAGAATTTGATGACTTCGGATTGGGTCACGGCTTCGAGGTCGGCAGCGGTGCCGACAATATTATAAGCGATGAGATGCGGCACATGGCTGGTGATCGCGAGCACCAGATCATGATGCGCGGGGCTCATGATTTCGACATTGGCACCGGATTCTTTCCAAAACGCGATGAGCTTCGTCACGGCGCTTAAATCCGCCAGCTCGGGCGGTGTCAGGATGCACCAGCGATCGAGAAATAAGGTTGCAAAGCCTGCGTCCGGCCCGGATTGCTCGGTGCCTGCGACCGGGTGCGCGGGGACAAGGTGAACGCCCTCTGGAATAGCGGGCGTCAAGGCGGCGATCACGGAGCATTTGACGGAGCCGACATCGGATAAGATCGCGCCTGCTTTAAGATGCGGGCCGATCGCCGCGCCTACGGTGCTCATCGCACCAACTGGGACGCAAAGGATGATCAGGTCAGCATCGGCAACGGCGGCCTTGGCGCTCTCGGCAATGATGTCCGCCAATCCAAGATCTTTGGCGCGGGCGCGGACCTCCGGCGAGAGATCGCTCGCCGCAATCACACGTGCGAGCCCTTTGCGGCGGCAGACATGCGCGAGCGAAGACCCGATGAGGCCCAGCCCGATGATGGCGACGCGTTCGAACAAGGGCTCTGCGCGTGGAGCCCCAAGACCGTCAGACACTTTGGATACTTTCGGTCTTTAAGAACGCGGCGAGTGTTTCGACGACCAGCCGGTTGGCTTCTTCAAGCCCCACTGTCAGCCGCAGACAGCGCGGCAATCCGTAGGCTGAGACTTCCCGCAGAATGAGACCCCGGCTCGTTAAAAAGGCGTCGGCGCCCCGGGCTTGTGTCTCGCTTTCGAAATGGATGAGAAGAAAGTTTCCGGCACTCGGCGTCACGGTCAAGCCAAGAGCAACGATCTCTTTTTCGAGCCATGTCAGCCATGTCTCATTATGGGCGATGGATTTATCGACATGGGCGACATCGGCCAAAGCGGCGATGCCTGCTTCCTGGGCCGCGCTGCTGACGTTGAAGGGGCCACGGATGCGGTTGATCGCGTCGCAGACATGCAAGGGTGCATAGCACCAGCCAAGCCGCAGAGCGGCAAGGCCATAGATCTTTGAGAATGTGCGCGTCATCACGACATTCTCGCTGGCCAGCGCGATCTCGAGGCCGGGCGAATAATCATTATGCGTCACATATTCCGCATAGGCCGCATCGACCACGAGCAGCACGTGAGGCGGCAGGGCGGCGGCGAGCCTTTTGATTTCGGCGAAAGGCAGATAGGTGCCGGTCGGATTATTGGGGTTCGCCAGGAAAACGATTTTTGTTTTCGGCGTCACTTCGGCGAGAATGGCATCGACATCGGCGGTGAGGTTCTTTTCCTGCGCGACGACAGGGATGCCACCTGCTGCGAGTATCGCGATCCGGTAGATCAAGAATCCGTGCCGCGTGTAAATGCCTTCATCGCCGGGTCCGATGAAGGCCGCGGTCAAAAGTGAAATCAATTCGTCAGATCCGGCGCCGCAGACGATGCGCGCGGGATCGAGTCCGTGGCGTGCGGCGAGGGCGCTGCGCAGCGCAGTTGCTTGCCCGTCTGGATAAATTTCAAGATTTTCGGCTTGCGCGCGAAACACTTCCTTCGCGAGGGGCGACGGGCCGAAAGGCGTTTCATTCGAGGAGAGCTTAAAAGTCTTGCCAGCGCCGGGTGCCGCGCTTTTTCCAGGCTTATAAGGCTCGATCGCCAGAACGCCCTCCAAGGGGCGCGGCCGCGCTGGGCTCTCCGGTGAACTCATTTCAACAAACTCCGAAAACAGGCAGCGACTTTGATCGTCAAAATAAAAGCCTTTATGGCGCGGCTTCCTGGCGGCCGAGCGTAAGATCGAACCGCGCCGCATGGCTGCCGATCTCGACAACATCTGCTTTCAGTCCGCACTCATGAAAAAGCTTGCGCAAGCGCTCTTCGATAGCATTATTCGCCATAAGTGCCGATTCTTGCCCCAGCTTTTCATTGCAGACGGCAAGCATCAGCGAACATGTGCTGCCCGCGAAATTTTTATCAAGAATTTCGATATTCTGCTCTGCGAAGCGATGCGGCAGGTCGTCCTGCCAGCGATCGCTGGTGACGCTCAGAATGACGACGTCACGCGCCGCGGCTTCGGCGAGAGGCGTTGCAACCACAAAGAGCGGCAGGCCAGCTGGATGGTCAGGGCGCTCCACGAAGGGCAGGCGGGCGATGATCTTCGGCGCCGCCGGGCCAGCGAGTTGCGTCCACCATGGACCAGCCGAAGCGCCTGCTTCGACGCGCACCAGGCCGAGGTCGCCCTTAGAATCCGTGACGGCTTTTAGCACCGAGGCGATGTCCCCATAGGTTTTGAAAGGAACGGTAAAGCCAAAATGAAACCGGCAGCAGTCGCGCATCACGGAATCGCCGCCCGAAATATCTGCATGAACAGCATAATTCGACTGAACATACGTGAAGGTCGAAATGATGATCCGCCAGATTGTTTCGACCGTATCGACGGGCAGCAGCCCATCGTGACGCTCGACGAGGCGGCGCATCATGTCGGCTTCGCGGCCAGGCCGGAAAGCGGAGCCGCCGCCCTGCTGGGCTTTGACATGAATAAGATGATCGATGATCTGGCCGCGCTCCATCAGGAGGCGGTGCAGGGCTGTATCGATACGGTCGATCTCTTCACGGAGAGAGGCCAAAGTCTCCAAAGGCGAAACTTCACCGGCCGAGGGCTTGAGCATGACAGCTTGTTTTCAATAGGGACATGCACTTGTCTTAGCCGGGGCCTTTCCGCAAGGCAAAGAAAACCAGAGATAATGAGACCCAAAAGCGGGACGCTGCGATCTGAGCAGGAGGAATTGATTTTTATTCCTGCTTCGGAACTCTGCCCAGCGCGGTGATTTATTGGAACATCACGTTTGTTTGGAAAGGAAAGACAAATGGTTCGTAAATCTCTGATCGCTTTAGGCGCCGCGGCGGCGCTTGCATGCCTCCCCGTTACGAGCGCCTTTGCGTTGGGTCATGGCGGTGGACATGGCGGAGCTCATGCGGGCAGCCACATGGGTGGCGGTCACTTCGCCGGGGGCCATTTTGGCGGCAGGCATTTCGCCGGAAATCACTTCCGCGGCAGGCACTGGGGCGGCGGTTATGGTTATGCCAATAATTGGTGCGGCGGCTATTACGGATACGGGTACGGATACCCGTACGGCGGCTGCGGCTATGGCTATAACCCCGCCGCAGCGCTCGTTGGCGGCGCTTTAGGCGGCATGTTTTAAATCATCACAAACAAATGGCCGCCTTTATGAGGCGGCCACTTTCAAATATGGATCGCCCTTTTATCGACGGCGAGCGCGGCCTCCCGGACAGCCTCGGACATGGTCGGATGGGCATGGCAGGTCCGGGCGAGATCTTCAGCCGAGCCGCCAAATTCCATAAGGACCACGGCTTCGGCGATCAATTCTCCGGCGCCGGCGCCAAGGATATGCACGCCAAGCACTTTGTCGCTCACCGCGTCGGCGAGGATTTTTACAAACCCCTCGGTCTGCCGCATGGCGCGCGCCCGGCCATTCGCCGTGAAGGGAAACTTTCCAACGCGATAAGCAATATTTTTAGCCTTCAAATCCTCTTCGGTCGCCCCGACGGAGGCGATTTCCGGCATCGTATAGACGACGCTCGGAATCGTGTCATAATTGACGTGCCCATGCTGTCCGGCGAGAATTTCAGCGATGGCGATCCCCTCATCCTCGGCTTTATGGGCAAGCATGGGGCCCGCGACGACATCCCCGATGGCATAGATCCCCGGCACATTCGTTTGAAACTTTGCGTCGATGACGACGCGGCCGCGCTCCAGCGCGACGCCAGCGGCTTCCAGGCCGAGACCTTCCGTGAAAGGCCGCCGCCCGATCGCAACAAGAACGATATCCGCATCGAGCACGGCGGCTTCGCCGCCTGCCGACGGCTCAATGGTCACGCGCGCGCCGGTTTTGGTGCGCTCGACCTTGCTGACTTTATGTCCAAGGCGGAATGCAAAACCCTGCTTTTCTAAAATACGCTGAAAGCTTTTGGCGACTTCGGCATCCATGCCAGGCATGATACGATCAAGATATTCGACGACCGTGACATCGGCGCCAAGCCGCTTCCAGACGGAGCCGAGTTCGAGCCCAATCACGCCCGCGCCGATGATGAGAAGCTTGCCGGGGACTTTGTCGAAGGAAAGCGCGCCGGTCGAGGTGACGATCACCTTTTCGTCGATCTCGACGCCCGGCAGAGGCGCCGCCTCTGAACCCGTCGCGATCACAATCGCTTTCGTCTCGATCTCGCTATGCGTGCCATCCTCGGCTGTGACATCGACGCATCGCGGCGTTTTGATTGTGCCGGTGCCGGTAAACGTATCGACTTTGTTTTTCTTGAAGAGGAAAGCGACGCCGTTCACATTGGCTGCGACGGTCTCATCCTTATGTCTCATGAAGGCATTGATGTCGAGCTTGGGCGGGCTCGTGACAACGCCGAAGGCTGCGAGATCATGTTCCGCTTCGGCGAATTTGTCGGACGCGTAGAGAATGGCCTTGGATGGGATGCAGCCGATGTTAAGGCATGTGCCGCCGAAGGTCTTGCGCTTTTCGACGACGGCGACTTTCAATCCGAGCTGGGCGGCGCGGATGGCGCAGACATAGCCGCCGGGTCCAGTACCGATGACAACAAGATCATAGGACATGGGCTTCCTTCAAATGTTAGGCGGACAAACGGAATCAGAAATTAAATATCGAGCACCAGTCTCGCCGGTTCTTCCAACGCTTCCTTGACGCGGACGAGAAAGGTCACGGCTTCTTTGCCATCGACGATGCGATGATCGTAAGACAACGCGAGATACATCATCGGCCGGATCTCGATCTTGCCGCCAACCACAACAGGCCGCTCCTGGATTTTGTGCATGCCCAAAATGCCGGACTGCGGCGCATTGAGGATCGGCGTCGACATCAGCGAGCCGTAAATACCGCCATTGGTGATCGTGAACGTGCCGCCCTGCATTTCATCGATGCGGAGCTGGCCATCGCGCGCGCGTTTGCCGAGCGCGGCTATCCCTTTTTCGATCTCGGCTAGCCCCATGCGATCGCAATCGCGCACGACGGGCACGACGAGGCCTTTGTCCGTTCCGACGGCAATGCCGAGATGATAATAATTTTTGTAGATGAGATCGTGGCCGTCGATCTCCGCGTTCACGGCGGGGATTTCCTTCAGTGCCGCGACGCAGGCCTTCACAAAGAAGCCCATGAAGCCAAGCTTGGTGCCGTGACGCTTTTCGAAGACATCCTTATAGCGGCCGCGCAAAGCGATGATCTCGCTCATATCGACCTCGTTGAAGGTTGTCAGCATGGCGGCGGTGTTTTGCGCATCCTTCAGACGCCGCGCGATGGTTTGGCGCAGTTTCGTCATCGTGACGCGCTCTTCGCGCGGTGCGTCATCGACCGGCGAAGGCGTGCGCGCTTGCACCGGGATTGGGGCAGGCGCCGCCGCCGCCGCAGGTTGCGCCAAAAAGTTCAAAACATCGCCCTTGAGCACTTGGCCGCGTTTGCCTGAACCATCAATGGCATCGAGGGCGACACCTTGATCGGCTGCGATTTTGGCAGCCGCCGGAGATGCAGGCATCGCAGCCGCGCCCCCCGCGGTTTTAGCAGCAGGCTCGACAGCAGCCGCGGGTTTCGGGGCTGGGGCTGCAGCCGCGGCGCCATCTACGATCTCGCCAAGAAGCGCGCCGACGCCAACGGTCTGACCATCCTTTGCGATAATTTCCGCTAAGGTTCCAGAAGCGGGCGCATTAACCTCCAGCGTGACTTTATCCGTCTCAAGCTCGCAGAGGGGCTCGTCGGCACGGACGGGATCGCCGGGCTTTTTGTACCAGCGCCCGATCGTGGCTTCGGTGACGGACTCGCCTAAAGTAGGAACACGGATTTCTGTCATGGATCACGCCCGCTGCATGTGCGGCCTTCTTGAAAAAGATAATAACGAGACCGCGAGTGCGGTTAAGCAGAGAATGCGTCGTCTACAAAGGCTTTGAGTTGCGCCAAATGTTTGGACATGAGTCCCGAGGCTGTCGCGGCGGAGGCCGGCCGTCCAGCGTAGCGGGCGCGTTTAGACTTGCTGCCGCATTGGCCAAGAACCCATTCGAGATAAGGCTCGACGAAGGACCAGGCCCCCATGTTCTTCGGCTCTTCCTGGCACCAGACGACATCTGCCTTCTTGAAGCGGGAAAGCGCGTTGACAAGTGCCTTCAGCGGGAAGGGATAAAGCTGTTCGACGCGCAGGAGATAGATATCTTCGATGCCGCGCTTTTCGCGCTCTTCCAGAAGATCGTAATAGACCTTGCCAGTGCACAGCACGACGCGGCGGATCTTCTCGTCCTTGACGAGTTTGACAGTTTCCGTCCTGTGCGTTTCGGCTTGATCCCACAGGATGCGATGGAAGGTCGAATCCGTGCTCATCGCCTGAAGCGACGACACAGCGCGCTTGTGGCGAAGCAGCGACTTCGGCGTCATGAGGATCAGCGGTTTGCGGAATTCGCGCTTCAACTGACGCCGCAAGATGTGAAAATAATTCGCAGGCGTCGTGCAATTCGCAACCTGCATATTGTCTTCCGCGCACATTTGCAGAAAGCGCTCTAGCCGCGCGGAGGAATGCTCCGGTCCTTGGCCCTCATAGCCATGCGGCAGGAGGCACACGAGCCCAGACATGCGCAGCCATTTGCGTTCGCCCGATGAAATGAACTGATCGAATACGACTTGCGCGCCATTGGCAAAATCGCCGAATTGCGCTTCCCACATCACGAGCGCATTGGGCTCGGCGAGCGAATAGCCATATTCGAATCCGAGTACCGCTTCTTCGGACAGCATCGAGTTGATGACTTCGTAGAGCGCCTGTCCGTCCCGGATATTGTTAAGCGGTATGTAGCGGGCTTCGGTTGTCTGATCGATCAACACGCTATGGCGCTGCGAGAAGGTTCCGCGCTCACTGTCCTGGCCGGAGAGACGGACCGGATGGCCTTCATCGACGAGGCTTGCGAGCGCCAAAGCTTCGCCCATCGCCCAATCGATTCCTTCGCCGGTGTCGATCATGGCGCGGCGGTTTTCGACAAGCCGCTGGATCGTTTTATGGAGTGTGAAACCGGATGGGACCTCGGTTAGCCGGTGCCCAAGATGTTTCAGCTTTTCTATGTCGAGGCCGGTACGGCCACGGCGTTCGTCGTCCGTGTCGAGCGCAGGCTTCAGCCCCGCCCAGCGGCCATCGAGCCAATCGGCCTTGTTTGGTTTATAGGCGAGGCCAGCTTCATATTCGGCCTCCAGACGCTGGCGCCAATCTTCCTTGCGCTTGTCGACTTCGCCCTGCGTGACGACGCCTTCGGCCACGAGCTTTTCGGCATAGATTTCAAGCGTCGTCTTATGCGCACGTATGTTTTTATACATCAAAGGCTGGGTGAAGCCAGGCTCATCGCCTTCATTATGGCCGAAGCGGCGATAGCAAAACATGTCGATGACGACAGGCTTGTGGAATTTCTGCCGGAACTCGACAGCGATCTTCGCCGCATAGACCACGGCCTCGGGATCGTCGCCATTGACGTGGATGATCGGCGCTTCGATCATCTTCGCTGTGTCGGACGGATAGGGCGACGAGCGCGAAAAACGCGGATTGGTTGTGAAGCCAATCTGATTGTTGATGATGAAGTGGATCGAGCCGCCAGTATTATGGCCTTTGAGCCCTGACAGACCGAAACATTCCGCGATGACGCCTTGGCCTGCGAAAGCCGCGTCGCCATGGATCAACAGCGGCATCACCTTGTCGCGCTCGACAAGATCGCCCAATTGGTCTTGCTTTGCCCGGGCCTTGCCGAGCACAACAGGATCGACAATTTCAAGATGTGACGGGTTGGCGGTCAGAGAAAGATGCACGACATTATGATCGAACTCGCGATCGGACGACGCACCGAGATGATATTTGACGTCGCCCGAACCCTCGACATCCTCAGGTGTCGATGAGCCGCCTTTGAATTCGTGAAAGATGCCGCGATGCGGCTTTGCCATAACTTGCGAGAGAACATTCAGGCGGCCGCGATGTGCCATGCCCAAAATGATTTCGCGGACGCCCAAGGCGCCGCCGCGCTTGATGATCTGTTCGAGCGCAGGCACCATGGCTTCGCCGCCGTCGAGGCCGAAGCGCTTCGTGCCGGTGAACTTGACGTCGAGATATTTCTCGAAGCCTTCCGCTTCTATGAGCTTGTTCAAAATCGCTCGTTTGCCTTCGCGCGTAAAGATGATCTCCTTGCCGACGCCTTCGATGCGCTCCTGCATCCAGGCTTTTTCCGCCGGATCGGACATGTGCATGAATTCAAAGCCGATCGTGCCGCAATAAGTGCGGCGGAGCAGCGGCAGGATCTCGCGGATCGTCGCATATTCGAGCCCGAGCACATTATCAAGAAAGATACGGCGGTCGTAATCGGCTTCCGTGAAGCCGTAATTCGACGGATGCAGTTCCTCGGAATCCTTTGACGCGGCGAGGCCCAGGGGGTCGAGATTGGCATGCAGATGGCCGCGTATCCGATAGGCGCGGATCATCATGAGGGCTTTGACCGAATCGCGCGTCGCGCGTTCGATGTCGTTGGGCGACGCTGGCTTTGTCTCCGTGACGGCTTTGGCCTTGATTTTATCCGTAAGGATTTTTTCCGCGGGTCCCCAATTGCCGTCGAGCGCCGATACAAGATCGCCATTCGCGGCGATGGGCCAACTCGGGCTCTTCCAGGCAGGTGCGTGCGCACTCTTTTCGACAGTGCCGTGGTCGTCGTTCAAGCCATCGAAAAAGCTCCGCCATTCCGCATCGACGGAGAGCGGATCGCGGCGATAGGACTCGTGCAGTTGCTCTACGTAAGCTGCGTTGCCGCCATAGAGAAACGACGTCAGAGCAAATGTGTCATTTTGCGCCGAGCGGGCGAGCCCGGCTCCGCCTGAAGCGCCATTCGTTCCATTCGTATCTTGCCGTGCCATTCGATCCTCCGGCTCAAACATCGGCATGCCGATGATTTAAGAGTTGAGTGCGGATCATCAATTAGGTGCACGCAAGCCTATCGCTGCTTACGCTGGAAAAACGGTTTCGCTTTTCCTCGTCCTAATCGGCGAGATCCGCATTATCTACTCGCCCCCGATACGCTTAATGTTCCGTTGCTCTCATGCTTGTAGCTTGCAAGATCATGGAGACTTTCCGCAGGCTCCATGATCTTCTCTCAAATTTAGCCCTTTAGCACTTCGACCAAAGTTTTACCGAGCCGCGCCGGAGAAGGTGAAACCTTGATGCCTGCGCGTTCCATGGCTTCGATCTTGTCTTCGGCCCCGCCTTTGCCGCCTGCGATGATGGCGCCAGCGTGACCCATACGCCGGCCGGGAGGGGCTGTGCGTCCAGCGATGAAGCCAACCATAGGTTTTTT
>Ga0116230_10000355_pt1 | contig 39473 bp, 33 predicted proteins | sample S1TSphfallax_3_FD_88678 | JGI IMG/M metagenome (GOLD analysis project Ga0116230, IMG submission 88678) | Host-associated microbial communities from peat moss isolated from Minnesota, USA - S1T2_Fd - Sphagnum fallax MG | ecosystem: Host-associated > Plants > Peat moss > Unclassified | place... | reverse complement strand
GTGGGGGGCAGCGTCCAGACGCCGTCCACCCAGTCCTTCGTATCCTTCGGATTCGCATTGATCTCCGAAGAGCCGATCAACACGAAGCCGGCCTTGCGTGCGAGCGCGATGGTGTAGTCCTGGCGCACATACCCGTCCGCTGCCTTCGGATCCTGCGGTACCGAGTTGCGGCCGCGATGTTCCTCGATGCCGAGGATTCCGCCCGGCTTCAAGGCCTTGAAGCAAGCCGCGAGCGCCTCCTCGGCATAGCCGCCATCCATCCAGTTATGCAGATTGCGGAAGGTCAGCACGAGATCCGCGGAGCCAGGCGGCGCGATCTCGTCGTGCCCCGCGCCGAGCGTGGTCTCGTGAATCGTGCCCAGGTGATCTGCTTGCGCGGCGATGCGGGCGCGCCAGTGCGCAACGCCCTCGTCTTCCTCTTTATTGCCGCTCGGCGGCAAGGCTACGTAATAGGTTCCCTTCGGCGCAAGGTAGGCGCCCAAAATCTCGGTCCAGTAGCCACCGCCGGGCCAGAGCTCGACCACCGTCATGGTGGGTTTCAGCCCGAAGAACGTGAGCTCCTCGGCGGGATGCCTGACCGCATCGCGCGCGCGGAACGCGGCTGTGCGCGTGGGACTCGCGATAACGGCGGCGAGCGCCGGATCGATACTGGGCGCAGGCCTTGCGCAGGCGATGCCTGCCGTCAAGAGCGATGCACTCAGGATCACCGAGAAAGAGCCGAACGATGCAATTTTCATGCTTCTATGTACCATGTTGGAGCGACTGTTTATAGTCTCGGCCTTCTCGCAAAGGATTCCAATATGACATTGGCTCGATTTTTGGCGGCCACGCTTGCGGCTGCAACGCTGTCGACGGTCGGGACGGCGGCGCCCACGGATGATGCCGCGACGCTCTCGACCCAGGCTGCTCAGGCGGCCCTACAACTCGGACTACCGGATGCGGTGCGGCAATCGATGCTCAGCATCGATCCGGAGCGAATACGCGCGCATGTGCGTTTTCTCGCCGATGACCTACTCGAAGGTCGCGGCACGGGTGCGCGCGGCGGCGACATCGCGGCTCGATATATCGCAACGCAATTCGCGCTCGACGGCCTGCAGCCCGCCGGCGACGACGGCGGGTATTTGCAGCACGTGCGATTCACCGGGGTTCATACCTTGCCCGCGACCCAGGTGTCCCTGCAGCCTCTGCATGGCGAGCCGATCAATCTGAAGCTCGGCGACGATTACGTGACCAATAATCAAACACAGACCACGAGCGCCGATGTCGACGCGCCGATCGTGTTCGTGGGCTACGGCATCGATGCGCCGGAGTATCGCTGGAACGACTTCAAGGGCATCGACGTCAAGGGCAAGGTGCTGCTCTTGATCGTCAACGAGCCGCCCTCGAAAGATCCGAACTTCTTCAAGGCCGAGGCCATGACCTACTACGGCCGCTGGACCTACAAGTTCGAGCAGGCTGCGCGCGAAGGCGCGGTGGGCGTCTTGATCATTCACCGCACCGATCTCGCGAGTTATCCCTGGGACGTCGTGCGCAACTCCTGGAGCGGCGAGGAGGTCTACCTGCGCGATGATCAAGACCCGAAGTTGAAGGCGGCGTCATGGATTCAGTTGGAGGTGGCGCGCAAGCTGTTTGCGGCCTCCGGACTCGATCTGGACACGATGATCAAAGCCGCAGGTACGCGGGGCTTCAAGGCGCGCGAGCTGCCCGTGCGTTTCAAGGCGCATATCGAGAGCGCGGTGCGTGATTTCGAATCCGACAACGTGGTCGCGATTTTGCCCGGCACGGATCGCGGTCCGCCGACACAAGCCGTGGTCTATTCGGCGCACTACGATCACCTTGGCATCGATCCGAATCGCTCCGGCGACAACATCTACAACGGTGCCGTGGATAATGGTACCGGTTGCGGCATCTTGCTCGAGCTCGCGCGCGCGTTCTCGGCGTCAGCCGCCAAACCGCCGCATCCGGTCATCTTCGTCGCGGTCACGGCCGAAGAAAAGGGCCTGCTGGGCTCCAACTATTGGGGCAAGCATCTGCCGATTCCGGCCGCCGGCATCGCGCTCGATTTGAATTACGACGCGGTGCCCCCGATCGGCGTGCCGGCGTCGGTCAACGTGACGGGTGCCGACCGCACGACTTTTTTCCCGACGGTGCAAAAGACGGCAGCGGCGTTCGGCTATGAGATCGAGGCCGATGCGCAACCGGGCGCCGGTCACTATTATCGCTCTGATCACTTCAGCCTTGCGCGAGTCGGCGTGCCGGCGTTTTCGGTCAACACGGCCGCGAAGTTCGTCGGGCATCCGCCCGAATGGGGGAAGGAGCAGGCCGAGGAATACACGGCGAAGCATTACCATCAACCGAGCGATGAGTATCGACCCGACATGGATTTTTCGAGCAATGCGTCGGTCGCGCAGTTTGGGTATGCACTAGGATGGCAGGCGTTGAGCGCAGCCAAGACGGTCGAGTGGCTTCCTGGCGACGAGTTTGAAGCGCGCCGGCTACGCAGCGAGGCGCACTGAGCGAGGGTCTCGAGCTTCGCGCCGGGGGCATCGGGACCGGCTAATCGTCGAGTCTCGCCTTCTGCGCGAGACCGGCGCCGCGCCACAGGTAGAGCGCCAGCAAAGGTTCCGCATGCGTGCGCATCGCATGTGGTTCGAGCGGCTGGTGGTGGATCACGGTGCCCGGCGCTTGGTCGCGCCAGTCGCACTCGCCTTGCTGCCAGGCCGCCGTGCCCGCGAGCGGCAAGTAGATCTCCTCGGCCTCATGTCGATGGCGCGGGTAATGCGTTGCCGGTCCCAGGAGCAAGAATCCGCAGGCTATGCGCGCAGCAACCCGTGGCCCGCTGCCACCGAGGATCTCGCTCCACCCGTAGTTGTCCAAGAACTGTGCGCTCACCGCCGGTTCCGAATAGCTTCTTCGCCAATTGAGCTCTCCGGCGCGTTCGACGAGCGCTGCCACCAGTTCAGGTCGATGCAGACCGGCCTGTCCGGGGAGTTCGCGCAACCAATGCAGCACGGGCAGGCTCGCGGCTGCGACCCGGCGTCGCTCCGTCCCCGTCGGCCAGTCGGCCAGGAAGGCGGCGAGCGGCGCCGAATGCAGTGCAGCGACGGCCTCACGGGCGAGGTCGGCTAAATCGGTATGAGCGGGTTGTTGCATCGCGTTGTAGCAGCCGTGATCATACTTCGATGATGCACCAAGGCAATTCGATTTGAGCGTCGGCGATGCAATCGGCTCCGTCCGGCAGCTGTACGACGGTGCGCTGACCTCCGATCTGCAAGTCAGAACCTTTCAGCAGGGGGAGCGCTTGTTCCCGGTTCGCGAGGTCAAGTGCGGTGCGCGCAGCCTGCCGCTGCCGCGCGCGAGTGTGCCGCTTACACAAGTCCTGTTTCGCTCGCGCGGCAAGGCCTACGATTTGGTGGACTATCTGGCGCTCAATCGCGTGACCGGTTTACTCGTGCTCAAGCGCGGCCGTATCGCCTTGGAGGAGTACCAGCTGGGTAACGATGAAAACACCCGCTGGATGTCCATGTCGATCGTCAAGTCGATCACGACCGCGTTGATCGGCGCGGCGATCCACCAAGGACTGATCGGCACGATCGACGACCCCGTCACCGAGTACCTGCCGCAACTCGCCGGGAGCGCCTATGAGGGCGTCAGTGTCCGGCACCTGCTGCAAATGAGCTCCGGCGTGCGTTGGAATGAGACCTACACGAACCCGGATTCGGATCGTCGCCGCATGCTGGAAGCACAGATCGCGCAGCGACCGGGCGCCATCCTCGAATTGATCGCGGCGCTGCCGCGTGCGGGCGCCCCCGGATCGATTTGGAACTACAGCACCGGCGAGACCTATCTGGCCGGCGCCTTATTGCGCGCGGCCGTCGCGCAACCGCTCGCCGAGTATCTGTCCGAGCGCATCTGGACGCGATGCGGAATGGAGTCTGATGCCAGTTGGTGGTTGGACTCGCCGGGTGGGCTCGAGATTGGGGGTAGTGGGCTCAGCGCTTGCTTGCGCGATTACGGGCGATTCGGGTTGTTCATGCTGAGCGGAGGACTCGCGGGAGGCGAGCGCATACTCCCGCCAAACTGGATGCACGAGGCCTCGACGCCGGCGCTCATCGGCGGCAAGACCGTGCCCTATGGCTACATGCTCTGGCCGGTGACCGCGCATGTCACGGGTGTGAACGCGGGGGCTTATCAAGCGCTCGGTATTTTCGGTCAGCATGTTTACGTCAATCCGCACGCCGATGTCGTCATCGTCGTGTGGGGCGCGCTACCGAAGCCGTCGGACTCGGCACCGATACTCGATGAAGATTTTTTTGCGGCGGCGGTGGCGGCTTTGCAGGCGCTGGAGACTTGAGCGATCGCGTATCGCAACCGAGCTTGGCGCCGTTCTAGCTTCCGAGCCCGACCAAGCCCGTCGTCAAATCCCAAAGCCGCTCGCCACGGCGCGGGTCGTTCGCCGACGGGGATAGCGCTTGCGAAAACGGCTTGCGGCCCGCGCGTTGGCGATTGCCCCAGCTCCAATGCACGCCGGATTCCTTGAACTCCGGATCGACCACCACGGCGGCGAGCCTCTCGCCGGCCAAGGTTTGCGAGACATAGCCCTTGGTGATGTTTTTCTGGAACCAGGGGAAAATGCGCTGGAACAACACGGGTGCATGACGGAACAATGGCGTATCCGCAACACACCCGGGGTACATGGTATTGAAGATGATGCCCGTACTCTCGTGGAAGCGACGATGGAACTCACGGTTCATGATCATCGTGCAGAGTTTGCTGTCCTTGTACGCCTTGCCCGGCTTGAATTCCTTGCCGTCGATCATCGCGATCGGCGCCTTGAATCCTTCGGCAAGACCGCGCAGGTCGCCGAGATTTGCGGGCGCCGGAATCGGGACCTTGCCGCCGAACTCCTCGGAGTTTGCAGTCACCGTGCCTAGTGTAATGAGTCGTGCAGGCTCGGCGCCGATGCCGCGCAGGTCGGGAAGCAGCATATTGCCAAGCAGAAAGTGCCCGAAGTAATTGGTGGCGACGCTGATCTCATAGCCCTCAGGCGAGCGCGCGGGTTCCTTCAAGCGCGGCAGATAGACCGCGGCGTTGAGCACGAGCGCATGGAGTTCGCGGCCGCTGCGTCTGAACTCGGTCACGAACCGGCGCACGCTCTGCAAGGAAGCCAAGTCGAGTTCGCTGATGCTGAAGGCATGCTCCGGTAGCCCCAGTTCGCGCGCTGCGCGCGCTGCTTTCGGCAAGTCGCGGCAGGCCATCACGACATGCCAGCCTCGATCGATCAGGGCTTTGGTCCCGTATAATCCAACGCCCGATGAGGCGCCCGTGATGATCGCGGTTGCCGGTCGAATTTCCGTCATTCTCTCTGCCTCAAACCCGTGCGGCGAGACATTCTCGCGGCGGCATGATAACTCAGGCGGACCACTCGCAGTCGCGTCGCCCGTGGCACGCAAAGAAGCTATAATCCAGCCTGAGGCCCTGATAGCACAGCGGTAGTGCAATTGTTTTGTAAACAATAGGTCGGGAGTTCGAATCTCTCTCAGGGCACCACATGTTCAAAGGTCGAAGAACCCTTTACGAACGATTGACATCAGTCGTGTTAGTTCGAACTCCCGACATAGACGAGCCGAGTTCGACACCTTGGCCGTCCAGGGCCAAGGTGGACGCTGCCGCGCAAGGCGCGGCGGCGGTCCGTAGCGAAGCGAAGGACGAGCGGCGTCCGCGCCGCGAGCAATCTCTCTCAGGGTACCAACATTCAATGCATCGTAAAGCTCTCCCTGCTCGAAGCGTCATCCCCACTGTGTGCCTTGCGCTAGTCTGCCTGTTCGCAAGCGCCGCAGCGCCTGCACGTCACCGCAGCCACACCGAAGGCGGCACGCCGGGCGACTTCAGCTATTACTTGTTAGCGCTCTCATGGTCGCCCGCCTATTGCCAGCAATCGCCCGATTCACCCCAGTGCACCGGCTCGCGGCACTACGGTTTCGTCGTCCATGGACTCTGGCCGCAGAACGAGCGTGACTGGCCGCAGTATTGCGACGTGCATGTGCCCGTGCCGGACGCGGTCGTGGCCGGCATCATCGATTTGATGCCGGCCCGGGGTTTGATTTATCACGAGTGGTCGGCGCACGGGACCTGCAGCGGCCTGGATCCGAAGGCGTTCTTTGCGCTCGTGCGTCGCGCTTACGAGACCGTGGTGATTCCTGCGTCTTTGACCCGTCCCGGAGCGCCCGTCTCGCAGTCGACGTCGGCGATCACGAGCGACTTTCTGCAGGCGAACCCGCGTTTGACATCGGATGCACTCCTGATCACCTGCAGCGGCCAAGGCGCACCGCGCTTGCGCGAAGTGCGTCTGTGCTTGAATCGCGATCTGTCCCCGCGCCCGTGTTCACCTGCCGCGCTAAGGGGTGCCTGCCGTGCCCCGGAACTCATCTTGCCGCCGATCCGTTGAGAACGCGTGTGTACCGAAAGAGCCGCATATGACCTGGAAGCGCGCCGGGACCGCGTTTGTGTTTCTGTGGTTTTTCGTTGGCGGCCTCGCGCATTTCCTCGCGACCGATCTGGAAATGCGGATCGTCCCACCGTTTATCCCCTGGCCCAGGGCGATGGTGTTGATAACCGGCGTCTTTGAACTCTTGGGCGCCGCGGGCTTGTTGTTGCCCGCCACGCGTCGTGCCGCCGGTTGGGGGCTGTTCGCGCTGACGATTGCCGTAACGCCCGCAAACGTTTATATGTTGCAGCATGCCGAGTCGTTTGCGGTTCCCTATTGGGCGCTCGTGCTGAGGCTGCCGCTACAGGTCGCCTTACTTGTCTTGATTGCTTGGAGTTGCACGTGATGACTAGATTGAAACAGCTTGCCCCGGCCTTGTTGCTGGCCTGCCTTCTGCCGTGCATCGGCGAGGCCTATCAGATCAACCTCGCTTCGATGACCTGCGAGCAATACGAGAAGACCATCATGAATCCTCCCGCGGCCTCGGTGGAGGCGGGGACTGCGGATGCCGTCGACGTCATTATGTGGCTGTTCGGGTTTGCCGTGGCAAAGTCGGGCGCGCATGTGATGTATGGCGATGCGCTTCAGCAATTCGGGAACGGTCTGGACTCCGAATGCAAGATTCATCCGACGAATACGCTGCTCGACTCGATCGGCGCGGTCAAATTGGCCGATGTGAATCCCATGGATTTGACGACTCTCGAATGCACGACCTTCGAAGTTCGCAATGGCGACATGGCACAATCCGATCCGCAGAGCGCCAATACGATCATGATGTGGTTGTTCGGGTTCTCGGTCGCCAAGAACGGCGGACATGTTCTGGAATCGAAAGATTTGCCGAGTTTCTCGGCGGCAATCGCCAAACGGTGTACTGACCATCCCGACAGCAGCCTATTCGATGTGCTGACGGCTGTGAAGCTGAAAACGCTGCGATGAAGCGATTTGGCAGCCGGCCGCGAGATCTAGAAGAAGTGGGCGTTGCCGAAGAACAGTTCGACTCCCCACCAGACGGACAGGATGCCGATCCCCCATTGAATGGTCTTGTCCAGCCAACGCGGCACGCGAATCGCCGGCTTGGACGATTCATCGGTCTTCGGGGCCGCTGCTCCACCGAAGAAAATAATCAGAAGGCCCACGAGAAAGATCGCTGCGCCCGCGAGTTTTTCCATCGATCCAAGCCCTTGCTGCACCTCGAGGCCGCAAGCCTACTGTCCTCGCGTGCGGAACGCCATGGTTGGCGGGGCGATTTCCCATGCTGACCGGGTATGTGCGCTTGATCGTATTTGCGTTCGGCCTGCTAATCGGCGTACAAGTTCCCGGCTTCGTCGATCAATACGTCAAACGCGTCGATGCGCATCAGATCGAGGCGGCCAAGAATTTCAGCGGATTCCAGGAAACGGCCAACCGAAATTTCGGTGGCGATGTCGCGGCGTTGATAGCCCATCACGAGGCGAGCGCCGATGCTGCATTCAAAGACGAGGCGCAAAATATTCGCGACCTCTATTCGCGTCTGACGGCGCTGACTGCGGAAATGACGGCCTTGCAAGTCCCATTGATCCGGCAAATCCTGCACGTCATGTTCAGTGGCGATCCTGTGATACTGGCTGAAACCCGCGCGGCGTACACCTACACCGTTCCCTTGAATATTCCGGCGATCGTCTGCGGCGTTGGGATAGGCGCGATCCTAGCGCTGATTGCGGAGAGCCTGTTGCTCGCCTTGGCACGCCTGACGAAACGCACCCTAGGGCACGGATCCGTCCGACGGGTCTGAGGGTATCGACGGCGCGGCGCCCACACCTGGAGCGAGACTGACCACGTTGCCGGGCGACGGCCGAAAATCGCTGCGCGGATATTCCGCAGCGTTACTCGGCGGCCCCACCAAATAGGACGGTCCCCAATCGCGCGAGTTGTCGAAGGGCTCGTAGAGGTCGACCCCGTAGTCATTGGGGTGCTGGCCCTCTCGGTCGTATGAACTGGACAGTGTGCAGGCGGCGGTCAAGGCGATGCCGAGGCTGCAAAGCGCGATTCGTTGCGCAGACAACGGCCTGCAATGACTCATGACGGCCATTCGAGCATAGCGACCCGACTCGGCGCTTCCGAATGCTCCGAAAGCGGCAGCAAATCTGGTGGCGCGCCGATGCCGCCAAGGATGCGGGCGAGTTCCTCGTTCGGATTGCGCGAGCGACCGAGTCTTGCGCCGGCTCCCGTCGAGTCTGTCGTGCCGTCGCCAAACGATAATTTGTTCATGAAGAGAACCTTATCGAGCCGGGGGAGGTGCGTCTGTACGCCGACCAACCGTCCCCGTGTCAGAATCGACCGACGGAATCGGCGGGTGGCCGGGCGCTGGCGGAAGCCATGTCGATCACGTAGCGAAACCGAACGTCCCCTTTGATGACCCGCTTGAAAGCATCGTTGATCTCGTCCATCTGGATCAGTTCGATTTCCGGCCCAATGTCGTGACGGGCGCAAAAATCCAACACTTCCTGGGTATCCTGAAGATTCGCAATCAAGGATCCCGCCACGTTCTTGCGTTGGAAGGCCAAAGCCTGATTGTCGACACCGGCCATCGTTTCCAGAGCGCCGACGACACAGAGTGTCTTGTCGCGTTTCAGCAAGGCGATATAGGGGTTGATGTCGTGCTTTTGCGGCACGGTTGAAATGATAAAGTCGAAGCTGTTGTGCAAATGGGTCAATGCCACGATGTCGGATTCCAGAATGGCCTTGGCCCCGATTCGAATGGCTTCCGCGAGCTTCTCGTCCGTGCGCGTAAACAAGATCACCTCGGCGCCCATCGCGATTGCGATCTTTGCGGCCATGTCACCGAGACCTCCAAATCCGATCACACCGACGCGATCCCCGGGCTTCACGCCGCAATGTTTGAGCGGCGAGTAGGTCGTGGCGCCTGCGCATAGAATCGGCGCTGCAATTTCCGGTCGCAGGTTACCCGGAATTTTGAGCGCAAAGTCCTCGTTGACGACCAAGATGTCGGAATAGCCGCCGAAGGTGTTCTCGCGCTCGTACATGTTGCTGTCATTGGCGGCCTTCGCGGCCGGGACCATTGGGCCGTTGTAAGTGGCGAGCCAGCCGTTAGGTCCGTCGCAGTAATTTTCGTCGCCGGCGAGGCAGGGCTCGCACATCCGACAGCTATCGATCATGCAACCGACGCCGACAATGTCGCCGATCTGGTGGCGGGTAACGGCGGCGCCGACTTCCCGCACGCGACCGACGATTTCATGGCCCGGCACACAGGGATAGATCGTGTTCGACCACTCGTTCTTAGCTTGATGAATGTCGGAATGACAGACGCCGCAATAGAGCACGTCCAAGACGATCTCGTCGTCACGCGCAGAATCCCGTTCGAACTCGAACGGCTTCAAGTCGCTGAAGGAATGTTTGGCTGCATAGCCGATCGCCTTGATCTTGATCAAGGAGTCGAACGAGGCAAAGCCGAATGCTCTTGGTAGCACGCTTTTGAATTCGCGTCCCGGAATCCTCGCAAAGGCGACGCGCAGTTGGGCGCCGGCAAACTCCTGTGCCTCGGCGGCCCGTTTCACCACGGCGGCCATGCCGAAGAACTCGTGAGTCACGCCGCCATATACTTTGCGAGTGACTTCGATACCGGCCTCTTTCAGAGCGGTTTCGAGCATGGCTCCGTCGCTGCGTAGTGGATCGATTTCGGCGTTGACGATCGTGACCGGCGGCAGTCCGACCAGGTCGGCATTGATCAAATCGAGCCGCTTGTCCGTGCGATCGAGCGGCTCAGCCGCGAGTTTGTCCAGGAACCAAGGAATCATCGCCTTGTTCAAGGGCTGCGCATGGGCGCTGTCGTCATAGGACTCCGTCCCGTCGTTGCCGGTCTGCGCGATTGGGTAGATGGCGAGAACCGACTTGGGCTGTGAGATGCGGCGACGGCTTAGTGCGACAGCGGTGGCGATTGCGAGCGTGCCCCCGGCGCCCTCACCGGCCAAGGCAATGCGCTCACCATCGCCGTTCAGCGCCCGCGCGTTGAGTACGACCCACTCATAGGCCGCCGAAGCGTCATCCCAGGCAGCCGGAAATTGGTGCTCGGGCGCCCGGCGATAGTCGACCGAAACGACGACCGCACCAGCGGCGCCGCTGATGCCACGAGCGCTCGCGTCATAAGTGTTCTTGTCCGCGATCACCCAGCCACCGCCGTGAAAATAGACGACCAATGGAAAGGGCCCGGCGCCGGCCGGCGTATAGACGCGGACACTAAGATCCGACTCTGCGCCGGGGACCAAGCGATCCGCACTCTTCGGATAGGCCCAAGGCTGCGCTGCGCCGGGATCGATGCCGTCGACCTTCAGCAAAGCGGCGACCGCATCGGCAGGCGTCGGCTGCGCGCGAGCTTGAACGGGGTTGAGGGTCTCGATCGGCAGGCCATGCAGATCCGCAAGCTGCTGCAAGACTCGCTGCATGTCTGCGTCCAGCGAATGGGACGTATCGCCATCCCCATGCAGAGTGTTGATAAGATCACGAACGATGCTGGTCAAGGGAGCACCTCTTCTCTGGGGGCGGGGGCGATAGGCGGAGCGACGAGTGTTAGCGAAGATGACCGATCCGCATCCTCCTGCGCAGCGGATCGGAACGCGTTCCCCCGTCAGTAATCGCCTACTCGCCTATGTACGTTGACAGACAGTGCGATGCACAGAAATCGCGCAGGCTGCCGCCCATCTGTCGGTCAATGGATCGACCGTCCGGAATAAGGGGAGGCGCGTTGGTCAACTTGGAGAATCATCTCATCGAATTGCTGCCACGCAAGGAGCGAACCACGCTCATGGCGGCAAGCGAGATGGTTCCGCTGACGATCGGAACGATTCTTTGCGAAGCCAGCGAGTCCACGCGACATGTGTATTTCCCGTCCAAGGGCTTTATCTCGCTCGTGAGTATTACGGACGCCAAATCTTCGCTGGAAGTCGGGATGGTGGGGCGCGAGGGCATGCTAGGAGTCCAGCTTGCCTTGGGCGTGCCGAGAGCACCCCTGCGCGCGCTCGTGCAGGGGACCGGGATTGCCCGGCGCATGAGTGCGCGAACGTTCCGTGAAGCGGTCGAAGGTAGCGTCAACCTACGCCGCACGATCAACCTTTATCTCTATGTCTTGATGGAGCAGCTGGCCGGAGCCGCGGCCTGCGTTCGATTCCACCTGATCGATCGGCGACTCGCCCGATGGTTGCTGATGACTCAAGATCGCGCTCAAGCGGACAGCTTTCGCGTGACTCATGAATTTCTCGCCTACATGCTGGGCGTGCGACGCGTCGGGGTCACCGCCGCGGCCGGCGCGCTCCAGCGACGCGGCTTGATCCAATATCACCGCGGCCATGTGGCCGTGCTCGACCGCAAGGGTCTGGAACTGGCCGCCTGCAGCTGCTACGCAAAAGACGTGCGGGCCTACAACGAATTTCTCTAGAGTGAGCTGACTCATGCCGCAAACATCCCGAGACCCAGGATATTTCCCCGGCGGTATTCCGCCACTGCCGTCGCCGCACGATGATGAAAAGCTCACGAAGCTTGAACGTCGTTTGCGTCGTATGCATCGCTCCCTGATATCGGCCCGCGCGGAAATCTTGGCGATCCGCTCGGCTGAGAAAAAGGCCCGGCATCTCGCAATGCACGACGGATTGACCTGCCTGCCTAATCGGCTCTTCTTTCAGCAGACGCTCGAGCAAGCCCTGCTCCGCTCGCGATCGCGCTGCGAGGTCCAGGCGCTCATGTATCTCGATTTGGATGGCTTCAAGCAATGCAACGATCGCTTCGGTCACTCTGTCGGGGATGCACTATTACGCATTCTGGCGGCCCGTTTACTGTACGCGTTGCGCGCCGAGGATATGGTCGGTCGCATGGGCGGCGATGAATTCGCGTGCATGGTCGCCGGATCACCCACGTTGCAGCAGTTGGACACGCTGGCGGGCAATCTACACAGAACTGTTTCCGGGCCCGCCCATGTGGCTGGGGAAATATTGCCGCTTCGTATCAGCATCGGGATTGCGGTTGCCGCCGACGAGGATTTGGGAGCAGACGAATTGCTGCGGCGCGCGGACGTGGCGATGTACGTCGCCAAACGCCGCCAGACGGGTCACGAATTCTATATGTCGGCGCCCTGATCGCGGCTCCTCGTATACTCGCGAATATGCGACGACGTTCGTGGGTACTACTGGTCTCTCTCTTGCTCTTCGGGGGGCAGGCAATGGCGGTCGAAGAGCCGCGTTATGACGTTACTTTGCGGGACGGCGCCTTCGAAGTCCGAGAGTATCCGGCCCTCGTGGCTGCCCAAGTGCAGGTCGACGGGGATCAAGACAAGGCGGCTAACTCTGGGTTTCGCCTGCTTGCCGGCTATATCTTTGGCGGTAACGAGCGTCGCGAAAGCATCGCGATGACCGCGCCGGTTGTGCAGAGCAAGGGCGGCGGCGAGAAAATTGCCATGACGGCTCCCGTTACCCAGACCTTGAATAATGGTCTGTGGACCGTTCGCTTCATCATGCCGCGCGGCTACACGATCGCCTCCTTGCCCGTGCCCAATGACGCCAGGGTCAAACTAGTCCCGATCGCGCCGGCGCGGATTGCGGTCCTGCGCTTTTCAGGGCTCGCGTTCGAACATGATGTCGCTGAACGCACCGACGAGTTGCGTTCGTTCCTGGCCAAACACGAGCTGCACCCCGCCGGGCCGGCTTCGCTCGCGCGCTATGATCCACCATGGACGCTATGGTTTCTGCGGCGCAACGAAATCATGATTCCGTTGCGGGAAGACACCGCGCATTGATCGCCGCCATTGGTCGTCAGTCGGCCCTGATACTCTGGATGCTCGTGGGCGTTGGGCATGCCTATGCGGCTGCGGCTGAAATTATGGCGGCGGCGGAGGCGCCGATACCGGAAATCGTTGTCAACGGCGAACGGGCCGGACCCCGACTCTGGCAAGTGCGCAGCGAAACTGCGCAAGTGTGGATTCTGGGGACGGTATCGCCGTTACCCGTCGGCATGACTTGGCGCGCCCGTGAAGTGGAGCAGGCGCTCGATGCCGCCCAAGCTCTATTGGTCGCCAAGCCGCTGGAGATCAGCCTGCCGCGAGTACTTTGGATGCTCTTCGCGCAGCGTGACCGTCTGATGATTCGGGGCGGTCGAACTCTCAAGGATGTCTTACCGTCCGAACTCTATCGCCGGTTCAAGACGCAACAATCGATTTACGGCCCGTCTTCCGATCGATGGGACCGCTATCGACCGATTATCGCAGCCGCATTGCTCGAGGATGCCGCCTTGAAAAAGAGTGGCCTCTCCGCACGCCTCGATGTATCACTCGCGGTTCGCCGACTGGCCCGGCAACGACGTGTGCCGATCGAAGACGTCGCGGTGCCGGGGGCTCCAGAATTGCTCGACGCGCTGCGAAACATTGCGCCTGACCTCGAAAACCAATGCTTTAGCCTGGTGCTGACGACGATCGAAACCGGTATGCCGCTGCTCGCGGCGCGAGCGGCGGCTTGGGCCAACGGCGACGTTGCGCAGTTCGCATCCCTGCCGCCCTCGAGCGAGGCGGCCTGTGGCGCCGTGCTGCGAGCCGATCCTCGCACGTCCGATCTCCTGGCAGGGACGCATGATCACTGGCTGGCCGCTTTGGAGGCCCATTTGCACGGCCGCGGTGTTAGCGTTGCTGTGGTCGACATGGATGCGCTGCTCGGGCGCCACGGACTGTTGCTCGACTTGCAAGATCGGGGCTATGAGGTCGATGGGCCACACCAAGAATGACCGCAAGCTGCGCCGGTCGCGGCGCTGGGCGCAACTCGTACTCGGGACTTCATTCGCCTCCGGTCTGCTATCACTCGACGCTTGCGAGACCTCGCACATTCTGGTCGGCACCGCGCGTCCGGCGATCGCAGCCCGTGATGTAACGCTGTATGCGACGCCTCCCACCGCGCAGTACGAACAAATCGCGATTCTGGAAACCTCGAGCAAGCGTTCGCTTGCCTTCACCGAGCAGGGCAAGACCGATGTCGTTCTCGATCGGCTGCGCACCGAGGCGGCGAGACTCGGTGCCAACGGCGTCCTGTTACGAGCCGTATTGGATCAGCCAGACGGTACCGTCGGCGCCGGTGTCGGTACGTCGTTGACCGGCGTGCACGGCACCGTGGGTGTGGGCTGGGGAACTTCGACGGGTAAATCCATCAAGATTGGGCGCGGTATCGCGATTTACGTCGGCCCCCGCGCCAAGTCGGATTCGCAATACCCTTAAGTACGCCGGAAGTTCGCGGACTGTTCGCCGCCGAACATCGAGCGGCGGCCACACGAGCGCATACTTCCGGCCCATTCGATTACCGGAGATTCAAGCTATGAGCGCACGATTCCACGGCATGGTCTGGATCGATCATCGCGAGGCCAGGGTTTTTCATTTCAACGCTGAAGAGGACAACGAGGTGGTCGTCAACTCGCATGTGTCCGTGCAGCGCCTGCACCACCAGAGCGATCATGCCGCCGGCGATGCGGTCGACACCGAGTTCTTTCAACGCATCGTCGGCGCGCTGACGCACACGGGCGGTACTCTGATCACAGGTCCCGGAAGCGTGAAATACGCGCTCGCGAAGTACATGAATCAACATCGTCCGGACTTGGCAGCAAAAGTATCCGATCAGACCTTGGCGAATGCCGGCGATGCCGAAGTTCTCGCCTTGGCGCGCGATTTCTACAAACTCGATTCGAACGTGAATGCCGCAGCCGATCAAGGACGTGGGCTGTGAGCGAATTCATCGGTAACGTTGTCTGGATCGATCGACGGGAGGCGAAGATTTTTGTCGTGGGCAGCCATGAAGAAAAAAAGTTGGTGATCGAGTCGCGCGCATCGATCGGTCACGTGCAGGCTGATTACTTCGCGCAAGTAGTCGGCGCAATCGCAGACGTGGGCGGAATTCTTCTCACGGGTCCCGGCAACACGAAGTTCGAATTGAAAGCCTTTCTGGACAAACATCATCCCGAGATGACCGCCAATGTTTACGGCGTCGAAAGTCTCGATGATCCGCGTGACGATGTCCTCCTAGATCTTGCGCGGCGTTTCTTTTCCGTGCGGGGTCATCGGCGCATGCATGAGACGGAAGCCAGCGCACGAAATCCGAACACGTGACGAAATTCGCAGGTGCAGTGTGCAGTGACGAACAGAGTCATGCGCACAAGCCGCGTAGATTGGTTTCTTCAATAGACCAACATCAAACGTAGAGAAATTTATTTATGGCTTATCAAAGCTTCAATCCCGCGACCGGCAAGCTAGTAAAATCCTTCGAAGAAATCACAGACAAAGAGTTCGAACAAAAAATCGCCGCCGCGACCGCATGCTATGAGGTCTGGCGCCACAAGACCTACGCGGAGCGCGCCGTGGTCGTGGCCAAAGCCGCGGCGATCATGAAGTCCCGGGTTGATGAATTTGCGCGGCCGATGACGATCGAGATGGGCAAGCGCATCAGTGAGGCGCGCGGTGAGGTGGAATTCAGCTCGCAGATCCTGAGCTACTATGCCAAGCACGCGGAAAAGTTTCTGGCGCCCGTCAAGCTGCATCCCAAGATCGGTGAAGCGCACATGGAGAGCAGTCCCATCGGCGTGATCTTCGGTGTCGAGCCGTGGAATTTTCCGTACTATCAATTGGCCCGTGTTGCGGGTCCGCATCTCATGGCGGGCAACACCTTGATGGTCAAGCACGCCAGTTGTGTACCCCAATGCGCGATCGCGTTCGAAAAGCTCTGGATCGAGGCGGGTGCGCCGGCGGGTTTGTACACCAATTTGTTGATCTCGCACGAGCAAAGCGACGGAATTATCGATGATCCGCGCATCAAAGGCGTAGCGCTCACCGGCAGTGTTGCCGCGGGTCGCAGCCTGGCCGCGCGTGCAGGCAAGAACCTCAAAGTCTCTTCGATGGAGCTCGGTGGGAGCGATGCCTTCATCGTGCTCGACGATGCGGATCTCGAACATACCGTGAAATGGGCCGTCTGGGGTCGAATGTACAACACCGGGCAGACCTGTTGCGCCGCCAAGCGGTTCATCGTCGTCGATTCGATCGCCGATCGGTTTCTCGAGAAATTTCGCGCCGCGCTTGCCGCACTGCAGCCCGGCGATCCGATGGACGAGAAAACGGCGCTTGGACCTTTGTCGTCAGAGGATGCGCTGGTCGCATTGCTCGCACAAGTGGACGGCGCCGTCGCTCACGGGGCCAAGCTGCTTCTCGGCGGTAAGCGCATCAGCAGGCCGGGATCCTATATGGAACCCACGATCCTCACTGATATTGCGACGACCAACCCGGCGTTCCGTCAGGAATTCTTTGGTCCGGTCGCGCTGTTCTTCAGGGTTAATGACGAAGATGCGGCGATTGCGCTCGCCAATGACTCCGATTTTGGTCTGGGCGGCTCGGTCTTCACGAAGGACCTGGCTCGGGGTAAGCGCGTGGCCACGCGGGTCGAGACTGGAATGATGTTCATCAACAATATTTCCTGGTCGGACGCCGAACTGCCGTTCGGCGGCATCAAGGATTCCGGCTATGGACGCGAACTCGGCAGCATGGGCATTCAAGAGTTCGTGAACAAGAAGCTCGTGCGTACGGCGCATCTGGCAGCGCCGGTCTGAACTCATGTACGTCAATGTGGCCGTTTTGAAAGAAACGCAGGCGCACGAACGGCGTGTCGCCCTGGTTCCCTCGGTCGTGCCGAGGCTCATCAAGCTCGGCGCTAAGTTGCACATGCAGCAAGGGGCGGGCGACGCAATACAGTTGACCGATGCGGCCTATGAGAACGTCAAGTTTTTTGCGGACCGACGCGAACTCGTCAAAGAGGCCGACGTCGTTTTGGCGGTCAATGCGCCCGCACTGGATGTGATCGAGGCGATGCGCGAGGGCGCAATCCTGATCTGCTTCATTTACGAGCACAAGGAGCCTGCGGTCGTGCGCCGTTTGCGGGAGCGAAAGATCACCTGTTTTGCGATGGAGCGGGTGCCGCGTATCACGCGTGCGCAGTCGATGGATGCCTTGTCGAGTCAATCGGCGCTGGCTGGATATTATGCGATCCAACTCGGTTCGACAGCGCTCGCGCGCATTCTGCCCAAAATCACGACCGCGGCAGGCGCCATCGGTCCGGCCAAGGTATTGGTGTTGGGCCTGGGGGTGGCCGGTCTCGAAGCGGTCGCCACCGCGCACCGTCTCGGTGCCGTCGTTAAGGGCTACGACGTGCGGCCGGCAACGCAACAACAGGTGGAGTCCTTGGGCGCCACCTTCGTCGATACCGGTGTCGATGCGACGGGTAAAGGCGGCTATGCCCGGGAACTCACGCCGGACGAAAAAGCGAAGGTCGCGGCGGTGCTCACGCAGCATATTCAAGAATCCGACCTGGTCGTGACCACGGCCGCCATTCCTGGGAAGGCCTCACCGAAGCTCATCAGCAAGAAACAAGTGGCCGGCATGAAGGCCGGCGCCGTCATCGTGGACCTCTCCGCCGAGGGCGGTGGCAACTGCGAAGACACTCAGCCTGGCGAGACTGCGCACGTGGGTCAGGTGACGATCGTCGCACCGCTCAACGTCCCGGCATTGCTGGGCGACGATGCGAGCGAACTGTACTCGAAGAATCAGTATCACCTGCTGGAACTGATCCTCAAGGCCAATATCATCACCATTGATTGGTCCGATGAGGTGCTCGCGAAAAGCTGTCTGACGCACGCCGGCAAGCTCACGCACGACGCGCCGAAGCCGGATCATGCGCGGAGCGGCGACGCGAACAAGCCTCCCGGCGAACCGGCAAAACCCACCAAGCCCACCAAACCCACTGCCAAGGCGGCCTAAACCGCCAGGGAGCATTCCATGAATTTCCAGATCGACATCGGGGGCTTCATCGCCCTCTACATTTTCATGGTCACGGCGTTTGCGGGCTGGGTGATCATCGGCCGTGTGCCGGCGATTCTGCACACGCCTCTCATGTCGGGCTCCAACTTCGTGCACGGCATCATCGTTGTGGGCGGCATTTTCACGCTGCTCAATGCGACCACCCCGCTCGAACAGGCCATCGGCTTCATCGCGGTGCTGCTGGGCGCCGGCAACGTCGCCGGGGGATTTGCGGTGACCCAACGTATGCTGGCCATGTTCAAGACCAGCGGCCACGCCGCCGAGCATCATGCGAAGCATGCAAGACCGGGGAAGCGCGCGAAACCCACGGCGGTGAAAGCGATTAAAGCCAAGAAGGCTTGAGGAATCCGCATGCTCGTCACGATCTCCCAGGCAATCGTCGGCTCCATCGACCTCATGGCGGCATTTCTCCTGATGTTCGGTCTCTGGCGCATGTCTTCCCCGGTGACCGCGCCCTCGGGAATTCTGGTGGCCGGCATCGGTATGCTCGCCGCAATTCTCGCCAGTTTCCTGTACGTCTTCAGCGTCGCTGCGGCCGCCAGGTCGCATCTGCCGATGAACATCGGCCTTGCAGGCGGCGCCCTCGTCTTGGGTGTTGGCGTCGCCTGGTGGGGCGGCCGGAAGGTCGCGATCACGGCCATGCCACAGGCAGTCGCCTTGTTCAACGGCATGGGCGGCGGCGCGGCCGCCTCGATCGCAGCCGTCGAGCTTTTCGGCCTCAAGACCCATGGCGCAATACCGCTCACTGTGACGCTGCTAGGCGCATTGATCGGCTCGATTTCTCTGTCTGGCTCGATCATCGCCTGGGCAAAGCTCGACGCTCTGCTCAAGAAGCCGCTGCATCTACGCGGCCTGCAGGTGTTCAATGGCGTGGTGCTGCTGGTCGCTTTGTGCGTGGGTGGTTACATCGTGTTGACGACGAGCACTGCGCTGACGCAGGTCTTGCCGGTGCCGCAACTCATCGAGATCTTCTTCGGCATTTCCCTGATGTACGGGGTCTTGATGACTTTGCCGATCGGCGGCGCCGACATGCCGGTCGTGATCTCCGTATACAACGCGTTCACCGGACTTGCCGTCGGCCTGGAAGGTTTCGTGCTGCAGAATCCCGCGCTCATGATCGCGGGCATGTTGGTGGGCGCGGCCGGTCTGCTGCTGACGATGTTGATGGCCAAGGCCATGAATCGGTCGGTCGCCAAGATCTTGTTTATGAGCATCGGCCCGGGTGCGAAGCGAAAGCGGAGCGCTATCAAAGGCAGTCTCAAACCCGTTCAGGCGAGCGATGCCGGTATTTTCATGCGCTATGCGAAATCCGTAATCATCTGCCCAGGATATGGCCTGGCGGTCTCGCAAGGGCAGGGCAAGTTGTACGATTTCGTCAAGCTGCTGCAAGCAGCCGGCGTCAGCGTCAAGTTTGCCATTCACCCGGTCGCCGGACGCATGCCGGGGCAAATGGATGTGCTGCTGGCCGAGGCCGGCGTGCCCTACGATCTCATCGTGCAGCTCGCCGATATCAACGAGGAGTTCAAGACGACGGATGTCGCTCTCGTGATCGGCGCCAATGACACCGTGAATCCCGAGGCGCGCACCGACAAGACCTCGCCGATTTTCGGGATGCCGATTCTGAACGCCGACCAGGCCAAGAAGTGCTACGTCATCAAGCGTGGCAACGGCAACGGTTACGCCGGGATCGTCAATCCTTTGTTCTATGCGGACAACACATACATGGTATACGGCGATGCGTCGGCCGTATGCGTTGCCATGGCTGAGGCGATCCGCGGCTTGGGCGCGCCGGCCGCAGCCGCCTGAAATCATCCAACGGAGTAAATTCATGACAACGATGCAAGTCGCCATGGTCGAACATTTCAAGAAGCCCCTGGTGCTGCGCGAGTGGGAGATCCCGACCCCGGAGGCCGGCCAGATTCTCGTGAAAACCGAGTTCTGCGGCGTATGCCATACCGACATCCATGCCGCCGACGGCGATTGGCCGGTCAAACCGCATCTGCCGTTCATCCCGGGGCATGAGGGCATCGGTCGGGTGAGCGCGGTCGGCGCGGGCGTCACGATCGTCAAAGAGGGGGATCGCGTCGGTGTGCCCTGGTTGCATACCGCCTGCGGTCACTGCGAGTATTGCCTGACGGCCTGGGAAACCATTTGTCCGGAAGAGACTTTCACGGGATACGACACGAATGGCGCGTTCGCAGAATATCTATTGGCGGATCCGAACTATGTCGCCCACATTCCCGACGGTCTCGCGGCACAGGACGCGGCGCCCATTATTTGCGCGGGCATCACGAGTTATAAAGGCATAAAGCAAACCGAAGCGAGGCCCGGCGAATGGCTGGTCGTGTCGGGAATCGGCGGTCTTGGGCATCTTGCCATTCAATATGCGAAGCACATGGGACTCAAGGTATGTGCCGTCGACATTGACGACGGCAAGCTCGCGCTCGCGAAGAGTTTGGGCGCCGAGGCAACGGTCAACGCCAGGACAGACGATCCGGCGGCCGCCGTCAAGAAGGCGACCGACGGCGGCGCACATGGCGTCCTCATTACGGCGCCGTCCCTGCCTGCGTTCAAACAAGGTGTCGCCATGACGCGCAAACACGGCATCTGCGTGCTGGTGGGCATACCGCCCGGCGATTTCCCAGTGCCGCTGTTCGACGTGGTCGCCGCCTGCATCAGCATTCGCGGTTCGTTCGTCGGCAACCGTGAAGATCTTGCAGAAGCCCTGAGCTTCGCCGCCGAGGGCAAGGTCAAGGCGGACATCGAGCTTCAGCCCTTGTCCGCGATCAATGAGGTATTCAAGCGGCTCGAGCATGGCGATGTGCCGGGACGCGTGGTGCTCCAATTTCCATGAATTTTGCGACGGCACTGCTCACGGCGAGCGAGATGGGGGAGGCGGACCGACTGACGGTCGAGGCCGGCACTTCGGTCTCCAAATTGATGGAAAACGCCGGGCGCGGTGTTGCCGAAGAGATCAGTCGGCGTTGGTCGGCGCGTCGCGTCACCGTGTTGTGCGGACCGGGCAATAACGGCGGCGATGGCTTCGTGGCGGCCCGTTGCCTCGACGACGCCGGCTGGAACGTGCGGGTCGCCTTATTGGGTTCTCTGGATAAATTGGTCGGCGCAGCGCGAGATCACGCTGACAAATGGCGCGGCACCATCGAGTCGGTCAATCTCGACGCGATCGACGCAGCAGAATTGATCGTCGATGCGCTCTTCGGCGCCGGCCTCAGTCGCCCCGTCGAGGGCGCCGCCAAGACGACCTTGGCGGCAGTCGCCGAGCGCGGGATTCCGGTCGTGGCCGTGGACATTCCAAGCGGCGTGCAGGGCGATACCGGCGAGAACCTCGGGGGCGTCGCCGCTGTGCTGACGGTCACCTGCTTTCGCAAGAAGCCCGGTCATGTGTTGTTGCCGGGACGAGATTTGTGCGGTGAGCTCGTCGTGACCGGGATCGGCACACCCGAGAACGTGCTCGACGAGATACGCCCGAACACATTTGAGAACGATCCGCGCCTGTGGCTCGCGAAGCTGCCGCGCCCGGGGGACGGCGGCAACAAGTACACGCGCGGGCATGCGCTGATCATGGGTGGCTATCCGATGACCGGCGCCGCGAGAATGGCGGCGCGGGCGGCGGCCCGTGCCGGCGCGGGCCTGACCACGATCGCCGTGCCTGAAGTGGCGCTGCCGATCTATGCCGGCGCACTGACAAGCATCATGGTGCAGCCGCTCGCCGCGCCCGGCGATTTTGACGCACTGCTGCGCGACCCCCGTGTCACAGGATTCTTGATCGGGCCGGGCGCGGGCGTGGGCGAGACAACGCGCACGCGTACGCGCGCGATCCTTGCCACGCGGCGCGCGACGCTGATCGACGCGGACGCGATCACCGCGTTCAAAGATGAGCAGGCGGCGCTCATGAATGCCATCGGCGGCCCCTGCGTGATGACGCCTCATGAAGGCGAATTCGCGCGGATCTTCGATCCCAGCGGCGACAAACTCACGCGCACGCGTCGCGCCGCCGCGCGCAGCGGCGCCGTCATCGTCTTGAAGGGCAGCGATACCGTGATCGCAGCGCCCGATGGTCGGGCGATCATCAACACAAACGCACCGCCGACTTTGGCGACGGCCGGCTCGGGCGATGTCTTGAGCGGAATCGCGCTTGGATTGCTGACTCAAGGAATGGAGCCGTTTCTTGCCGCTGCCGCAGCGGTCTGGCTGCATGGCGCTGCGGCGCGCGAGTTCGGCCCGGGTCTTATCGCCGAGGACTTGCCCGACCTACTTCCCACCGTGTTGCGCCGATTATTTGGAGCGTGACATGCATGCGATGGTATTGAACAGGTTGAAGACGCCGCTCGAGTGGACCGAATTACCCGATCGCGAGCCGGCGCCCCAGGAGATACGCGTCAAGGTTCTCGCCTGCGGTGTCTGCCGTACCGATCTCCATGTCGTCGATGGCGAGCTGCCGAACCCGCAGATCCCGATCATTCCCGGGCACGAGATCGTCGGTCGCATCGATGCGCTCGGCACGGAAGTCAAGAATTTGGCGCTGGGCGAGCGCGTCGGTATTCCCTGGCTGGGTCACACGGACGGCACTTGCCCTTATTGCCTGATGCACCGCGAGAACCTCTGCGACCATCCGCTGTTTACGGGCTATACGCGGGATGGCGGCTACGCCACAGCGACAGTGGCCGATGCCCGCTTTGCGTTTCCCCTGGGGGAAAAAGGCAGCGATATCTCGATCGCGCCCTTGCTCTGTGCCGGCCTTATCGGCTGGCGCTCCCTCGTCATTGCGGGAGAAGCCAAGAAAATCGGGTTTTACGGGTTCGGCGCCGCCGCGTACATTTTGAACCAGGTCGCGCGTTGGCAGGGTCGTTCGGTGTACGCGTTTACGCGACCCGGCGATGCGCATGGACAAACGTTTGCCCTGGCTCAGGGTGCGGTCTGGGCCGGTGGCTCGGATCAGATGCCGCCCGAGATGCTCGATGCCGCGATTATCTTCGCTCCGGTCGGTAGTTTGGTGCCGCTCGCTCTGAAGGCCGTACGCAAGGGCGGTCGCGTTGTCTGCGCCGGCATTCACATGTCGGATGTTCCGAGATTTCCTTACAGTATTCTATGGGAGGAGCGGGAGTTGCTGTCGGTTGCGAATCTGACGCGCAAAGACGGACTCGATTTCCTGAAACTCGCGCCACAAATCGGCATCGTGACGAAGACAACTCGTTACGCGTTACAGCAGGCGAATCAGGCGCTGGCCGACTTACGCGCCGGCCGCTTCGAGGGGGCGGCCGTGCTCGTGCCCTGAACCGGCCGTTCATGCTTGGGGCTTGCGCCGCGCCAACAGGGCTCTCGCGCGCTGGCAGACGTTTTCGACAGTAAATCCGAACTGTTTCAGGAGTTCCTCGGCCGGCGCGGATGCACCGAAGTGTTCGATGCCGAGCATATCGCCATCGCAGCCAAGGTATCGCTGCCATCCTTGCGCGATGCCAAGCTCGACGGCCAGTCGCGCTTTAACTTCAGGAGGTAACACGGCGTCTCGCTCGGCTGGGCTCAAGCGCTCGAACAGTTCCCAGCTCGGCATCGACACGACCCGTGTCGCGATGCCCTCGGCCTGCAGACGCAAGGCAGCAGCCAGGACCAAGGCGACCTCCGAGCCGCTCGCGATCAAGATCAAAGCAGGCATCTCGCCGGGCGAGTCGTACAAAACATAGGCGCCACGCCTCAAGCCGTCGGCGGCTGCATAAAGACTCCGGTCGAGCGTCGGTAACTCTTGACGGCTTAGGATCAGAGCGATCGGGTGATCGCGCGATTCCAGCGCGACACGCCATGCGGCCACGGTTTCATTGGCGTCCGCCGGCCGGATCACGACCAGATCGGGAATTGCGCGCAGCGTCGCCAACTGCTCGATCGGTTGATGGGTCGGGCCGTCCTCTCCCAGGGCGACGCTATCGTGGGTGAACACATAGACGACGTGCAAGCGCATGAGCGCAGCGAGCCGAATCGGCGGCCGCATGTAATCCGAAAAGATCAGGAACGTCGACCCGAAGGGAATAAACCCGCCATGAGCCGCGAGTCCGTTGACGATTGCTCCCATGGCATGCTCGCGCACGCCGAAATGTAGATTTCGGCCGCGATGATTCCAGCCCCCGCCGGCGCTCCCCTGGTGGTCCTCAGCCGTGGGCGTCTGCGCCGGGTTGAAGTCGCCCAATCCCGCGAGAGCCGTCTTGGTCGATGGGTCGAGATCGGCCGAGCCGCCGAACAGCGCCGGCAGCAGCGGCGCAACCGCGTTCATGACTTTGCCCGATGCATCTCGAGTCGCGAGTCCCTTGGAGTCCGTTGGAAATGTCGGTATCGCCACGTCCCAGCCGGAGGGCAGCAGCGCGAACATGCGCGTCTCGAGTTCTGCGGCCAGCCGCGGAAAGCTGCGGCTGTGGATTTCTTTGCGGGTATTCCAGTCCGACTCGTACTCCGCGCCGCGCGCGACCGCGCTGCGCCAATGGACGAGTGCCTGCTCGGGTACAAGAAAGTCCGGCTCGGTGGGCCAATCGAGAGCGCGCTTGGTTTTCAATACGTTGGCCGCGCCCAGCGGCGAGCCATGGGCCTTGAACGTGTCCTGTTCCGGCGATCCATAGCCGATGTGCGTGCAGACGAGGATCAGCGATGGTCGGTCGCTCTCGTCACGCGCCGCGCTAAGCGCCTGCTCGATCGCCTCGAGATCATTGCCGTCCCCGATGACGATGGTATGCCAACCGTAGGCCGCGAAGCGTTGCGCGCGATCCTCGGTAAAGCTGATGTTCGTGCCGCCCGACAGCGTGATCCCATTGTCGTCGTACAGACAGGTCAGTTTGCCGAGCTGCAGATGCCCCGCCAAGGAGGCAGCCTCCGACGCAACTCCCTCCATGAGATCACCGTCGCTGACCAGCGCATAGGTGCGGTGATCGACGACTGTATGTCCCGGTTGATTGTAGCGCGCCGCCAAATTCGCCTCGGCGATCGCCATGCCGACCGCATTTGCCATGCCTTGGCCGAGCGGCCCGGTCGTGGTTTCGACTCCGGGGGTGATGCCACGCTCCGGATGTCCGGGAGTCTTGCTGCCCCATTGGCGAAATTGCTTGATATCGTCGAGATCGAGATCGTAACCGCTGAGATGCAAGAGCCCGTACAACAAGGCCGAGCCATGTCCCGCGGACAGCACGAAGCGATCGCGGTCGAACCAGGTCGGATTGCGCGGATTGTGTTTGAGCCAACGCGTCCACAGGACATAGGCCATGGGTGCTGCACCCAAAGGCATCCCGGGATGGCCGCTGTTCGCCTTCTGCACCATGTCGACGGCCAAGAAGCGGAGGGTGTCGACACAGCATTGATCGAGTGTGTTGTTCATAGCAGAGTAGAACCGTATTGCAACTAACGTGCCGCTCGTATGATGGCGGCGAATTGGCAGTCTGCGCCTCTAGTGGCTGTCGAGCCGCAGATTTTTGCAAAGAATTGTCGGAAATACCGTGTAAGAAATGCATCTCAGTTAACATGCCGCGGATATGACGGAATCAAGTACTTACATTCAGCCGCCCCCGGCTCACGAGCACCGCGGCGGTCGCTGGATCTATGGGACGCTGGCTGCTTTGCTCCTGGTGCTCGTCGTTTGGCTCCTGATCAAATGGTTGTCCGCACCGAAGCCCACGGCGAAGGCGCCGCCGACCATTCCGGTCGCCGCTGCCAGCGTCAAGCGCGGCGATTTCAACGTCTACCTCGATGAACTTGGCACGGTGACGCCGGTGTATACGGTGACGGTCGCGAGCCGGGTGGCCGGCGAGCTCACCGAGGTGCATTACCGCGAAGGTCAGATCGTGAAGAAAAACGATCTCCTGGCGGTCATCGATCCACGACCGTATCGTGCCGCGCTCGTGCAAGCCCAAGGACAGTTGGCGCGCGATCAGGCGCTGCTCGACAATGCGCGTCTCGATTTGGTCCGTTACCAGAACTCTTACGCCGAACACGCCATCCCCGAACAGCAGTTGGCAACCCAAAAGGCCTTGGTCGATCAGGATGCCGGCACCGTCAAGCTGGACCAGGGCAACTTGGACGCGGCCCAGGTCAACGTCGATTACACGCGTATCGTCTCGCCGATCGACGGGCGCGTGGGGCTGCGTACCGTCGATCCCGGCAATATCGTGCCTGCCAATGGCACGACGGGCATCGCCACGATCACGCAGTTGCAGCCCATTACCGTGATCTTCACGATCGCCGAGGATAATCTCGACGAGGTCGTCGAGCAGATCGCCGCCGGGCATAAGCTTGGCGTCGATGCTCTCGATCGCACGCAAAAGAACAAACTCGCGAGCGGCACCTTGCTCACGGTCGATAATCAGATCAACGTGGCGACCGGTACTGTGCGCGCCCGTGCCACGTTCCCGAACACACATAACGAGTTGTTCCCGAATCAGTTCGTGAATGCGCGTCTGCTCGTCAAGACTTTGACCCAGGTCAATCTCGTGCCGAATGCGGCAATTCAGCGCAATGGCGACGTCGCGTTTGTCTACGTCATCCAAGCCGACGGCAGCGTCAAGTCTGCCGACATCGAGATTCAGAGCACCGATGGGAAGGAATCGGCGGCGACGGGCGTGGAACCGGGCCAGCAGCTCGTCACGGACGGGTTCGACAAACTGCAAAACGGCACGAAGGTGACGATCAAGCCCGAGCCGGCGGCTCCTATCACTCCTGCAGCCACCGGCGCCGCGGCGGCCTCCGAGGCACGCTCGGGCGAGGTGAAGAAGGCCGGATGAACCCGTCGCGACCGTTTATCGAGCGGCCGATCGCGACCTCCCTGTTGATGGCAGCCGTGCTGCTGATCGGGATCATCGGCTTTCGGGCCTTGCCGATCGCGGCCTTGCCCGAGGTCGATTACCCGACGATGCAGGTTCTCACGTTCTATCCAGGCGCGAGCGCCGAGGTAGTGTCGACGGCAATCACGGCGCCGCTCGAGCGGCAGTTGGGCCAGGTTCCGGGTCTTAGTCAAATGCTCTCCTCGAGCTCCGACGGGGCCTCGGTCATCACGCTGCAGTTTAATCTCAGTCTGAACATCGACGTCGCGGAGCAGGACGTGCAGGCGGCCATCAACGCGGCGCAGGGCTATCTGCCCGCACAGCTGCCGATGCCGCCCGTCTATAACAAGGTCAATCCCGCGGACGCTCCCATCCTGACGCTCGCCTTGACCTCCGATTCGATGCCGCTGGCTCAAGTCGAGGACTACGCCGATACACGACTTGCCCAGAAGATCTCGCAGGTGCCGGGCGTCGGCGCGGTCACGATCAGCGGCGGACAAAAGCCGGCTGTGCGCATCCAAATCAATCCGACTCAGCTCGGCAATTACGGCCTGCAAATGGAAGACGTGCGCAGCGCCTTGAGCGCGGCGAGCCTCGACAGTTCCAAGGGAAGTTTCGACGGACCCGAGCAGAGTTTTCAAATCGGCGCCAACGATCAGCTGACGACGAGCGAGGATTACCGAAAGTTGGTCCTGGGCTACTTTGGCGGCAATCCGATCATGCTCAAGGACGTCGCCAAGGTCGTCGACGGCGTCGAGAACACGGGGCAGGCCGCCTGGATGAACCGAGTTCCCGCGGTCATCGTCAACATCCAGCGCCAACCCGGCGCCAACATCATCGACGTCGTCGATCACATCAAGGCCTTGCTGCCGAAACTGCGCGCAACCATTCCGGCGGTGATCAAGATCACGGCACTCGCGGACCGGACAACGACGGTCAGAGCCTCGGTGGCCGATGTCGAGTTCGAGCTCATGCTTTGCATCGCGCTCGTGGTTGCCGTGATCTTCGTGTTTCTGCGCACCTTTGCCGCGACGATCATTCCGGGAATCGCCGTGCCGCTCTCGCTCGTCGGCACTTTCGGCGCCATGTATGCGCTCGGCTACAGCCTCAATAATTTGACGCTGATGGCCTTGACCATCTCGACCGGTTTCGTCGTCGACGACGCGATCGTCATGATCGAGAATATCTCGCGCTACGTCGAGCAGGGCGAGAAGCCGTTGGCGGCGGCTCTCAAGGGCGCCGAGCAGATCGGATTCACGATCATGTCGCTGACGGTGTCCCTGATCGCCGTGCTGATACCGCTCCTGTTCATGGGCGACATCACGGGGCGCCTGTTTCGCGAGTTTGCGGTCACGCTGAGCGCGACCATCTTGATCTCGGCGTTCATCTCCTTGACGCTGACGCCGATGCTCTGTTCGCGGCTCTTGCAGCCCGAGGAGCACGCCAAGCATGGACGCTTCTATCAGTACTCGGAACGAGTTTTCGACGGCATCATCGGGTTTTATACGCGTACGCTCGACTGGGTGCTGGCGCGGCGCACGCTGACCCTGATGGTCGCCGTCGCGACGCTGCTCGTCACGCTGGTCTTGTTCATGATCGTTCCCAAGGGATTCTTTCCGGTCCAGGATACGGGCGAGATTCAGGGCGTGTCCGAGGCGCCTCAGGGCGTCTCCTTCAGCAAAATGGCGCAGCTGCAGCAGCAGCTGGCAGGGGTGATCCTCAAGAACCCCGCGGTCGAGAGCATTTCCTCGTTCATCGGTGTCGACGGCACCAATACCACGCTCAACAGCGGGCGCATCCAAATCAATCTCAAGGCGCTCGCCGAACGCAAATCGGCGACCGAGGTCATTGCGGAGCTGAAGTCGTCCATCAAGGATCTCGACGGGATCAGTCTTTACATGCAGCCCGTGCAGGATATTTCGGTCGAGGACATCGTCAGCCGCACGGAGTATCAGTACAGCTTGCAGGATCCAAGCGCGACGGAGCTCGACGGCTACGCCAACAAGTTCCTGGCGCGGCTCAAGGCGCTCCCGGAACTGACCGATGTCGCGACGGATCAGCAGACCGCCGGCAGCCAGGCAATCCTCGATCTCGATCGTGCCACCGCCACGCGACTCGGGATCACCACACAAAACGTCGATGACGCTCTCTACGACAGTTTCGGTCAGCGGCAGATATCGACCTTGTTCACGCAGCTGAACCAATACCATGTGATTCTCGAGGTCGACCCGATCTTCCAGAAGAACCCCAAGGATCTGGGCAACGTTTACTTGAAGTCGAGCGCCGGAACGATCGTGCCGCTCGCGACATTTACGCAAGTCTCGCAGGCGTCGGCGCCGCTGCTGATCAGCCACATGGGCCAGTTTCCGGCGACCACGGTTTCATTCAATCTCGCACCCGGCGCCTCGCTCGGCGAAGCAGTCGATGCGATCCAGAAAGTGCGCGATGATCCGCAGTTGCCATCGCCCCCCGCCCTGCAGGGTTCTTTTCAGGGCACGGCGCAGGCCTTCGTCGGTTCCCTGGGGAACGAAGCCATCCTGGTCTTGAGTGCCTTGCTCACGGTTTACATCGTGCTCGGCGTGCTCTACGAAAGCTACATTCACCCGATTACGATCCTCTCGACGCTGCCGTCGGCCGCCGTGGGTGCGCTGCTGGCTCTGCTGCTGTTCGGGGATGAACTGACGGTCGTCGCGATCATCGGGATCGTGCTGCTGATCGGCATCGTGCAAAAGAACGCGATCATGATGATCGACTTCGCGCTCGAGGCGGAACGCAAGGAGCATAAGAGCGCGTTCGAAGCCATCCGCGAAGCCTGTCTGCTGCGCTTTCGGCCGATCCTCATGACGACGATGGCCGCCATGCTCGGTGCGATGCCGCTCGCCTTCGGTCACGGTGTCGGCTCTGAATTGCGCCGACCGCTCGGCATCACGATCGTCGGCGGTTTGATCTTCAGCCAATTGCTGACGTTGTATACGACACCCGTCGTCTATCTGTTCTTTGACGGTCTCGCCAACCGGTTCAAGGCGTGGCGGGACCGCCGCGGCGGTCCCGCGGTGCAGAGTACGCCATGAGTCTCTCGACGCCCTTCATCCAGAGGCCCATTGCGACCACGCTGCTGACCGTTGCAATCGCGCTGGCGGGCATCGCGGCCTACCGAATCCTGCCGGTTTCGCCGCTGCCGCAGGTCGATTTTCCGACCATCTCGATTTCGGCGTCGCTGCCGGGTGCGAGTCCCGAGATCATGGCCTCTTCGGTGTCGACCCCGCTCGAGCGCGAGTTCGGACGCATCGCATCGGTCACGGAGATGACCGCGCAGAGTACGCTGGGACAGACCAGCATCACCTTGCAGTTCGACCTGTCACGCAATATCGATGCCGCAACCCGCGATGTCGAATCGGCAATCAATGCGGCGCGCAGCTACCTGCCCACCAACCTGCCCAGCAATCCGACCTATCGCAAGGTCAATCCGGCGGATGCGCCCATCATGATCATTGCGCTGACCTCGGATAAATTAACGCCGTCCGCGCTCTATGATGCCGCCTCTACCGTCTTGCAGCAGCGCCTGTCCCAGATCACCGGGGTCGGGCAGGTCACGGTGGGCGGCAGTTCCTCGCCGGCCGTGCGAATCGACCTGAACCCGACGCAATTGCACGGCTTCGGTCTGCAGCTCGAAAACGTCCGAACGGCGGTGGCGGCGCAGACCGCCAACCAGGCCAAGGGCAGCCTCGCGAGCGCGGGCGAGCGTTGGGAGGTGTCGGCCAATGACCAATTGTTGAAGGCCGATGACTATCGGCAGCTGATCGTGAGCTACCACAATGGCGCGCCCGTCAAGCTTTCAGATGTCGCCAACGTCCAAGACTCGGTGCAAACCGTGCGTTCACTCGGACTTGCGAATGCCAAACCGGCCGCGCTGATCATCATTTTCCGCCAACCAGGCGCCAATATCATCTCGACAGTCGACGGCATCAAGGCGGCCCTGCCGCAGCTGCATGCGAGCATCAACCCGGCCATCGACCTGACCATCGCTTTGGATCAGACGCAGACCATCCGCGCCTCCGTGTCCGATATCGAGCGGACGCTGCTGCTCTCGGTCGTGCTGGTCGTTCTCGTCGTCTTCCTGTTTCTGCGCGAGTGGCGTTCGACGCTGATTCCGATGGTGGCCGTGCCGGTCTCCATCATCGGCACTTTCGGCGCCATGTATTTGCTGGGCTATAGCATCGACAATCTCTCACTGATGGCGCTCACGATTTCAACGGGCTTCGTCGTCGACGACGCGATCGTGGTCCTCGAGAACATCACCCGTTACAAAGAGCAGGGCATGAACTCCCTGGAGGCGGCTTACAAAGGCGCCGCCGAGATCGGCTTCACGGTGCTTTCGATGAGCATCTCGCTGGTCGCCGTGTTCATTCCGATCCTGCTCATGGGCGGTATCATCGGCCGGCTGTTCCGCGAATTTGCGGTGACTTTGTCGGTCACGATTCTAGTTTCACTGGTCGTCTCGTTGACCACGACACCGATGATGTGCTCGCTGCTGCTGAAGGACGAGAAAAACCACGGGCGCTTCTACCTCGCAAGCGAGAAGGCATTCAACTGGTTGTTGGAGAGGTATGAGCGCAGCCTGCGTGCAGTTCTCGAGCATTCCTTCTTGGTCCTATTGGTGGCGATCGGCACGATATTCCTGACCGTGTACCTGTATGCGGTCATTCCAAAGGGGTTCTTCCCGCAACAAGACACCGGCCGTCTGAACGGTAGCATTGTGGCCGATCAGGATATTTCCTTTCAGTCGATGCAGAACAAGATGCGCCGTTTGGCAACGATCGCCTTGTCCGATCCCGGGGTGGCGACCGTGATCGCCTTTACCGGCGGCGGCGGCGGCACGACGACCAACACGGGCCGCGTGTTCATTTCGCTGAAGCCGCTCCAAGAACGTAAGGTCTCGGCGGACGCCATCGTCAATCGTCTGCGACCGAAGCTCGCGACCGTGACCGGGGCGACGCTGTTTCTGCAGGCCGTGCAGGACGTGCGAATCGGCGGCCGTCAGAGTGCGGCCCAGTACCAGTACACGATTCAGAGCGACAACCTGGATCTGCTCAATCACTGGGGTCCCATCCTGTTGACGTCCATGAAGGGGATTCATCAGTTGACGGACGTCAACAGCGACGCGCAGAACCGTGGCTTGGCGGCCAATATCGTGATCGACCGACCGACCGCGGCGCGTCTGGGTGTCACCGCTCAGGCCATCGATGCGGCCTTGTACGACGCGTTCGGCGAGCGCGAAATTGCCACGACCTACACCCAGGTCAACCAGTATTACGTGATCATGGAAGTCGCCCCGAGCTTTTGGCAGAGTCCGCGAGCCTTGGACAACGTGTATTTGTCGTCGACGAGCGGAGGCGTCGTCCCGTTGTCGGCGTTCGCGAAATTCGGCAACACGACCGCGCCGCTCGCGGTCAATCATACCGGCGTGTTCCCGTCGGTCACCTTCTCGTTCAATTTGGCGCCCGGGATCGCGCTCGGCGATGCGGTGAATTTGATCAACGCGGCGGAGCGCAAGGCGGGCATGCCGACGACGATCACGGGATCCTTTGGCGGCACGGCACAGGCCTTCAACGCCTCGCTCGCCGACGAGCCTCTGTTGATTGCGGCCGCAATCGCGGCTGTCTATGTCGTGCTCGGGATTCTCTATGAAAGCTATATTCATCCGATCACGATTCTCTCGACACTGCCGTCGGCCGGGGTCGGGGCCTTGCTTGCGCTCCTGGTCACGCATACGGAACTCAGCGTCATCGCATTGATCGGCATGATCTTGCTCATCGGTATCGTCAAGAAAAACGCGATCATGATGATCGACTTCGCGATCGAAGTGGAAAGAGCCGGTCACAAAACCGCCAAGGAGGCGGTCTTCGACGCCTGTTTACTGCGCTTCCGACCGATCATGATGACGACCATGGCCGCCTTGCTCGGCGGTCTGCCCCTGGCGCTCGGTACCGGCATGGGGTCCGAGTTGCGACGCCCTCTCGGGATTGCAATCGTCGGCGGTCTGATCATGAGTCAGGCGCTGACGCTCTATACGACACCCGTGATTTATCTCTATATGGACAAGCTCAACATCTGGATCTCCCAATTTGGCTTGAAGCCGCGCCCTGACCCGGAGGAGGCGGCCGGAACGCCGCTCGGTTCATGAACACCATCAAGAAGCCTAATCTGTGCATTGCCAGCGTTCTGCTGCTCGCGGGATGTAATTTCGCGCCTCACTACGATCCGCCCAAGACGGCGATTCAAGGCAAATACAAGGAAGCGGTGCCGCCCGGCGATCTCGCCGAAGGATGGCAGCCGGCGGACCCTCACGATGCCGAGATCCCGTCGGCCTGGTGGGAGGGCTACCAGGATCCGAAGCTCAACGAACTCGAGAGCCGGGTGGCGATTTCCAATCAGTCCGTGGTCGCGGCCGAGGCGAACTACCGCGCCGCGCGCGCCCTCGTGGCCGAAGCCCAGGCCGCGTTCTTTCCGACCTTGAGCCTCGATCCCTCGGTCACGCGTTCGCGTACCAGCGCCTCGATTGCCAACTCCGGCGCGGGCGGCAGCACGGTCACCGGGACCGGTTCGGGAACGAGCACGACGACGACCAGTAACAGCGCGTCGAACAGCGGTAACACCGGGCCGCATACGATCTACACCTTGCCGCTCGAGGCCTCCTACCAGCTTGATCTTTGGGGCAGCGTGCGCAATTCAGTTGCGCAGCAGCGCGATTCCGCACAAGCGAGTGCCGCGCAGGTCGTGACTGCACTGCTCAGCACGCAAAGCAGCTTGGCCCAGGATTATTTCCAGTTGCGCGCTGTCGACGAGCAACGCCGCATACTCGATTCGACGCTGGCCGATTACGAGGCCAGCATCCATTTGATCAACACACTGATGAAGACCGGAATCGATTCGAGCGAGGATTTGGCGGAGGCGGAAAATCAGCTGTATACGGCCGAAGCCCAGGCGACCGACCTCGGCGTCGCGCGCGCGCAATATGAGCACGCGATTGCGGTCTTGATCGGTGTGCCTCCTGCGGAATTCTCGCTGCCGCCGGAGCCTTATCGGCCCGTGTTGCCGACCGTGCCGGTCGGTTTGCCGTCGCAATTGCTGGAGCGTCGAGCCGACATCGCCGCGGCCGAGCGGCAGGTCGCCGCCGCCAACGCGCAAATCGGGGTTGCCCGCGCGGCGTATTTTCCGTCGCTGACCCTGTCGGCAACGGGCGGCTATGAGGCGACCGGATTCAGTCACCTGTTCGACTGGCCGAATCGCTTCTGGTCCATCGGACCGGAGTTGGCGCAGACGCTGTTCGAGGGAGGAGCGAAGCGCGCAGCCGTGTCCCAAGCGCGGGCCCTGAATGATGCGGCTGCCGCCACTTATCGCGGCACCGTATTGGCGGCGTTTCAGTCAGTCGAAGACAATCTCGCGAGTCTGCGCATTCTTAGCAAGGAACTCATACAGCGCCATCAGGCGACCGTCGCGGCGCAGCGCACCGTGGAACTCTCGGTCGTGCGCTTCAAGAACGGCGTCGACAGCTACTTGAACGTGATCACGGCGCAGAACACGTTCTTGAGCAGCCGTGAATCCGAACTGCAGGTGCAACTCGAGCGCCAAATTGCGAGTGTCAACTTGATCAATAATCTGGGTGGTGGCTGGACGGCGTCCGATTGGGCGAAAACCGAGGGCATGGCCTCGCACCAAGGCCGCGCCGGCCAAGCCGGGCAGGTGCCGAGCGATGACGCCGCCAGCACGCCCAATCCGCCGCCGACACCGACGGGCGACATCCATCCGGAGGAGTTGCTGAAACAAAATGCGGACGCCATGGCCCCCACGCCTCGTTGAGTCCTCGCGTCCGCGCCGCGGCGTGTGAGCTAACGAACAGACGTCTGCGTGAGGTGGGCGCATCGTGTCCTCAGTTCCCGCAAACTCAAGGACAAAGCCATGCTGCGTAGTACCAAACAACTCGAGAAATATACGATCGGCACGACCGACGGCGAGCTAGGACAGGTCAAGGATTTCTATTTCGATGACGAGACCTGGGTCGTACGCTATGTGATCGTCGAGACCGGCGCGTGGCTCTCGAGCCGTCGCGTGCTGATATCTCCGTTCTCAATCGGAGCACCCGACGGAGTCGGTCATATCTTGCCGGTTTCGATCACCAAGCAACAACTCAAAGACAGCCCCAGCATCGATTTGGAAAAGCCCGTTTCGCGCCAACACGAGATGAGCTATCTCGGCTATTACGGTTATCCCTACTATTGGGGCGGTACCGGTCTCTGGGGCGAGGGCGCTTATCCGGGCATGATGATGACCGGTGTAGGTTACGGTGGATCCGAGGCGCAATTCGAGCGCTTGAGCCGTCAAGCCGAACAGAGCAACAGTGATCCTCACCTGCGCAGCTGTGCCGCTTTGGAGGAATACCATGTCCATGCAACGGACGGGGACATCGGACACATCCAAGGCTTCCTGCTGGACGAGAAATCCTGGGCAATCCGCTACGCCATCGTGAACACCAGCAACTGGTGGCTGGGACATAATGTGCTGATCTCGCCGGAGTGGATCGGCGAGGTGAGTTGGTCGCAGTCCAAGGTCACGACCTCGTTGAACCGCCAAGCGATCAAGGACGCGCCCGCCTATGATCCGGAAGTCATGTTGGAGCGCGCAGATGAAATCGGCATCTACAAGCACTACGGTCGTGCCGGTTATTGGTCCGAGGGCGCGCCGCGGCGGGCGGCGTAAGCCGATCCGAGTGCGCCAGCGGCCAGGACCTCCCGCCCTGATCGCTTAGTCGACGAGCTTCGCGCGTAAGCGCAGAAGCTCGTTACGATGTGACTTGCTGGCTGTTGGGTAGGTCAGGTTCAGCGATTTGATCGCCTCGACCAGGATCTGCGAGACGATCAGGCGTGCGTTGCGCTTATCGTCGGCCGGCACTACGTACCAAGGCGCGTGCTTGCTGCTCGTCGCGGCAAGGCATTTCTCGTACGCCTCCATATACTGGTTCCAGAATTTTCGCTCTTCCACGTCGGCCAAACTGAATTTCCAGTTCTTGTCGGGATCGTCGATGCGTTCGACGAAGCGCCGCCGTTGCTCTTCCTTGGAGAGGTGCAGAAAGAACTTGATGACGCGCGTGCCATTGATGACGAGATGTTTCTCCAAGTTGACCATCGAACGATAGCGGTCGCGCCAGAGATGCTTATGCTGCAAAGTCTCCGCTGGCAAACATTCCTTTTGCAAGATCTCCGGATGGACTCGAACGATGAGCACTTCCTCGTAATAGGATCGATTGAAGATGCCGATTCGGCCGCGTTCCGGCAGATCGCGGGTCGTGCGCCACAGGAAATCGTGTTTTAGCTCGGTCGGGCTCGGCTGCTTGAAACTGAATACCTGACAGCCTTGCGGATTCACGCCCGACATCACGTGCGCAATTGCGCCATCCTTGCCGCTCGCGTCCATCCCCTGAAAAATGACCAGGACGGCATAGCGATTCGCAGCGTAGAGCAGCTTTTGCTGGCTGCTGAGTTCTTTGACCTGAGCGTCGAGCATGGCTGAATAATCCGCATCCGAGCGGTACAGCGGGTCGATGATCGCCGGCCGGCGATCGAGGTCGACGTCGGCGCCCGCGCGCACGTGGAACTGCTTGGTCGCGAATTTCATGGCTGATCCTCCGAGAACGCACTACCTCATCTTACTCAAAACAGTCGGCGCAGGAGCGACCGATGTCGGTGCGCCACCGCACCGAACGAAAACCGGCCGGTGGGCGAGACTCGCGCCTCCGGTGGAACAAGAGAGGACCATCGCCATGAACGAACAAACGCGGACGGGTCACTTGACCTCGGTCGTGCAAACCGTCGACGAGCGCGGCGTGGATCTCGCCGCCGATCTCTTGCGGTGCCTATTCAAGAATGTCGCAGACACGGTTTCTTTGCGTCTTTGGAACGGCGTCCAGATTCTGGTTGGCCGCGGCGGCGCTAGCCTTGGCGAACCGCGCTACACACTGGTGTTTCGCAATCCCCAGGTCGTTTGTTCCTTGGTGCTCAACCGAGACCCCTTGGGAATTGCCGATGCCTACTTTCGCGGCGATATCGACGTCGAGGGCGATTTCCGCGCGGCGCTCGACATTCGCAATCGCCTGCAAGACATCCGCCTCTCGCTTGGCGATCGTCTCGGCGCCTGGATCGCCGCCATGCGCCTGCAGGCTCTGGTCAAGAAGCTGACCTCGCACGCCCAGGAAGATGCCGCCGGCGACGGCCGGAGCGTGCAGCGGCCTGGGATCGTCAAACGGCATTCCAAGCTCGAGAACCGGAATGCGGTCAGCTTTCACTACGACATCTCGAATGAATTCTATGCGCTCTGGCTGGATCGGGCGCTCGTGTATTCCTGCGCCTATTTCGAATCCCCGGATGTGGATCTGGATTCGGCCCAGGAGGCCAAGCTCGAGCATATCTGTCGCAAGCTCGTGTTGCGTCCCAATGACCGCCTGCTCGACATCGGCTGCGGCTGGGGGGCACTCTTGATCCACGCGGCCACGCATCATGGTGTGCTTGCGCACGGCGTGACGCTGAGCGTGCGGCAGCTCGAACTGGCTCAGCAGCGTATCGCGGCGGCCGGTCTCACGGGGCGCATCACCGTCGAGCTGCGCGATTACCGCGATTTGGAGGGCGTCGCCACCTACGACAAAATCGCGAGCGTGGGCATGTTCGAGCATGTCGGCCTACGGAACCTGCCGACCTATTTCGCGACGATCCATCGTTTGCTGAAGCCCTCTGGCTTGTTTCTCAATCATGGCATCACGCAGGATACCCGCGGTTGGGAGAAGTCTCTTTGCACGGAGTTCATCAACCGGTACGTGTTTCCCGATGGGCAGCTCGATACGGTGAGCCGCATGCAGGTTGCCATGGAAGAGGCGCAGTTCGTGATCGAGGACGTCGAGGCCCTGCGCGCGCATTACGCGATCACCTTGGAGCGATGGGTGAATCGCTTGGAGCGTCATCATGAGCAGGCGCTGCGCTACGTCAATGAAGCCACGTACCGGGTATGGCGCCTCTATATGTCGGCGTGTGCCCTGGATTTTCGGTCCGGCGAAATCGGTGTTTATCAGGTCTTGGCGGGTAAACGCGCGAACGAGGCCGCCGCGCTGCCGCTGACACGGCGGCACCTCTACCAGTAAGGCTTGCCTTCATCCGAACGTGCGCTTGCGTACAGACTTGGATGGGGTGCACGCAGAAAATTCCCGGTCCAGACTGTTACTTATCGCGGGTGTTGTCCATGCCTTCTCGTCCAATTCGCAATGCGTACATTCCGGCTTGCCTCGGCGTCCTATATTTTTTTGCGAGTCTTGGCGCGGTCGTCGTTGCAGCACCCGTCGAACTGCCGGCAATCTCCGAGTCTTCAACCGTCGCGCATCTTCCGGGCAAAGTGGTCTGGGCGGATCTGGTTACGCCCAATCTCGCGGGAGCCGAGACGTTCTATGCGGGCCTGTTCGGCTGGACGTTCCGCGATCTGCATCTCGGCGAAACCGATTATGCGGTCGCCAGCGTGAACGGCCGCGCCATCGCGGGACTCGCCGAAGTAAGAATTCCGACGGGAGAACAGAAGCAGTCGCATTGGCTCAGTTTCATCGCCGTGGGCGACGCGGATGCAACAGTGCGCCATGCGCTCTTGGACGGGGCAACCGTGCTTCGCAAGCCCGTGAGCTATGCCGGACGCGGTCGCCAGGCGGTATTCGCAGGTCCGGATGGCGCGGTGTTCGGTGTCATTGCGGCGACACACGGTGATCCCGGGGACTTCCTGGCTAAGCCAGGCGAATGGATCTGGAGTTCTCTGCTGACTCCCGACCCCGACGGGGCGGTCAAGTTTTATCAGTCCACGTTCGGATACGATGTCTTCGACCTACCCAGTGACGACGGACTCCAGCACGTCGTGCTCTCCAGTCAGGACTTTGCACGGGCCGGCATCAACTCCCTGCCGAAAGACGCAAAACATCGACGCGCGCATTGGCTCAACTTCGTACGCGTGACCGACACGACGGAAGCCGCGGCCAAGGCGGTTGCGCTTGGCGGCCGAGTTCTGGTCGAGCCACGGCTCGACCGTCATGGCGGCAAGGTCGCGCTGCTCGCCGATCCCTATGGCGCGCCCTTTGGTGTCATGGAATGGGCCCCGGGCGAGAGCCAGGAGGAACCGAAGTGAGCGTGCTACGCGCGATCCGTTCGGTATCCGTCGGCTTGCTCGTGCTGACGGGAGCCGCGGCTTGCGCGGTAACGCCTTACGGTGACGGATACGGCGACGG
>Ga0116230_10000353_pt1 | contig 39516 bp, 34 predicted proteins | sample S1TSphfallax_3_FD_88678 | JGI IMG/M metagenome (GOLD analysis project Ga0116230, IMG submission 88678) | Host-associated microbial communities from peat moss isolated from Minnesota, USA - S1T2_Fd - Sphagnum fallax MG | ecosystem: Host-associated > Plants > Peat moss > Unclassified | place... | reverse complement strand
TGGCGCGTGGCGATCTCGGCGTCGAACTGCCGGCCGAGCGCGTACCGGCCATCCAAAAGCGCATCGTGCGGTTGTGCCGGCAGCTCGGCAAGCCGGTGGTCGTCGCCACGCAAATGCTCGAGTCGATGGTCGAAAGTCCGGTACCTACGCGCGCCGAAGCCTCCGACGTGGCGACTGCGGTGTACGACGGTGCGGACGCGGTGATGCTGTCGGCCGAATCCGCGTCAGGCAAATACCCGTTCGAAGCGGTAAGCATGATGAACCGCATCATCGAGCAGGTTGAAGCGGATCCGGTCTACCGGCAGGTGATCAATGCCTCCTATGCGCCGCCGCCGCCCGGGGAGGCCGGCATCGCGGAGGCCGTCTGCGGCGCCATGCGCTGCGCGGTGGCGATGCTGCGCGCCGCGGCAATCGTCTGTTACACGCGTTCGGGGCGCACCAGTCTGCGGGCCGCGCGCGAGCGGCCCGAATGTCCGGTCCTGACGCTGACGCCGAACGAGTCCACCGCCCGCCGGCTGGCGCTGGTGTGGGGAATTCATGCGGTGCGCATCGACGGGGTTGCGAATGTGAACGAAATGACCACGTTGGCCTGCGCGACGGTGCTCGGCGAGGGATTCGCCGTGAGCGGCCAGCACATCATCGCCATTGCCGGCATGCCGTTCGGCAGCGCCACGACCACCAATCTCATGCGGATTGCGACGCTGTGAGTTGCGGCCGCGACGCTACCGCCGGTCGGATTATGTAATGTAATTTTCACCCGCCTGCAACGCGTTGTCGCCGTTTCGGCGATACCCTGTGAAACTCTTAGTCATGGAGGAACGAGCGATGCGGGTACGTGTGACGCGACAGGGTGTAATCATTGTTCTGGTCTCGAGCGCGTTCGCAAGCGTGGCGCAAGCGCAAATCGCGGGTGATGCGGCCGGATATAACGTCTTCGTGTTCGGCAACGGAACGTTTACTTCGGAGAACACCGACACCATGGGGAACCTCGCGGCCGGTGGCAACGTGTCATTGATGAATTATTCCGTTGCCTCCGGCATCAATGGCACGAACGACAATCCCAACCCGGCGCGCTTGGTCGTAGGCGGGACTTTGACCGCCCAAAATGGCGGGGTGGGAGCGAACGAGGCCGGCACGATTTACACCAACTCGACCCCCCAGTTGACGAGTTTCACGGCGGGCGGCGGGGTTGCGAAGCAGACCGTGGTGAGCAGCTTCAGCGCGGATCAGACGTTGTACACCAATCTGTCCGCCAGCCTGGCATCGCTCGCCGCCAACGGAACGACCTCGGGCTTGCTCGCGGGTGATACGCTGGATTTCACCGGCACGTCCATGGGGTTGAATGTTTTCGACGTCAGTGGCAACACGTTGAGCAACTCGGGCACCATCAATATTTCGGCCCCCGCCGGGTCGACTGTGCTCATCAACGTCACGGGTTCGTCCGCCGTGAATTTTCAGAATGGTCAGGTGAACGAGACGGGAGTGACCGCCGCGTCGGTGCTCTACAATATCGCGAGTGGCAGCGTCGATCTCGTCGACAGCAAGGACCCTGAGGGGTCGATTTTGGCGCCGTCCGCCGGAGTGACCGGAGGGTACGGAGCAATGCACGGGCAACTCATCACCGACTCCTACAACGGAAATACTGAATTCGAGGCGACTCTGTTTACCGGAAATCTCACCCCGGTCCCCATCCCCGGAACTGCCTGGTTGATGCTGAGCGGACTGGCCGGCTGGGGCGCAGCCCTGCGCCAGAAGCGCTGCAAGTAATCTCTATGCGGTCGGTGGATGCCGCCCATGGCGCTTGAAATCGAACGCAGGTTCCGGCTCTCGAGCGACGCTTGGCGCACCAGCGTTGAGCGTTCCACGCGGATCACCCAGGGTTATCTCGCCATTACCGACGTTGCAGTGATTCGAGTGCGAGTTCGCGACACGCAAGGCTATGTCACGATCAAGAGCCGCGATGGGGGTCTTGCCCGGGACGAGTTCGAATATGCCGTCCCCTTGGTAGATGCCAAATCGCTTTTACATCTTTGTGGACAAAGGATTCTCGAGAAGATCCGTCACGAAGTGAACTACGGGGGGTTTTGCTGGGAAATCGACGAGTATTTGGCGCCCCTCGAAGACCTCATCATCGCGGAAGTCGAGTTGCAATCAGAGAGTGAGGATCCGCCGCGACCGCCCTGGGTCGGCGAGGAGATCACGCACGACGCCAGCTTTTCCAACGCGGCCTTGGCGCAGCGGATCGAAACCCGGAAACTAGCGGCGCAGTAGGGCGCGCTCGAGCGCTCTTACATCCGCCAGCGCCTCGTCGACCAGGCTCTGACATTCCTCGACGGATAGGTTGAGCCGTGCCAGAACACCCCCGGCGCTGAGGCCCGGACCGTCGGAATGGTTTTTCATTCGCTTCGCGAGGCGAATGCCAATAATCAGAGCGTCGGTCACTGTCGCACTGCCGGTGCGCACTGCTTCCACGTCGGCCTGCGCACCCACAGCCTCGCAGACCTCCTCGCCGATGCGCCAGTTCTTCAACACAGCCTTCGCAATCGCCGGATGCCATGCATCGACGAGATCGTTACTCAACACGACTCGATGTCCGGACGGCGCCTGGACCGTGCACTGCACCAGAATGTACAGGCGCCCGATGAGGTGGAGCAAACCCGCCACAAAGGCATCCGGAGCTGAGAGTGCCCTTCGTTTGGCGACTGCCTGGGCGAAATGGGCAACCGTCACGCTTTCCGACCATAGCTCATCCATGGGCGCGGCAATGGCTCGGAGCGACTCCGTCATCCGTATGTCCTGAATTGCGTGCGCAAGAACCACTCCGTAGACTTTTTGAGCACCGAGGCGGGTCAGCGCGAGTCCCAGGTCGATGATCACCCGGCCGGTCGCGTTGAATGCAACGGAATTCGCCATATCGAGCAGGCGCTTCGCCAGCGTGGGTTCGGTGGCGATGAGTCGCGCGACGATCTGCGGCGTGTAGTTCGGATCCTTGTATGCTTCCTGCACCTTGATGACGACCTGGGGAAAGGCGGGCAGCTCGACGATCCCGAGAGCGAGGGTGTCCGCGATACGGGTTAGAAAGTCGACGGAAGAAGGCATACGTCGTTCCTGATGGGTGTCACAGTCTAACCCGCGACAGAAGTCAGCGCAGAAATGCATGCATTCGCAATGTTGCAAATCCACGACGGCAAGGGGACCATACGACATGTAGTTGGGGGGAGTCGATTACGCCTAAGCGATTTTCATGACCGGGATGTTGCTCGCTTCCACCCAACTCGCCGGCTTTCTCGCCGCCGCCGTTCTCATCACGCTATCTCCGGGCCCGGACAACATGATGGTGCTGAGCATGGGCGCGACCCGCGGCCGCGCCTGCGGCATGGCATTCGGCTTGGGCTGTGCCAGCGGTTGCCTGACGCACACGCTGTTGGCGGCACTTGGCATCAGCGCGCTGATCGCGGCCTCGCCGCTCGCGTTCACCATACTCAAAATCTGCGGCGGCGGGTATCTCATCTATCTGGGATGGCGTGCCATCCACAGCCGCGGCAGCGCCAAGGTCGGTGATAGTTCGCGCACCCGGGAAACGCCGCTGCAGCTCTTCTGGCGCGGCGTGGTCGCCAATTCCATCAATCCGAAAGTGGTGATGTTCTTCTTGGCCTTCCTGCCGCAGTTCGTGATCGCCGGTCGCGGTGGTCCGCCTTGGCAGATCCTGCAACTGGGCGTGCTGTTTACGCTGCAGGCGGCGCTGCTGTTCGGGACCTTGGGCTACTTTGCCGGGCAGATCGGCGGCTGGCTGAACCGCACGGAGCGCGCCGGTGTTTGGCTCGATCGCGTCGCCGGCAGCATTTTCATCGCCCTGGGACTCAAGCTGCTGGTCACCCGTTGACCCTAAGCCAGGGCATAAAGACATTCGACGAAAGATGACGCCGCGCCATCCAATCCCGCGATCTTCGGGTTGGTCGAATCGATGAGATAGTACTCGTCCGGCGCGTGCGCACCGGTCCCGTGTCCCAGGCCAAACTGCCCGGCGGGTAGGTTCAAGGGCGGACCGGTAAAGCGGTAACCCGGCCATGATCCGGGGCTGCGCGGCAGCACCTGCGGACTCGTTCCCACACGCTTGTACGCGGCCAGCACCGCCTTGAAGAATTTGCTGTCGGGGTCCGTTTGCGTCGGATCGTAACCGCCGCTCATGTTCACCTCGATATCGCCGAATCCGTGGTTTGCCAGATGCGCCTTCAGCTTGGCGAGCGTATCCGCGGCCGTCATGTCGGGAACGAGACGCATGTCGATCTTCGCCACCGCCTTGTGCGGCAGCACCGTCTTGCCGCCCGGTCCGGTGTAGCCGCCGACCAGGCCCTCGATGTTGATGGTCGGCTGTGAAAACAGGCGAACCAACGAGTCTTCCCAATTGAGGTCGAAGACCCAGCGGTCGACGCCGAACTCGGCTTTCACCGTGCTTTCGGGAACCGAGGCCGCGTAGGCGCTCACCATTTGCCGCTGCACCGCCGACAGCGGTTTCGCCTTGTCGAAGAAACCTTCCACCGCCGGCGTATGGCCGTCCTTCTCCACCAACGTATTCAAGGCCTGAACGAGGTGCCAGGAGGGGGAATCGACCTGCGCTTCGAGGCTCGAATGCACGTCCTTCTTCGGCCCACGACCCCATTTCTCGCCGCTCGAAATCAGCTCCAACTCCACCACGCCCTTCGCGCCGGCCGTCACTTGAATGCTGCCATCGATGCCCTGACTGGCATCCGGGAGTAGCACGCCAACGCACTTTTTAAGGTTTGCCATAACCTCGGGATCAGCGACGATTTCGCCGAAGTGCGGCGAGGCGATCTCCTCTTCTCCTTCGCACACCAGCACCAGATTCACCGGCAGTTTCTTGCCCGTGGCCTTGAACGCGTTCAATGCGCTCAGGAATGAATTCTGTGGGCCCTTCTGGTTCACCGCACCGCGACCCATGCACACCGTACCGAGCGAGGGCTTTTGCACCAATCGAGCCTCGAGCGGGGGCGAACTCCATTCCTCCGGCACGAACTGCTTGACGTCGTACATGAAGTAAATGCCGACGGTGGTCTTCGCACCGGCGTTGAGCAGACCGAAGACCCCGGGTTTTCCGGCGGTCGGGACCAAGCGCACGTCCGTGAACCCAGCCGCTTGGGCGAGCTTCGCCATGTAGTCGGCGCCGGCCGGGTAGTTGCGATTTTCCGCGGCAATGGACGGCAGCGCGATCCATTCCTGAAGGCGTTGCAGGTTCACGTCATGCATCTTATGAATCTGGGCCAGCACCGCCGCCTTATCGGTCGCTTCCTTGGATGCCGCCATGACGATGGACGGTGCCGCAGCGACCAGGGCGGTCGACACGGCGCCCTGCACGAATGCACGACGATCTAGCCCGCGCTCCTCGGGGTCAGTCATGGCGGTGCGGTCGTCTCAGTGGTAGCGTTTGGCCATCGCGTCGAGTGAAAGTGGCTTGATGCGATCCGCATGGCCGGCACAACCGAACGCCTCGAAGCGTTCGGCGCATAAGTCACGGGCGGCATTCTTCGCGGCGATCAATGCCTTGCGCGGATCGAATTCCGAGCGATCCTTGGCAAACGAGCGGCGCATCGCGCCGGTCATGGCCAGGCGAATGTCGGTGTCGATATTGACCTTGCGCACGCCGCTCTTGATCCCCCGCTGGATCTCCGCGACCGGCACGCCGAAAGTCTCCCGCAGATCGCCGCCGTGCTCGCGAATGATGGCCAGCCATTCCTGGGGGACGCTCGAGGAGCCGTGCATCACCAGGTGGGTGTTCGGCACCGCCTCGTGAATGGCGGCAATGCGGTCGATGTCGAGAATGTCGCCGCTCGGTTGGCGCGTAAATTTGTAGGCGCCGTGGCTGGTGCCGATGGCGATGGCGAGCGCATCCACGGCCGTGCGCGCCACGAAATCCTTCGCCTGGGCCGGGTCGGTCAGCATCATGTCATGGGTGAGCACGCCCTCGGCCCCGACGCCGTCCTCCTCGCCGGCCTGGCCGCTTTCGAGCGAGCCCAAGCAGCCCAATTCGCCTTCGACGGACACGCCGATGGCGTGGGCGATCTCGCACACCCGGTGCGTCACGTCGACATTGTATTCATAGCTGGCGGGCGTCTTCGCGTCCTCGCGCAACGAGCCATCCATCATCACACTGGTGAATCCGGAGCGGATCGATTGCGTACACACCGCGGGGCTCGCACCGTGATCCTGGTGCAGGACCACCGGAATGGTCGGGCAGGATTCGACCGCTGCGAGCACCATGTGCCGCAAATACGCTTCGCCGGCGTATTTTCGCGCTCCCGCCGAGGCCTGCAGGATCACCGGACTGTGGGTCTTTTCCGCCGCTTCCATGATGGCCTGAATTTGTTCCAGGTTGTTGATGTTGAAGGCGGGTACGCCGTAATCGAATTCGGCGGCATGGTCGAGCAATTGACGCAGCGAGATGAATGCCATGGTGCTTGCAACTCCAGTTTTATGATCTTATATGCCGAACTGTAGGTCTATCTGAACCACGACTAACAATCAATAATAGTTAGGGCTAGGATCAGTAAAACATTATGGTTGAGGCCGTTTGAGCCGTCTCTGGCGCGAGGTTTTGCGGCTCACCCTGGTATTTGTACCCATCGCTCTGGCGTGCAGTCCTGCTAGGATGGGTCAATAATGACCGAATCGAACATGGATCCCTGGCCGGTTCAGGCACTTGAAGCCACCCTTGGATTGCCCACCGCGCGGGCGGACGAGCTGGAATTGCCCCCACTATGGCATTGGCTGTATTTCCTGCCTACGGCGCCGCGAGCCTCGATCGGTCCAGACGGGCACATGGTCAATCAAGAGTGGGTGGATTCGACCTTGCGGCGTCGCCGGCTGTTTGCCGCGGCCCGCACCGAGTTCATCCGGCCGTTGCGCATCGGCGTCAAGGCACGAATGGCGGAACGCGTCCTGGCGAGGCGCGAGAAGCAGGGCAGGAGCGGTCCTTTTGGCGTGGTCACCGCGGAATATCAGTACTTCCAGAACGATGAGTTGTGTATTCGCGAAGAGCGCGACATCGTTTATCTGCAAGGCCGAGTCGCCGCCCAAGCGGCACCTCGGGACGACCTCGCGACCAAGGCGGCGGCGGAGGATTCTTGGTCACTCACGCTGGTGCCCGATCCCGTCATGCTGATGCGCTATTCCGCACTGACGTTCAACGCGCATCTCATTCATTTCGATCAACTCTACACTCAGCGCGAAGAGGGCTATCCGGAACGCGTCGTGCACGGTCCGCTGGTCGCCGTCGTGCTCGCCCGACTGCTGGCCCTGAATCGTTCGGATCGGGTGCGCCGGTTCGAATTCCGCGCGCGCAGCCCGCTGTACGTGAACCAGCCCGTGCGGTTCGTCGGCAAGCCCTTGGGCGACCGCGTCGAATTACGCGCGACCGGGTCGTCCGGCATGCTGGCCATGGAGGCCACGGCATCGTTCTGAGACTTAGGTTGGGTTCACCGGAATTAAGGGGGTATGACCTCGCACATCTCCGAACGGATCAAGAACCGCTTGTTGAGCGGCGCTTCGAGCGAGAAGCTCGCGCCGCGGCCGGCGACCACGTCCACCGTCCAGCGCGTGTGCATCCAGCGTTTGAACTGCTCCCGGTCCATCCAGAATTCACAGCCGGCGATCTCGCCGACCTTCTCATCGACGCTGCCGAGCTTGAACTCGCCCACCTGAAAGCACATGGGCGCGCTGCCGTCGCAGCAGCCGCCCGATTGGTGAAACATGATGGGTCCATGAGCGGCCTTCAGCTGTTCGATCAATTCCCGGGCGGCGGGCGTGACACCCACCCGATCGGGATCCAACGTATAGGCATCGCTCATGGACCTGCTCCTAGAAGAAGCCCAGGGCCTTGGTGCTGTAGCTCACCAGCATGTTCTTGGTCTGCTGGTAGTGGTCGAGCATCATTTTATGTGTCTCACGACCGATGCCGGATTTCTTGTAGCCGCCGAAGGCTGCGTGAGCGGGGTAGGCGTGATAGCAGTTGGTCCATACGCGTCCCGCCTTGATGCCGCGGCCGAACCGGTAGGCCGTGTTGATGTCTCGGGTCCAGATGCCAGAACCCAACCCGTACAGGGTGTCGTTGGCGATCTCGAGCGCTTCTTCCTGGGTGTTGAACGTCGTGACCGAGACCACCGGCCCGAAGATCTCCTCCTGAAATACGCGCATCTTGTTGTGGCCTTCAAAAATCGTCGGCTTGATGTAGTAGCCGCCGGACAGATCGCCGGGGAGCTTGTTGGCCTCGCCGCCCGCCAGCACCTTGGCGCCTTCCTTCCTGCCGATGTCGAAGTACGACAGGATCTTCTCATACTGATCGTTCGATGCCTGTGCCCCGATCTGTGTGGCCATGTCATACGGGTCGCCTTGGCGGATGGCCTCGACGCGTTTGATTGCCCGTTCCATGAAGCGATCGTAAATGGACTTCTGGACCAGGGCGCGTGAGGGGCAGGTGCACACCTCGCCCTGATTCAACGCAAACATGGCGAAACCCTCCAGCGCCTTGTCGACGAAATCGTCATCGTCGCGCATGACGTCCTCGAAGAAGATGTTCGGCGATTTGCCGCCGAGTTCGAGCGTCACTGGAATGATGTTCTCGGACGCATATTGCATGATGAGGCGGCCGGTCGTGGTCTCGCCGGTGAAGGCGATCTTGTTGATGCGGGTGTTGGTCGCGAGCGGCTTGCCGGCCTCGAGCCCGAAACCGTTGACGATGTTGAGCACGCCGGGCGGCAGTAGGTCCTGCACCAATTCGGCGAGCACCAACAGCGACATCGGTGTTTGTTCGGCCGGCTTGATGATGACCGCGTTGCCGGCCGCGAGGGCGGGTGCGAGCTTCCAAGCCGCCATTAAAATCGGGAAATTCCAGGGGATGATCTGACCGACCACGCCCAGTGGCTCGTGGAAATGATAGGCGACGGTATCGTCGTCGAGCTCACCCAACGAGCCTTCCTGGGCGCGTACGCAGGCCGCAAAATAGCGGAAATGGTCGACCGCAAGCGGGATGTCGGCGAGGTTGGTTTCACGAATCGGTTTGCCGTTGTCGTAGGTCTCGACCGCCGCGAGAAACGGCAAATATTGCTCCATGCGGTCAGCGATCTTGTTCAGCACGGTGGCACGCTCGGTCACCGAGGTCTTGCCCCACTTGCCGGCGGCGGCGTGGGCTGCGTCCACGGCCTTCTCGATGTCCTCCGCCTGCGAACGCGCGATCTGGCAGATCACCTCGCCGGTGGTCGGCGACACGTTGTCGAAGTAGGCGCCCTTGACCGGGGCAACCCATTTGCCGCCGATGTAGTTCTCGTAGCGGCCGCGCAGCGGGATCTTGCGTTCGAGCGTTTTGAGGTGGGCGGCGAATGAACCGCTCTCGCGAATCGAGCCAGCCGAGTCGGTGGGACGTATTTGGGCACTCATATCAGTCTCCTTGTGTAATGTGTTGTTACTTGCCGTGATAGCGAATGGGCACCTTGGATTTTTCGGCATCCTCGTAGACCAGCTCCTTGCTTCCCGCCGGATAGCCATTCTGCTTGAGGATGAAGGCCATGATTTGCACGTCGACTTCGTGCGACAGGCTGCCCGGCGTGGCCGCCGGCATCTGCTTGGCGACGAAATTGAAGATGTCGCTCACGTGGAAGTCATAGCTCGGGTCGGCGAAATCCGCGCCCTTCAAGGCGGGACCGGAATAGCCGCCCGGTTGCCCGTCAAGATTAGGCCCGTGGCACATCGAGCAGTTCTGGTAGTACGCAAGCTCGCCCTTGGTGGCCTGGTCTTCGGTGTACAGGGCGGGTACCTTGCCGCCTTGTTTGCCAGCCGGCGCAGACTGGTCGGCAACTTGGAGGAAGCGTCCGGTATCGCCGCTCCACGCGACCGCGGAAATGAAATGCGCGGCCGGCAACCGCGAGGAGGCACGCTGGGCCACGACGGCCGCGGCGCCGCTGTAGGGCGTTATGAGCGGCTGCAGTTCAGCGTGGCTCTGCAGTTCATACAGACCCTTGTTGAACGCGTTGGCCGCTTCCTGGGAGCGCGGTGCATAGAGCGCCACCAGGTCCCACAGCATGTGCTTCTCGGGAAGTACGCTCAGGCGCACTCGAGCAGCCTTGGGGTGCGCGCTTTCGTAGGACTCGATCGTCGGCTGCCAGGCGACTCCCGCGACGATCCGCTTGGCGGCGAGATCAGCCAACATCGCCGAGTCCTGGTCATAGACGTGCATCACTATGTTGCTATGCAGCCCGTAGAGAAGGCCGGCGTAGGTGTCGAGTTGGGCGATCCCGACCTCGCTGCCCTTGGGCAGATCACCGAGCGCCAACTCCTTCGAGTTCGCGCGGCGCACGAGCACGAAACCGGTGCTGGCGTAGGCCGAGGTCGCCTGAACGTTGTCGGGCAAGTTTGGATTGCTGACATCGACCGGAAAACCCATGATGAGTTCGCAGTCCGCTGCCGCCATCTTGGCAAAGCGGCTCGGTGGAAAACCGTCATCCCCCTTGCCGCGCCCCTCGAACTCGACTTTATTGACCTCATAGCCTTGATTCCCGGCCACCGCGCTCGCGACGCGCAGATCCATCGCGGCGGTGGGATTGGCCGTATCGATGCAAACGGTCAGGGCCTTACCCTCGGCGCGGTGCATGCACACCGCGCCGAGGACCAGACCCGCGGCCATCAGGCCGCGCAAGCGCTTATCACAACGCAAATACATACAAATGACCACCCTTGGGAATCGATTTGACTTCGGGATCGTTGGCCATCTGGCCACCCCAGATCGGACCCGCGCCGCCCCAACCCGCCCACACGGCCACATACTGCTTGCCGTCCACGATATAGGTGGTGGGTACGCCGATGATACCGGAGGTGAGTTCGGGACTGGTCCACAGCACCTTGCCGGTCTTGGCATCGAATGCCATGAAATGGCCGTCGGTGCTGCCGCTGAACATCAGGCCGCCCGAGGTGGTCATCGTGGCACCCGCCCAGGGTAGATGCTGCTCGTGCTGCCAGACCTGTTTGCCGGTGTTGAGGTCCACCGCCTGTACCGAGCCCCAATTTTCATCGGTGGGATCGTGCTTGACCGTGAAGCTCTCATCGAGAAACGCGAGGCCCGCCTTGTAGGCAACGGGCTGTGCACCCTTGATGTCCATGCACGCATGCTGCGTCGGGATATAGGCCATCTGTGTCTGGGGGTCGATCGAAATCGGCCACCAGTTCTTCCCGCCGAGGAAACTCGGGCAGGCGAACACCTGTTTATCGACGGTCGGCACCATCTCGGGGTCTTGCTGCGCGACGCCGTTCTTCATGCCGCTGATGGACGTGGTGTGCACGAACGGCTCGGCATAGATGAGCTTGCCATCGGTGCGATCGACGGCATAGAACCAGCCGTTGCGATCGGCATGGACGAGCGCCTTATATTCCTTGCCCTGGTAGGTCAGGTTGGTCATCACGGTCTCGTTCGCGCCGTCGTAATCCCAGGTATCGTTGGGCGTCCATTGATAGTGCCACTTGATCTTTCCGGTGTTCGGATCGAGCGCGAGGACGGAATCGGTGTACAGGTTGTCACCCGGCCGCAAGGTCGAGAGCCAAGGGCCGGGATTGCCCACGCCCCAGAACAGCGTGTTGGTCGCATGGTCGTAGGTGCCCGTGATCCACGGATTGCCGCCGCCGGTCTTGTACGCGCCCTTCGGCCACGTGTCGCCGCCCGGCGTCCCCGGAGCTGCGGTGGTGTAGGTCTTCCATTCGACCTTGCCGGTCTTGGCGTCGAGACCGACCACGAAACCACGCGCACCGTACTCGCCGCCACCGTCGCCGATGATGACCTTGCCGTTCACGACCAGGGGAGCCCCGGAGATGAAATAACCGACCCCAGGGGGCGCGAGCGTGGTATCCCACAACACCTTGCCGGTGGGGGCGTCTAGGGCCACGATATGGTTTCCCAAGGTTCCCATGAACACCATGTCATCGTACAACGCGACGCCGCGGTTGACGACATCGCAGCAGACCGTTTTCAACGCCTTCGGATCGATCGGATAGTCGTATTTCCACAGTACCTTGCCGTTGGTGGCATCCAACGCGTAGAGATGGTCCATCGGCGTGGTGACGAACATGAACTTGCCGTTGACCACCGGGGCCGCTTCGTGCCCCTGAGACAGATCGCTCGGCAGGTCGAAAGCGACCTTCAGATTGGCAACGTTCTTGGTATTGATCAGATCGAAAGGTGCATAACCGGTGCTTTCATAGTTACGGCGATACATAAGCCAGCCATTGTCCTGCTGGGCTTTCAGCAGCCGCTCTGTGGTGACCGGCTGGTAACTCGGGATATCGGCTGATACAGGCAACGGTGCCACCACGGCTACCGCAAACAGGCCGCCCAACACGGCATTGGCCGTGGCCAGCAAACCTTTATTTTTTGCGCTCATTACTAAACTCCCCTCTAACGGTTGTGACTGCAAGCCAGCGCAGCCGCCATGCATACAGGCGTAGCTGGCAGATCGAGAAGAGCAAGCGGCGTGCCACATGCCCAGCGCTGCTTGGGGCGGTCGCACCTTGCGCTGCAAAGCCCGGTGGAATGGGGCCTTCTTGGCGCGCGATGCTGCGATGCGGTGCGCGCCGCTCGAGCGCGCGGATGTCACTGCGTGTCATATTCGTGACACATGTCATGAGTGGCTTGACACGTCGGCAGCGCGGCGTTTTAGTGTGGGTGGGCTGGGGGGCACTCATGGCTGAATCGACATTACCGAATTGGATCCGGTCGGCGGGGCGCGACCGATGATTAATCCACGCGCGGAGCAACATGCGGAGCGTGTGCATCGCGCGGTCGGCCGTGACTTGATTCCAGCGAATTCGGCGCAAGCGCTGGCGCCGGTGGTCGACTGCTCCTGGCGCCGCTGCGTGAACGATTTCAAGCTCGATCCGGTGCGCGACTATCAGACGAACGTCGTCGATCAGACGCTGCTGAAGAGCCTGCAAAGCGAGCATCAAGAATTGGTGCACATCGCGCGCGCTGAGATGGATTCCCTGTATGAGCAGATTTCCGGATCCGGCTACGCGCTACTGCTCGCGGACACCGCCGGCGTGATTCTCTGCGAGAAAGTCGATCCGGTGCTGAAACGCATGTTTTCCAGCGCCGGCTTGATCGTGGGTGCGGATTGGAGCGAAGCGCACGAAGGCACCAATGGCATCGGCACCTGTGCCGCCGAGGCGCGCCCGATGACCATACACCAGGCGGAACATTTTCGAACACGCCACATCGGGTTGTCCTGTTCGGCGGCGCCCATCCATGATCAACACGGGCGGGTCATCGCAGTGCTCGATGCGTCCTGTGTGAATGGCGAGAGCAGCCGCGAGTCACAGATGCATACCGTGGCGTTGGTCAACACCTCGGCGCGGTTGATCGAAAAGTGCCTGTTCCTGCGCCGGCATCGGGCCGACTCGCTGCTGCGCTTCCACCACCGCCCCGAGTTCGTCGACTTGCTCCACGACGGCGCCATTGCGGTCGACAGCGCCGGGATGATCGTCGCCACGGACATGACGGGCTTCAAGCTGCTGGGTGCCCGCGACCGCAGCGAACTGGTGGGACGTTCGATCACGGACGTCTTTGACGCCTCTTACGAGGACATGTTCGCCAATCGCGATGCCGGCCGCCGCGCGATCTGGGAACTGCGTGACAGCCAGCACGGCCGCCGCTACTACGCCTGCATGGTGCAGGCCGATCAGCAGGGCAGGCGCGCCGTCAAAGTGCACGAGCATGCCGGTTCCATCGTGCACGTGGCGCGCAACGATGCACAGAGCGCGCTCACTCTCGCCGACCTCGCGGGCGAGGATCCGAGAATGATCCGCAATCTGCGTAATGCGCAGCGCGTGGCCGATCGCTCCGTGTCGGTGGTGATTCGCGGACCGACCGGTTCCGGTAAGGAGGCCTTTGCCAAGGCGCTGCATTCGTTCAGCGCGCGGCGCAAGCATCCGTTCATCGCCATCAATTGCGGCGCGATTCCCGAGACGCTCATCGAGAGCGAATTGTTCGGCTACTCACCGGGCGCCTTTACCGGCGCACGCAAGGAAGGCATGCGCGGCAAGATCGCCCAATCGTCGTGCGGAACGCTGTTCCTGGACGAGATCGGCGACATGCCGTTGCTGCTGCAGACCCGCCTGTTGCGCGTGCTCGAGGAGCGCGAGGTCACGCCGCTCGGCGGTGAGGCGTCGTTCAAGGTCGACTTGCGCGTAATCTCTGCATCGCACCGGGACCTGCGTGCATTGGTGGACCGGGGCGAATTTCGCGAGGACCTTTACTATCGCCTCAACGGGATCACGCTGGATCTACCGCCGCTGGCCGAGCGGCGGGACAAGGAAACACTGATCCGGCAATGCATCGCCCGGGAGTCTGGCGGCAGCGAGGATGCCGCCATCGAAGTGACGGCGTTGCGCTGTCTGCTCGACTATGACTGGCCTGGCAATATCCGCGAACTGCGCAACACCATCAGGACTTCGCTGGCGTTGTGCGACGACGGTATCATTCGCGTGTGCGATCTTCCGGCCGAGATCGCCGAGTTCCAGCCGTCGGCTCGCCATCAGGCATCACCGCTGGCGGACGATGCCGAGCCGGAGGTGCGGGTCTCGCTGGAAAGCGCGGAGCGCGGTGTGCTGCTGCGGGTCATCGAGCAGCATCAATGGGTGATGAGCCGGGTGGCCGCGCACTTCGGCATCAGCCGCAACACGCTGTATCGAAAGATCAAGCGCCACGGCATCTCGCTGGATCGCCCGCTCGAGGCCCGCTCGAAGCTGCTGTAGCTCATTTGCCGCTATGTGCGGTACCCAACGGCGCGCTTGATGACGAGCGTGCACACTGCGGACTCTAACCGGGAACCGCATGTCCGCCGCCAACAACAATCTCTTGGATTTGCTTCCCAGCCGGGAGCGCAACCGCTTTCTCGCCCGCTGCGAGCCGGTGCATCTGGTGATGTCAGAGGTGCTGTGCGAGCCGGGAGCGGTTGCCCGTCACGTGTTCTTCCCCACCGAAGGCTTCATCTCCCTCATCACCTCGATCGACGGCAAACCGGTGCTCGAAGTGGGCATGGTGGGCTCGGAGGGGATGTTGGGCGCACAGCTGGCGACGGGCGTGCGAACTTCGCCGCTGCACGCGCTGGTTCAAGGCTCGGGTAATTCCTGGCAGCTCGACGTCGCTGATTTTCGCCGGGCGCTCGAGGAGAGCGCGCCGTTGCGCAGCCTTGTCAACCGCTATCTGTACGTGCTGATGGCGCAATTCGCGACCGCAGCCGGGTGCCTGCGGTTCCACACCATCACGCACCGGCTGGCGCGCTGGCTGCTGATGACCCAGGATCGTGCGCACAAGGACACGTTTCACGTCACGCACGAGTTCCTCTCCTTCATGCTCGGCGTGCGCCGCGAGGGGATCACCTCCTCAGCCGGGGAACTGCATGCTGGCGGCCTGATCCGCTACAGTCGCGGCGAGGTGGTGGTCCTGGACCGCTTGGGACTCGAGGGCGCGGCGTGCAGTTGTTACGAGGTGGACCGGCATTCCTATGACGAGCTGCTGAAGTGACCGGGCATCCTCACTACGTCCACCCAAGGAGATTTTCATGCTGCGCAGTGTTGCGGATTTGGCAGGCTATTCGATCAGTGCAACCGATGGCGCCATCGGCCAGGTGCGAGATTTTTACTTCGATGATGAATCCTGGGCCATTCGCTACCTCGTCGTCGAAACGGACGGCTGGAACTCGGACAAGCAGGTATTGATCTCGCCGCTCTCGCTCCTGGAACCGGACTTATCCAACAAGACGTTCCCCGCGTCGATCACGCAGTCGCAGGTCAGGGGTAGTCCCGACATCGACACGGACAAGCCGGTTTCCAGACAGTATGAAATGGGCTATCTCGGCTACTACGGCTATGGAAACTATTGGGGGGGCAGCGGCCTGTGGGGCGGCGGCATCTATCCGGACATGCTGCAAGGCGGGCAGGGGCCCCAGGGTGACGGCCAGATCGGATCGAAGCGGCGCATCGGTGCTGCCCGCCTTGCGCGGCATGATGGAACCAAAGATCACCACTTGCGCAGCGTCAATACGGTGATGCGATATTACGTGCAGGCCAGCGATGGTGACATCGGCCACGTGCAGGCGATCCTGATCGACGAGCGCAGCTGGGCCATTCATTTCTTCGTCGTCAACACCAGCAATTGGTGGCTGGGTCACGAGGTGCTGATCGCGCCGGAATGGATCGACGAGTTTGACTGGGCGGAATCGAAGTTGGTGGTGGGCGTGACCCGTCAAGCTGTCAAGGATGCGCCGCGTTACGACCCCCACATGCCGGTGACCGCCGAACACGAAAAAATATTGCACGGTCATTACGGACACACCGGCCATTGGCCGACGCAGAGCGGTGCAGCCGGCCGGAGGTGATATGGCTTTGTACGCTCTCGCACAGACCGGCCACACTGCCGCACGCTATCTTGGGCGGACAGCCAGGGATCAAGCGCAAGCGTACATGCCGAAAACGGACAATTTCAGGAAAAATCATTTGCTGGCGGCACTGCCGCCGGATATCTGGGAGGAGTGGCGCGGCCAGCTGGAATTCGTGCAGTTGCCTCTCGGGTATGTGTTGTACGAACCCGGCATCGTGCTCCAGCACCTGTACTTCCCGACGACGGCGATCGTGTCACTCCTCTATGTGATGCATAGCGGCGCTTCGGCGGAAATCGCCGTCGTGGGTAACGAAGGGTTGGTCGGCGTTTCGATATTCATGGGTGGCGACTCGACACCGAGCCGCGCGGTGGTGCAAAGTTCCGGCACGGGATGCAGGGTCAAATCTCAGTTTCTGATGGACCAGTTCAACAAGGCGGGCCCGGTGCTGCACCTGTTTTTGCGCTTCACCCAGGCGCTGCTCACGCAGATGGCGCAAACGGCGGTCTGCAATCGCCATCACTCGTTGGATCAGCAGTTGTGCCGATGGCTGCTGCTGAGCTTGGACAGGCTGTCGGGCGACGAACTGGTGATGACCCAGGAACTCATCGCCAACATGCTCGGCGTGCGCCGCGAGGGAGTCACCGAAGGCGCGCTCAAACTGCAGAAGGCGGGGCTCATCTCCTATGCCAGGGGCCGCATCACGATCCTCGATCGCCACGGACTCGAGGCACGCACCTGCGAGTGCTACGATGTGGTCAAGCGCGAATACGCGCGCTTGCTGCCGGCTCACGTCGCTGCGTGAGCGCCTGCCTATCCCGGCAGCATCAGCACGAAGCCGTCACTCTCATACACATAGAAGCGCCATTCGCGCACCGTTTTCGGTGTGCCGAAGATCACCAGTTGTTGCCGTGAGCTGGCAGTGTCCTTGAAGATGTCGGAATCGCCGATCACGGCCTCGTACTTGCGCAGCAGTGAATCGGTTTCCGCGCCTTCCGCCGCGTAACTCATCAACACCTTGAGGGGGACGTTGAACAACTGCAGCTTGGCTATGCAATCCGGGGTCTTTGACGCCAGCCTCTCGTGTTCCAGCGCGACCGCCACCCACTTGGCGAATGCGGTGTAATTCCCGGACTTGTCGGTGCCGCGCTCCTCGTAGAACATCGACTCGATGCCGTGGTAATCCTTGTTCCACGCAAGCAAGCCGAGCTGCTTGGCAACCCGCGGCAGCAGGTGGGTACGCATGAAATATGAATAGGACTTCGGTTCGAAACCCACTGCCGCGCGAAAGCTTCTGTGCTCCGCCTTCATCACCGCCACGAAGGCGTTGCGAAAATCTCGAGGTGTGACTTTGTTCATCCAAGACGATGACGCCACAGCGCGTCATAATGAGTTTGCGCCTGGTCGACGAGCCTCTCGAGTTCCGGCGGCAAGGCGGGCGCGGGCGCCGCCGAGGGCGGCCCGAAACCCGTGGAGCGTTCGACTGATTGATACCAGGCGGGCGCCCAGACTCCGTCGGTGGGGCGCAATCCGGCCGGCCATTCGAGCATCGTCGGCGTGAACTCGATGCCGAGCGCGGCACAGAGCTTGCCCAGGGTCTGCGCCGGCTTCGCGAGGATGTCGGCCGCGTCCACCACCGGAGCCGGCCTGCCGTCCCGGGAGGACACGGCATCGAACAGTTCGCGCTGCTGCACGAAGCCCAAGTCGGCCAGCGTCACTTCATCGCGTTTCGCCGCATAGGAGGCGAGTACCGCGCGCGGTTCGCGGATCAGGAACGCGTTGTTCACCCGTGCCAGCCAGCCTCGGTCGAACTCGGGGAGCATGTGCAGGGTCATGTGTTTCTGATACCAGATCGGCTTGCCATCCGGCACCGGCCCCAGCAACAGGCTCTCCACCGCGTGCGGATCGCGCGATTGCGACGCCAGCACCGCCTCGCGCAACGGATGATTCAAGCCCGTGCGCTGCAGATAGGCGGCATAGAACGGCTCGTCGGTCACGGCGCAATCGCCGCGTGCCTCGAATGCACGCATCATGGCGGTGGACAAATTGCGGGGTCCCGACCACATCGCGACGCGAATGGCTGGTGCGGACATTACGCTCCGTCCTTGAGCGCCGCATAGTGGGATTGCAGCGTGCGGGTCACGGGTCCGGGCAGCGCGCAGGGCAGCGCATGGCCGTCGATTTCGCGCACCGGTGTCAGACCACCGAAAGTGCCGGTGACGAACGCCTCGTCACAACCATGGACCGCGTCCAGTGTGAGGCCGCCGCAGGTCAGCGGCACGCCATGCTGCCCGCACAGTTCGATCACGTTGTGTCGAGTCACGCCGTTGAAGCAATACTCACCCGACGACGTCAGCACCCGGCCGCCGCTGACGCAGAAAAAATTGGTCGCATTGCAGCTCGACACCAGCCCGTCGGGTTCGAGCATCAGAGCTTCGTCCGCGCCCGCGTCGATGGCCTCGAGCAACGCAGTGATGAGATTGAGCCGGCTGTGGGAGTTCAGTCGCATGTCGAACATGGTGGCCGGCGTGCAGCGGATGCTGCTGGTGTGCAGTTTGAGGCCGCGAAACTGCAATTCCGGGTCCGGCTCCTTGTACTCTGCGACGATGACGATGGTGGGACGTCCCAGCGCATTGCGCGGATCTTGATTGGGAGCCGATTTTTCACCACGCGTCACCATGAGACGTATATGCACGCCGTGGTGCATGTCGTTGGCATGCAGTAGCCGCTGGATCTGACCGACGAGCTCAGCGCGCGTGAGTCCCATATCGAGACGGATCTTGGCGGCACCCCAATAGAGCCGATCGAGATGCCGGTCGAGGAACAACAACGCATCGTGATGCAGCCGCAATCCTTCCCATACGCCGTCGCCGACCACGAAGCCACCGTCGAAAATCGATACGGTCGCGGCGCTGCGCGGCAGAAGTTCGCCATTCAGGCTGACGAGGACGCCCTGGTTACGGGGATCGACTGCAAAGCTCTGACTGCCGGGCATGCGTCATGGTATTACGTTCCGCCGGGCGTGACCACCGCGCAGTCAGCCGCATTCGCGTACCACGGCGGACGGCGGTAGAGTAGAGAGGGTTGGGAGATGGCAATAATGAGTGTGGACAACCTGCTCCATGATTGGCGTGACGCCGCACTGAAATTGCAGGCTGCGATCGCCACCGCGGTCATCGGTCAGCCGCTCGTCATCCGGATGATTACCGTCGCGCTGTTTGCCCGCGGCCATGTGTTGCTCGAGGGGGATGTCGGCGTCGGCAAGACCACCGTCCTGCGCGCCTTTGCGCGCGGCATCGGCGGCGATTTTGAACGGATCGAAGGCACCATCGACCTGCTTCCGGGAGACTTGATCTACCATACCTACGTCGATGCCGAGGGTGCACCGCGCATCGATCCGGGACCGTTACTGCGGCACGGACCGCGGCTTACGACGTTCTTTTTCAATGAGATCAATCGCGCCCGACCGCAGGTGCAGTCGCTGCTGCTGCGGGCCATGGCGGAGCGTTCGGTATCGGCGTTCAATCGCGAGCATCGCTTTCCGCACATGACGGTATTCGCGGACCGCAACAAGGTCGAGAAGGAGGAAACCTTCGAATTGGCCGCGGCCGCCAGGGACCGCTTCATGTTCGAGCTGTCCATGGCCACGCCGCGCGAGCGCCAGACGCGGCGGTCGCTGGTGTTCGATCCGGCATTCCACGACGCCGATTTGCTGGTCGAGCGGGTCGAGCCGGCGATCATCGCGTGGGAGAGCCTCAACGAGATTGCGCGGCTGATTCAACTGCAGGTGCATGCCAGCGAGACCATCGAGCGCTACGTGCTCGAACTCTGGGAGGCCACCGAAGAGCCGTCGCGCTTCGGCATCCGGCTCGAGGGGGTCGACATGGCGCGGCTGATGCTCGCGGGAGCGAGCCCGCGCGGCATGAGCGCGGCGATGCGCGCGGCGCGGGTCGTCGCATGGCTCGCCAATCGCGAATATCTCGTGCCCGACGACGTCCATGCCGTGCTCGGCGCCGCGCTCGGGCATCGGCTGTTCTTCACCCCGATTTATGAACTGCGCCGTGCGCAACTCGCCAGCGCCCTGGTGGCACAGCTCCTGGAACGCGTCGCCTCGCCATGAGCGCGAGCGGCGAATTCCAATACCGGCTGCCGCGCGTCACGGGCGGGCATCGGCCGGGGTCACACGATGCATCGAGTTTGGGCTCCGGGCAGAGATTTGCCGGCCATGCACGGCTGTTCGACCTGCCCGATCCACGCCGCCTAGACCTGCGCGCCAGTCTGCGCGACGTGCGCCGCGAGTGGCTGGTGCGCACCCAACTCGAGCGTGCGGCGATTCCGCTGTATGCCGTCGTCGATATCTCGGCATCCATGCGCTTCGGTGTGCCGTCGACCAAGCTCGAACGGGCGTCGCGGCTGGTCGAGTCGATGGGCAACAGCGCGTTTCGCAGCGGCGATCCCGCCGGTCTGATCGTGTTCGATGCGGCGGAGCCGGACGCCTTCGCCATTCCGGCGCGACACAGTCGCGGTATCGGTCAGCTGCTCGGCAGCCGTCTGCGGGGCGAGAGCCTGCCGCCGGCAGCCGCACCCACGGCCCCGCACGGCGCCGGACTGAAGCGCGCGATCGAACCACTGACGGGCAAGGATGTGCTGGTGTTCCTGATATCCGACTTTCATTGGCCGCTTGACCTGCTGGGTCCGGCACTCGACGCGCTGCATCGCGCCAGCGTGGTCCCCGTGGTGGTCTGGGACCCGGCGGAGCTCGAGCCACCCGCTGTCTCGGGATTGCTCACGCTCATGGATGCCGAAACACGGGAGTTGCGCACGCTGTGGATCGGCCGCCGGCTCCGTGAGCGCTGGCGCCTCGGGGTGACGCGGCGCCGCGAGGCGCTCGAGGCGGTCTTAAGCGCCCACGACCTTCGTCCCTTCCCGTTGTTTGCCGAGTTCGATCCCGTGGCGATGTCCCGCTACTTCATGGATGACGCCCGTTGACTCTGCAGGCGCCATTGGCCTGGTTGCAAGTGACGGTGGTGGTCGCGGCAGCGCCGTTCGCCTACGTCCCCGAGGTCCTCGAGCCGCGCAGTGTCGGGCACTTCGTGGGCGATGTGTTGACGCAGAGAATTCCGCTCGACCAGGCAGGCCGGTATTGGCAGCCCACCAGCCTGCCGCCGGCCGATCGGGTGGGTCTCTGGTTTCAGCGCCAGTCCTCGCGCATCGACACCGATGCAGGGGGCAGGCACTTTCTGGTCATCGATTACCAGATCATCAACTCACCGGTGCTGCCGGTGAGCGTCACGCTGCCCGCACTGACCATCGCCACCCGGACGAGCGCGCCGCTCAAGGTCGACAGCTGGCCGATCGACATCAGTCCGCTGGCGGCGAAGCCGGCCTACGGCAACGTGGAACCCTTGCCGCTGCGTCCGGATCGGCTGCCCGCGCCGCTACCGACCGGCTTGATGCAACGACGACTGCTCGGCTGGTCGATCGCGCTGGCCGCGGTGCTGGCTGCGTGGCTCGCCTGGATAGGGTGGCAGGCGCGGCGCGATGTCAGGCGCTTGCCGTTTGCGCGGGCGCTCGTGCAACTCGAGGCGCTCGGCGCGCCCGCGGACGACGCGGCCGCATGGATCTGCCTGCACCGCGCGCTCAACGCAACGGCCGGGCGGGCGGTGCAGGAAACCTCGCTGGCTCAGTTGCTCGCCGCGGCGCCCCAACTCGAGCCGATGCGGGCCGAGCTTGCGGAGTTCCTGCGCCGCTCGAGCGAGCGGTTTTTCGCCAAGTCGCCCGCTGACAAGCCCTTCCCGCTGGTCGATCTGTGCCGCAAATTGCGAGCGCTCGAGCGGCAGGCACCGCTCGGGCGGAGGGCAAGTGGGGGTCATGGCGTTCGATCTTGAGCAACCGCTACTGCTCGCGCTGCTGCCGCTGGCGTTGCTGCCGCTGCTCGGAGGCCGCGGCGACGCCCTGCGGTTCGCCGCGCTCGAGTTCCTGCCGGTGGATCGTGCGGGAGCGTGGCTGTCGCGGCTGTGGCGCGCGCTCGCCGTGGCGGCGCTCGCCTGCAGCGTGGTGGGCTTGGCCGGGCCCGGCATTCCGGGCGCGCGCGTCCAGCGCACGGGACAGGGTGCGGAGGTGCTGATTCTCTTCGACCGCAGCAGCAGCATGGACGCCGCTGCACCGTCCGCCGGCGAATCGAAGAACGGCGCCGCGCGCAGGCTGCTCACGGAGTTCGTCCTCAGGCGCCCCGACGATCGCTTCGCGCTCATGACCTTCGGCACCAGCGTGATGCCCGTGGCTCCCTTCAGCGATCACAATGAGGCCGTGCTGGCCGGTCTCGCGGCCACCGCCGTGGGCCGGGGGCTGCCCAACACCAACATGGGATCGGCACTGCTCGCCGCCATCGATGAATTCCGCCCACGCAGCTATTCAGGCAGCCGGATCATCGTGCTCGTCTCCGATGGCGGGGCGACGCTCGATGAGCCGACCCGGCAGCGGATTCGGGCCGGTCTCGTGCGGCAGCGGCTCGCCCTGTATTTCATCTACATCAGAGACAACGCCGACACCCTGGCAACGGACGAGGTGGCCTTGCACCGTTTTTTTGCCGCCTTGCCCATTCCCTATCATTTGTACCAGGCAGACGACTCGACCGCGATCGCCGCTGCCTTGTCGGACATCAGCGGCCAGCAAAATTTGCCGCTGACATTTTTCGAGCGCGTGCAGCGGCGCGATTTCACGTGGGTTTGTTTTGCTGCCGCGGCGTCCGCGTGTGCCGCATGGCTGCTGGTCGACGCGTTGCGCATCCGCAGGTGGCCATGAGGCGTCGTGACGTCCATGGGGTGTTTGCCGCGGCGGCTTTGCTCTGCAGCGCTGCGATCGTGGTCCAAGGGGCACTGTGGTGGCGGGCCAGCACGATCAACCGGGAGCTGGCCGGCGCGGAGCGCTGGCCGGCGGGGACGCCGACCGAGACCGCAGGCGTCGACCGGCGCGTCGTCCTGGCACGCGCCGCGGCATTGTCCAAGGCCGGCAACGCCGACGCCGCATTGCATGCGTTCAATGCGCTGCTGGCGCACGGCGCCACCGACGAGATTGCGCGTGCAGCCTTGTTCGACTTGGGCAATTTGTATCTGCGCCAGGGGGTGAGAGCCACCGGCAACGCTGCGGTATTCATGCCGATGCTGGAACTCGCGAAACAGCGCTATCGGGACGTACTGCGGGCCGATCCTGCCGACTGGGATGCGCGCTTCAATCTGGAGCGGGCGTTGCGTTACGCGCCCGAGGAACGCGAAGCCTTCGAGCAGGCCGACGATCGACCGATCGAGCGGCCACCCAACAAACTGCCCGAATTGCTGGCCCCGGATCTGCCGTGACCGCGGACAGCCGCTGGCCGGTAGCGATGTCCATGCTGTTGCTGGCGCTGGCGGCCGTCACGCCGCCGGTGCGGCTGCCGCGCGCGAGCTTCGATTACATGGTCACGTTCGATATCAGCCAAAGCATGAACGTCACCGATGTGAGCTTGGATGGCCATCCGGTCAGCCGCTTAGGCCTGTCGCGCGCGGCGATGCGCGATGCGTTGTTGCATCTGCCGTGCGGTTCGAAGGTCGGCTGGAGCTATTTCGCGGACTATCGCAGCTTCACGCTGTTGCTGCCGATCGAGGTCTGCGGCAACTATGACGTACTGCTCGCCGCGCTCGAGCGGATCGATGGCCGCATGCGCTGGGCCAATGCGAGCAACATTGCCAAAGGCGTCTATTGGGCCCGCCGTTATGCCGCCATGCAGCCCGGTGTCGACATTGTTTTCTTCACCGACGGCCAGGAGGCGCCGCCGCTGCCGCCGGGTCAGCCGCCGATGCCGGCTCTTGACTCAGGCCCGGTGGGCGGGTGGCTCATCGGCGTCGGCGGTGACCGGCCGAGTCCCATTCCGAAGACGGACGACGACGGGACGGAAACAGGCTTTTGGACCGCGGACTCGGTGCTGCAAGATCCAAGCTTGCCGCCCGGCGCAAGTCACGAGCACTTATCCGAACTGCGCGAAGGCTATCTTCAGTCGTTGGCGTCGCAACTGGGTTTGGGCTATCAGCGACTCGATTCCGCCGCGGCGCTGAACCACGCGCTCCACGACCGGCGTTGGGCGCACCGCGCGCCGACGCCCACGGACCTGCGTTGGTTGCCCGCGCTGCTCGCCGTGCTGCTGCTCTGTTGGCGTTACCGGCCCGCCAGGGATCGCAGCCTCAGGTGGTCAGGTTGACGAGACCGCATGTGTCAAGTTGCAGGGGACATGTGTCACCCACATGACATATGGGCTTGCCCGCGCGTTGCTTTCGTGCCACGACAGCTCGCACGAGGGGGGTGCAAGCAGAAAAATGGCGGCGAAATGGCCGCTCATGCCTATTTCGACAGCCCTGGCACGGCGTTTGCTAAGTGATCCTACCGAGACCGCGTGTTTGGCGTATTGGCAACACGCGTGCTCGGTAAATCAACAGTAAGAACATCGGCATAAGGGGGCGAGATGCAAAGCAACAACAGAGCGGCATGCAGGCTGGGCGTGGCAATCGCGGGGGTACTCGGTGCCTCGGTCGCGGGCGCATTCGACATCGAATCGGGCGACTGGAAATTCTCGGTCGACGGCAATATCAACGTTCACTATATCTACTCGAGCTGCGAGACGCCGGACAAGGCCGTCACGATCACCACCGTTGGCGGTGCCTGCACCGGCAATGCGACCGGGAGCAGCGTGTCCAATATCGGCAACGGCCTGCTGCCGGCCGCGCTGGACTTCGGTCTCAGCACGACGCAAAACGGCTACGACATTTCGGCGCATTTCGGCCTGTATCCCGGCATCGCCAGCAACGACGGCGGTAGCCCGAACTTGCAAAGCACGGCGGGTGCACAGACCAACGTCGGCCTGGCCACCACCGGACTCGATGTGCGTCAGGTGTACATGACCTTCGGCACCAAGGACATGGGTACCTTCACGCTGGGGCGCAACTTCGGTCTGTTCGCCTTCGACGCTATCATCAATGACATGACCATCCCGGGCGTCGGCGTGGCCGGCTCCGCGTCAACGGCACAACCCGCGAACACGACGCTGGGTTCCATCGGCTTCGGCTACGTCTACACCGATACGCTGGCGCAGATGAATTACACCACGCCGAAGTTTTCCGGCTTCGATCTGACCGTCGGCATCTACGATCCGCTGAATGAGTTGACGGTAAGTTCCACCGAAACCAACCAGGCGAAGAAAGCGCCGGGCTTTCATGCCAAGGCCACGTATACCGACAAGGTGTCCCCTGATCTCACGTTCTATGCATCGGTGTCAGGATTGACGCAGAAGCAGGATTACACGGGAGTGCCGCTCCTGGGGAATACCACCGCGCAGTACACCAGCGCCGCCGCCGACGTGTTCATCAAGGTGGACTACTTCGGCTTCGAATTCGACGGCTCGTATTATCACGGCAAGGGACTGGGAACCACCGGCTTGTTCATTCTCGCCGACGATGGCTTCGGCCACGCCCGAAACTCCGATGGTTACCTCATCCAGGGGACGTACAAATTCGGCGCCCTCAAGTTGGGTGTCAACTACGGCGTCAGCAAGCTGAGCTACGCCAATGCGGCGGATGCGACCGCCGTGCCGACCCTCTTGAACAGCAACAACAAGGTGACGGCGGGCGCCTATTACTCGCTCACCAAGAACCTGACGCTGCTCACGGAGCTCAGCGACGTCTGGACCATTGCCCATGACGGCGGGGAGAACAAGAGCGTCAATGGCAACGTGGGGGCCTTCCTCTCGTTCTAGAACGCGCGGAGAAACAGGCGGGGGCCGTTGCGACCCCCGCCTCGACGCGTCTTACGACTGCGCCGGTCGGGTGACGCCGTTCACCTTGACCGTGTTGGCGGCGAGCAGGTCCATCAACTGCGGGGTGAGGCAATCGTACGGCTCGAGCTTGAGTTCCTTGAGTCGCGCACGCACGCCGTCCATGGCTTCCGGCTTGGTACCGGTCTCGATGATGGAGGAGACGAAGGCGGCAAACGCCGGCGCCGCCCAACCATGATTTTGCAGGCGTTCCGGATGCACGAAGGTCAGGCCGTTGAAGGCGTGCTTCGGATTCGTCACCGGCGAGTGCATGTGCACGCCGCAGGACGTGCAGGCATGGCGCTGCAGTGCCTTCGACGGATCGACCACCTTGAGCTTCTGGCCGTTGGCAACCACCGACACCTTGTCGGAGGGAACCACCGCGATCAGTGAGAAGGTCGCGCCTTCGGGTCGCCAGCACAGCGAACAGCCGCAGACATGGTTGAACAGGACGTCGCTCTTGATCTCGACCTTGACGGGATCGGTGCTGCATTTGCAGACCAGCGTGCCGCCGGAATAGCCGGCGGTGCCGGCTTTGACTCCGCTATCGACGGATGGATGAATGTGTACAGTCATGATTATTTCCTTGATTCTCGAAAGTTAATAAATCACGACGCTTCGAATCGATTCACCGGTGTGCATGAGCTCGAACGCGTCGTTGATTTTCTCCAATGACATCGTGTGCGTGATCAAATCGTCGATGTTGATCTTGCCGTCCATATACCAGTCGACGATTTGCGGGAGTTGGGTGCGACCCCGCACGCCGCCGAATGCCGATCCCTTCCATACGCGACCCGTGACGAGTTGAAACGGGCGTGTGTGGATTTCCTTGCCGGCGGCGGCGACCCCGATGATGACGGACACGCCCCAGCCGCGATGCGTGCATTCGAGCGCCTGACGCATCAATTCGACGTTGCCTATACATTCGAAACTATAATCGGCGCCGCCCTTGGTGAGTTCCACGAGATGTGCCACCAGGTCGCCGCCGACTTCCTTCGGATTCACGAAATGCGTCATACCGAACTTTTCCGCGAGCGCTTTGCGCTTCGGATTGATGTCGACACCGACGATCATGTCCGCCCCGGCGAGACGCGCGCCCTGGACCACGTTGAGACCGATGCCGCCGAGGCCGAAGACCACCACGTTGGCGCCCGGTTCCACCTTGGCGGTGTGGATCACGGCGCCGATGCCGGTGGTCACGCCGCAGCCGATGTAGCAAACCTTGTCGAACGGCGCGTCTTCACGAATCTTGGCCACGGCAATTTCCGGAAGCACGGTGAAGTTCGAGAAGGTCGAGCAGCCCATATAGTGATGGATCATCTCTTTGCCGATGGAGAAGCGGCTGGTGCCGTCCGGCATGACGCCCTTTCCCTGCGTGGCGCGGATCGCCGTGCAAAGGTTGGTCTTATGCGAGGTGCAGGACTTGCACTCGCGGCATTCCGGCGTATAGAGCGGAATGACGTGATCGCCCTTCTTCACGGACTTCACGCCGGCGCCGACGTCGACCACGATGCCCGCGCCCTCGTGACCGAATATGGCCGGGAATAATCCTTCCGGATCACCGCCCGAACGCGTGAATTCATCGGTGTGGCAGACGCCGGTGGCCTTGATCTCGACCAATACTTCGCCGGCATGGGGTCCGTCGAGATCCACCGTGTCGATTTCGAGTGGTTTGCCTGCCGCGTAGGCAATTGCTGCTTTGGTTTTCATAACTTCCCGTCTGTGGCAAGAGAACTGACGATGACGTGGCCGGTCGAGTCGACCAGCGGCACCTTGTAACTCAACAATATCGAATCAATCTGCTTTTGGTGACTCGAAATCCAGGCATCTAGCGTGTCTTTCCAGGGTTTTTCGCCCTGGCGCAGGCCCATCGATATTTCGTAATCGAATTTTATCGCCGGATCCGGTGCGAATGGCACGGCGCGCCATTTTGGATCCTTGATGCGCTGTTCCACCAGCATACCGGCAATCGGACCCCACAGTATCGCTGCATCGATTTTACCCGCTGCGAGGTCCCGCTCGATGGTCCGCGCGGGCGACTCCTCCACGTCGCCGTTTTGATGGGAATAAACGGCGGCATGATCCATCAATCCATGCTTGAGCAACCAATCGGCCCCCGGCGATTTGGTGAACACGCCGATGTGCAGGGTGTCGAGTTTTTCCGCCGGCAGCTTGAACAGATCATCCGCGGTTTGCAGCGCGTTCAACTCAGGCCGATTCGAAAATATCAGCGAATAAGTCGAATGCATGTAAGGCTGCGTCGTCGCGGTCAGTTCGTACTCCTTCGGTACCCCGATGATGAGATCGCATTTGTATTGCTGCGATTGTTCGTCCTTGAGGCGCAAGGTATTGCGTACGAAACCCATCCGCTGCGGAAAGTAAGTGTATTCCAGCCGCAGTTTGAGGTCCTTGGCCAGCGCTTCGGCGATCTTGTTCTCGTAACCCTCACCCTTGTCGTTCGACAGGGGCAGGTTGGCGGGATCGGCGCAGACCTTGAGGATGCCGTCCTTCTGGTCGGCATGGGCGTGCGAGGCGAACATGATCAGACAGAACCCCGCCATCACCGTGGCCAGGCGAAATCCATGACGTGACACTGGACTACTCATTGGCTGATGGGATAAAGGTGGCCGGGTTTGATGGCGCCATCCGAGCGGCCCTTCAGATAGTCGTACAGCCCTTCCCAATTCTTCACCATCATATCGCTGCCGCCCCAGGGCGGCATGCCTTTTTCGGGGCGGCCGTTGATGACGGTGGTGTGAAAATCTTCCTTCGACATCGTCTTCAACGACTCCACCAGCGACGGGCCGACCAATCCTTCCTGCTCCGCACCATGACAGCGTTCGCAGGCGAGGGCACGCCATGTCTTCCAACCATCCAGGGTCTTCTGATCGACTTTGGTGCCGTCTTGAACGGTGTAGGGAGGGTTCTGCGCATCGGCTACGACGGTGGCGGCGGAAAGAATCGCAATCGACATCACGGAAACTAAATACCGAGGAACGAAATACCGGGTCATTAAGCTCTCCACTCGAGAAAAAATGCCGCGTGCGTTGGCACGCACGCGGCACACGTTGCATCGCTTTCAGCAAACGGCTTCGCCTGCGGCTATTCCTGAACGTTGCTCGCCGTCTTGGTCACGCCGCCGCTGCCGTCGGGCAGTGCGAACACGAACAACGAACCGCCGAGCGTGGTGTACTTGGCCAGATCCTTGTAGCCGCCGACCGCACCCAAGCCTTCGTGACCTTCAGAGAGGCCCGCCGCCATGCCGATCCCGGCCCAGCCGCCGATCCCCGAGTACACGCCGACATACTGCTTGCCGTTGTACACGTAGGTGAACACGTTGCCGATGATCCCGGACGGGGTCTTGAACTTCCACAGTTCCGAGCCGTCCTTCAGGCTGACCGCCTTGAGATAGCCCTCGAGGGTGCCGTAGAAAGCGACATCACCGGCCGTGGTCAATGCCCCGGACCAGACCGAGAACTTCTCTGGCTTGGACCAGACGATCTTGCCCACCGCCGGGTCCCAGGCAATGAAGTTGCCCATGCCGCCGTGGCTGTTCGGGGTCGGATACATGGTGAGCGTCGCGCCAACATACGGCTGGCCCGCGGTGTATTCGATTTGGAACGGCTCGTACGTCATGCATACATGGTTGGTGGGCACGTACATCAGCTTGGTTTTCGGATCGAAGCTCGAGGGCTGTTCATCCTTCGACCCGAGCGCCGCCGGGCAGATGTCCTTCACGTCGACGTCCGGTCCGGTGGTGCCGGGTGAGTACTTCGCGTTGACCACGGGGCGACCGGTCTTCATGTCGACCTTGGTGGCCCAGTTGACGTTCGGATCGAACTTCTCGGCGACGAGCAGTTCGCCGGTGACGCGGTTCATCGTGTAGCCGAAGCCGTTGCGATCGAGATGCATCAGCACCGGTGTCTCCTTGCCCTCCACGGGGATGTCGGCCAACACCATTTCATTCACGCCGTCGAAGTCCCACTCGTCGTGCGGGGTCATCTGATAAACCCATTTCGCCATGCCGGTGTTGAGGTCGCGTGCCCAGATGGTCATCGACCACTTGTTGTCACCCGGACGCTGGCTGGGGTTCCACGTGCCGGGATTGCCCGATCCGTAGTACACCAAGTTCAATTTAGGGTCATAGGCGTACCAGCCCCAGGTGGTGCCGCCGCCGAGTTTCCACTGATCGCCCTTCCAGGTCTTCAACGACGAGTCCTTGCCGATGGGCTCCATCTTGCCGTTGGTCCAGGTCATGGTCTTCTTGGGATCCACGAGCAGCTGGTCGTCAGGCCCCGTACTGTAGCCGGTCCACAAGCGCTTGCCGGTTTTGATGTCGTACGCGTTCATGCGCCCATGCACACCGAACTCGCCGCCGGAGATGCCGGTGAGGACCACGTCCTTGAAGACGTGCGGCGCATTGGTGTTGGTTTCGCCGATCTTCGAATCGCCGTTCTTGGCGGTCCAGACGACCTTTCCGGTGGCGGCATCCAATGCCACCAGGGTGGTGTCGGCCTGTTGCAGGAAAATCTTGCCGTCACCGAAGGCGAGACCGCGGTTCACGGTATCGCAGCACATCACGGGGACCACCTGGGCATCCTGTTTCGGCTCGTATTTCCATTTGTAGGTTTGATCGGCGAGGTTGATTGCGTAGACGTTGTTCGGAAATGGCGTGTGGATGTACATGGTGTTGCCGATCACGAGCGGCGAGCCTTCGTGCCCGCGCAATACACCGGTCGACATGGTCCACGCCACCTGCAGCCCCTTCACGTTGGAGGCATTGATCTGATCCAGGGTGCTGTAACGATGATTGGCATAATCGCCAGCCTGTGAAGCCCAATCCGATGGATTGTCCATCGCAGTTTCCGTGTCCGTCGCCGCGGCAATCCCACTTAGGCATAATGCACTCGACATCGCCATGCCGCCCAATACGGGACGGACGTAATTCATCTTCATATAGAGTCCCTCATCTTGAGTTTCGATATTTAACCAACCAAACTTTCCAAAAGTCCCCTTAAACCTTTATTCCTTCTGAACCAACGGGAGTGCGACCAGTTGAAAATGCAATACTTATGCCATCTGCGTTTTTTTATTATCAGCATGGCTGTCGCATCGACCTGTGCTGCCGCGGAGCCCGCGCACGAGAACCCGCCCGTGAACAACTTCCCGACGCAGGCGCGCGTCGAATACGTGAATCAGTGCATCAGCGCGAATGGGGGGAAGCTCGCTGCGTTGTATCAGTGTTCCTGCGCCATCGACCGAATCGCGAACAACCTGACCTACGACGACTACGTGGAGGTCACGACCTTCATCAAGAACGCGAATCTGCCAGGCGAGGGGGGTGGCATGTTTCGCGACTCGGAGCGCGGACGCAAGCTGGTGAAGAATTATCGGGAGTTGGAGTCTGATGCGCTGCACAGCTGTGGCATAAATCCGCGCGTGGGCGCATAGTGAAGCGTCCCAGTAGTGCGACATGTCGCGCGACGGTTGCCATGAACGGCGCACGTATTTGACAATTTAATGGGTGGTGGCGATGCTGCCGCCACAGTACTAGAAGAATTTTGGTTCGCGGATCCGAGGCTGGCCTGGTTGGGGGGGTTCACGATGTCCATTGAAATCTCATCGCAACACGCTGCGACGGTCGCGGGCGTCGTGCGTGGTCTCGCTGCCAGGGGCACCGACGCCCCCATCAGCCCGTCCATCGGTGCCTCTTGGCGCCGTTGTCTGATCGATTACTCGCTGGACCCGGCCCGTGACCTCGAGCCGTTCGTCTTGGACGGACGGACCTTGGAGGAACACCGGAGCCGCCACGAACATCTCATCCAGGTGGCCTCGGCCGAAATCGACTGGCTGTACGAGCACATCGCGATGTCCGGTTGCGCACTGCTGCTGACGGACGCAAGCGGCATCGTGTTGTACGAGAAGGCGGACCCCGGCGTGCTCGCGACGTTTCGCGCCGCCGGTCTGCAGTTGGGCGCCGACTGGAGCGAGCTGCGCCAGGGCACGAACGGCATGGGCACTTGTATCGCCGAGAACCGACCGATCATCGTGCATCGTGAAGAACATTTCCGAGCCAGCCACATCGGATTGTCGTGCACGGCCGCGCCCATTCACGATCCCGACGGTTCGTTGGTCGCCGTGTTGGATGCCTCGACCCTGAATTCCCAGGGCACGCGCGAAAACCAGCTGCACGTCATGACGCTGGTCCACCTGTCGGCGAAGCTGATCGAAAAATGTTTGTTCCTGCGCCATTTCCAACACAACAGCGTGTTGCGCTTCCATGCCCGCCCGGAATTCGTCAATCTGCAGCACGACGGCGCACTGGCGCTCGCGAGCGATGCCACCGTGATCGCCGCCGACGACATGGCGTTGCGTCTGCTGGGTCTCGGGCAGCGTCGCGAACTGATCGGGCGGCGGGTCGAGGACATCTTCGACATGCGTGCCGAGGAAATCATGGACCCCATGGTACCGAGTGCGGCCGGCCTGTGGTCGGTGCGCGATGTGCAGCTGGGCCGGCGCTACTTTGCGAGCATCAAAAAGGAATCCACGGAAGGCGGCTGGTCGAACTACAGACCGGCAGCCCCGCGCGGTCCCGATATCTTGCGGCTGACGCCGCCGCAAGGTCTCAAAGATTCGCACACGCTCGAGGATCTCGCCGGCGAGGACCAGCAAATGTTGCGCATCGTGCGCAGTGCGCGGCGCGTGGCGGCCTCCGCTGTCTCGGTGATGATCCAGGGGGCGACCGGCACCGGCAAGGAACTGTTCGCCCGTGCGCTGCATGCGGCGAGCGGCCGTTCGCCGTTCGTCGCACTCAATTGCGCGGCGATTCCCGAATCGCTGATCGAGAGTGAATTGTTCGGCTACAAATCCGGCGCATTCACCGGTGCGCGGCGTGAGGGAATGAAGGGCACGATTCTACAGGCGTCCGGCGGCACGCTGTTCCTGGACGAGATCGGCGACATGCCGCTCGCGCTGCAAACCCGGCTGCTGCGGGTGTTGGAGGAGCGCGAAGTCGTGCCGCTGGGCGGCGACAAGCCCATGAAGGTGGATCTGCGTGTGGTGTGCGCGTCGCATCAGAATCTGCGCTCGATGATCGCGCGCGGACTGTTTCGCGAGGATTTGTATTATCGCTTGAACGGTATCACGCTCGAGTTGCCGCGCCTGTTCGAGCGCACCGACAAGGAGGCGCTGATCCGCAGATTGCTCGGCGCCGAGGCCGGCGACGGCCGACCGCTCGCCATCGAGTTGGATGCCTTTCAGCGGCTTCTCGATTACGAATGGCCCGGCAACATTCGCGAGCTGCGCAACGTCATCCGCACGGCACTCGCGATTTGCGATGGCGGTGTGGTGCGCCTCTCTGATCTGCCGAGCGAGGTGCGCTTAGGGTTTGAGCCGTGCGTCGCCGCGAGCCGAGCGGCGGCCGCGGCCACCGACCCGGGCCTGCCCGTCGCCGGCTCTCTGCATCTATCGCCCATCGAGGCGGCGGAACGCCAGGCGCTGGTCAAGGCGATTCGCGAGACCGATGGCAACATGGCGCGCGCCGCCAGCGTGCTGCAAGTGAGCCGCAGCACGCTGTACCGCCGCTGCCGGCGACTGGCGATTACGCACCGGGTGCCCTAGCAGCCCGACAAGCCGCCAGCCGTCGAGGTTGGCATGTAACCTGCTTGGGTACGCCTAAGCTATGGTCAATCCCCGTACCGTGCGCCTGGCACCCGGCATCGCGCTCAGCATCGATCTCGATGCTGAGCCGTCGCGTGCGATGCTGTCGTTGCTGCGGACCGGCAAGGCGCACCTCAATCGCCATGCGCTCACCATTTTGGAGTTGTGCGATGGTTCGCGCAGCCGCGACCGCCTCATCGTCGATGCGATGTTGCATTCGGCCGGCGCGCTGAAGGCCGCCGACGTGATCGACTTTCTCGATGCCGCGGAGTCGCGCGGCTGGATCGTGGAGGCCGAGCCGACATGCGAGGACGAGCCGTTCACAGATTGCACTTAGTGCGTCGCACCAAAGCCGGTACGCATCCTAAGCTGCGATCATGCATGACTCCAGATTGGATTTTCAGCTGTTATTCGAGGAATCGCCGGATGTCCTGTTGGTGCTGTTGCCGGACTCGCCGCGCTTCACCGCCGTTGCCGCCACCAAGGCGCGGCTGATCTCCACTCATTCCACGGCCGAGCAGACCATCGGCCGCGGTCTGTTCGAACTCTTTCCGGACAATCCGAACGATCCGAGCGCCAATGCCACGGCGAACTTGCGCGCTTCGCTGGAACGAGTGCTCGCCACGCGCGAGCCCGATACCATGGCGGTGCAGAAGTACGACATACCCCTGCCGGAGGGGGGCTTCGAGGCCAAATACTGGAGCCCGCGGAACATCCCCATCCTCTCGCCGAGCGGTGCGGTGCGCTACATCCTGCATCGCGCCGTCGACGTCACGGAGTTGGCGCGGGCCAGCGAGGAGGGCGAGGAGCTCCGCGGTCGGACCGCGGAAATGGAGCGGGAGGTGGTGCGCCGCAGCCGCGAACTCGATGCCGCCAACCGGCAAATGCGCGAGGCAAATGCCAAACTGAACCAGCTCGATGCCGCTAAAACGGCATTCTTCAGCAACATCAGTCACGAGTTTCGCACGCCGCTGACTTTGATGCTCGGACCACTCGAGGACAGTCTCGCCGATGCCGCGCTGCCGCTGCCCGCGGTGCACCGGCAGCGGGTGCAACTCGCGCACGACAATGCCCAGCGACTGCTGAAACTGGTCAATGCGCTGCTCGATTTCTCGCGTCTCGAGGCGGGCCGACTGCGCGGCAGCTTCGCTCCCGTCGATCTTGCGACCCTGACCCGCGAGCTGGCAGGCATGTTCCAGACGGCATTCGACCGCGTCGGCGTGTGTTTGACCATCGACTGTCCCGCGCTGGCCGGACCGGTGTGGATCGACAAGGACATGTGGGAGAAGATCGTGCCGAATCTGGTGTCGAACGCCTTCAAGTTCACGCACCGAGGTGAGGTCACGGTGCGTTTGCGCGACAGCCCGACGCATGCGGTACTCGAGGTCAGCGACACCGGTACCGGCATCCCCGAGGAGGAGGTCGCGCGGGTGTTCGAGCGCTTTCATCGGGTCACGGGAGCAACCGGCCGCACCCATGAAGGGGCGGGGATCGGTCTCGCTCTGGTCCGACAGTTGGTCGAACTACATGGCGGGAGTGTCGAAGTTGCCAGCGAACTCGGTCGGGGATCGACCTTTCGCGTCGCCATTCCCCAGGGTTTTGCGCACCTGCCCGCGGATGCCGTCGTGCATCACTCGCCGCCGGAACGTGACTCGCACGCGAACGCCGCGCAGGCGAACGCCGCGCACGCCACCGAGGCTAAACGGCTGGCGGCGTCGAGCAGCGCGCGTGAACCGCCTGGCGCGGCGGCGGACCCCGCCGATGCCGATCAGCGGCCGCTGGTGCTGGTGGCCGATGACAACGCGGATCTGCGCGACTATGTAACCGGTCTGCTGACGCCCTACTACCGCGTGGTCACGGCAGCGGATGGTCGCGACGCGCTCGACGCGATTCACGCCCTCGGGCCCGATCTCGTGGTGAGCGACGTGATGATGCCGCGGATGACGGGAATCGAGCTCGTGCAGGCACTGCGCACCGATCCATCGGCGGTCGTGCCGGTCATCCTGTTGTCGGCGCGGGCTGGCGAGGAGGCGACGATCGAGGGACTCGAATGTGGTTCGGACGACTATCTGACCAAGCCGTTCACCGCCTCGGAGCTGCTCGCCCGGGTGCGTGCTCATTTGAAGCTGGGGCATGCGCGGCGCAAGTGGACCACCGAGCTGGAACGCGCCAATCGCGAACTCGACGCCTTCAGTTATTCGGTCGCCCATGATCTGCGCGGACCGCTGCGCTCCATCGACGGCTTCAGTCAGATACTCCTGCAGGAGCATGCGCCGCAACTCAACGAGACGGGTCGGCGCCATTTGCATATCGTGCGTGAGTCGGCGCAGCGCATGGCACGCATCATCGATGAGCTGCTGCGACTGGCGCAGACCGGCCGCGCCGAGTTGCACCGCATGCCGTTCGAACTCTCATCCGTGGTGCAGACGGTGGCGACGCAGCTCGCCGAGAGCGAGCCCACGCGGCGGGTCGAGGTCACCATCGAGCGCGGCGTGAACGTCAATGCAGATCCCCACCTGCTGCAAATCGTGCTCGACAATCTGCTGCGCAATGCCTGGAAATTTACCGGCAAACGCCACCACCCGGCAGTTGAATTCGGCGCCGAATCGTCGGCCGGCGAGACCTGCTATTTCGTGCGCGACAACGGCGCCGGCTTCAACATGGCCCATGCGTCGAAGCTCTTCGGCCCGTTCCAGCGGCTGCATCCGGACAGCGAATTCCAGGGCACCGGCGTCGGCCTCGCCACGGTGAAACGCATCATCGGCCGCCACGGTGGCCGGGTGTGGGCGGTGGGCGCGGTGGATCGCGGCGCGACCTTCTACTTCACCTTGAACTCCTGAGCTAAACTAGGCGGGGCATGAATGCCCTCAATTCATTTCATCCGGCCGTTGCCGCGTGGTTCGAACGGACTTTCACCGCGCCAACGGCCGCGCAAGCGCAGGCGTGGCCCGCGATTGCCGCCGGGCAGGACGTGCTGGTCGCCGCACCGACCGGTTCCGGCAAGACTCTGGCGGCCTTTCTCGCGGCCATCGATCAATTGGTGAAGGAGGGCGCCGGCGGCGCACTGCCCGACGAGACCCGGATCCTCTACCTATCGCCACTCAAGGCGCTGTCGAACGACATTCACCGCAACCTCGAGGCGCCGCTCGCGGGGATCCGCGCCGAACTCGCGTCGCGCGGCCTGCCCGATGTGCAGATCCGCACCGTGGTGCGCACCGGCGACACCTCCCCGCTCGAGCGGGCCCGCATGCGCCGCAAGGCGCCGCACATCGTCGTCACCACCCCCGAGTCGTGCTACGTGTTGCTCGGGTCGCAATCTGGCCGCGACATGCTCGCCACGTGCCGCACGGTCATAGTCGATGAGATTCATGCGCTCGCCGGCAACAAGCGCGGGATGCACCTGGCGCTGTCGCTCGAGCGTCTGCAGGCGCTCACCGCGCGCCGCCTGGTACGTGTCGGCCTGTCGGCAACCCAGCGACCGATCGAGGCGATCGCGCAATTCCTCTGCGGCTCGAATCGCGATTCGCGTGACTGCACGGTGATCGACGCGGGACACGTCAGGCTGCGCGATCTCAAGCTCGAATTGCCGCCGACGCCGCTCGAGCCGGTGATGTCCGGCGAGGCGTGGGCGCGGGTGTACGACCGCCTGGCCGAACTCACGCACGCCCACCGCACCACGCTGGTGTTCGTCAATACCCGGCGTCTCGCCGAACGCATCGCGCTTAAACTATCCGAGCGAATCGGCGCGGAGCACGTCGCCGCCCATCATGGCAGTCTCGCGAAAGAGCGGCGCTTCATGGCCGAGCAACAATTGAAGCGCGGTGAGCTCAAGGTGTTGGTGGCGACGGCATCCCTGGAGCTCGGCCTCGACATCGGCGACGTCGATCTGGTGTGCCAGATCGGCTCGACGCGCTCGATCAACGCGTTTTTGCAGCGCGTCGGCCGCGCCGGTCACGCCGTCGGCGGCACCTCGAAGGGCCGGCTGTTCCCGCTGTCGCGCGACGAATTGGTCGAATGCACGGCATTGCTCGACGCGGTGCGGCGCGGCGAGTTGGACCGGCTCACCATTCCCTGCAATGCCCTCGATGTATTGATGCAGCAGATCGCCGCCGAGGTGGCGGCACGGGAATGGTGCGCCACGGCGCTGTTCGCCGTGCTGCGCGGTGCGTATCCGTATCGCGATCTGCAACGCGCGGACTTCGATGACTGCGTGCGCCTCTTGGCGCAGGGATTTGGTACGCATCGCGGCCGGCACGGTGGCTTGCTGCATCATGATGCGGTCAATGGGATGTTGCGCTCGCGCAAGGGTGCAGGGCTCACCACGCTGACCTCGGGAGGCGCGATTCCCGACAACGCCGATTACCAGGTGATGCTGGAGCCCGACGGCTTTGCGGTGGGCACGGTGAACGAAGATTTCGCCGTCGAGAGTCTGCAAGGCGATGTGTTCCAGCTGGGCAATACCTCGTACCGGATTCTGCGCGTGGAGCGCGGCACCGTGCGGGTGGAAGATGCCCACGGCCGACCGCCATCCATTCCGTTCTGGCTCGGTGAAGCGCCCGGCCGCAGCGACGAATTGTCGGCGGCGGTGTCGCGCCTGCGCGCCGCGATCGGCGGTCAGCTCGACGCAGGCACCCTGGCGGCTGCCGAATGGCTGAAGCGCGAGTTGGGTCTCGAGCACGAGGCGGCGGCACAACTCGTCGATTATCTCGCCGCAGGCCGCGCCGCGCTGACCGCCTTGCCCACCCACCAAACGGTCATCATCGAACGGTTTTTCGATGAATCGGGCGGCATGCAGATCGTCATCCACTCCTCGTTCGGCAGCCGCATCAACCGCGCATGGGGCCTGGCGCTGCGCAAACGCTTCTGCCGCACGTTCAACTTCGAACTGCAGGCGGCCGCCACCGAAGATCACATCGTGCTGTCGCTCACCCATGCCCATAGCTTCGAGTTGGCGGAGGTGGCTCGCTACCTTCAGGCCGACACGGTGCGCCAGGTGTTGGTGCAGGCGCTGTGCGCTGCACCAATGTTTGGCGTGCGCTGGCGGTGGACCGCCGGCATTGCGCTCGCCCTGCCGCGGTTTCGCGGCGGCAAGAAGGTCCCGCCGCAGATCGCGCGGATGAATGCGGAGGATCTGCTCGCGGCGTCGTTCCCGGATCAGGTGGCCTGCGCGGAGAATTTGCCGGGCGAGATCGAGATCCCCGATCATCCCTTGGTGCGGCAGACCATCCGTGATTGTCTTACCGATGCAATGGACGTCGAGGCCTTCGAAAATATTTTGCAGCAGGTGGCGAGCGGTGCCATCGGGATCGTCGCGCGTGATCTCACCCAGCCCTCGCCGCTGGCTCTCGAGGCGCTGAACGCGCGGCCGTATGCCTACCTCGACGATGCGCCTCTGGAGGAACGGCGGAGTCAGGCGGTGATGGCGCGGCGCTGGATCGATGCCGCGGCCGCGGCAGACATCGGGCGCTTGGATGCCGACGCCATCGCGCGCGTGCGCAGCGAGGCATGGCCCGATGCGACCAGCGCCGATGAGCTGTGCGACGCGCTTTCCTGGCTGACGTTCATGACCGATGCGGAGGTCCGCGCGCAGCC
>Ga0116230_10000351_pt1 | contig 39651 bp, 39 predicted proteins | sample S1TSphfallax_3_FD_88678 | JGI IMG/M metagenome (GOLD analysis project Ga0116230, IMG submission 88678) | Host-associated microbial communities from peat moss isolated from Minnesota, USA - S1T2_Fd - Sphagnum fallax MG | ecosystem: Host-associated > Plants > Peat moss > Unclassified | place... | reverse complement strand
GCGCGAAACCTCGCCGTGTTTCATCGCGACCGCGTTGCAGAAGCCCGAGCCGGCGAGGGCGAGCGTCGTCATGTTCAACTCGCCGTCGAGCTGACCGAGCTTCTCGAGCGCACCGACGATCTCCCGATCGAGCATGTGTTCCACGACGCCGCGATCGAAGCGATCGTGTCCGGCCGGCACCGGCGTGTGCGTGGTGAACACGCACGCGTCGCGCACGGCCGCGAGGTCACCGCGATACGCGTTGTAGAGCGCCGGTACGACGAGCGCACTATGGCCCTCGTTCATGTGATAGGTGGTGATGTTGCCGCGCGTCGCCGCGTCGACGATCGCACGGCCGGCGAGTCCGAGCACGGCTTCTTGCGCGAGGCGATAGTGCTTGTCGCCGCCATAGAGCGAATTCGTGAGCGTCCGATCCCACGGATCGTTCGACGGCAGGTCGGTGTCGAGCAGGTACACGGGCACCGTCGCGCCGCCGTGGCCCTCGACGATCGCGCGCCAGGCGCGGACGTGGACGCGCCGGCCGTCGAGCGTGATCTCCGCCGACACGTCGGCGAGTTCGAGCCGGCTCGCGGGCGTCCACGGGTCGGATCCCTCGGTTTGAACGCCGTACTCGTCGAGCGTCTGACGGTAGTAGCCGTGATGATAGACGAGCGTGACCGCGACCACCGGCAGCGCCGCATCGGCCATGGCGCGCAGCGTGTCGCCGGCCAGGATGCCGAGGCCGCCGCTATAGGTCGGCATCGTTTCGTCGATCGCGATCTCCATCGAGAAGTACGCGATCGTTGGGATTGTGCTCACGCCTGTACCTCGTGCCGCGGCTGCTGAAAACTCACCGTAACCATCTTACGGCAAATTCGCACTCGACCGTTAGGACATGAGGCGGGATGCGTACGAAAACGCGATCGTGCGCTTACCCCGCGAAACGCGGAAGCGCTGCGCGCATACGTTCCGCGCAACGATCCAATTCATGAAGAGAATTTGCGTACGAGAGGCGCAGATAGCCGCGACCGGCCTCGCCGAAACACGAACCGCCGAGCAGAGCGACGCCGCCCTCTTCGAGCAAGAACTTCGCCAGCGCGACGTCGTCGGTCGTGATCTGCGTGATGTTCGGAAACGCATAGAACGCGCCGTCCGGAATCGGACAACTCACGCCCGGGATCGTGTTGAGTTGCGCGACGAACCGGTCGCGGCGCTCGCGAAACGTCTCGTTCATCGCCACGACGGGCGCGTCGTCGCCCGTGAGCGCGGCGATGCCGGCCTTCTGCGCGAACGTCGCCGTGCACGCGTACGTGTTGTTCGCCAGCAGCGTCGCGGCGCGCGCGATCTTCGGCGGCGCGATGCAGTAACCCAAACGCCAGCCCGTCATCGCGTAGGCCTTCGAGAATCCGTCGACGACGATGATGCGATCGCGCAGTTCTTCGAACTGGGTGATCGATTCGAATTTCGGACCGTACACGTTGCGGCTGTAGATCTCATCGGAAAGGATCACGAACCGATGCCGCAGCGCGAGTTCGGCGATGCGCGCGAGGTCGTCGTGCGAGAGCACGCCGCCGGTCGGATTGTGCGGGCTGTTGAGCACGACGACTTTCGTGCGGTCGCTCAGCTTCGCTTCGAACTCATCGAGGTCGAGGCCCCAGTTCTTCGATTCGAGCAGCCGCACGGGAACGGCCGTCGCGCCGAGGTAGCCGGCCGCCGCCGCATACGTCGGATAGGCCGGATCGGCGTACACCATCTCGTCGCCCGGATCGAGCAACGCGGCGAGCAGATTCCAGATGATCTGCTTCGCACCGGGCGCGACGACGACCATATCGGGTGTGTACGCCGTCGCGAGGCCGCGGAAGCGCGTCGCGTAGTCGGCGATCACCTCGCGAAATTCCATGATGCCGGCGTTGGGCGCGTAGTGCGTGAAGTTCGCGTCGATCGCCGCTTTGCCGGCTTCCTTGATGTGGGCGGGCGTGTCGAAGTCCGGTTCGCCGACCTCCATGTGCACGATGTCGCGGCCCAGGGCTTGCAGCTCGCGCGCTCGGCCGAGCACCTCGAACGCCGCCTCGCTGCCCAGACGGGAAACGGCGGAACAGAGGTGATCATAATCGTGCGAGAGCGTGCTCATGATTCCGCGCTAATTCGCCGGAATCGGGTCAATCGCTTTGCCGAAGTACTGCGCGATGATGTGTTGCGCCACCACGCCCGCGACGCTCGCCCCGTAGCCGCCGGTCTTTTCCATGTAGACGGCCATGGCGATTTCCGGATGGCCGGCCGGCGCGTAGGCCGTGAACCAGGTCGTGTTGCTGCCGCTGCCGCCGACGCCGGTCTCGGCCGTGCCGCTCTTTCCGCCGAAGGGCAGCCCGGGGATCGCGAGGCCATAGCCCGTCCCGATCGGACTCGTGACCTCGTCCATGCCCGCTTTCACCTCGCGCAACGACTCGGGCGTGACGTTGACGTGGCGGATGATCTCGCCCTCGAACGACTTGATGATCTTGCCGCGCGGGCTGCGGATCAGCGCGACGATGTGGGGCCGGAAGAGCGTGCCGCCGTTGAGCACGGCGCCGAGGGCGTTGGCCATCTGCAACGGCGTGGCTTGCATCGCGCCCTGGCCGATCGCGAGTTGGCACACGTCGCTCGGCTCGAGGTGATACTCCTTGCCGAACGTCGCTTCGACCCACGCCTCGGTCGGCCAATTCCCCGCGTACTCGCCGGGCAGATCGATCCCGAGCTTCGCGTCGAGCCCGTATTGCAGCGCGTAGTAGCGCAGGCGCGCGTGGCCGAGCCGGTCGCCGAGCTGGTAGAAGTAGCCGTCCGACGACGCCGCCAGCGCCTTCACGAAGTCGGTATTGCCGAGGCCGCCCGCCGCGAGGTCGCTGAACGTGACGCCGTGACAATACCAGTGCCCCGTGTCGTAGAGGATCTGGTCTTTGCCGATCACGCCGCTCGAGAGCGCGCCTGACCCGGTGACCATCTTGAACGTGGAGCCGGTCGGCGATGCCGCACCGATCGCGCGGTTGTAGAGCGGTTGCAACGGGTCGTTGAGATAGCGGTCGAATTTCGTCGCGCTGATGGGCGTCGCGAAGTCGTTCGGGTCATAGCTCGGATACGACGCCATCGCGAGGATGCCGCCGGTGGCGGGATTGACGACGACCACCGCCCCGGCGAGCCGGTGACCCCGGCGTTTTCCCTGGAGCGCCAGCTCGGCGCGCAGGTTCGCATCGACGATGCGTTGCAGGCGCGCGTCGATCGTGGTGACCAGCGTGTTGCCCGGAACCGGATCGACCGGCTGCAGCCGGCGAACCAGCACGCCGCTCGCGTTGACCTCGATTTCTTGGCCGCCGGCCTTGCCGCGCAGCCACGCATCGTAGACCTGCTCGAGGCCGTCTTTGCCGACGACGTCGTTCGGTGAGTACCCCTGGTTCTTGCGCGCCTGATACTCGTCTTCGGTGATCGCGCCGACGTAGCCGAACACGTGCGCGCCGATCTTGCCCATCGGATAGTTGCGCACCGGTTGCTCTTCGAGATCGACGCCCGGAATCGCCGACTGCTCTTCCGCCAAACGGGCGGTCTGCGCGGGCGTGAGATCGTTCGCGAGCAGGATCGGACCGTTCGGTTCGTACGTCTGCACTTCGTCGAAGTTCGCGTAGTTCACGCCGAGGTGGTGATAGAGCCGATGCGCGAGCACGTCGCGCGGGATGCCGATCGTCGTGGCGAGTGCGGAGAGCGTCGCGTCGATGTCGACGACTTCGGAGGGGATCAGCGCGCAGACGAACGACGGACGGCTGCGCACCATCACCACGCCGTGGCGGTCGACGATCAAGCCGCGCGGCGCGGCGATCGGAATCAGTTGGATCTGATTTTCGCGCGCGGCGTCGGCGAACGTTTCGCCTTGCACCAGCTGGACTTGCGCCAACCGTCCGACGATCGCCGCGGCGGCGAGGAACAGCACGATCGCGAGCGTGATGATGCGCGGGCGGGATTTGATCCTCATGCGTACCGCTGTACGCGATCGTCGGGATTGACGAAGCGTGCGCGAAGCATCTGGATGACGGCCGTCGCGATGGCCGTCAACACGGCTTGCTCGATCGCCTGATGCAGATGGCGCGTGCCGTAGCCGCGCGGGTACCCTTCGGCCGTCATCACGATCCAGAACAACGCGTTGCGCACGAGGATCGCGGCGGCCACGAGCATGCTCGGCATCACGACGCCGTCGGCGAAGAAACGCGCGCGCACCGTGCCGCTGCCGGCGGCGACGGCGAGGTAGGCGACGGTCCACGCGCCGCCCGTTCCGCACAACACGTCGGTGATCACGCCGGCGATCGCACCGAGCAGCAGCGCGTCGCGCGCGCCGACGCGCAGCGCGTAGAGCACGACGGCGATCGTTGCGAACGACGGCATCGCGCCGTGGATCGTGAGCCACGGCGCGAACGCCGTCTGCACGAACAGGGCGAGCGCGAGCCAGAGTTTACTTGTGAACGACGAGGACACGGGTCAACGCGCCGAGGCCGGCGGCGGGATCGACGACGGCGGACTGATCGAGGGCGCCCGCGTTCATCGGATCGACCGAGCGGATGCGACCGATCACGACGCCCGCGTGAAACGAACGGCCCTCGCCGGTGACGACGAGATCGCCCGCGCGCAGCTTCGCGTCTTGCGAGATGAAGCGCAAGCGCACGTGCTGCTGCGTGCCGACCGCGATCGCCCACCAGCGGCCGCGTTGGATGAGCGCGGGGAGGCGGCTCGTGGGATCGTCGATCAGCAGCACCTTCGACGAGAGCGGATCGACTTCGATCACGCGACCGACCACGCCGTCGCCGGTCATCACGCCGTCGTCGCGCTGCACGCGATCGCGCGCGCCGCGATCGATCGTGATCGTGCGCATCGCATCCTCGGGATCGAAGCCGATCACGGTTGCGGGAATCCCGTCGGGCTCGCGCACCTGGGCGCGCGCGAGCGACGCCTCCGCCGGCACGCGGGCGAGCGTTTCGGCGAGGGTGTGATTTTCGGCGGTGAGCGTCTGCACTCGGGTCTGGAGGTCGCCGTTCTGGCGCGCGAGTTGCGGCAGCGCGATCACGTTCGCGACGCCGTCGCGCACGCCGTTGGTCGTCGCGACCGCGGCGAATTGCAGCCACGCGGTGGCGGTGGTGATGCCGATGACGACGGGATTGGGGCGGCCGGAGCGGACGGTATCGAGTTGCAACAGCGCGAGCAGTGCGGCGACGATGATCGTGCCGACTACCGCGAGTAGCTTTCTCTCATCCCGATACGTAAAGATTGATACCACCTCGTCAGGCGATCTGCATGCGGCCGCATGTGTTCGAGCAGACTCGGCGACGCGAGAATTTCTCCGGCACCGCGCGCGACGGCGAGAAGCGGTTCATCGGCAACCGTTGTCGGCACGTTCGTCCGTGCACTCAACTCGCCTGCGAGTCCGTGCACGAGCGCGCCGCCGCCGGAGAGCATGATGCCGCTCTCGAGCAAGTCCGCCGCGAGGTCGGGCGGCGTTGCCTCGAGGATCGACCAGACCGCGCGCACGATCGCCGCGATGCCGTCGCGCATGGCCTCGCCGACGAGCGCCTCGTCGATCGGCCGTCGCGCCGGGCGCGCCGCATTGAGGTCGGTGCCGGCGACGAGGAACGGATCGCGCCCCGGAGCGCGGCCGGCGAAGCCGCGCTCGATCTTCAAACGTTCCGCGCTCAGCGGCCCGACGGCGAAGCGCTCGTCGTTGCGCAGCTTCGCGGCGATCGCCGCATCGAACGTGTCGCCGCCGACCTTGATCGAGCGCAACACGACGACGCCGCTGAGCGAGAGCACCGCGATCTCGGTCGTCCCGCCGCCGATGTCCACGATCATGCGCGCGCGGGTGGTGGTGATGTCGAGACCGGCGCCGACCGCCGCCGCAACGGCTTGCGGCACGAAGATCGTGGTGCGCGGGCCGGCCGCTCGCACGGCTTCCTCGACCGCCTTGCACTCGATGTCGGTCGCGCAGCCCGGGATGCAGGCGACGATGCGCGGCGCGATGCGCGGCCGCGCCGCGAGCGCCCGGTCGACCATCGTCGCAATCAGCGTGTGCGCGCCGTGAAAGTCGGAGATCGTGCCGCCGCGCAGCGGGCGCACGACCTTCACCCGGCCGGGGGCCCGCCCGTCGAGTTCCTTGGCCGCACTGCCGACCGCGATGATCGAGCCATCGGATTCGCGATAGGCCACGACGGACGGCTCGCTGACGATGATGCCGGCTTCGCGATCGTAGACGACCGTGTTGGCGGTGCCGAGATCGATCCCGATGTCGGGGCTCAGCGTCGAACGGATCGTCGAAGCAACGCTCATGCCGGGGCTCCGAGTCGTTCGCTCGCACGGAGGCGATAGCCGAGCGAGCGAACCGCGGCGGCGAAAGCGTGCAGCGGCAGGCCGACCACGGTGAAGTAGTCGCCGTCGATCCGCTCGATCAACGTTGCGCCGTAGCCCTGGATACCGTAGGCACCGGCTTTGTCGCGGCCGTCACCGCCGGCGACGTAGTCGTCGATCGTCGCATCGTCGAGGGCGGCAAAGCGCACGCGGGTCGTCACCAGCTCTTCGTGGACCAGCACACCGTCCGGTGAACGCAGCGCGAACGCGGTGTGAACCGCGTGCTCGCGACCCGCGAGGCGCGCGATCATGCGGCGCGCGTCGGCGTCGTTCGTGGGCTTGCCGAACGTCTCGCCGTCGACGTCGACGACGGTATCGGCGCCGAGCGCGAGCCACGGAACGGGTGACGCGCCCATCACCTTACCCCGTGCGTGAAGAACGGCGGTCTCAATCGGCGAGCGACCGGGCAGGGGCGTTTCGTCGTACGACGTGGTGATGATGCGGACGTCGAGACCGATCGAGGCGAGCAATTCCCGCCGCCGAGGCGACGCGCTTGCCAGCGCAACGGTCACGAGATCGCGTGCTTCATGTCCGATACGTCGATCTTATACGGCGCAATCGCTCCGATGCAAGGACGCAGCGCAAAATGTCTGCCGCGTCGCTCGTTTCCGTTTAGCCGGCGTCGTTCCGCAAAACGTCGTCATCGCTTTCGCGACGCACCACGCGGCGGTGCGTGCCGTCGCGAACGAAGATCACCGGCGGTTTTCCGAAGCGATTGTAGTTGCTTGCCATGCTATAGGTGTACGCCCCGGTGTAGCGCATCGCGATCGCATCGCCGGCGGCAAGGTCGGCGGGCAGCGCGTACTCGCCGATCTCGTCGTTCTCGCACGAGCGGCCCGCGAGCGTTGCCGGCGCGCGTTCACCGCTGCCGTTCGTCAGCACGACCTCGGCGGCATGATGCGCGCCGTACAGCAACGGACGCGGGTTGTCGGCCATGCCGCCGTCGACCACGACGAAGCGGCGCGCGCCCTGCCGCTTCACCGCGACGACCGAATAGAGCGAGCTTCCGGCGCGCGCGATCAGCGCCCGGCCCGGTTCGATCAGCAGACGGTAGGGCGACGCGGCGGCGCGCTCGGCGAGCGCGCTCGCAAAGGCTTCGAGGTCGATCGGCCGCGGATCGCCCGGCGCGGCTTCGATGCCGATCCCGCCGCCGACGTTGAGCGTTGCGACCGGTGCGCCGAGCGCGCGTGCGGCGTCGGCGTACGAGATGAGTTCGTCGAGGTTCGCGAGCAGCGGTTCGACGTCGACGATCTGCGAGCCGACGTGGGAGTGGAGCCCGATCAGCCGCAGCTGCGGCCGGTCGGCGATCCGGGCGAGCACGCGATGCGCGTCGGCCGCGGGGATGCCGAACTTGGTGTTCTCACCGCCGGTGCGGATGAACTCGTGCGTGTGCGCCTCGATCCCCGTATTGATGCGCAGCATCACGTCGACCGGTGCGGCGGCCGTCGCGACCGCCGCGAGCCGCTCGACCTCTTCCTCGTTGTCGATCACGCCGAAAGCGACGCGGCCGGCGGCGATCGCGTGCAGCTCGGCATCGGTCTTCGCGACGCCGTGGAAGTACAAGCGCCCGGCGGGAAAGCCGCCACGTTCGGCCGTGCGCAACTCGCCGAGCGAGCAGACGTCGAGCCAGAGCGGCGTTGCGGCCAGGAGTTCGGCGAGGGCGGTGACGAGCAGGGCCTTCGCCGCGTAGGCCACCGTGATGCCGCGAGCGACGAACGCGCGCGTGAAGCGATCGACTTCCACTTCGAACTCGTCGAGGTCGATCAACACCAGCGGCGTTCCGTAGGTGGCGATCAGCTCGGCCGCCGGCACGCCGCCGAACGATACCGGGACGCGCGCGCGCGACGCACCGATCACCGGTAGAGACCGTGCTCGTCGACGAAGCGGAAGACGGGTTCGGGAACGAGGTAGCGCACGCTGCGTCGTTCGGCAAGGCGCCCGCGAATCAATGTCGCCGATTCGGCGACCAGCGGCAGATCGAGAAAGCGCACCTTGGCGCGCCGATCGGGAGCGAGGTCGTCGAGCGCGGCATCGAGCTCGTGCTCGGTCACGTCGCCGCGCGGCGCGACGACGAACGCTTCGAGCTGATCGAGGATCGCGTCGAGCCGGTTCCAGCGCGAGCGCACGAGCGAATCTCCGCCGACGATGAACACCAGCGGACTGCCCGGATAGCGCGCCGCCAAGCGCGGCAGAAGATCGGCCGTGTAGCCGGTCGCGTCGTCGGCGAGATCGCTGTCGTCGAGCGCGAACGACGGATTGGCGGCGATGGCGAGCCGGATCATCTCGGCGCGTTGCGCGCCGCTCGCGGTCGGTGCGCTGCGGTACGGTCCGCTGCGCGTCGGAACGAAGAGCACGCGTTCGAGTCCGAGCGCCTCACCGACCGCTTCCGCGACGAACAGATGACCGTTGTGGATCGGATCGAACGACCCGCCGAAAATCCCGAGCGACATCGCGAACCGGTCAGCTATAATCGAATTCGACGCCGGCGATGCGCACGGTGTCGCCGTCGTGAACGCCGAGTTCGCGCAGCTTCTTCTCGACGCCCATCTTCGCGAGGATCTGTTCGAAACGCGCGAGCGCTTCATCGGATTCGAAATCGGTCATCTGCGCGAGACGTTCCACGCGCTCGCCGCTCACCACGAACACGCCGTCTTCGATGCGAATCTCGAACGGTTCGTCGGGCCGCAGATCGATCGTCACCGGGTCGGGCACCGCGACCTCCGGCGGCGGCAGCGAGCGCACGATATCCCAAGCGGCGTACATCAATTCGCGCACGCCCTCGTTCGTCGCGGCCGAGATGCCGCGCAGTCCGGGAATCGTTTCACGCAACGTCTCGAACGTCGCGCGCGCGTCGGGCAGATCGAGCTTCGTCACGACGAGCAGCGTCGGTTTCAACGGCAGCGCGGCGTTCCACGCGGCGAGTTCGTTTTCGATCGTCGCTTTGTCGGCGAGCACGTCGTCGACGGGCTTCGAGCCGTCCATCAAGTGCACGAGCACGCGCGTGCGTTCGACGTGACGCAAGAAGCGATCGCCGAGGCCCGCGCCTTGACTCGCGCCTTCGATCAATCCCGGCACGTCGACGAGCACGAACGACGACTCTTCGTCGATGCGCACCACGCCGAGCTGCGGTTCGAGCGTGGTGAACGGATAGTCGGCGACTTTCGGTCGCGCGGCCGACACCACCGAGAGCAGCGTCGACTTCCCCGCGTTGGGCAAGCCGATCAGTCCCGCGTCGGCGAGCAGTTTCAACTCGAGGCGGAGCGTGCAGCGCTCGCCCTTGTCGCCCTTTTCGGCGAAGTGCGGCGCTTGGCGCGCGGACGTCGCAAAGTGCTGGTTGCCGAGTCCGCCGCGGCCGCCTTTGGCGACCAGCGTGCGCGCGTGCGCCTCGCTCATGTCGGCGAAGAGACGTTCCGGTCCGGCGTTGCCCTCGGCATCGATCTCGGCGCGATACACCAGCGTGCCGACCGGCACGTGGATCACCAGATCGTCGCCGGCGCGCCCCGACTTGTTGTTCTGCGATCCGGCCTTGCCCGCATCGGCCGCGAAGACTTTCTTGAAGCGGAAGTCGACCAGCGTGCCGACGTTGGGCGTCGCTTCGAGCCAGACGTCGCCACCACGGCCGCCGTCGCCGCCCGCCGGCCCGCCCTTCGGCACGTACTTCTCGCGCCGCCACCCGATGATGCCGTCGCCGCCGTTCCCCGCCTCAACCGTAATCCCGGCCTCATCGATGAACTGCATGTCAGCTCGCCGCCGGCCGTGTCATCCCGAGCGGAGCGCCGCAGGCGCGACGTCGAGGGACCGCCACCGGCCTCCGGTTTGCTGCTGCACCGCGACTGCGGTTCGCTTCGCGAACCTCCGCTCGGCGTGACACGGAAGGCGTGTCAGCGGGAAAGGAGACAAGCAAAAAGAGAGCCCGGAGGCCCTCTTCGAATGCCGAAAACCCGGAGAGCCGGAAGCTACGCAGGGGCTACCACGTTGATGAACTTCCGGTTGCGCGAGGTCGTGAAGCTGACCTGACCGCCGACGGTCGCGAAGATCGTGTGATCCTTGCCGATGCCGACGCCGACACCCGGATAGAACTTCGTGCCGCGCTGGCGGATGATGATGTTGCCCGGCACGACCACCTGGCCGCCGAACTTCTTAACGCCCAAGCGCTGCGCGTTCGAATCGCGACCGTTGCGGGTCGAGCCGGCGCCCTTCTTCGATGCGAAGAGCTGGAGATCAAACAAGAACATAGCCGGGGGATTATACCAGAGCCGGGCGTCCCGCGGCAACCAGCGGGATCGCGATTTTCGGGCGTAGCGTCACGAGCGGCGCCGTCGGCACCTCGGCGAGGCCCGGTCCGGGGATGAAGCGCCAGCGCCGGGCCACCGTCGCGAGCACCAGGATCGCCTCGGTCCAGGCGAACGAGTCGCCGATGCAGATCCGGTTGCCCCCGCCGAACGGGAAGTAGGCGAACTTGGGCAGCCCATCCGTTTCGCCGTTCGACCAGCGCTCCGGCCGGAACGCGTCGGGCTCGCGCCAGTAGCGCGGGTTGCGGTGCATCACGAGCTGACAGGCGATCGCGATCCCGTGCTTCGGGATCGTCCACTCCCCGATCGGTGCGGGCGCCACCGCCTCGCGGCCGACCACCCAGGCGGGCGGGTAGAGCCGCAGCGTCTCGGCGATCACGTCGTGGGTGACGCGCAGGTCGGGGACGTCGGCCGCCGTCGGGAGCCGGTCGCCGAGCACGGCGTCGAGTTCGCGTTCGACCTGCGCGGCGACGGCCGGATGCTGCGCGAGGAGCCACCAGGCCCAGGCGAGCGCGTTGGCCGTCGTCTCGTGGCCGGCGAGGAAGATCGTCATCGCCTCGTCGCGGATCTGCTCGGCGGTCATCGTGTCGTCGCCCTCGCGCGCTTCGAGGAGCATCGAGAGCACGTCGTCGCCCGTCCGGCCGGCCGCGAGGTCGGCGCGCTTCGCCTCGATCAGCCCGTAGACGATGCGGTCGAGCGCGGCGCGGGCCGCGCGGAAGCGGCGCACGATCGGGACCATCGGCAGGTGGTCGAGCAGCTCGCCGATCGGCGAGAGCGCCGCCGGGAAGCCGGCCATCGCCTCGTCGAGCGCGTGTCCGATCGTCCCGGCTTCGGCGTCCACGTCGGCGCCGAAGAGCGTCTCGGCGGCGATGCCCAGCGTGAGGCGGTACATCGCCTCGTCGATCGCGAGCATGTCGCCGGGCCGTATGCCGGCGGCGAAGCGGTCGGCGCGGTCGACCATCGCGGTCGCATACGCGGCGATGCGTTCGCGGTGGAACGCCGGCTGGACGAGCCGGCGCTGACGCAGATGGAGGGCGCCGTTGCTGGTCAGCAGGCCCTTCCCGAGCAGCCGCTGCAGCCGCTGGACGCCGCGACTCTTGATGAAGGCGCCCGCGCGGGTGACCAGCAGCTCCTCGATCAGGGCCGGATCGTTGAGGAGAAAGAACCGCCGCGGTCCGAGCGCCCAACTGGCGACCGGACCGTAGCCGGCGGCGGTCGCGGCGAAGAACGCGGGGATCCGTGACATGTCGGGCCCCGGCATCAGACCGCGAAACGCGGCCAGCGGGCCGGGGCCGGCGGGAAATCGGGGCACGATTTTCCCTACCCGCCACCGGACCGCCGGGTTACGCTGCGCCTAGAGATGGAACGAGACGTAGAGGCCCGAGTGCGGGTTCCAGTAGCCCAGGCGATCGCGCCAGTAGCCGTGCTGGCGGTCGTAGTAGCGCGGTCCGCGCGAGACGTAGACCGGCGGCGGCGGAGCGTACCCGTAGTGGTGCCAGCGGCCGTAGCGGTCGCGCCAGCCTTCGGGATGCCAGTTGTGGGCGCGGTCCCAGTGGCCGCGTTCCTGATAGCCGCCGTGCCAGTCTTGGGCGAGGGCCGGGGCCGCCGCCGGGACGGTGCCCGCGAGCGTTGCGCCCAGGGTGCCGACCGCGATGGCGGCGGCGACGGCGAGCCGGGTGATGCGTTGCGTGATCATGAGTGCTCCCTTCCGGAATCCTCCGGAGCTGGTGGTGTACCCGATGAAACGAGACCTTGCGCCGTGATAGCGTGAGAAGTCCATGAGGGATCGGCGGGATCGTGCGCTGCCCCGTCGTATCCCCGGGCGTTTTGGAGAAGCGGCGCGTCGTCATCACCGGCATCGGGGCCGTCACCCCGATGGGCAACAGCATCGGTGCCTTTTGGGACGCGCTGATCGCCGGGCGCAGCGGCGTCGCGCTCATCACCGCGTACGACTCGAGCAAGCTGCACACGCATATCGCGGCCGAGGTGAAAGACTTCGATGCCGACGCGCTGATCGGGCGCCGCGACGCGCGGCGCATGGATCGCTACGCCCACTTCGCCCTCGTCGCCGCGCGGGAAGCGGTCGCCGACGCCAACTTTCCCGACGATCGTGCGGTGCGCGAACGCACCGGCGTGATCGTGGCGAGCGGCATCGGCGGTATCATCACCGTCGAGGACACCGTGATCGCGGTCGGTCCGACGCAGGCGTGGGATCGCATCTCGCCGTTCTTCGTGCCGATGCTGATGTCGAACGCGGCCTCCGCGCACATCTCGATGACCTATGGCTTTCAGGGCCCGGTGTTCTCGGTCGCGAGCGCGTGTGCGAGTTCCAACGACGCGTTCGCGGTGGCGTACGACAAGATCGTGCTCGGGCAAGCGGTGGCGGTGATCGCGGGCGGAAGCGAAGCGACGGTGATGCCCACCGCGATGGGCGGCTTCGATTCGATGAAGGCGCTCTCGCGCCAGAACGACGAGCCCACGAAGGCGAGCCGGCCGTTCGACGCACGGCGCGACGGCTTCGTGCTCGGCGAGGGCGCCGCGGTGCTGGTGCTCGAGGAACGCGAGTTCGCGCTCGCGCGCGGCGCGCGCATCTACGCCGAAGTGCTCGGTTACGGCCAGTCGGCCGACGCGCACCACATCGCCCAACCGGATCCGGACGGCCGCGGCATCGTGATGGCGATGAAGCGCGCGCTCGAGAACACCGGCATCGCGAAGGAACGCGTCGGCTACATCAACGCGCACGGCACCTCGACGCCGCTCGGCGACGCGGGCGAATCGCAGGCGATCGAGCGCGTCTTCGGCGAGCACGCGAAATCGCTCGCGGTCAGCTCCACCAAGTCGATGCACGGCCACCTGCTCGGCGCGGCCGGCGCGGTCGAAGGCGCGGCGACGGCGCTCGCGCTCTATCACGGCATCTTGCCGCCGACGATCAACTACGAAGAACCCGATCCGGCCTGCACGCTCGACTACGTGCCGAACGTCGCGCGCGCGCAACAGGTCGAGATCGCGATGTCCAACGGGTTCGGGTTCGGCGGTCACAACGCGTCGGTCGTGTTCGCGCGTCATGTCGACCCAGCGTAGGCGCCGCCTCGCCACGCTGCTGAAGAACAGCGGTCTCGCGGGGATCGACCCGACCTCGATCGAGCAGGCCTTCGTGCACGAGAGCGCCGCGCGCGAAGGCGCGGGTCCCTCGAACGAACGGCTCGAGTTCTTCGGCGACGCCGTGCTCGGCTTCGTCACCGCGCGCTGGTTGATGGCGCGCTATCCCGCCGCGAGCGAGGGCGAACTGCACCGGCGCAAAGCCTCGCTCGTGAGCGGTGAAGCTTGCGCGGAAACGGCCCGGCGGCTCGCGATCGGCGAGGTGATGCGGTTGGGCGTCGGCATGCAGCAGAGCGGCGGCGCCGGCAACACCACGATCCTGGCCGATGCGTTCGAAGCGTTCATCGGCGCGCTCGCCGGCGTCACCGATCTCGAACGCGTGGCGAAGTTCATCGAACTCGAGCACCTGGGCCACATCGACCGCGCCGAGGGCGGCGAGGCCGACGCGAAGACGGCGCTGCAAGAATTCACCCAGGCGCATTTCGGGACGACGCCCACGTACTTCGAGCGGGCCGAGGGTCCGCCGCACGACCGCCGGTTCACCTCCCAGGTGCGAATCGCCGCGGAGACGCTGGGCGAAGGGATCGGGGCGTCGAAGAAAGCTGCGCAGCAGAGTGCCGCCGCTATGGCCCTCGCCCTCTTGCGTTCCCGTCATCCCGAGCCGCCGCGGCCGCCCGAGCCGCCGGCGCCGACCGGTGGGCAAGTCATCGCGCTGCGTCCCAGCACCCGAACGAAAGCGCCCCAACCATAACCATGCGACTCAAGACGCTCAAAGTGTTCGGCTTCAAGACGTTCGCCGAATCGACGACGCTCGAATTCAATCCGGGGATCACCGCGGTCGTCGGTCCGAACGGTTCGGGCAAGTCGAATCTGGTCGACGCGATTCGCTGGGTGCTCGGCGAGCAGAGTTCGCGCAGCCTGCGCTCGCAGCGCATGGAAGACGTGATCTTCGCCGGCAACCGGTCGCGCAAGCCGCTCGGCATGGCCGAGGTGTCGCTCACGTTCGACAACGCCGACCGTGCGCTGCCGATCGATTTCAACGAAGTGCAGATCACGCGCCGCGCCTACCGCGCGGGCGAATCGGAATTCTTCATCAACCGCAGCGCCGTGCGTCTGCGCGACGTGATCGAACTGCTGATGGGCACCGGCCTCGGACCCGGATCGTATGCGATCGTCTCGCAGGGTCAGATCGATGCGATCCTCTCCTCGAAGCCGACCGAACGCCGCGCGCTCTTCGAGGAAACCGCCGGCATCGGTAAATTCCTCGCGCGCAAGAGCGAAGCGATGCGGCGGCTCGACGCGACCGAACAGAACGCGATCCGCGTCAACGATCTGATCGCCGAGTTGGAACGGCGCGTGCCCGAACTCGAGACGCAGGTGCGGCGCGCGAAGCGCTACCGCCGCCTCACGACGCGGGTGCGCGATCTGGAGATCCTCTCGTATCTGCGCGCGAGCGCCGCGCGGCGCGACGAACGCGAACGCGTCGCGGCCGATGCCGCGCGCTTCGAGGCGGTGCAGGTCGCCGCGGCCGCGCGCGCGGCGACGCTCGGCGCCGAGGCCGAGACGCTGCGTGCGCAGCTCTACACGCTCGAACTCGAACGCGAGGAACGGCGCATCGAAGCGCAGCGCGTGCGCGAGACCGCCTCACGCATCGAAGCGGATCTGGCCGCCGCGAGCGCGCGGCGCGACGTGCTCGACGCGCAGTCGCACGCCACCGTCGCCGATCGCGACCGGGTCGAGTCGGAACGCGAGTCGTTGCGCGCGCGCATCGCCGAATTGCACGCGGCGCTCGAACCGCTCGGCGCGCGCACCGACGAGGTGCGCGAACGCGAAGCCGCCGCGACCGCCGCGGTCGCCGAGGCGCGCGGCGCGCTCGACGGCATCTACGCGGCGCTGCGCAAGGTGGAAGCGATCGTCGCCGAGCGCGCCGCGAGCGAAGCCGAGCGCAAAGCGCGGCTGGCCGCGACGCGCAACGAGATCGCGCGGCTCGAAGCCGAACGCGACCGGCTCGAAGCCGACCGCGTGCGCCTGCACGACCGCGCGGCCGAAACGCACGCCACGCTCGCGGCCTGCGATGCATCGGCCGCCGCGTACGAACGCGATGCGGCCGTGCAACGCGACCTCGCGACCGCCGCGGGTGCGCGCGGCGAGGCAGCCGCAACGCGCGTCGCCGAACTGCAAGCGCGCTATCGCCACGTGGCAAGCGAACTGAGCGCGGCGGAATCGCGCCTGCACACGATCGAGGAACTCGAAGCGACGCTCGAAGGCCACGTGCCGGGCACGCGTGCGGTGATCGACGCCGCGCAACGCGGCGAGCTGAGCGGTCTCGACGGCGTGGTCTCGAGCTTGGTCGACGTCGACGAGCGCTACGCTCGTGCGCTCGACGTCGCCTTCGGCGCGGGCCTCTCGAACATCGTCACGGCGACGAGCGAAGACGCCGAACGCGCCGTCGTCTACCTGCGCGAACGCGAGGCCGGCCGCGCGACCTTTCTGCCGCTCGACACGCTGCGCCAGCGCGACGGTCACCGGCTCGCGAACCACCTCGCCGGCCGCCCCGGCATCATCGGTTACGCGCACGAGCTCGTGCGCAGCGAGGAGCGCTATCGCGGCATCGTCGCGTTCCTCGTCGGCCGCACGCTGGTGGTCGACGACTTGCGCACCGGCATCGCGCTCGTGCGCGGCGAGAACTTCCGCGACTCGATCGTCACGCTCGAGGGCGAACAGATCCTCGGCGGCGGCGCGATCACCGGCGGCCGCAACCGCCGCGAGCGTTCGATCCTCGGCCGGCGCGCGCAGGCGCAGGGCTTGCGCGAACGCATTCCGCAACTGCGCGCGGAACTCGAGCAGATCGAACGCGACGGGCTCGCGAGCAAGGCCGACCTCGACGCGGCCGGCGCCGCGCGCGACGTCGCGCTTCACGCGGCCGCCGAAGCCGAAGCGGCGCTGCGCGACGCGCGCGCGCGGCGCACGAGTGCGGCGAGCGACATCGAACGCCTCGGCGGCGAGTCGCGCGCGGTCGAAACGCGCCGGGCGGCGCTCGACGGCGAACTCGCCGGCGCGCAGCAGACGCATGCCGCGCTCGAGGGGACCGCGGTCGACGCGGCCGGCCTCGAGGATCAGCGCGGCACGCTCGAAGCGGAACTCGCCGGCGCGCGCGAACGGATCGCGACGGCCGAGACCACGCAACGCGACGTGGCGGCCGAAGCGAGCTCGCTGCGCGAGACGTTCGCGTCGCTCTCGACCGAACGGGAAGGTCTCACCACGCGCCTCGGCCTGCTCGATGCCGACTCCGAGCGCGTGGCGATCGCGCGCGAGACGGCGCTGCACGAACTCGAGTCGCTGCGCGAGCAGATCGCCGCGGAGACCGAACGCCTCGCGGTGACGCGCGAAGCGGTTGCCGCCGCCGATGCGGCCGTGCTCGACGCGAACGGCCGGCGCGAGTCGGTGGCGAACGCGCTCGCGCAGCGCGAAGCCGACGAGCGCATCGCGCACGCCGAGGATCGCGATGCGAGCGCCGCGGGCGAAGGCTCGCGCCGCCGCTTGGCCGAGATCGATGCCGAACTCGGCATGCTGGTGCAGTCGTTCGCGCAGCATCCGGCGACCGACGACGAGCAGCGCGACGTGGTGGAACGCTACGCGAACGAACCCGACGAGGTCGCCGAGGAACTGCCGCGCTTGCGCGACGAGCTCGCGCGCCTCGGCGCCAACGTCAACCTCAACGCCGAGGCCGATCAAGCCGAGCTGATCGAACGCGAGAAGTTTCTGCGCGACCAGATGGAGGATTTGCAGAAGGCGCGCGACACGCTGCTGGCCACGATCGCGGAGATCGAGGTCTCGTGCCAGGTGCAGTTCAACGAAACGTTCGAGGCGGTGAGCACGCGCTTCGCCGAGACGTTCGCGCGGCTGTTCCCGGGCGGCGAGGCGAAGATGTGGCAGACGAACCCCGAGCATCTCTCGGAGACCGGCATCGAGATCGCGGTGCAGCCGCCGGGCAAGAAGATGACCTCGCTCACCGCGCTCTCGGGCGGCGAACGCGCGATGACCGCGGCCGCGCTGATCTTCGCGCTGATCAAGGTGAAGCCGTCGCCGTTCTATCTGCTCGACGAGGTCGACGCGGCACTCGACGACGCGAACGTCGAGCGCCTCTCCGCGATGGTGCGCGAGGTCGCGGGCGAAGCGCAGATGCTGATCGTCACGCACAACAAGAAGTCGATGGAGCTCGCCGCGCGCATGTACGGCGTGACGATGCAGGAGCCGGGCGTCTCGTCGATCATCTCGGCGACGCTCGATGCCGAGGCGGTCGCACCGACGCCCGATCTCGACGCGATGACGGCGGCCGGCGAGGAACGGCGCGAGGTCACGGTTGCCGGATAACGCCGCCGCGGCGCTGATCTCGGTCTACGACCGGGACGGCGTCGTCGAACTCGCCCGCGCCCTGGCCGGCGCAGGGACGACCATCTATGCCACCGGCGGCACCGCCACGCACCTGCGCGCGGCCGGTCTCGACGTACGCGACGTCGAGGATCTCACGGGCTTTCCCGCGATGTTCGACGGCCGCGTGAAGACGCTGCATCCCAACGTGTTCGGCGGCATCCTGCGCGACACCAACGACGCGACGCACGAGGCCGAAGCCGCAACGTACGACATCCCGCTGATCTCGACCGTCGTCGTCAACCTCTATCCGTTCGAGAAGACCGTTGCGCGCAGCGGGGCGACGTTGCACGAGGCGATCGAGCAGATCGACATCGGCGGCGTCTCGCTGCTGCGCGCGGCGGCGAAGAACTTCGAGCGCGTCACCGTGCTCAGCGATCCGGAGCAGTACGCCGAAGCGATCGCCGCGCTGCCCGGCGGCTGCGATCGCGACGCGCGCCGCCGCTTCGCGACGCGCGCGTACGAGCGCACCGCCGAATACGATTCGGCGATCGCGCGCTATCTCGAATCGGGGCTGCTCGCGAACGAACTACCGGGCTCGCTTGCGCTGACCGTGCCGATCGCGCAGCCGCTGCGCTATGGCGAGAACCCGCAGGACCGCGCCGCGTTCTACCTCGCGCGCGAAGCGCAGCTGCCCGAACAACTCGGCGGCAAGGCGCTCTCGTACAACAACCTGCTCGACCTCGACGCGACGTTGCGCATGCTGGTGCGCGCGCCGCTCGGCGTGGAGCCGCCGGCCGAACTGCCCTTGCCGCGCCGGCGCGTCGCGATCGTGAAGCACACGGTGCCCTGCGGCGTCGCCGAGCGGCCCACGGTCGCCGAGGCGGTGCGCGAAGCGCTCGACGCCGATCCGATCAGCGCCTACGGCGGCATCATCGCGCTCGACGGCGCGGTCGACCTCGCGACGGCCGAGGCCCTGGCGGCATTCTTCCTCGAGATCGTGGCCGCGCCGGCGTTCGACGACGATGCGCTCGCCCGTTTGCGGCGCAAGAAGAACCTGCGCATCATGCGCTTCGATCCCGATGCGCCCGCCCGCATCGCGAGCGAACTGCGCGTGCGCTCCGCGCTCGGCGGGGTGTTGGCCGAGGACGACGATCCGGCCGCGCCGCCCGAGACCTGGCGCGTCGTCTCGCAGCGCGCGCCCAAACCGAGCGAGTGGCGCGATCTGATCTTCGCCTGGGACATCGTGCGGCACGTGAAGTCGAACGGGGTCGTGGTGGCGCGCGATGCGGTTTCACGTGGCATCTGCGCGGGGCAAACGAACCGCGTGAGTGCGGTACGGATCGCGGGCGAGCGCGCGGCGGCCTATGCCCGGGGCGCGGCCTGCGCGAGCGACGGGTTCTTCCCGTTCGCCGACGGCTTGATCGCGGCGGCCGACGCCGGCTGCACCGCCGTGATCGCGCCCGCGGGCTCGATCCGCGACGCCGACGTGATCGCCGCCGCCGACGAACGGAACATCGCGCTCGTCTTCTCGAGCTATCGCTACTTCCTGCACTGACGATGCGCGCGCTGACGGGGTTCTTCATCCGGCTCGTCGCGTACGCCATCGTGCTCGGCGTCGTCGCGCGCGTCGCCGAGCATTTCTGGGTGCAGCGCGGGCTCGACGGATCGATCGCGTTGCAGCCGTTTCACGATGCGGGGATCACGACGCTCGTGATCGCGCCGGTCGTGCTCGCGATCCTGGGCTTCGGTCCGCTGCGTGCCGCGGCGATCTTCGTCGGCGCATTTTTGGTCGGCGCGGCGCTGACCGCGCCCTTCGCCTGCGCGCGCTTCGCCGGCGTCTGACGGGCGTGAAGCGCGTCCCGATCGATGCGATCTTCGTGGTCGTCGTCGGCGTCGGGTGGGGGCTCTTGGCGCCGGCGACCAAGGCGATGTTCGCTGCCGATCCGGCCGCGTTCGACGGTACGTCGGTGGCCGTCGCGCGTGCGGCCTGGTCGTTGCCCGCGTTCGTCGTCATGCTCGGCGCGACGCTCGCGTTCGAACGGCCGCGACTCGATGCGCGACGCTGGATCGCGGTCGTGGCGGCGGGCATCTGCTTCGGGCTCGGGATCAGCACCGTGTTCTCGATCGCCGCGCAGCACACGTCGGTCGCGCACATCGCGTTTCTGATCGGCACGTCGCCGGTGACGAACTCGCTCGTCGCCGCGCTCGTGTTCCGCCTGCCGATCGGGCTGCGCCAGCGGATCGCGCTCGCGCTCGGCGTCGCCGGCGTCGCGCTGCTCGCGAGCGCGCAGACCGGTGGCCGCTCGGGCATCGTCGGCGATGCGCTCATGCTCGTGTGGCTCGCGGCGTTCGCGGTCTACGCCGTGTTGCTGCGCTACGTCGGCCCGCGCGTGTCGTCGCTCTTCACGATGAGCGTGGTCGGCGTGATCGCGATGGGAACGGTGGTCGGCCTCGCTGCGGTCGCCGCGCCGGAAGCGTTGCGCGGCGTGCCGCACGTGCTCGCGACGCCCGCCGCGGGCGGGTGGTTCTTCGGCGAGATCGTGCTCGGATCGAACGTGTTCGCGCAGACGGCGTACGCGCGCGCGGTGCGCCGCCTCGGCGTCTCCGTCGCGACGATCGGCGCGCAGTATACGGCGCTGGCGGTCGGCATCACCGCCTCGATCCTCTCGCACGAAGCGTGGACGATCGTCACCGTGATCGCGGGACTGATCCTCTGCGGTGCGCTCGCGGTGACGTTCGTGCCCGCGCCGGCCCGATGGGTACGCGCGCCGCAGCCGTCGTAGAGCGCCGCTATGGAACGATTCGATGTGTCACGCCGCGCGTTCGTCGCCGGCGCCACCGTGTTCGCGGCAGCCGGTGCGACCACGCGCGCGGCGCCCGCCGCCGACGTGCCGGCCGCGGCGCCGTCGCCCGCGGCTTCAAGCGCACCCGACGTGGGCGGCGTGGTTCCGTTCACGTTCGACGTGGCGGCATTCAGCGCGGTGCTGAACCGGCCGTATCCGCATCGCCAGCTCGTCTCGGCGAAGTCGTTCGCCGATGCCTCCGATGCGCTCGCGTTCATGCAGAATTCGCTCAACGCGTATAGCGATCCGATCGGGTTCAACGCGGGGCCGCAGAGCTTCCACGCGGCCGCCGTGCTCTATCATGGGCCCTCCGTGTTGCTCGCGCTCGACGACCCGCTGTGGGCGAAGTACCCGATCGGCGCGCTGTTGGCGAAGTGGAACGCGGAGTCCGGCACCGCGAAGCCGGTTGATGCCAAGGCAGCGGAGAAACCGGTCACCGCGAACCCGCACGGCGCGGCGTACCGCGACCTCGTCGCCAAGCACGGTGCGTCGTTCTTCGTGTGTAACAACGCGCTCAGCGGCGTCGCCGCGTATGCCGCCAAGCAGTTCGCGCCGGCCGGTACCACGGTGACGCGCGATCAGGTCGTCGCGCTGCATGCCGAAATGGTCGCGCACTTCTTGCCCGGCACGTTGCTCGTGCCGGCGGGCGTCGCGGCGATCAACGCGGCCCAAGAAGCGAAGTTTACGCTGCTGGTGGCCTGAACCGGTTCGGCGAGAGAAAGCCGATCGGGTGGCGCGTCGCGCCGTTCTCGAGCAGGTCGGCGACGACGTCGCCGATCGCCGAGGCGAACTTGAAGCCGTGGCCGGAGAACCCGCCGGCGAGGATCACGTTCGGATCGTCGGGATGCGGGCCGAGCACGAAGTGCTCGTCGGGCGTGAGCGTATACATGCAGACCTTCCCGCCACGATACGTCGCGGTCGCGCCGGGGATCCACGCCTCGAGCGCGGCGCGCAGCGGCGCGAGATCGCCCGCGTGGATCGCGCGATCGAGCTCGTCCGCATGCGTCGCGACGCCGAGCGAATGGAACGCCGCCTTGACGCCTGCGCCGAGATCGGGAAAGCCGTACATGCGCGAGGGCTGATCGTCGCGGTCGATGAGAAACGTCGGCAGCTCCTGCGGGCCGTAGCCGTCGCTCGCCGGTCCGAACCAGAACTGCACGCGGCGCTCCACCACGAGCGGAATTCCGGCCGCGCGCGCCGCCTGCTCGAACCACGCGCCGAGGCAGAGCACGATGCGGCGCGCTTCGTAGCGGCTGCCGTCGGCCGCAGCAACGACATAGGTGCCGTGGCCGCTCGCGCGCCAATCGGCGAGCGCGCAATCGAAGCGGAGCGTCGCACCCGCGTCCTCGGCGACGCGGAGGTGCGCTTCGATCGCCGTCTCCGGCACGACCAGTCCCGCGTGCGGCTCGAAGATCGCGATCTCGTCGCGTCGCGGCGCGAAGCGCGGATACCGCCGTACGATCGCTTCCGCATCGAGTTCTTCGTAGGGGATATCGTGCATGATGGCGCTCGCACGCGCGTTGCGCACCGACGCATGGGCGGGCGATCCGGCGAGCAGCACGCCCGTTTCGCGGAAGATGGCGAGGCCCGTCGCCGCCTCGAGCGCACGCCACTCGGCATAGGCGTGATGCAGCAGCGGCACGTAGGCCAGGTCTTCGAAGTACGCTTTGCGGATGATGCGCGATTGGCCGCATGACGAACCGCGATCGTGCACGCGCGCGAACTGCTCGAGGCCGAGCACGCGCATGCCGCGACTTGCCGCGTGTGCGGCCACGCTGCTGCCCATCCCGCCGAGCCCGGCGACGATCGCGTCGTAGATCAACAGTCGAGCGTCGTGCGGCGTTCCCAGCCGGTGAGGTGGCCGCTGAAGCTCTGCCATTCCGCCAACTTCTGGCGCGCGTATGCGGTCACGAACTCATCGCCGAACGCGTGCTCGAACACCGACGAGGCGCGAAACGCGCGCACGGCGTCGAGCAGGTTGTGCGGGAGTTCGCGCGCGTCGACGCTGCCGCCGTCGGTGTACATGTTGATCTCCAGGCACGGGCCCGGATCGCGATCGTGCGCGATGCCGTCGAGCCCCGCGGCGAGGATCGCCGCCTGCAGAAGATAGGGATTCGCCGCACCGTCGGGCAGCCGTAATTCGAAGCGACCGGGTTCGGGGATGCGGATCATGTGCGTGCGGTTGTTGCCCGCGTAGGTGATCGCTTGCGGTGCCCACGTCGCGCCCGAGGTCGTGCGCGGCGCGTTGATGCGCTTGTAGGAGTTCACCGTCGGATTCGTCACGGCGCACAAGGCCTCGGCCGCGTGCAGCAGACCGCCGATGAACGCGTACGCGAGCGGCGAGAGTCCCTTGGGGTCGTCGCTTGCGAGAAAGAGATTGCTGCTGCCCGTCGCCGCGTCCCAGAGCGAGACGTGCGTGTGCGCGCCGCTGCCGGTGAGGTGCGCGAACGGCTTCGGCATGAACGTCGCGCGCAGCGCGTGCTTCTCGGCGATCGTCTTGACCATGTACTTGAAGAAGAGGTGCCGGTCCGCGGTGACGAGCGCGTCGTCGTACGTCCAGTTCATCTCGAACTGCCCGTTGCCGTCTTCGTGATCGTTCTGATACGGGCCCCAGCCCAGCGTCTGCATCGCCTCACAGATCTCGGCGATCACGTCGAAGCGGCGCATCAACGCGGCCTGGTCGTAACACGGCTTCTCTTGCGTGTCGGTCGCGTCGGCGATGCTCTCGCCGTCGGGTGCCAGCAGAAAATACTCGCACTCGACGCCCGACTTCATGCGGAACCCGGCGGCGGCCGCAGCGGCGATCGCGCGTTTGAGCACGTTGCGCGGCGCGTGCGCGACGGGCGCGCCGTTCATCCACGGATCGGCGGCGAGCCAGCCGATCTCGGGCTTCCACGGCAATTGCATCAGGCTGTCGGGATCGGGCATCGCGAAGAGATCCGGATCGGCCGGCGTCATGTCGAGCCAGGTTGCGAAGCCGGCGAAGGCCGCGCCCGTCTGCGCCATCGCGCCGATCGCCGACGCGGGAACGAGTTTTGCGCGCGGCGTGCCGCTCAAGTCGGCGAAGCAGATCAAGAAGTACGTGATGTTGCGCTCGCGGGCGACGGCTGCCAGATCGAGCGTCACGCGTCGCCTCGCGCCATGGCGGGGTTGCCGGGAATCCAATCGGTCCCCGCGAGCGGCACGCGCGCCATCGCAGCGGCCTCGACCGTCAACGCCACCAGATCCTCCGGTTCGAGATGGTTCACGTGCGATTTGCCGCAGGCGCGCGCGAGCGCTTGCGTCTCGAGCGTGAGCACCGAGAGATAGTTGGCGAGCCGCTTGCCGGCGGCGACCGGGTCGAGCCGCGCGGCGAGCTCGGGATCTTGCGTGGTGATCCCGGCCGGATCGCGTCCCTCGTGCCACGCGTCGTAGGCACCGGCGGTCGTGCCGAGCGCCGCATACTCGGCCTCGTAGGCCGGATCGTTGTCGCCGAGCGCGACGAGCGCCGCGGTCCCGATCGACACGGCATCGGCACCGAGCGCGAGCGCCTTCGCGACGTCGGCGCCGCTGCGGATGCCGCCCGAGACGATCAACTGCACCGTGCGATACAGGCCGAGTTCCTCGAGTGCCGCCACGGCGGGCCGGATCGCGGCGATCGTCGGCAGGCCGACGTTCTCGATGAACGTCGTCTGCGTGGCGGCCGTGCCGCCTTGCATGCCGTCGATCACCACCGCGTCGGCGCCCGACTTGGCCGCGAGCGCGGTGTCGTAATACGGCCGGCTCGCTCCGACCTTCACGTAGATCGGCGTGCGCCAGTCGGTGATCTCTCGCAGTTCGAGGATCTTGATCGCGAGGTCGTCGGGTCCGGTCCAATCCGGATGGCGGCAGGCCGAGCGCTGATCGATCCCGGCGGGCAGCGTGCGCATCGCGGCGACGCGCTCATCGATCTTCTGACCGAGCAGCATGCCGCCGCCGCCGGGCTTCGCGCCCTGACCCACCACGATTTCGATCGCGTCGGCGCGCCGCAGATCGTCGGCGTTGAGCCCGTAGCGCGACGGCAACACCTGATACACGAGCTGCGTCGAATGGCGGCGTTCCTCGGCGGTCATGCCGCCGTCGCCGGTGGTCGTGCTCGTGCCCATCGCCGACGCACCGCGCCCGAGCGCTTCTTTCGCCTGCGCCGAGAGCGCGCCGAAGCTCATCCCGGCGATGGTGATCGGGATCGCGAGTTCGATCGGCTTCGAGGCGAAGCGCGCGCCGATCGTCACGCGCGTGTCGCACTTCTCGCGATAGCCTTCGAGCGGATAGCGCGAGATGCTCGCGCCGAGCAGCAGGAGATCGTCGAAGTGCGGCAGCCGGCGCTTCGCCCCCATGCCGCGGATGTCGTACACGCCGGTCGCTGCGGCGCGGCGGATTTCGGCGAGCGAGAATTCGTCGAACGTCGCCGAGAACACGGGCGGCAGCGCCGATCCGCGTGAGGATGCCATCAGTACGCCCCGGCGTGATCGACGTGGAAGTGATAGAGGCGGCGCGCGGAGCCGTAGCGGCGGAAGTCCGCCGGATCGACACCGTGCTCACCGCAGCGTTCGAGCAGCGCCGCGAGCGTCGCGCGGTCGCCCTCGCGCAGCGGCTTCTCGATGCAATCCGCGCCGAGGCTTGCGACCCGGCCGCGCACGAACAATCGCGCTTCGTAGAGCGAATCGCCCAGGCCCTCGCCCGCGTCGCCGCACACGATCAGCGTGCCGGCTTGGCCCATGAACGCGGCGAGGTGCCCGACGTCGCCGCGCACGACCACGTCGATGCCCTTCATCGAGATGCCGCAGCGCGCGGCGGCACTGCCGCGCACGTGCAAGAGGCCGCCGAGCCCCGATGCGCCGGCCGATTGGCTCGCGTCGCCGTCGACGATCACGGTGCCCGAGGCCATGTTCTCGGCGACGCCGGTGCCCGCGTTGCCGTGGATGTGGACCGTGGCCTGCTGGTTCATGCCCGCGCAGTAGTACCCGACGTGTCCATCGATGTCGATCGCGATCGGCGCATCGACGCCGCACGCGAGCGCGTGTGCCCCGTGGGGGTTCTTCACCCGCCACACCGGCGCGATCGCGGCCACGTCGGGTGCGTGGAACGCGGCGTTGAGCTCCCGCAGCGGCATCACCTCGAGGTCGGCGATCGCGGCGTCGGCGGTTCTCACGCCGCGTGTTCCCACACGTAGACCGTGGCCGGGGCCGGCTCCCACACGCGTGCCGCGGCGATCCCCGGCAACGCGGCGAGCGCGCGGTATTCCGATCCGAAGGCGACGTACGCGTCGGTCTCGGCCATCACGGCGGGCTTGCAGGCGACCGGATCGCGCAACACCGCGAAGCCGCGTTCCGTGCCGACCACGAACGTATAGAAGCCATCGAGGTCGGCGAGCGCGGCTTCGAGCGCGCCGCGCAGGTCGCGGCCGTTCGCCATCTGCCGGCTGAGGTAGGCGGCCGCGACCTCCGAGTCGTTGTCGGTCGCGAAGCGCACGCCGTCGTGCGCGAGCCGGCGGCGCAGCGAATGGTGGTTGGAGAGCGAGCCGTTGTGGACGAGGCACTGGTCGCGACCGGTCGAGAAGGGGTGCGCGCCGTTCACCGTCACCGCCGATTCGGTCGCCATGCGCGTGTGGCCGATCGCGTGCGTACCGCCGACGGCCACGAGGTCGAGTTTGCCCGCGACCTCGGCGGGCGTGCCGACATCTTTGTAGATTTCGATCCGGTTGCCGGCCGCCGTCACGTCGAACGCCGGCAACTCGGCGCGGATGCGCGCGAGGATCTCGTCGGCCGCTGCCGCGTCGATGGCGAAGACGGCGTGGTCACCGCGCACGACCGGCGCGCCGTGCGCCGTCTCTCCGGCGAGCGCCGCCACGGCGTCGAACGTCGCCTCCGGCGTGCGCCGCGCGAGCGTGATCTTCACGGTCGCGGCGGCCGGCGGCCCGTAGACGGCGACGCCCGCGCTGTCGGGCCCGCGGGCCGCCATCGAGGTCAACATCGGCACGAGGTAGCGGCCCAAGTCGGGTTCGAGCCGGCGATCCTTGAGAAAGAGGCCGACGATCCCGCACATCACGGGGACTATACCGCAGCCGGGCGGCCAGCGTCAATCTCGGGAAAGTTATTTTCCTACGGAGAAACATCGCTGTGCCGCCGCTCGCGCGGATACACGATGATCGAAAGATACTGCATCGGCAGCTTGCGCAGGTCTTCGGGCCCGTGCGGCGCCGAGGAGTCGAAGAACAGCGAGTCGCCCTTCTTGAGCACGTACGATTTGTCGGCGTGGCGGTAGACGACTTCGCCGCTCAGCATGTAGATGAACTCGACGCCCTCGTGCTGGAACACGGGGTAGGGATCGGCTTCGTCGGTGAGCGTGATCAGGTAGGGCTCGACGCCGACTTCGCTCGAGACGGAATGGCCGAGCAACTGATACCGGTGGCCCGAGCGCGTGCCGCGGCGTTCGATGAGCAGTCCCTTGCCCGATTTCACGTACGTCGCATCGTGCTTTTCGTCGTACTTCGTGAAGAACGTGGAGATCGGAACGTTGAGCGCGGCTGCGAGTCCTTGCAGCGTCGCGAGCGACGGCGAGGTTTGTCCGTTCTCGATCTTGGAGAGCATGCTGATCGAGAGACCCGCCTGCGTCGCGAGATCCAGCACGGTGATGTCGTTCCGCTTGCGCAGCGCGCGCACTTGCGCGCCGACCGCCGCTGCGAGCGACTGGCCGCCCGCGGCGCGCGCACCATGAAACGACGGAGCCGCTACGGCCTCTTCGTCTTTTTTCATGCCCCGCTCAATTGCATCTCCGGGAGAAAGGACCCGTAAAGATGGTATAAGAGACCGTATGCCGCGCTTTTTGCACACGTCGATCTTCGTCAACGACATGCCCGCGTCGATCGATTTCTATACGAACAAACTCGGACTGAAACTCCTCGGCGGTCCGCACCACTATCCCGGCAACGCCGACATGGCGTTCGTCGGCAACGACTGGGACTCGTACATCGAGCTCGTCTACGACCTCGAAGATCACCCGCCGTACGCGCTCGGCAACCGCTACGAGCACCTCGCGCTCGAGATCGACGGCGACATGGCCTCGACGATCGAGCACCTCCGCGCCGTCGGCGTGAAGATCCTCACCGAACCGAAGAAACCGCCGAGCGGAACGCGCTGGATCGCCTTCGTCGAAGACCCCAACGGCATCCCGATCGAGCTGCTCGAGCCGCGTCAGGCCGCCGCTCCCGCGACGTAGCGCGGCGCGTTCCAGGTCGGCTCGCATCGGGCGCCCAACTCGGCCCCGATGAGGACGCCGATCCGGTTGGCGATCTGGATCTGGGGACGCGGGATCGACGATTTCACGACGTTCTGTCTGCCGTCGATCCTGCAGCCCGACAATCTTCCGTGGCTCGTGCGCAACGGCTATCCGCTGGTGCTCGACTTCTACACGGTGAGCTGGAGCGCCGCGGTGGTCGGCCGGCTCGGCGAGGCGCTCGCGACGCAACTGCGTGCGCTCGCGCCGGATGCCGACGTGTCGGCCACGTTCTACGTCGCCGACGCCAAGCCGTCGACCTACGACATCAAGATCGAGTTTCTCAAAGCGGTGCTGCACCGCGGCGTCGAGACGCGCGCGCCGCAGATCTTCATCTTGGCCGACATGTACTACGGCGACGGGTCGCTGCGCACGCTCGTGACGTACGGCCAGAAGCCCGGCATCACGGTGAGCGGGCTCTACCTGCGCGTGAAGCGCGAGCGCTTCAGCGAATTGCTCGCGCACCATCACGCGGTGACCGGGGGTTCGAGCGTCTCCAACGCGCGGCTCGTCGACATCGCCTTCGACAGCTTGATCGAGGGTGTCCGCGCGTCGATCGCCGACGTCGACCGGAATGCGACGTACTCCACCAGCGGTTCGCTGCGGCAGATCACCGACGATCTCTACACGTTTACGTTTCACGTGCCGACGCCCATCCTGTGTTCCTTCGAGCCGCAAGACATCGCGTTCTTCGAACAGCACGAGTGGAACATGTACATGATCGATCACCTCTGGCCGTCGATGTTGATCGCGCAGAATCGCTGGCGCGTGCTGGCCAGCAGCGATCTCCTCTTCGTTGCCGAATTGAATGCGGCGAGCGTCGAGAACGACGTGCACGTGCACGAGACGCACGATGGCATGCTCTACAACGATGAGTACGTGCACGAGCACCTCAACGGCCGCCATCACCAGGCGATGCTGATGACGTTTCGCCGCGAGCGCCTCCCGGAGACGGAAGCCGCGCGTTGACGCCGATCCGTATCGCGATCTGGGCCTGGGATGCGAACGTCGACGATCTCGAGGCCTTCGGCTTGCCGTCGATCCTGCAGCCGAACAACATCCCGTGGCTCGTGCAGAACGGCGTCGCCGTCACGCTCGACTTCTACACGGTGAAGGCCGACGAAGCGCGGGTGCGCGCGCTTGCGGAAGCCGCCCACGATCGCGTTCGCACCCTCGCGACCGGTGAGCCCGTCACGGCGACGTTGACGCTCGGCCCCGACGGGATGATCCCACGCGACACGCGCGACGTGTTCTTCCGCGCCGTTGCCGAGAAGGCGAGCGACACCGGTTCGCGCGTGATCATCGCGGTCGGGAACCGCTTCTTCGGCGATGGATCGATCCGCAACATGGCGACGTACGCGCGCAAACCGCGCGTGACCGTGAGCGGTCTGCACCTGCCGGTCGAGCGCGATCGGTTCGCCGAACTGGTGCGCCGTCACATGGCCGCGCGACCGGACGTGCCGATCGGGAACGCGCGTTTGGTCGATATCGCGCTCGAGAGTCAGACCGCCGGCATGCGCGCCTCATGGACCGACGACGACACGAACGCGAGCTATCAGACGGGCCGTGCCCTGCGCGCGCTCGGCGACGATCTGAGCGGGTTGATCACGCACGCACCGATTCCGCTGCTCTCCCAGATCGAGCCCAACGACCTGACGTTCTTCGACCGCTTCTTGTGGAGCGTGCCGCTGTTCGAGACGGTCTGGCCCTCGATGCTGATCGCGCAGAATCGCTGGCGCGTGATGGCGAGCAGCGATCTGTGCTGCGTCGCCGAAATCCGAGGCGCGCCCGCAGAGGACGAGGCGATCGCTCCTCGCCCGGGCATGCGTTACAACGACGACTTCGCCGGTGAGCAGATCGCCGGCCGCGTGCACCAGACGATGCTGATGGCGCTGCGACGCGAGCGCCTGGTCTAGGCTCGGCGCCCGCCTTCAGCCCTCGGGCGGGGTTTCGAGCTCCGCCGCCGGCTCGGCAGCGTCGACGATGTCGGCCGCGGCGGGCGCTTCCTCGGGTGGCTTCGCGATCACGTTGTCGCCGTAACGGCCGCGGGCGAAGATCCGCTGCTGGCGGATCTGATACGACGGCCGCTCCTGCAGCGGGAGCTTCTTCTCTTGGGCCGCGGCCGCCGCGCGGCTCTCGTGCAGCATCCGTGCCAGCGGGTGATCCTTCAAGATGTCGTGGCCCAGCCACTTGATCATGCGGACGGGGAGACGGCGGAGTCCGGGGCTGTCGTCGGGCATGGGCGACCTCGGGGCGCGGAAGTACGATGAAGTGTAGCACACCCGAGGGCGGTTCCATCGGGGCGGCGTACCTGCCGGATGGTGAACCGGATCAGCGCGCCGCGCGGTACGAAGGACGTGCTGCCGCCGGTGTCCGCCGAGTGGAATCGGCTGGAACGACATGCACGTGAGATCGCCGAGCGCTTCGGCTACGGCGAGATACGGACCCCGACGTTCGAGTCGACCGAGCTCTTCGTGCGCGGCGTCGGCGAGACGACCGACATCGTCGAAAAAGAGATGTACACGTTCAAGGACAAGGGCGATCGCAGCATGACGCTGCGGCCGGAGTGGACGGCGCCCGTCGTGCGCGCGTGCATCGAGCACTCGCTCTTCGCCGAGGGACCGCAGCGGCTGTTCTACATCGGCTCGATCTTCCGGTACGAACGCCCGCAAGCCGGACGCTACCGCGAAGCGCACCAATTCGGCATCGAGTGCTACGGCTTCGCCGGCCCCGAAGCCGACGTCGAGGTGATCGGCGTCGCGACGGCGCTGCTCGATCGCTACGCGCTCGGCGGCGTCACCGTGCGGCTGAATTCGGTCGGCGACGACGTCTGCCGGCCACGCTATCGCGATGCGCTGCTCGCGCACTTCCGTCCGCACGCGGCCGACCTCTCCGAAGATTCGCAGCGCCGTCTCGAGCGCAATCCGCTCCGCATCCTCGATTCGAAGTCGCCGGCCGACGCGCCGTTCGTGGCCAGCGCGCCGACGTTCGCCGACGTGCTGTGCGACGCGTGCCGCGCGCACTTCGACGCGGTGCGCGGCTACCTCGACGCGAGCGGCATCCGTTACGTGGTCGACCCGCACATCGTGCGCGGCCTCGACTACTACACGCGCACGGTCTTCGAGATCACCTCGGACGCGCTCGGCGCGCAGAGCACCGTCTGCGGCGGCGGCCGCTACGATCGCCTCGTCGAATCGCTCGGCGGTCCCGCGACGCCCGCGGTCGGCTTCGGTCTCGGCCTCGAACGCTTTCTGCTGATGGTGGCGGCGGCGCAGGGCGACGCCGTCGCGCCGCGTCGCGGCATCCAGGCGATCCCGCTCGGGCCGGCGGCGCGCGACCGGATGGTGCCGATCGTCGCCGCCTTGCGCGCGCACGGCGGTGCGCCGACGTACATCGACTACGGCGACCGTCGGCTGACCGCGCACTTCAAGCTGGCCGATAAGAATCGGGCGCGGTACGCACTGATCCTCGGCGACGACGAGCTCGCCGCGGGCGAATTCGTGCTGCGCGATCTCGACGCGCGCACCGACCGCCGCCTTCCACTGGGCGCAAGCCCGGATAGAGTCGCGACCGCACTCGTCGAAGCGCTCACCTGATGGCTGAAACGGAAGCCGACCGCATTCGTGCGCTCGGCGAGATCCTACGTGAATTCGACCTGGACGCGATCCGGCTGAAGGTCGGTGACACGGAATACGAACTCGTCCGGCGCGAACCGGCCGCCGCCGCGCCGCTGGTCGTGCCCGCGCCCAACGGGTTGGCCGTGCCGGCCGCACCCGCGCCGGTGACGAGCGGCGCCCCGGCCGCCGCGCCCGCCGGCGGACCGCCGGCCAACGTCAAACGCGTGACCGCACCGGTCGTCGGCGTGTTCTATGCAGCATCCTCGCCCGCGTCGCCGCCGTTCGTCACGGTCGGCGAACGCGTCGCCGAGGGTCAGGTGCTGTGCATCCTCGAGGCAATGAAATTGATGAACGAGATCACGAGCGAATACGCCGGCGTCGTGAGCCGCGTGCTACCGAAGAACGGCGAGCTCGTCTCGCTCGGCGACGATCTCTTCTGGATCGAGTCGTAATGCCGGATTTCTCGCAACGCCGCAGTTTTCACGAACTGCTCGCCGACCGTCGCGGTCAGCTCGACGCCCAGCGCTATCCGGATCAAGTCGCGGCGATCGTTGCCGCCATGGTCGACGCGTTCCGCAACGGGAAGAAGGTGCTGTGGTGCGGCAACGGCGGCAGCGCGGCCGACGCGCAGCATCTCGCCGCCGAATTCAGCGGGCGGTTCTTGCGCGAGCGCGGCGGCTTGCCGTCGGAGGCGCTCTCGGTGAACACCAGCGCCCTCACCGCGATCGGCAACGATTTCGGTTACGAGAACGTGTTCGCGCGCCAGGTCGAAGCGTTCGTGCAGCCGGGTGACGTCGTGGTCGGCATCACGACCAGCGGCAAATCGCCGAACATCCTGCGCGCGATCGAAGAAGCGAACAAACGCGGCGCGACGACGGTCGCGTTCACCGGCAACGGCGGCGGCCCGCTCGCGGAAATCTCCGACCTGGTGCTGATGGGCCCCGACGGCTACAGCGCCATCGTGCAAGAAGTGCACATCACGCTCGGCCACATCATCTGCGACCTGGTCGAACAAGAGCTGTTGTTCGCATGACCGGCACGCCGCGGCCGGCGGTGTTTCTCGATCGCGACGGGACGTTGATCGAGGACAAGGGCTTCCTCGGCGATCCGGCCGGCGTCGTCGTGCTGCCCACCGTGGTCGATGCGTTGAAACTGCTCGCGGCGCGTGGCTTCGCGACGATCGTCATCTCGAACCAGTCGGGCATCGCGCGCGGCCTGCTCGACGATGCGAAGGTGCGCGGCGTGAACGCCGAGATCGTGCGCCGGCTCGGCAACGACGGCGTCGCGATCGACGGCTGGTACTGGTGCCCGCACTACGATCAGGGTTGCGACTGCCGCAAGCCCGAGCCCGCGCTCGTGCATCGCGCCGTCGCGGAGCACGCGCTCACGCTCGCGCGCGGCGCGATGGTCGGCGATCGCGGCAGCGACGTCGAGCTCGGGCACCGCGTCGGCATCGCGGGCATCCTCGTACCGGGGCCCTACGACTACGTCGGACCCGAGCCCGACCTGCGCGCGCGGACGCTGCTCGAAGCGGCCGAATGGATCGTGGCGCGTGGCGACTGAGATCGCGATCCCGCGCGCCGGCGCGCTGCTCGCGCGCATGGCAGGCCGGCGCGTCGTCGTGATCGGCGACGTGATGATCGACGAGTGGATCTGGGGTCGCGTCTCGCGCATCTCGCCCGAGGCGCCGGTGCCCGTCGTCGCGGTGCACGATCACTCGTTCACGCTCGGCGGTTCGGGCAACGTCGCGAACAATTTGCGCGCGCTCGGCGCCAGCGTTTCGCTCGTCGCGGTCGTCGGCACCGACGCCGAGAGCGAACGCGTGCGCGGGCTGCTGACCGGCATCGGCGCCGATGCGAGCGGGCTGATCGCGCTCGACGACCGGCCGACGACGCGCAAGACGCGCGTGGTCGCGCACAACCAGCAGGTCGTGCGTGCCGATTGGGAGTCGACCGCGCCGCTGCGCGACGCCGATCGCGCGCGCGTGATCGACGCGGTGCGCACGGCGATCGCCGGCGCCGATGCGGTCGTGCTGAGCGACTACGCGAAGGGGCTCTTCCACCGCGAAATCGTCGAGGCCGCGCTCGCGGCGCCGATCGTCGTCGCCGATCCGAAGCCGGAGAACGTCGGCCTCTTCGCCGGCGTCACGTGTATCGCGCCCAACGTCTCGGAAGCGTCGCGCGCGAGCGGCATCGCGATCACCGACGACCCCTCGCTCGTGCGTGCCGCGAATGCGCTGCTCGCGACGGTCGGTTGCGCGCACGTGCTGATCACGCGCGGCGAGGCGGGCATGTCGCTCTTCGGTGCGAGCGGCTCGCGCGACGACATCCCCTCGGTCGCGCGCACCGTGTTCGACGTCTCGGGTGCGGGCGACACGGTCGTCGCGGTGCTCACGCTCGCGCTCGCGGCGAACGTGCCGATCGCGACCGCGACGCGCCTGGCGAACTTCGCTGCCGGCGCGGTGGTCGAGAAGCTCGGCACCGCAACCGCGACGCCCGCCGAGATCGTCGCGTTGATGGAACACGATGCCGGAAGCTGACCCGTTCCTCGCGCCGCTGCTCGATCGCGACGCGGCGGTCGCGTACCGCGATGCGCTGCGCGCCGCGGGCAAGACCGTCGTGTTCACCAACGGCTGCTTCGACGTGCTGCACGACGGTCACACGAGCTACCTCGCCTGGGCGCGCGCGCAGGGCGACGCGCTGATCGTCGGACTCAACGGCGACGCGTCGGTGCGCATGCTCAAGGGCACGCAGCGGCCGTTCGTGCCGTTCGCCGGCCGCGCCGGCGTGCTCGCCGCGCTGCGCAGCGTCGACGCGATCGTCGGCTTCGATGAGAAGACGCCGGTGACGCTGCTCGAACTGCTGCGGCCCGACGTGCACGTGAAGAGCGCGCAGTATCGCGTCGACGAGCTGCCCGAGAAGTACGTCGTCGAATCGAACGGCGGCCGCATCGTGCTCGCGCCGCACCTGCACGGGAAGAGCACCACCGACCTCGTCGCGACGATCCGTTCGCGCGGATGATCGTCGCCCTCACCGCCAACGGCCCCGGCGAATTCGCCGGCTGGGTGCGGCCGCTGCTCGGCGCGCTCTACGCGCGCGATCCGTCGGTCGACGTGCGCGTGTTCTGCACGCCCGACGGCTACACGACCGGCAAAGAACCCGACTACGTGCGCCGCTACTTTCCGCGCGCGACCGTGTATCCCACGAGCGATTACGTGTCGTTCGCGCTCGGTCGTCCGCTCGCGGGCATGCCGTCACGCGTCGATCGCGTGCAGTATCTCGGCGGCGATCTGCTGCATGCGGCGCGCCTGCACGACCGGCTCGGCGGCGTCGCGAGCGCGTACAAATTCTCGCGCAAGAACCTCGCCGGCCACTTCGCGCGCGTCTTCGCGGTCGATGCGAAGAATCGCGAGCAGCTGATCGGCTGGGGCGTCGCGCCCGATGCGATTCGCATCGTCGGCAACCTCGCCGTCGACGGCGCGCTCGGCGAGGCGGCCGGTGCGTTCGGCGATCCCGACACCGACGCGGCACGCGACGGTATCATCCTCTTCCCCGGCTCGCGCAAGAACGAGATCGAGCAGATGCTGCCGATGTTTCTGCGCATCGCGCTGCAGGTGCGCCGCCGCCTGCCCGACGTGCCGCTCGCGTTCGCGCACACGCCGTTCGGCACGCATGACGAACTCGCCGCGGCGCTCGCGCGCGGCGGTGCGCGCGAAGCCTACGGGATGCGCGCGGAACTCTCGCCGAGCGGCGATGCGATCCTGGCCGCGGGCGAACGGATTCCGCTCGTCACCGCGGCGATGCGCGCCGCGCGCAACGCGCGCCTCGCCATTGCGATCCCCGGCACGAAGGTGATCGAACTCGCGGCGCTCGGCATTCCGACGGTCACCGTGTTCCCGATGAACCGGCCCGAATTCATCGTGATCAACGGCGTGCTCGAATATGCGGGCCGGCTGCCCGCGATCGGCACGCCGCTCAAGCGCGCCGCGATCACCGCCGGCGTGCGCCGCTTCCGGTTCTTCGGGCAACCGAACATCGACGCGGGGCGCGAGATCAACCCCGAAGTGCGCGGAACGATTCTGCCCTCGCGCGTCGCACACGTCGCCGCCGAGCGGTTCGCCGACGCGGCGTGGCTCGCCGAGACGAGCGAGACGCTCCGCGCCATGTACGCGCCGCAGGCGGGCGCCGCCGGGCGGATGGCGGCAGCGCTTCTCGAAGATCCCGCGCGATGAACATCAGCGTCGTCATCGCGACCCGCGATCGTGCCGCGCTCCTCGACGGCGCGCTGCGTTCGCTCGCCGCGCAGGTCGGTGTAGCGGCGGTGGAAGCGGTCGTGGTCGACAACGGCTCGACCGATGCGACGCGCGCGGTCGCTGCCGCGCACGGGGCGACGTACCTCTACGAACCGCAGCCCAATCGGGCGCGTGCGCGCAACGCCGGCGTCGCGCGCGCGAGCGGCGAGATCCTGCTCTTCGTCGACGACGACGTCGTGCTGCCGCCGTTCTTCGTCGCCGCGCACGCGCGCGTTCACGCGGCGCACACGTTTCCGCACGTGGTGACCGGCCCGATCATCAACGTGCCCTCGGCCGATCAGCGCCCGGTGCCGTCGTTCGCGCACGCGTCGAACGCGTTCTTCTGCACGTGCAACGCGTCGGTGCCGCGAACCACGTTCGCGAGCGTCGGCGGGTTCGACGAATCGTTCGACAAGTACGGCTGGGAAGACACCGAACTCGGCACGCGCCTGCGCCGCTTCGACGTGCGGCGCACCTTCGCGTGGGACGCCTACCTCTGGCACATCAAGCCGCCCGCGACCGAGACGCTCGACGCGGCGCTGCTCAAGACGATCGAAAAAGCGCGCATGGCCGCGAAGTTCGTGCGCAAGGACACCTCGCTGCGAGCGAAGCTCGCGACCGGCGCCTACGCCGCGAATCGCGTGCGCGCGAAACTCCTCGCGCCGCCGTCGGCGCAGGCCTGGCTCGCCGGCGTCGCGACCAGCGATCGCGTGCCGCCCGCCCTCGCGCGCGTGGCGCGCGACCTCGTGCTCGATAGCGTCTACGTCGACGAGCTCGAACGCGCGCTGCGCTGAATGGGAGCGCGGGTGCTGCTGGTGCGCCTCGACGGGATCGGTGACGCGCTCGTGTGCACGCCGTTGCTCGAGGCGCTGCGCGCAGCGGGGCATGAGGTGGGCATCGCGCTGAGCGATCGCAACGCCGGCATCTTCGTGCGCGACGCGTTCGTCGCGACGCACGTGCTCGAGCGGATTCCGTGGCCCCGTCACGGTGCGACGCCGGCCTCACGCGAACGCGCCGAAGCCGAGATCGCGAGCGCGCGCTACGACGTCGCGCTGATCGCGAGCGAAGAGCCCGATGCGTACACGCTCGCGCGCGGCATCCGCGAGCGGACCGGTTTCACAACCGGCTGGGCGAAGCCGCTCAAGAGCGCCTGGGTGCGCGCCCGGTTGACGCGCACGATCGCGCGGGCGGCATCGGTCGCGCGCACGCACGCGCACGAAGTTCGCACGATGTTTCGTCTGGGCGTGGGTCTCGTGGCGGGCGAACCGAGCGACGACGCGCGCGCCTTGCGCGGTTGGATCGCGGGCCCCGCACCGCGACCCGAGCGCCGCGGCATCCTCGTGCAACTCGGCGAGAAGTGGCGCACGAGCGGCGTCGGCGACGACGCGCTCGGTCTGCTGATCGCATCGCTGCGCGCGCGCGACGCGCGCTTCATCGCCGCGCCCGCCGAACGCGACGCGCTCGCCGCGCGTTTCCCCGGCATCACGATCGACGCGCCGCCGACGACGCGCGACTGGATCGCCGCGATCGATGCCGCCGCCGCGGTGGTGAGCGTCGACACGGGCGCCGCGCACTGCGCCGGGATGCTCGGCGTGCCGGTCGTCGACGTGTTCCCCGACGCGCACGCCGACGCGCAGATCCGCCGCTGGCGCCCGTGGGCGAGCACCAGCATCGTGCTGCGCGCGAGCCAGCTCGTGCGCGATCCCGGCCGACTCGTCACGCAGGCGCTCGATGCCGTCTGATTCCGCGCAGACCGGTGATCGCGCGCTGCTCGTGGCCGCGGGCGGCGGCATCGGCGACACGCTGCTCGCGGGCGTCGTCGCGCACGCGCTGCGCGAGCGCTACGTCGTCGACGCGCTCGTGCTGCCCGCGCACCGCGCGCTCGCCGAGCGCATGCCCGCGATCGCCAACGTCGCGCTGATGGCGGCGCCGTTCCCGACGGCCGAGGAGATGCGCGCCCCGGGGTACGCCGCCGCGATCGTCACCTGGGCGACGTTCTCCACCGCGCTCGTGCCGCTACTCGCCGAGATTCCGGTGCGCGTCGGTCAGGCGCGCCGGCTCTACTCGGTGTTCTTCACCGAGCGTGTGACGATCCGCAGCGAACTGGGCGATCGCCGGTCGCACTGGACCGACATCCTGCTCGATTACGCGCGCGTGCTCGGCGGCGACGACGCCGCGCCGCAGCCGGCGTTCGTGCCGACGGCCGCCGACGCCGCCGACGCCGCAGCGCTGCTCGCCGCGCGCGGCATCGACGGCCCGTTCGCGCTGCTGCACCCCACGCGCGGGCTCTCGGCCGAGCGCGAACGCTGGCCGGCGGCGGGGTTCGTCGCGCTGGCGCGCGCGCTCGTCGCCGCGCACGGCGTTCCGCTGCTGGTGAGCGGAGCGCCCGCCGACGCGGCGTTCGCCGAAGCGATCGCCGCCGATGCGGGCCCGGGCGTGCACGCGATCGCCGGCGCGACGTCGATCGGCGCGTTCGGCGTGCTCGCGGCGCGCGCGCGGTACGTCGTCGCGATGGACTCGGGTCCGATGCACGTCGCGGCGGCGATGGGCGCGCCGACCGTCGGCATCTTCGCGCTCCAATCGGACGAACCGGACCGCTGGGCGCCGCGCGGTCCGCACGTCGCCGTGGTGCGCGCGACCTACCCGTGTCCGCCGGCCCATCGCAAAGAGACCTGCCCGAATTATCTCTGCGTGCGCCACCTCGATCAGGCCGGCATCCTGCACGCGCTCGACGGACTGCTGCGCCGCCTCCCCGAACCCGCGATCTGATGCCCCGTCTCACGATTCAATTGTGCACGTACAAGCGTGCGGCGTTGCTCGAACGCGTGCTCGAGGCGCTCTTCGATCAAACCGTGCCCGACGATGCGCTCGAGGTCGTGCTGGTCAACGACGGCTCGCCCGACGACACGAGCGAGGTGATCGAGCGCGTGCGGCCGCTCGCGCGTTGCGCGTTCACCGTGATCGAGCAGCCGAACGGCGGCCTTGCGAAGGCGCGTAACGCGGGCATCGCGCGTGCGACCGGCGAGCGCATCTGCTTCATCGACGACGACGTGCTGCCGACGCCGGTGTTCGCCGCCGAGCACCTCGCGAGCGACGCGAAGCACGGCGACGTGATCGTGCGCGGCGCGGTGATCAACACGGCGAGCTTCGACGACCTCCCGACGCCGATCTGGACGCCCGCGAATTACAGCGGCAACTATTTCTGGACGAGCAACGTATCGCTGCGCCGTTCGCGTCTCGATCTCGCCGGCGGCCGCTTCGATGAAACGTTCACCGAGTACGGCTGGGAAGACATCGAACTGGGCATGCGTTTGCGCGCGCTCGGTACGCGCGCGGTGTTCAACCGCTTCGCCGTCGCGTTCCATCACAAGCCGCCGCCGGCGTCCACCAACGTCGAGGGCATCCTGCGCCAGGTGCGCTCGCAGGCGCGCACCGCCGTGCAGTTGCGCGCG
>Ga0116230_10000350_pt1 | contig 39678 bp, 30 predicted proteins | sample S1TSphfallax_3_FD_88678 | JGI IMG/M metagenome (GOLD analysis project Ga0116230, IMG submission 88678) | Host-associated microbial communities from peat moss isolated from Minnesota, USA - S1T2_Fd - Sphagnum fallax MG | ecosystem: Host-associated > Plants > Peat moss > Unclassified | place... | reverse complement strand
GAATGCATTTGCACATGTTCTCTCTTTGCAACCATGATTCCACATCTCACCCAATAATTTTTTTTTCAAAAAGTTTTGCATTTGCAATCCTAAAGTATAATAAATGATTTTTTTTTTGTAAATTCCCTTTTTGCAAGTTTAAAAATGGTCAAAATTAATTTCCTTTGTTGGGGGGGGGGAGCACAAGTTTGTGTGCTAACTACTATTTTATTGACATTATTCAAATGTGTTGCCAATCAACTTGAAATACCTCTTGGGATGTTCATCATTGTGGCTCCATCACAAAATACAAGAAAAAAAAGACCAATCTAGGCATCTCACATTGAAAATGTACAAATCCATTTACACCTAAATTCCATTTGATTGCTATCTATCATCATCCTCAATAAATGTACAGTCAAAAACTCAACCTCCTCATAACACCAATCCACATGGCCATAGCCACCCTTCAGAAGAACCTCTTACCCTTCTTCTCCTTCCCCCATTACCCAACCACACTTTCAAGTGCCCTATTCTATGGCATGCTTGCATAATTGTGACTAACATAAAGCCCACCCTGACAAGGATCAATAACCTTATGGTGAAGAGGCTAAGCACTCATGAACATTTGTAGTTAAGGCATTTGTCTTCTCTCTCTATTTGCATCTTCCTAATAACAACTAAGTAGACTTCACAAATGTACAAACTACTAAACCATTTGCATGCTAACTTATCTAGTAGTCACCTATTATCTTACATAACTACCTAGATCCTATTTTTAGGTCAAAGGTTGTGAGAACCAGAAAGCTGACATCAATTCACTTGGGGTTCATCCACTAATTGAGTCATCAAGGGATCCTAGTACTACCTAGGCTGGTTAGGCCCTAATTAAGCTGGTTTTTGGAGTTTTTAAACAATACACGCCTGCCATGCTGAAAATATGAATGAAGCTCTCAAGCTGAATAGCTTCATTATATTTTAGTATGATGTAGAATTGTAAATTATTATTGTTTTTACTGCTGAATATAATTGACAAAAAAAATAATTTATTTGGCACCTTGATGCTGAATCACTCTAGGTACTAGGATATTTTTTGCCTCTATACCTAAGTGTTTATCACATCCAACATAGAGTGTTAGTTGTTTCCCCAGCATCCCTCAAGATATTATAACTCTATATATATAACTAATCTCAAGTTTCAACACAAGTCAAAATATCATCTTTCAAAAATCCTCATATAAAAATAAATAGACCTATTATTATTAATTACCTAGGGCACAAAATCCCTTATTAAGCTACTACAACTCTATAATGAATCTGAACACACTATCCTTGCCTCTACCAAGGCAAGGCCAACAAAAAAAAACTTAAATAGTTGAAGAAAAAAGTACAACAAGTTCTTTCATTTCACTAGAAGAAGGATAGACTAAAGAAGAAAGGTCTATCTTTAGACCCTTCTCCTATGGTTAAGATCTCCTGCCAAGCTTATTTATGCCTTGGTAGAAGCAAATGCAAAAAAAATACAAAGGGGAAATCTTGACTTGACTCTTCTTTATGGCTGCATAAAATAATTCCAATGAAAAACCACTGGCATGGATAGATAACTTACCTTCACCTTCACTCCTACACACCAAGAGGTTTGTGTAGGAGGAGTGAGGTTTGGGGGTTTTTATTATTGGAGCCTGATGATGCAGGCAGCAAAGCAGAAGAACAAGCCAGTCAGCCAGTTGGGGGGAAACAAAATCAGTCAGGGGAGCTCAAGGCTCATGATGATGGCCACATTGAACTAGCACCCACCAGTTGCACCAATGAAGGATGAATGGGGTGAGTAAGTAAGTGGTGAGGAAACAGTTTTCTGTTGGGTTCCAGTCCCCTAGCTAACCATGGTGGTTAGGTCAGTAGTTAAACCTATTTTCCTACCCAAATTGATCACCAAGGTGAAACCAAATATTAACTCAAGTTGAGTTGAAGTTCATCCACAACTGAGTAATAAGGGGCATCCAGTAGATGGTGCACTAGTGGGTGCTGGTTCACTGTGGCCAAGGATGATGATGATGATGATGATGATGATGATGATAATCATCACTCTGCCTTGCCATTTGCCTTGCCTTGCAGCAGCAGCTAGACTTGCTGCAATTTGCTTGCTTGCTTGCTTGCTTCAGTGGTACCTCATCAAAGAGACCAGGCTGTCTATACTATTACTGCTAGGGTAGCTTATAATGCGTGGCTTGCCTTCCACCCCAAGCAGCAATGAGGAGCAGCAGCAGCAGCAGCAGCAATGTAGCTGCAGCATACTTAACTCACCATCACCAACTCCATTAAATCTAGTAGCAGCAGCAGCAGCTAGGTACTGTGGCTTCAATGGTTATGAATATTATTAATATGTGCACTGTGCAGGAGGTGCAGGAAGGAGCTCTTGTCTTTTTCTCTGGGCATTTGCAGTAGCTAGCTGGCTCTCCAAACACTTGGAACCAAATAGGAAAAAAAAAAGAGGGGGGGGAAAAACAAAAACCCATCAGCTTTTTGTTAAATTAGTAGGCTGAGAATAGCAACTTGATTTCAGTGGTTGTTGCCATATACGCCAAATCATCTTCTCTCAACTCAAGGGTTTCATTTAGGCTCTTGTTGTTTGTTTGTTTGTTTGTGTTGTGGGTGTGTGAGAGCGCTTGAGTACCTGCTACTGCTTCTTGTTTGTCACCATCTTTCCAAGAACTACCATCCGTTCTAGAGCTGCTGCCTTTTTCTAGAGCAAGCTGCTTCACTAGCTGCTCTGCTGCTGCTGCTGCTGCTGCTGCTGTTGTTGTATTGATTTCTAGACATTTGTTTCTAGATCTAGAGCTGAGAATGTGCTATTAGCTAGCTTACCAGCTGCTGGGGGCTCTGTGTTCTAGTCTGTTTGCCGATCTGCTGTGGTTTTTCTGCAAGCAGATTTTTTGTTTTCATTTTTTGGGGGAGCGTTTGAGTAGGTGTGTTGTTTGCAGTGTGCTGCAACTCACAATTTTGCGTACAACTTCATTTACTGCCCTAGAAGTGGTAGTGGAGTCTCGCGCCTCAATCTGCATTTCGTCAGGCTGTGAAGAAAGCAAGGTTCAGGAACTGAAGGTTAAATTTGTATTTCACACCAGCGCTGTAGTCGAAGTCCTGCAGAAATGCATATGCGGGATCTGTTGGGGGGCCTCGTGCTCTTCCTTCTTCTTGCAGGTAAGCTCCAGGTTTGAATCAGCATTGAATAATATTCTGCAGCCTGGAACGCTATGCATTTTGTTCTAGTTTTAGGAAGTGATTATTTTGCCTTGTATTTTGACCCTAAGGATTGTCAGAAGTGCAACGAATATTCCTATACCTGGACTGCTAGATCATCTTCTTTCTCCCTGAGGATGGATCTGCTTCCTTGCTCCATTTCACATTACTGTTATTGAAGCTTCATGTGGGCATTGCAGAAGCAAGCAGGAATGTGATATGGGTTGCCAATTTTACTGATGCCCAAATGCAGCAGGTAACTGTTGTGAACTCAATCCAGATTTGAAAGTCCAGCAAAAAATGCTGCTCCGAGTATGTAGTTCTGGTAGGATACTAGATACCACTGCGGTCGACCCCAGAATTGTACAGTAAAGGTATTGGTGATTCAAGCTGTAAGGATGTTTGAATCATCTAGGTTTCTCTGCTCCAGCATTGTGTGGGTTCTTCTGGCCTTTTAGTTGCTCATGAATTATATCCTCATCAGGAGCTGTGCAATGGCATTGCAGAATGCAGTATCACAGATTGCAGAACAGGGTCAGCAGCAGCAGCAGCAGCTTAATGTTCCATCATGTAAGTCTCTCCCTGACTCATGCTTTGCATATGAAAACTCTGGTTATGCCTGCTGCAGGCTCAAAATTATTCCTCTCTATATTGTAACATATTAAGTGGACTACTGCATGAAAAGTATGCTTCAGATAGCTGCTGCTTTGGATGTCTGGCATTCAAGGTTCCTGGTGAGCTGCTGATATAAGTTCTTTACATGATCTAGAGACCACCTGCTGTACAGTAAAGATGTTTGGACCTCAGGCTTACTCTGGAGTTAGAGAACCCAAATGCAAGATAAGTGGGTTTCTCGGATATTACTACAAGAAAAAGTGTCATTTTCAACCGGGTGAAATGACTTGGATTTTGCAACTCTTTAACTACATAGTCATTTTGGAAGTTGCAAAACCCAAGCCATTTCACCTTTTTGAAAAGGACAAATTTTTGTTGAAGTAGAATTAAGGAGTCTTGAAGATCTTCTTAGCCAACGGAGAGATTCATGTACATCTAGATGAGATTTTGTTCCAGAGCTTCACCAGAAACTTCCTGCAGATCATGCAATTCTCTGAAAAATCTCCCACAGAACTTGGCTTAAGATCTCTTTTTGGAGAGATAGAACCTCCGTAAAACAGTGGTGTGGATCCTTAAAAAATAATCTCTATGTGAAATACTTCTATAATCTGTAGTTTAGAGAAGGTCTTGATCCCCAAAACTACCTGACCTAGACAAACAATGCCCACAGTGTAAGTAAGCAACAGTTGGTGTCATTATAGTTTCCAATCTGGTGCCAACTTATGGATGCTGCTTTGTGAGGAATTCCTTGTAGTCAGCACTAGTGTTAGTCTGGTATTGGCTTTTGAAAATACCAACCCAGTTCCACTATTGGATACTTTTTGACATCTTGCTACTAGCAGCCTGGTCCTTGTACTAGGTCCAAGGCTAATGTTTGGCTGATATGAGGAAGGTGTATAGAGCTGGTATTGAAACGGATATGAAACTAGTATCATCAACACCAGATTGGTAGGGTCCTCGTTACCAGTATAGATGCCAGCTGGTGCAGACATGCAGACCTATATGCCAGACCCAAAACTGGTTAGCACCTTTGGTGGAAATCAAGCTGAGGATTCTAGGTGTGAGAGCAGTTTCTTCAACAGTAGTTTTGACATCCAATTTACTTTTTCCCAACCTCACCCATAAGACTGAAGCTGGGACTGCAAATAGCAACCCACCTGGACTAATCAAACCATCTAGCCAATGAACGGCAAGTGTTAGCCTTTGCTGTGCCTTTTGCCAGCTTCAGTGTCCTGTGCAAAAATGCTAGGTCAAATCCATTTTGCTGAGCCAAACCAGCATGACTGGAGTTTCCTTCATTCGGAGTTTGCTGTGCAGTGCACCAGTGGAGTTGATGCCAACATCTCCATCAAATATGAAAGGAACTCTATTCAAGTCTTTAAAAACTAACGATCTTGCCAGGACTATTGAGTTCACAGAAGCAGAAGACATGGGCAAGCCATTAAAGCCTGGAAGACCTCACAAATTATGCTGAATTGTAATATATAATGCAAGCCAAGTTTGTCTGTGCGCTGTGAGGTTTTTAATGAGTCACTGGATGAAGGTTGAACATTGAAACCAGTCTTTTGAAGGCAATTGGGTCTTGTCATTGTGTGGATTTATGTGCAGTATGTCAATCTGTGGAGCCGGAATGCAAGGATGGTTTGACAGTGACTTGCAAAACTGGCAATTATGTTGGGTGTGACTGCAATTATATTCGCCAGTGCCGTCCAGAAGTTTTGAACTGTGTTCGCTCCAACAAGACTCACACTGTGTCTTGTGGCTTTTGAGCCAGCTGGGCTCGTATGATAAAACTTGGAAAGCGATGCAGCACTTGACTTGTTGTTTTACACACATTATTTAAACATCTTCTCTTCGACATTCTTTTGCAGACCCAGCAAAAGAGGATGATGAGTGATATTGGCACAATTCGGCTCTAGCTGAAATTTTCGGCATCTTACTTTTTGGATCTTTGCATATTACAACTGGTCAATTGGCAGCAAAGGGGATTTTTCTGGATGATGAAATAGAACAGAGTTAGCATAAACTAGGGTAAACATAGTTAGGATTAATTAAGTGCAACTCTGTATGTAGAAATTTGTCACTGGTTGAAGTTGAACTATGTATGTTCCTTACTTGGGTTGCCATTCTTCATTCTATAGATGCAAATGGTGACCTAATCTTTGATTTATGTCATAACAAGTTTAACAGTGGCTTTTTTTTGTTCAAATTGGGTGGGTCTTTCTTTTAGGTATGTTGCCGAAGGGACAAACTTTGTCTTGATATTACAATTGCAAACTGAAAATCTTTCCAATTACTTTTACATCATAATGTTAACAATTCAGTTTAAAAAATTCAGACCACCAAATCCAGCAATTTCAGTTGCCATAACATGAGTCTTCCATTTTGTGAATAATTTCATTTTTTCTAAACCGCGGTTGTTAACCTTTTATAACCCCCCTGATACTCGGATGGGGTTTGGTGCGGTTTGTAATGTCTGCCAGCAGTGTTGAGGTATTAAGGCTTGTACCAGTGTTGGGCCAAGACTAGTACAAAGTTACAAGCCTTGTGGTAATGATTTTAAAAAGGAAAGATGGTTTTAAAAACATTACCTTGCCATAAATCCTTGTGGACTAAAATCAAAACACTTTGACAGCCACTTGAACATAAAGAATTGAGATGGAACAAATCTTGGAATCTTATCAACTTTGATCAACAAAGCCTATTCCCATGACACTTGCAATTTTTAGAAAACATTACATTATGTTGATCATCAATTGATACCTTTTGGGTAAAGCGGTTAAAAAGAAACACATACAACAATTCCTTCAAAGCAATTGTGATTTAAAGCTACAATATTGCATATAGTTTGACACCTAGTAGACCTCATTTGGCCTATGCACTTCAGCTAATTGGAAAGGTGTTGTGACTAGTGTTGGCTGGTTGTGGGTTTTCGGTCGGGTTCAGGTTCAGATATAACAATTCAACCCAGTGGGTGTACATGGACCTGGACTCGTTTTAAGAACTGAACCTGATGGGTTTACATGGATCTAGATGTAGCCTTGGAACTGCACCTGATGGGGTCGAGATGGAGCTAGACTCACCATAGAATCAGACCCAGCAAGTTTGAAGGGCTTTTCAACAAGGCAGGGGTCATAGGGTTAGATAGAGCCTAAGGTTTTAGGTTTATAAGGTTTTACAGTTTCTAGATTCTAGGGTCCCTTGTCTGAGTTCTAGGGTTCTAGGTCCGGAGGTGTGAGGAAAGGCACACAATAACACAGATAAAACCAATTTAGGGACTTTGTGGTATTTTGATACCCTGAGATTTCAACTCCATCTGCTTCCTCTGAGGCAAGATTCGATAACACAAAGTAGAAGAATATGATGGCCATAAACTTCCTTCAGTTCGAAACCAACAAGTTGCACACCGCCAGATGCAAGCAAATTCCAGCAGGACAACTAGAAGTTTGAGATCTGTTGGGACCTGATTCCTGAGCTCCCTCACAAGCATGGGAGTCTGTACATGCAACCTTGTTAGTTTAAGTTGCTTCTGGCATTCTGTGCTCAAAGCTCGTATCTCCGTTTTCCTACTTCTTGGGGTTTCAACAGAGTCTGTGAAAACAATTCTAAAGCAAGTAATCTCGCATTCTAGGTCAGTAGCAAAGAATGTTCCCTTGGTTCCTGGAGACAACAATAAAATAGTTTTGAAACATTTTTGTTTGCAACCTCTTTTCTTGAGGAGAAGGCAAAATTTACACAAAATTTGCATTAAGATGGCAAAACTCTCCATGAAAAATAGGCACCTCTTCCCAAACTGTGCTTGCAATTGTCAATGCACACGGCTCTCTTTAGGTATCTATTTCATATTTATGATGAAGTTCATTTTGATGATTTTTTTTTTCCCTTGTAATGTACCTATCAAGAAGTTTATTCAAGTAACATTGAGATACCAAAAAAAATTTCATGTGGGGGGAGGGGGGGAATACATTTCAGAAAAATAATTGATCATATCAATTCTTTAAAATAAAATAAAAAATGGGTTTTGGATAAAAATTCAAATTGTATTTTTTTCATATGGAACAAATCATATTTTTATACTTACAAGCCAACGGTTTAGCACATAGAAATCAAAATATATATATTGTACATGATACAAATTCTTCGTATTTGGGCATCCACTATAACAACAGAAGAGATTTCTCCAAATTTGATAGATCCATGATGACGGAATCCATGACTACACTAGATGTCAGACCTGGCTATCAACAGATTTTTACCAACAAATTTGGCATGAGAGTCTTGGAAGAAGCTTCAATTAGGGTTTAGAGAGCTATTGGCAAAGGGCTTTTGTGATTCAAAATTTGGGGAACAATAATAATGTGTTGACAATGCAAAGAGATTTAGTTTGAGGCTAAAAAGCACATCATGATGCAACTTGCAGTATCAGGAATTGAGGTGAGAATCGTCGGTCTGGAAGAAAATTAATTGGAGGTGACCCTGGGTTTTAATTGGGTTTTAAGTTTTTAAGAGTATTCCCAAGACTCTAGAAATTGAAAGATTATAACCAAAATTCTAAACCAGACTCAACAAATGTTCTAAAAACCAAGAACCAGGCAACATTGGTAATGACCATGAAATGTGTTTTTAGAGACAAGATTGAGGTAAGATTTTAAAAATAATCACAAATTTTAGTTCATCTACCTATCAGTTCCCAGTTGCAACAAAAGGGATTACTAAATTTTTTTTAAAAAATTTTTGGGGGTAAACTCAGCCCCTCTTTGGGCCTAGCTCGACCCTCTAATCCTTGTTTCGTCCCCAGTTTTGGTGAACCTAGTAACTTGATGAGAACACAATGGGAACATATGGTAAAACTCCAGATGAAACCCCAAACTCCTCTCCCCCATCTCATACCTACTTCTGCTCCCCATTTGCTATTTATTTCCCCACCACAAAGAAATAAAGGGAAAATAAGAAAATTAGAAGGAGAGGGGGTGGCCAATGCCCATGAGATGAGGGGAGGGAAGGGCTACCCATCCTCCTTACCTGCCTTTTGTTGGGTGATGACACAAGGGGGGCCTATTTCTATGGCTTGTTTGCCAAGTGGCTCATTCCACCTGTTCACACCTGGTAGCAATTCCAGTTGCCGCCTCCACAACCCAGCTGGTGAACACGTGGCACCACCGAAGCTTTGGTCCATCGACTGAGATCCTGCCAGCTAGGAGAAACCTTTCATCATCATATATAAGCAATTGTGGTGATTTTTGGCGATTTTTTTTCCCCCCTCCTTTTTTGGCGATTTGTTTTCCAAAGAAAACACAGGGAATTTTGTGACAGAATTTCTTTTTCCCAAATATCTTTCGCAAAAATGGCTAAAAAATTCGCCACAAAAAACACCACAGAAATCTTTGTGATTTGATGAGCAAAGTAGTTTCTTCACCCATCACTCTCCTTTGATGAACAAATCCAAAATCAATTTTGAGCTGGAGAAGGAGGAAGAAGCTAGCTGCTGGGGAAGGAAGCTAGACTAGTTGTTGCAATTTGGGTGTTTTTCAGAATTTGGGTGTTTCCTTCCTTGCCTGCTTTGCTGCAGAGAAGAAATGGGGTGTCAGGGTTGTCTGCAATGCACACTGAAGCTGCTCAATTTCATGGTCACTTTGGTTGGAGCTTATATGGTTTTGTATGGTTTGTGGATGCTCAAAGAGTGGCACTCTCAACTGCCACCAGAACCACCAGCACCAGCACTGCCACCCAGTCCAATTCCTGTTCCTTCTCCTAGTCCAAGTCCAAGTCCATCTCCAATTCTTCCTCCAGTTCTTCCACCTGTTCCCGTCCCTAGTTCTGAACCCACATCTGCTCCAAGTTCTGTACCAGATCCGTTGTCTGCTGGACTCGGATTGCCTATTTTCTTCAATGGGAGAGATTCCGACAATTTTGAGTTTGGAGGTGCTGGTTTGGGAGGTGATTTGGTGGTGGCTATGGAGCAACGGAGGAGGCCTTTTTTGGTCATGTCTACTGGGGTCTCACGGAGCGTAATAACACTTCCAAAGCTGCCTGTTCCATGGTAAGTTGAACTGCCCCAATGACACTGGTAGTGTGTGCTGCTGCAATTTCCTTTGCGAGTGTGTGGTGGAGTTTCTTCTCTTTTGTGTTTTTGGTTGAATTTTTTTTGAGAAGAATATTACCAAGAATGTGGGAGTAAAGCAACTCCACCGGTGCTCAGCATGTGACCCTGCAAATTAAAATTGAATCAAGAAAAATCCAAACATGCCCGTTTGGCTCAGCAAAATGGTTTTGGCCCAGCATTTTTGTACAGTTTGCTGAGGCTGGTAAAAGGCACAGCAAACCCTAACATCTGCTGTTGATTGGCTAGATAGTTTGAGTGGTCCAAGTGGGTTGCTATTAGTAGTCTCCCACCTATTTGCAGTCCCAGTTTTAGGATTATGGGAGGGGTTGGAAAGAAAGTAAATAACTAAACTTGGATGTGAGAAATATTTTTGCAAGGAGCACCTCTGGAGATGCTCTAGATGCATCTATAACTCTTTAGCTGCTGGGAGGTCTTCATGCTGCAGTCAACCTTGCAATGTGCTACAGATTTTGTTTCCTCAGGGGAAAGCCTGTGCAAACTTCGTGGCCACATATGTGTGGAAGTAGCATGTGTGCTGCTTCATCAGGCAGAAGTTTCAAGAAGCTTAGAGAAATCCAGTCAGTCACACTTATTGGCAAGGTCATGCAAGCATTCGGTCCTATGTGAGGAATTGGGGTTTTGGTAGTGTGTGTGTTTCTAACTTTTGTCTGGGTGATGGGTTTGCAGGTTCATATATGCATTTTTGGGTGCAGGGATTATCACATGCCTTGTTACTTGTACAGGTCACATTGCTGCTGAAACCAGCCAGGGCTTCTGTCTCTCATGTGTATCCTCCTGCAGTGTCAGAATTGCACAAAGTTTTGGTGTCTCTATTATTCTTGTGTAAACATCACGATTGGATTTCCTCCAACCCTAGGCTCACTTTCTTCCAAAGTTTCAATTACAGCTTGGAGTATTCTTGACCCCTGTGTTTCTAGTGTAAGCTTAATTGGCTTTTGATATGTCAATTGCAGATTCATACCCATGATTTTTTTTGTCTCTGCTTCTTTTGTGAAGGATGCACATTGTTTTGGCCTTGATGCAGCAGCTGTAGTATACCTGTTTACAAGTTGTATTGCTCATGGCCCAGTTTGCACTGGCTGGCTATCTCTTCTTTGACCATCATTGGCGAGAGGTAAGTCATTATAGAGCTTGCTGTTCATTTTCTTGAATTGATGCACTGGTTATCTTCTGTTATTTCATCAATTTCTGTTGTCGCATACTTTTCATACATTCATGTTGCTGCATTTTAGTTTACACTTAAGTCTTTTGAGCATGTCAAGGGTTTCTTATTTTCTGAGACACATCATCATGACTTGGAATCAGGACATACCTGATGATCCCACTGGAGAGCTTGACAAAGTGGAAGCATTTGTTGAGGACAATCTAAATATTTGCAAATGGGTTGCTCTGGCTGTTGTGGGTATGGAGGTGAGTAAGAAAAACCTTGTGTGTTTTGAATGCAATAATGACTTGTCACACTGTTGCATTGCACATTGATAATGAGGTCACACGTTTTTGGTTGGCTAGGTTTGCATTGACTGGAGTAGCTCAACCTAAACATTTTGTTCATGTGACAAGCCTCAGGGGTTTAAAGAAAAGTTATTTGCCTTTCTGTCTTCTGTCACAAGAAGAAGCAGGAAAAGTACAGATTTAAGTTCTGATGCCATGAACTTGCCAAGTGCAGATTCTTGGATTGTTTTTTGCCATGATACTGCGTGCAGTTTCATCTAATGCGAGGAGGACAGGATATGATAGTGATGATGACTATTTGGCTCCAAGGTCAAATGGCCGACAGCCTCTGCTCAATCGCCAAGTCAATCAGTCAAATCCTGCAACCACTCCTGGATCTACCGCTGACAATCGTCCTGTTCGCAATGATGCATGGAGTACAAGAATGCGGGAAAAGGTGCTCATCCCTTGTCTAGCTTGTTGTCCTAAACTTTCTGTTACTACTCAATTCTTACATTCATGCACCCATCATCTGTTGGTGTTAATCTGTCAGGACCAAAAGATTTGTCTGAAGGAAAAGGATATGGCCTATGTAGCTCTTTCCCTTTCTGTTCTTGACAGTTTTGGGTTCAATCATTCATGTGAAAAGACCAAGTTGCACATTGCCAGGAGATAAAATTCTGTTGTAGCTGAGACACATACAGCACTTTGTGAAACTTTTATCTGTAACTAGGAACTCCTGGATCTACAAAACATTTGATTGCTAATTCCTGGAATTCAGTTCAAAAGAAGGCCTTGTGTTAGATGGTCAGGTGTAATATTGGACAGAGTCACAACACTTTTCAGCTGGACATTTTCTGCTTCACAGGGAGAATTTGGACCCATAAACTCTCTGGAATTTTGTGTCACCATTTGTGATGTCACAGGCATGTTTGATGATTGGTGACCATTCTGGGGGAAGCTTATCTTCTTTTTTGTTTTTTGTTTCTTTTTTTTGGCAGTAGGTTCAGTTACTGACAGATTGTTTACTTTGTTTTGTGAACAGTATGGGCTTGACACATCAGAGTTTCCTCAAAATCCTTCAGAGTCAAGGCGACCTGTGCAGCAAAATTCAGCACCTCCAACAGAGGAGAAGCAAAGTCGCTGCACAATCATGTAGAAATTTTTGGTTGCTCCCTAGACTTCCTCAGGATGCATCAATCATCACAAGGATGGCACAACAGTTGCATTGTAACGACACAGTGCCCAGCAGTTTTTTATGAACAGAGAGGATGGTGGAAAAAAAAACCCCTCATTGTTGTGACAAGGTTAGCAGAAGAGAAGAGAAAGCTATTGGTATTGTATCAAGCTTTCTTGCACATTAGAAGGAAGAGATTGTTGCTTTTACTGAAGTAAAAAATGTATGTGCAATTGAAGTATGCAATGATCTCCTCTTTTTGTGTAGCCTTCAGTTTTCTTCTTTTCTCTGCCCTACATCTGTCGGTTAATGTGTTGTACTCTATAAATACCAGACCCTCTGTAATCCTCCCTGTTGCTAGCTGCTACTAATTCAAAAATTCATTCTTTTCCAACAACTGATGTGATCAATCTAACAATTCCACAATCCCTGCCTGGGGTCTCTTTGCATTAGGCTGCTGTGATCATGGTTACACAGTGTGCTGTGATCACAGCATCCTAATGGAAAGATATCCTTGAGCCTATGTTGTTAGGATGTGAAAGTTACTATTTTGTACACACAAAGCTTCTAGTATATATATATGACTGGAACTTGACATGACTGCATTCCTGGGTCACATATCCTGTAACTAGCAAATTGTATGGGCTTCAAAACTGCAGAAGAATGAAGTCTGATGTGATTTGATCATGAGCAATGTCCCTGAAGATAGATCCGCCATGTTATTTTACTGGCTCTCTGGCATGTGGATCAATCTAAGTTTCTGCTGGTGGTTGTTTAAGCATTCTAGGATCAAGTTGGAAGAATATTCACACGAATAGATTCATTTTGTTCATCTCTGAAACACCATTATTCAGAGTTATCATGATTGATGTGAAGTACATCTGGAGTATCTGATTACCTTAGGTGTTGGGGATGTATTGATCAGCATCCTTTCTTTTGATCACACCTTCATGTTCTTGAACAAGTTATTCTAATGGGCTTTGGTTTACAGTATTTTGCAGCAGCTGCAGATTGCCAGCATGGGTAGTGATGATTTACAACAGTTTGCTGAGGCTGGTAAAAGGCACAGCAAATGTGTGGATATTTATTTGCAATCCATCATGAAATGGGACAAAACAATCTCCTATGCTTTCAGAATTATGGGTAATATGGGTGCTTGCGAAAAAGCAAGCGTCAAAACAAATTCAGTTGATGTAAAACTGTGAGGGATTTATGTTTCAAACTGCTTGCAAACTAGTGAAAAACGAGCATACTACAAGCTTCAGCATGTACTAATTTCAATCAAAAGGCATCACAATTGCTTGTACACATAGTTAAAGGGAATCCCCATTTTGCTATCCCTCCACCTTGGTAACCTTAATACTACAAGGCCCTAGACATTTCTACCCCATCTGGCATGTATACTTTTGGGTGAATGGAAAATTCACATGGAATACATGGAACTTTGATCCCATGTAATTTGACCAAAAACTCAAATCGCATATAAAATTGCATGGGACAAAAAATTAAGTCCGATGTAAAATTGGGATGAAAATTTTGATCGCATCTAGAAATCTTTTACTCTTAATTATCTTGTATTTTATTAACTGAAATGTAATAAAAGTTAAAATAACTACATGTATTTTTAATTGTTATACAATTAGTTTTGTGTTTACTCTAATGCCAAAACTAACATGTCAAACAAACATGACATTGATGTGAAATTGTCAGTTCATGTTCATTTGAATTGTTGTGATTCTTATTGGGTGAAAGCATAGTAAGGTGTCTCGTTTACAACAATAGAGAATTCCTTTCAAAGTTCATATCACAACTTACATTTGAAAATTGGTTTAAAATATGAATATTTAGATGTTATTATTATTTTTTTAATTTCATTTTTAATTTCATGTCATGATGCTACAAGGAATTTTCAAAAATTTCTCAAAATATAGTTTTAAAAAAATTCATTATAAAGATTAAATTTAAAATAATTGTAATTTTTGGGACCTTGAAAAGTACATAACACAATAAATTAAAATCATGTTATACTCATTCAACACATCTTTAGTTCCTTAAACATCAATCATGGAATCATTTCAAAGTTTTAAATATGTAAGATTAATATATTGTAAAATAAAAGTTCATATTCATGAGTTTTGCAAGTGCAATTGAAACTATTGCCAAAATTCAATGTTTTTTCAATGTCCATGATTTTGATGTGTTTTTTGCATTCTTGAAAAGGTAAATGTGTTAGCTTTACATAAGTGAGTCGCTTTTTCAATATTTAAAAAATAATAATTATTTGTTTTCTTATATTTATGCCATACAAGGGAAATTATTTCCCAATCTAACATCCATATAAGGTGATAATAGTGTGTTTTCACCTTATTAAGGTCAAGAAAATCATTAATATACATAAAGACAATTGGAACTATCCAGAAATTACCTTATTGTAGGATTGCCATTGTTATTGATAATTATCAATGTCATTGTTGTTTTACACAAAGACCATCTAATATTCTTCTTGATGTAAGTCAAAGACCAAGTTGGAAATTGGGGTTAAGTGACACTATGTACTCAACACAAACTTGGCTCCTTCCATCTAGCTTATAATTCACAAATGTTTTTGATGTTGAAATCTTGTGGTTAGTTTATTTTCAATAACAAGATTTTTTCACACTCACTTTGCACATTGTCATGTGTCCCAAGTTATTCTCCAAGATAAAAGCTCAATGATTTGTTCTAATGGAAACATGAATTTACTAATACCAAACATTTGATTATTTTTTCTAAAAGCAATTAAATGTTGTTGCACACAAAAATCATCTTAAACATGTACTAGTATGTAGAACAATTGAAATTGAGATTCACATTTAAGATTCACATTTAAGGTACGTGAAAGGAATTGAAACAAAATATCCAAATTCCAAAGACATTTGATAGTTGACCTTTTCATGCAAGGCAACCTTCCATTGCTAACGTCATAACTCTGTATATTTTTCACTAGTGACATACAATTATATTGCCAATGCTAGACAAGAGGGCATTCCTGAAAAGTCGCTCCTTATATATTTCAAGAAACACCTAAGGTAAAAGGGCATTTTTTAACATGTTATGAAATATTGATATATTCTAAGTATATTCTAAGTGTAGTTTGGAATATTTTAGATATTTTTTAATATTTTTTCGTAATGAATTATAAAAACCTTATTTACATTTAAATAAATTTATTCTTATTATTTTTTCATTAAGTTGCACCTTATATTATTTTTTGTATGTTGTTTGGAATAAAATGGATATGACTTCTTTAGGGTATTCATGCATTTTTGTTGCAAGCCACCTAATTTCTTACTACATTTGATGAATAGCATCACCTAAGTTGTAGATTGTTTCTTACATTTGACACCTCACAAACCATTACAATTAACCACCTTTTACAATTTAGAAACAAAATGGGTAAGGACATCGAACACATGTATAAACTATTAAAATACACCTATTGTTTGTGCATAAAAAAACTAAAACTCAATGGATGTAAAATCCTCAAGTTGTACCTTTTATATATTCGCATCTAATAAAATATAGGACAGGCTAACAAAACATCCATGTAGATCCAACATTGAAGTAACCAACTATGTAAACAAGGATAGTTAGGAACATGTATGTGAAGTAAAATAAATTGAAAAAAATTATACTCAAATAGGAAGTTATAAATCTTCATGTAAATTTCATTTCCCTAAGAATTTGGAAGTTTTTTCTAGATTACACTCAACTCTATACATGTTCTATCATTGCACCATAACATACACCCTACTTAGAAATTAAACATGAAATTGTATGTTTGTGGCAAATGTTAATTGGCACCCAATAACATTCCCCATATGCTTCAAGTATTGGTTGAAATAATACATGGAAGGTGCATAATTATTTCTATTCTTGCCACACTAAATAATACCAAAAAAAATACAAATGATTGTCTATCACATGCATGTCACAAAGATTCTAGTACCTTGAAAAGTTATAAGACTTGAAAGTATGTTAATGCCATGTATAAGAATGAGTTATGACTATTAACTACCTATGGGCACCCAATCTCTTTGTTAGTCCCCATTGAAAGAAAAACATTGAACCCATGTTAGCATTTATATTCTCACGAAGAAAGTTATGCCACAATGTACCACCACAAATAATGAAAAGATGCACCATAAGGTCACTTCACACTTGTGTTAGATAGTTCACATTTAACCTAGGGTCATGGATACCTATTTCCCAAGTTTTGTATCCACAAATTTTGCCACCATACTTGTAACCACATAATAACAATGTTTGCAATATTGTTTTACTCATGCTAATTATGTCATGTCCTTTCAATGCATTACCAATGCAACCTATGTTAAAAATCCAAAGAGCATGACAAGAGCATAGACTCACCAACATACAATAGCTTATTTGACTTCAAAATTTAACCTAATTAATGTTACATGAAAACTAGAGGAACACCAAAGAACATGAACTTTTTATTTAACATACTAAGTGGTGTATTACACATGGTTATTACAATGCACTTGATTTAAATGATAAGAATTTTCTCATAATTCATCATGAACCTACTACCAATAGCTCCTTGTAGATTTTTTGAACTTCTAAATTCTACTTATTAACACCCACCCAATAGTTGGTTTGCATATACAACAACCCAATAAAAAAGGGAGGCATTCTAGAATGTAAAATATGTCATTGCAAAGGTACATCTTTTAGCTTTAATAGTAGCTAATAAAATACAAATATCCAAGCAATACCTTTGATATTTGAGTAGATTAGAACCCTTGTCAATGGATAAACAAACATGTGACTAATACAATTCACCAAGATATTGAAAGGAACCTTGACATTATGTTCCATGCAAATGGATTTTGCCAATAGCAATGTAAATACAACATGTTTATCTATGTTTGATGTATTTAAAAGCATTGCAAAATACCACATTGTAGAAAATTATGATTTTAAAAAATCATGAACATCTTTAGGATCAAATGGGCAAACTAGTCTTTCATCATAAGAGTTATGGGATCTTGATCACTAGCCACACAAATCATCAAAAACATTTAATATGTTACCACCAAACTTAAGGTTTAGATTGTCAAGCAATTGTAATCTTAAGCTTGAAGAACAACCTACAAATGAAAGAATAAACCTATAAAAGGAGTAATGGTGCTTGTGAGGATCAAATCTTCACTTTTGCTATTAAACTTTGCCATACACCAAAAAATAGTGATGTTTTTAAAAAAACAACATATTGGGGTAAAGAAAAGTTGGAAACTAAATTGATATCAAAATATTAAAAGTCATTTTGGAAATTGGACTAACAAACCACTGTGACCTAGTTTTTGAGAACCCAATTAGTAGGAGGGCATGGGTTCAGAACATCTAATCAAAGAACTTGCCCGTCCTCCAATAATACTTAGAAACAAAGAAAAAGCAAAGCAAATGCAAGGAATAAAAGGAAAAGATTGCACATATGTAAAAGGTTTTATAGGAAAAAAAGACACATAGCTTGCAATTTGTGATTTTAGTCAAAGTTGTAATAGTAAATCTGTTGCACCCAACAACATGGCCATCATTATGCATTTTAGTAATGCAGATGGAGTGCCCCTTATAAAGCACACAAATGTGCTTTCTCCTTGAAATCCTAAGCACTTTAGTTCTTTTGAACCATAACGATTCAAACTTGAGTTGTCAACCACATTCAAATGTAATAATCAGTAGTAGTGAACAATGCAACAATTTTTTTGATTTGTGTACTTGCAAGATAACTCACACATGGTGTCAAAACAAAACCTATAATGCAACATCATGGTGGAGCAACAAGCTTTGGTGATGGATGTAAAAATTATAAAACACATGTAATGAACAATGAAAATTATAACACAAGAGACAAAAATGGTGCTAAAACAAAGGAGTGAGAAACTTACTTTAGCAAATGGAACATGAAGATGGTTGGTGATGATGAAAGCTTCTAATTTTGATAGACAAGATTTCATAGCCTTGGTGATGGACCTAAAGTTGCAAAAGTAGGTTGTGGTAAAAGGTGGACAAGTTTCAACATTTCTCCATGATGTAGTGGCTATACACAATTGGCATACAAATCAACCTAGTGAATCATTTGTTTTTGAACTATTTTTAATTCCATAAGGCAATTCTGTAAGGCCTTAGCTAATTTCACTTTTAGGCTATAATTTGGTATTAACAAAAAAAAATTTGGTGACAACTAATTGTTGGAGTGCCACCCACATGCAAGTCACATTTACATGATTTTTCTTACATAAGCACTATTAGAAATCATGTCCATTGGAACCATAGTGCCTTGCAATTAGAGTTCCTAAACAACTAATATATGCAATTACATTATAATAAAACATGGAAAATATGAACAATTAATAAATAAAATGTCTCACCAAAAAATCAAGGAGTTGTAATCATGTAATTGCAATATAGTTGCAAATGGGACACCTATTATATTCATTTTATATCAATATTTCAAAAAGAAAGTAATTTTGATGCAAAAATCTCAATAGTGCAACGTGTTAGATTTTGATGGATTGATGGAAAATAATGTCAACATGACATTACCATTGTAGTTGCAATCTATTTGCACTAAAATTGTACAATAATTGCTCCTACATAGTTGTAATTGCGTTGCATGAGTTGCAAATGTACATAGTTTCACATATGGTGAGTTGCATCCATTGCAATTCATGCTCAAAGAAATATGTTGAATTGCAATGAGTTGCAAATGGTTAGTGCAACTCAAAAACCCAATTCCAAATTGCCCTATTTTCTCATAGTGAAGATTAAAGCCAAGGTTCAACTTATTTGTCTAGGATGGACAAGTTTAAGGAACAATCTTTTCAAAGTTCATAATAAGTTTCAAAATGTAACTTTTGGTAAAATTGCCTTCACATTGTTACCAAATTTTCTACGTGTTGTGCAAAGGTACATTTTTAAGCTCTAGTCATATTTTTGTTGATGATTTTTTCCACTTTTGCAGAAATGTTTTTTGAAACAAACTTAGGGATAAATATGTTATGTCATTGTAAAATGTGTTTTTTTAGCAAAAATTGACCACCAATATGAAATCAAAACTTTGAAGAAAGGAAACATTGATATGAGCTAGTGTTTTTTGGTAATTTTTTTATGTAGCATCATAATCAATCAAACCAAAAATAGTTTTGTTAATTAGTGACACCTTAGTCAAATTGCCCAAATTGTAGGAAATTGGCAAAAAATTCCCCAAAATTAAAAACTATGTTCAAATGTAGTGAAAATTTCTCCAATTCTTTTTATCCTCCAAAAATTGGAGAATTATTTTTTAAAGAGGGAATTTGTGACAAAATGTCCCATTTAAATTTTTAATTTGAAATATTACGAAAAATTGTTGTAAAAAATCAACCATCTTAACTAATGCTCATTATTCAAGACAATGTGTCACAAAGTATACCACAAATGAAAACCCTTTGAAATTTAAAGTCATGAAACTAACATACATATGAAAAGCAACAATCAACATTAATGGAACAACGATACATTTCGTGCTTGCAATTTTGTTAAACAAGAATTTAAACTAATTAAAAGCATTTATGAATGAGAGGTCACATGATAATTTAATAAAAATCTATGATCAATTATCTTTGCTAATCATAAATGAAATATCTTTCTGGTTGGCAATAAGATGACTTTCATTATTATTAGTTCATAATGAATTCATGGGTGGTTTCAATATGTAATTATGATATGAGATTTTTACCAAGCTCCACTTGTTCAAGATTCATACATTAGAGAATTCAAAACTCATAATGTTAAAATATCTTCAAGACAAACTTATGACATGAAAATGTAAAATGTTATCAATTTTAACAAATCATGCAACAAAACAATGAAAAACTCATTAGCATCTTAAATAGGTTTCCAACAACATCACACTCCTAAAAATATTAATTATATGAACAAATATTGTTTGAAAACAGCCAAGTTAGACAATAATTTGCCATTATTTTTTGAATACATTGAATGCTAAAAAAATTATGCATGTAGCAAATTTTTTTTCATACTATTGATGAAATATTTAGATTCTTAGCAGAAGATGTCCATTTTGACACATCATATCCTTCTCATTTCAAATTATTTTCAATACTTAATGAAATAGGAGGTTTGCACCGTGAACTGTTACTTAAAAAGAATATGATAGTAGAGTTGTGTGTGAGCAGTTATGGTCGTTTGCAATGACATCCTAAAGTTCCACAATAATTCCACTTTTATAATTACATTACCTTCAAAGTTATGCTTTTCAAGTGTTTAAACAAATGGTGAAATAATAAAAGCTGCACCACATGTTCTTTTGACAATAGAGTTTATCCGTGTAAAGTCAGGCGATTAGGGGTTGAGAATAGCCAGTTTGGGCATATAATAGGGCATCAAACGCATAACTGGGAATGAAAGTTTTACAAAAACGAAATAACTGAGACCCAAACTAGTTTTTCCACTAATTTTGGTGATAAACTGAGTTTCATCCTGTCTTTCCTTTTTCCTAGGCGCCTCCATTGCTGCTACATATATTTTCACTGCTCGCACCTGTAGTACAATTACTATAATTACTCTCGAACCTTGTGGATTAAATGCTGAGTTTCAGCATTTCATACTGGGATAGTGGGTGAAAGCAGACCTAAAGAGAGGGTGAAGACAAGGTGACTTTACAGATAACTCTACTAGATAACAAAGATCTACATCACTCAAAAAAGACTGCAAATATATAAGGGATGATTGGTTGATGGAGCTACAAATTAATATTGGTAAATTGAGGGGTAGGAATATGTGTCTAGTTTTCTTGATGATAGGAACAACTAGGGAATTGAACATAGCTTATTGTACTGGAATGCAATTTGGATAGTTGGAGAAATGCCAGTTGATCTTAGCAATTCCTCATTATTGAATGATTAATCAATGCTTAAGTCTTAACATAAGCCCACACCCTTTCAAGCCCAAGAATTGCATTGCGTGGAGAAACAAAGATTCACTCACTTGAGAAGGGGTGCTTGTATCCAAATGTATATAATGTTAGAACCAAGCTAGGTTCTTTTTTTGGGTCTGTATTATATACCCAATTTTAATCTCACCAAATATGTATTAACTTCAACAAATATGGGTGTAAGACTTTTGTATAATTATGTTCTTAGTTTGTCAGATTAACACCTTGAGAAAATTACTCGAGAGTACTTGATTTTTCAGCCTTCCAGCTGCTGTGATGGGTTCTGAATTTGCACATATATAGTATGTAAAAGGTGTAAGCAACAAAAGTGGACTAAATATTTGCACACAGAGGCTAGAGCTGCTTTGCTTTGCTTTGCTTGGCAGCAGCAGCAGCAGCGATGAACCCACTTCAAGAAAAATCTGTAAGAATGGTGTATACATGATGGTGTAAATGACACTGGTGAATACAATCGCCATTGAGTTGACATAATAAATAAAGATTCAACGAATTAATTATGTTTTTGTTGCTCACTGAATCCCATTGAGCACTGGAGTGCAATGGGATTATGATGACGGCCTTTGAGTGAGCTTTCTCAGCTGTCAATCATGCTGTCTATTCACTTGATGCATATTTTTTGTAAGCAGAATTGTTGTGCACTGTTCATTCTTTGCATGGTCTGACCAAATGTCAATAGCTGCACTGCAAGAACTTTTGATAGACATCTATGAAGTATCCAACGAAGTGCTCATTACGCATAATGGGCTTTGGGCCTTTATTATTATTATGCCAGGTCCAAATAAAGTGGATGGGTGATGATGAAATTGTGTGACATGGTTTTAAGTAATCTGAATGCAAAATGATTCAAAAGCAAATAGCCTAGAGAGTATTTGTAAGTCTGCAGTTGTCACCTGCCAATTGATGATGAGTTCTTGCCATGAATGTAGTATTATGTTGTGAAGGTTCTTGAGAGCATCATCTTGACCTAACCCTAAACCCTTCCCTTTGGTGTTAATTACTCCCTCATGATTCCCCGACCCCATCAACATGAAAAAGTGGACCGTAGAGAAAGTGAGAGACTATTTGAATATCATCATCACTAGTGTGGCATGTGCCGTTGGCCCAAGTGTTAGTTACCACATCCTCAACTGATTTTTTCCTTCCAAAACCTGGTTTTTTTGGAATTTATTTGAATTTTCAGCAGTAGAAATCACTGAAAAATCAAACATCTCCCACATTCTGAATCCAAATCTTACCAAGTAAATTTCATTAAATCCTGCTCATCAAGATCTTTCCATCAACACCAAATGCACATTTCAAGTCCTCCAAAAAATTTCAGCTACAATTTAACTTAATTTTCAGCGAAGAAATCATTCAATATTCAAGAACTTTTGCACCACAAGTCTAAACCAAGCCCATGCACCTCTCCTTGTCGAGAGCTTTCCAAAGACACCAAGAACATGATCTGAAGCATCCCGATTTGGTGGATCTCATAACTACAAGACAAAACAAAACAAACCACCTTCCTTCATAAATAGATCATCTAGGCCAATCAAAAATAGTAATTCCCTTTCACGAGCCCTCTCAGAGGACATTGTATCATGGTCATTGGCCCAAACTGAGTTTCACACTACCATAGTACCTTGATAGGCTTGGCACTATTTTTCAATTTTTTTTCAAATTCTCAATTTAAAAAGAAAATTGTTGAATGAAATGTCAAAATTTAAGAATTTAGTTATGTGAAGCAATTAGTTCAAGTCTCATTCACCTAATTTGAAAATTAGGCATGTCATCCAATGCATAAGAATCAAGAATTCATGTAAAGACACATGCAAACAAGAACTAAGAAAATGCAGCAAATGAATGGTGTGCATCAAAATGAATGAAAAATGGTTTTTTTTTCATTCACGTCAAAAAAATAAAAATAAAAATAATATTTTTTGCTGAAAAAAATTGAAAATTAATATTTAATATGCTGAAGTGCATTTTGAAAAATTAAAAAAATTAATGTTTTCATTAAGCTATTTTTGGAGGGTGAGTATTTGTTAGTTCCATTTAATTGGTTACAGGTTGCATGCCAACCTGCCTTTTTTTTTTCCTCCTTTTTTTTTCTTCTGGCAATTACCCATCATCCATTGGCCCATCACAAAAAAAGAATTCTGAAACTTTGGTCACCACCCTAAATAGAAATTTGCACTCCCAAAAATAGTAATATTGATGAAGTTCCCGTTGGCTCTCTCACCTATGTAGGTTACTATGGGATAAATTGAGGCGCATTGGGAACAAGTTGGGAATGCATTAGGAACATTGTGAGAAAACATTGAGAACATTATGAGAACACATTGAGAACTTGAATGTGAACATATTGAGAACATTATGGGAACACATTGGGAACATAAAAAATCCCAAAATGCACAAACCTCCTCACCTCCTTAAAGGAAAAACAACTGGGCCAAGATAACTGGGCCTTTTGACTGCATTCTGCCTCATCAAGGGGAGGCTTGTGGCCGCGAGGAATTTATGTTCTTAAGTGTGTTGGTCACCCATTTGTCTCCACTAATAGGGTAGAACCGCTCATCGCCAAGCATGTACCTATCACTGAACATTTTTCAATATTTTCTTAATTCCTTAGCAAAATTGAGCTATTTTTGTGTCATTGGATGTGCAAACTGGAGGGCTACAAATGTTCTTTGAGCGTCAGAAGCAAATGAGCAATGCACAACAAACACATGATGAAGAGGATGAGTGATTGTTTGCTTCAAATTCTTTGAAAAAATAACTCTAGACTCCTCTCTAGTTCTAGCCTCATATCTTCCTCATTTTTAGTCTGTTTTGAGTGATTTAAAACCACATGTGTGCACCAACTAGGGGTTTACAGAAGGTCTTTGTATTCAAGAGGAAAAGACGCGAATGATTCAAGATCTTAAGCACAAAAATCAAAATCTATTTTTAATTCACCCATCATCAAACACCCCATATCTTGCCCATTCCTTCACTGAACATTTATCATAGTACTTAAATGGATTCAACACCCTAGTGCTGAATAATTAGTTAATTCATTTGAAATGCATTTTGACAAATAGTATAACAATTTCCGAGATTTTGGGCTTGTATTTGAAAAATATTATATATTTTTAGCATGAATGAAGACTTGTCGATCATTTTTCATCCATTTTGATAGACAACATTCATGTGTTACATTTAAAAAATTTTGTGTGTAGTTTGTATTTATGTTTTTTATACTTGTTTGTCACACTTATTCACCTATACGAACTTTAAAATGAAATGGAATGCATTAGGATGTGAGGAAAATTTGTATTGTAATTGACAATCGGTAAGAACTTTAAGCAATGATTTTTGAAGAATAGTGTTTGTGAAATGATCATGTTAGATTTTGACATTTACACAATGATATGCACCAAACAATTGCACTCACAATATCCTATTCTTCACCAAAGTTTGAGGTTGTACATTATTGACCAAATGAAACTTGTATAATTGTGACGATGAGCAGAACAATGCATGAAAAGGGCTTATAATCCTCAAGTTTCCAAAACTATGAACATTATGCAACTTGAAATTTCAGATTTCAAAGTATTTTGTGCAGTAAATTTCTGGAAAAATTGGCAATATGTAATATATTTTAGTTATTGCCAAATTTGTTAAAATATTAAGGTACAAAAGTAATATTATAAACTCAAAATTTTTTAAAACCATAAACTTCAATGGTAATGGTAGTTGCAATATCCTCATTTTAAAAAAAAAATCATCTTTAAGAGCTAGACAATGTAAAACATGCTTTAAGAATCATTGTGTAGTTTCTAAGGCCAAATTTATGCAATTCTTGTTTCTTAAAAATTAGATTTAAGTTTAGAGAAGACTACTTAACCAAAGCAATTTTTTCATCAAATCTTCTTCCAAAGAGAATCATCGAATTGATTCTTAAAAATTAGACAAGAACCCAATAATCCAAGTTACATTGTTCCCAATGTTTTCAAGTCCTTGTGACTAGATGGATGGTGTACTAATGCGATTTTTTTGGGTCCTTGTGTTAACCAAGGTGGTTGGCAAGTTGATTTTATTTTCTTTTCCTTTCTCAGCTTTGACATCATTTTTTGTTCTAGAACTTTTTTTCTTCCTTGCCCCCCATCTAGTTTTTTTTGCCCTTTTGAACCCCACCCACCTACTTGATTGTACCTATCTACATGACTAGACCTTACAATTGTTAAAAACGATGAAAAATAAATAAAATGAAACTATTGCATAAAGTTTGGACTTATTCATTCAAACAATATTTAGAAACACAATTTAAAAATATGTCATCACTTGTATTAGGGTATTGCAAATATGCATTGGCTTGAAAAATTATGTTTTAATGTGTTCTTGAGGGTATTGCATAAAGTTATAAAAATCCAAATCATGAGAAATACCCCCATTAGGGTATTGCATTAAGTTGTTAAAGAATGTTTTTCATTATGATGAAAGTATTGCAAACCTTATGTAGATGTCCAAGGAATATGGAACTTTGTGTCAACTTTGGTGCATTTAATGCATGTTGTATATAGTTTAATTAAGCAACTAGATTTAAATTTAAAATTTTGATTTGTTTATTTTAATGATGTACTTTAAACAATGTGAATTATATTTATAAACATTACATCCATGTAATTATTTATATCGTTTACTCTATGGACAACATGATGAAGTATTGCCTGCACATTAGACCCTTGGTGTTGGAAATAGAATCAATGTCAACATGATAAGGGTATGGCACAAAATTATGAAACTTTGGGTGGATAATAATGAAGGTATTGCCTATACATTAGGGCATCAATATTGAAATGAAATGTTTAACATGACAAAAGTATTGCATATAATGATGAAGGTTTAAAATGAAGATATTTCCTACACACCGGTGGCTAAAAAATGGGTGTATAAAGGTATTGTTAATTCAAAGAAATCCCAAACAACTGGGTTATTGCACCAAAAAACTACACAAACCTTCTTGGAAAGTGGGGAAGGTCTGAAAAGGAAATAGTTAAATTGATCACCTTGGGGAGGAACAAATAGTACAACTAATTGAAATTGCTCATCTATGATGTTCAAATTGGAGAAATTTTTTCTATGAACCAACACTTGATTCAACTTGATCCTTTAACATAGATGCTATGGGCCCATTTGTTGCACAATGCATTATAGTCCATCAATTGTCACCAAAACTATCCCATCCATGGTTGGTGGAGGTTGAATCTTTTCCAACCTTGTGCGAGGTGCCATTCAAATCAATTTCACAACAATCAACAAATTCAACAACCATAACAAAAATAATGTCCATTGCATTGCTCAACACAATGCATTACAAACAAGGTGTAGAGTTTAGACATGTTTAATTTAAGGTTCACTATGCCAAAACATGGCATCCATGACAAACCTAATCGAAAAAGGACCAGTCATGGACACCATGTTTTGGCATAGTGGTTTATAGTTGAGAGGACAATAGAAGCAAAGGAAGAGATAGAGAAACAAAATCAACACAAAAAACCAACAAAATAATATTAAAAAAAAGTCAAAATAATGAAACCACAAATAAACATAGAAACATATTGATTAATTAAAAAACAGAAAAAAGATAAATTATAGAACACACACAAAAGAGAAAAATACAAGAACAAAAAAATGGAAAAAATAGATAACACAATAAAAAAAGTAAAAAGTAGAAAACCTTAAAAATCAGGAAAAAATCCAGAAATTAATAATGGAAAAAAATAGGAAAAACCAAATAACAAAAAAAAACGAGAAAAAAAAACACCAAAGGTTTAATGTGTAGGCAATACACTCATCATCTTGATATTGATTTCCTTTCTATTACTTGTCGAATCTATACACATTTGCTCAAACCCAGAGTCCAATGGAAATAAATTCTATGATTTTATTTTAGGTGAAAGAAGCTCCATGCACATGCCCCTATTCGGCGCTCTAGTAGAAGCTATCACATCCAACACACACACTTAATTATTTCCCTAGGCTCACCCATAAGCTCAAAAATTGAACATTATGATAATAATAATAATGTTTAATTTTTGTGTTTATGATCAAACTTTGTGACAAGATTTTAGTGATCAATTTAACTATTTCCTTTTCAGACCTTCCCCACCTTCCCAAGAAGGTTGGTGGGGTTTTTCTTTCCAAACTTTTTGTTTGTTTGAAATGGAAAACCCATAAACAAAAAAATTGAGAGAAAAACCCCACCAACCTTCTTGGGAAGGTGGGGAAGGTTTGAAAAGGAAATAGTTAAATTGTTCACCTTACGGAAGAACAAATAATACAACCCCACCAACACTTGATCTAACATAGATGCTATTGGTTCCTTTGTTGCACCATGCATTAGTCCATTAACCATCACCAAAACTATCCCATCCATGGTTGGTGAAAGTTGAATCTTTTGCAACCTTGTGTGAGGTGCCATTCTAATCAATTTAACAACAAATTCAACAACTAGAACAAAAATAATCTCCATTGCAATTTTCAACACAATGCATTACAAACAAAGTGTAAAGTTTAAATGTCCAATTTAGGGTTTATAGTAGAGAAGGACAAAGGAAGCAAAGGAAGAGATGGAGAAACAAAATAAACACCAAAAACCAACAAAATAGGATTTAAAAAGAAAAAAACCACAAATAAACATAGAAACAGAAAGATTAATCAAAGATAATTCAAATTCTGAAAGCTAACAATCTTTGTTGTTGTTGAGCTCTTTTTCCTCTACATCCCACAAACATTAAAAACGCTATGTGACCTAACAAACTCTTGTTGCTCTAAAGCTCTTCTTTCTTCACACACACACACACACACAAAGAAAGAAAGAAAGAAATCACGAGGAAAACAATAAACAATACAAATGAAAAGAGAAAGAAAACAGGAAATTGAAGGGGAAAAATAGTGAGCAGGAAAGGGGAAGGAGGAGGGAGGTAAGGGGTAGGTAGGAAAAAGAAAAACCAATAGCTGGGGTCAAGTCAAGTGGGTGTGAGAAAAAAGAACACAACTTCACCATAGGACACTATCCTGCGATTAGGTTTAGGGTTTCATTCCATCCAAAAAGTCTCTAAATAGAAACACCTTCATTGATGTATATATATATATATGTACAAAATCATTGTGGAACCAATCAAAAAAATAAAATGAATTTTTTTTGCTTCGACGGGTTCTCATGAAAAAGTGAGAACCACCCAACACTGATATGTACCCAAATGGCAGACTTCAGGAGTTCAGATTACTCGATTGTGTAACAGACAAGGGGCTCTTTCTGCTGCCTGCAATGATAGCAATTTCATTCAGTGAGAAGCAATTTCAAAACCCAGCATCCAAACCCAGCATCCGTATCTGGGGAGTAGAGTATATGTAATCCCCAAAGTTTATGGGTACGTAGTTATGGGAATTCATTGGTTTTGTACCAGACTTTGTAAACATGAGTGAAACTCAAGTTCTAAATTCTAATGCAGATATGAGAGAGAGAGAGAGAGAGAGAGAGAGAGAGAGAAAGAGAGTCTACACAACTTGTGATCATCATCACACATCTTCACAGACCAGAGGATGTTATGTTGTCAACTCTCAGAAACTCTGAACTGCTCATTAGTACATAGAGCTCTTCATCACTGAATCAAAACAGCTCAGTTTGTATATAGTAGTACATAGTAGTCTGTGTCATTAGATACAGTTACAAAGTGATTGTCGTCATGGGCATGAAGTTTGTATGGAGCTACTACAGAGCCCGTATATTATACAAATCCAGCAGCTTGTGCAGGAAAAGCGCAAAAGCACCAGAAGATACTGAAGGGTGAAATTATGTACCAATTTCTTCTGAGCTCTTGTTCTCTAGATGCCCTTTGTTGGGTCGATTCTCCTGTTCTGTCTTTCGTTTCTCTCTGTCTTCTGGCAAGCAAATATTAATGGCCTAGTATCCCTTCGTTTTCTCATCATAATTTGTTTTTACATCATGTCTAAAGAACATAATTTTTTGTTGAACCCGCTCTTCAACAATAATGGTAGTCATTTCAAACTAAAAAGAATCAATCAATTGCTCATAGTGTTTGGATTGCATCAATTGCATGAACTTCCAAGGTTCTCTACCTTTTGAACTTTCATAGGCACACATATTAACCCCAATACTTCATAATCAAATATGAGACTACGAGTATGATGTTTAATACCCATTTATAAATCATATCACATACCAAAGAACAAACTATATACTTGCCCAACATTAGTTGAAAACGTTGTTCTCCAAGTACCATTTTTATGGTGTAATTCCATTTTGGGATCTTTATCGTTTTGGTTACCTCAAGGTCCATGTTGTGTATGGATTTCCCTAAAATTCATAATCTTCTATGTTCTTGACTCGTTTATCATTTGTATTAAAACCCCATGTTGACTAGGTAATGAATTTTTTTTGGTGGTGACAATTTTATATTTTTGCAAAAGAAATTTCACGAAAAGTTGAGGAAACGTGCATTTTCAACAACAAAAACAATCACCACTTTTGTGAGATCAAAAAAATTGAAAGAAAACATTGATATCAACACTGGATATCATGTGTTGGGAATACCCTCTACTCGTCAACTAAGTAGCAGGGTACCATAGCCTAGGGTCAATTTCCACATTGACAAAACAAACAAATAAATAAATAAATAAAAATAAATAAAATGAATTTGTTTCTAAAATTTGAAAATTGTATAATTTTCTATGATCTACTAGAATATTGAGATATGAGTAGTGAGATTATTCAGAATGTAGCCTATGATGATTTTCAACATGTCAATTTCATATTTTCACAAAATTTCATTTCACTATTTTGAGGGTTATTTAATGACAAAACTGACTTTAGGGTAAGGTACTCAAAAGTCTTTTGTTTGTCATAACTTAAGTATTGATATAAGTCTAGCCATTAAGTGTTCTTTAAAGAAAACCAACCATGAATCAACAAATTGGAAAAGCCAAGTTGCCTTTGTGTATTTTACACATTTATGTTGTTTTGTTTCCAACTTGACTCCAAGAGTTTCACAAAGAGTACACATGAGACTAAATAGTGATATCAAGCTTGCAAGCCCTAGCTTTTGATAAAAACTTCAAAATTATTATTTTTCATTTTTTTCCAAATCTACAAGTAGCAAGTTCAACTTCTAGGTCACAACTTGGCAATGATATTTATTTGTCCCAAAAAAAAACCCGCCACTAAGGGTTCTCATCATTTTTTTTGTGTGAATTTTCACCAAAAGGTGAAAAAAAAAGGGGTTGTGAACTACGAACAAGGATAATTTCTGAAAAAAGTGGGTCCATTTGCTCAAAACCATCCTAGCTATTGATAGGCATTCATAGCTAGTGCTCCATCCTAAATTTCTTGGTGTCGCCTCAACCATAGATGGATGGGGATCAACAAGCTAAATCTTTTTCTCCAAACAAAAAGGTGTTCACATTGGAATTGGGGGGTAGTTAATATTAATAAATACATTCATTAGGGGTTGAGATCAATGCTTTTATTTTGGTGATTTGTTTTTAAAAAGAAATTAAAACATAAAACTTTTTGGGGTTTTTCAATCATTTTTTGAAATAAAAATAATTAAATTGGCCACATGTAGACCTAAGCATTTCTTATGTCGTTATTTGTAGGACCACTTTTGTAAAATGCTACAACACACCTAGGACAATCACCATTTAATGCTAATTAATGTTGGGGATCCTTGTCAATGGCCTTACTCGAAGAATTTGCAAACCCTGTATGAAATTGACTAATAAGTTGTTACATGATAGTTAGCCTCTCTTCAAGGACATCTTAAAGAGCAATAGACCATTGAGATTTTGGTCTATCCAAACATGTACATGGTAATAGGTAGTGGCTCTCCATCCTAAGTAAAAAAAAATCACCTTAGGCTTCTCTTGAAAGATCCATGTTTGCCAAATGGCTTCTTGGCCATCTATACCCCCATCAAAAATCAATAAGAATTAGCCACTTAAAGATATCAAAGGGTAGTCCTATTGTTGGGATGTTGAATATTTTTAGTTAGTTTTTGAAAAACCTATATACATATTATCACCTTGACAAAAGCTTAATGATAAAACTTTGATCTATGGTAAACTTATTATGGCTTGAACAAACTTGGAGAATATTTTGGTCCAAGTTTAAATAATTGGTTTATTAATTATTTGCAAAAGTGAATCTTCAACATACATTATAAGTGCAACAAATATTGTGTTTGAAAAAGGAATTTTCATTGATGCTTGTTGATTGGCTCCTTTGCAACAATTATGAGCACATCAAACTAGAAGTTGAAGAAAATATAATTCAAAAGAAATTGAAAGAAACACAATTGGCACAAACTTGCCTCAACATATGGATTATTTTATAACTTGTGACAACGAGGGACAAAATGGTGCACATCAAAACATTTGAAGATCAATTATTCGAGAAATCTAATAAGTTTAAGGTTAAGGAAACTTACCCTTGTTGGATTGATTTTGATTGTAGATCTCTTGAAATTGTTTCATGTTTTTCCACTCTATGATATACTAGTTTAAAATTTAAAATTTTCATAGGTTATAATGTGAACTCCAAGTACAACATCCAATTGTTGCACGAAGAATTTGTTTCATGATGTATCTTTAATATGGTTATCATTGTTGAAACCAAATTCACAAATAGAAATGGAGCAACATTGGACCATAGTTATTTTAACTAACTTCAACAAGTTAGAAAACTTGGTTTGATATGTCACATTTGGACCAATCTCATTTCAACAATTCATAATTTTTTTGCCAAACCAAATGCTAGAAGTGAATGGTTAAAATTTTGACCATTCAACCTTCAATGTTGCATTGTCAATTAAAGCCTAACGACGATGCTCAACATTTTGCCCATATTTGAATGAGCCATAAAATGAGGATAAATGTTCAATTTCAAGCCAACCATAATCTTTCAGCAATTCATGTCGATGTCTCAAGTCAATGCAAGTTAAGGTGTTTCATTATTGGTGTTGCATTGGTAATTTTGGTGATATGAATGTAAATGCAAACAATTGGTTTGATTTTATCAATAAGGACTTAAGTTGGAATTGATTTACAAAATTGCATAATAAAGTTGGGATGCATAAAGTTGCATAATAAAGTAGCAATGCATTATTTACAAAATTAAAAAATCTATGAACTTATAAAGTGAGTTGAATAGAATGTGTGCCCCCAAGAATAGGCTTTTAATATGAATTTCAAAATGTTCCAATCACTACACCAAAACATGGCAAATATGACTATGTAATATGGACATGTAATTTATCTACTAGTCATATTTTTGTCCTAGTTGTAAATCCCATGAAATTTAGCCATTTGGTAGGTAGGTAGGAATGAGTGGGTAGGTAAGTAGGTAGGTAGGTAGGTAAGAAGCCTCACTCAACTTTGGCCATTATTATCTTTTTCATACATTTGAAGAACAATGATATTTGAAGATTTTTTTTTGGCATAAAATGATTTGTAAATAAACATATCTAAAATCAACATGGTTTTTTTGTTATATATATAATATTTCCCCACCTTTTAAAAATATAATGAATCAAAATAATAATTACCATTTGTAATTTTTTTTAATAAAAAAAACATGTTATCTATGAAACATATAATATTATTTTCAACATTTAATTCTTTTATAAAAATTATTGAAATTATGTAAATGTCATAATTATTAATTTATATACATATACATTTTAATTTCATAATTTTTATCAAACTAGTAGTAAATTTTGATCTTATTTTCAATTTTCTTTTCAATTCATTAATCGTGACTTAATATAACATATTAAAAAAATTACAATTTTTATGACCAAATAATTTGATAAATTACTAAAGATCAAATTTTATATTCATTGCTACTCATCACATGGAAACATTAAAAAACAATGTCATTTTGGGGCATGTGGATTTTTTTTGAAATTCATTGGATATCACTAATAAAAATATATTTCCTTATTTAATGCCAAAAAAATAAAAAAAGATATTCATTTACGTAAAACTTTGAATAAGAGTCTCAATTTAAATGTTTTAATTACATTTTGTCAACAATTTTTAATTTAATTTTATGGTTTCAAGAACTTCAGTAATTTGTTTTCCATTTTTTGAAATTGTTTTCAAAAAAATGAGAAAAATTTCCTCTAGTTGGGCCCAAGTAGTAGATTAAACAATTACTTGGATTGAATCGATTGAATGTTGTTTTATTATTTAGTCCTTTTAGGGCTAAAACAAAATACAAAGGAAATGGGCTTTGGGTGATATTTTCATGTGCTATGTAATTAGCCATCTTAGCTTGCACTCATTCTCTTGGGTGAACAATTCATGTTAAGATAGTCATGCATAACAAAATGGATGTATCTTCAAAATTGGTTTTGTAAAAAATTGCATATTTTGGTGGCAAAGGACTTTTCAAACTGAAAAGTTCTTTGCAAATCAACCCATGAAATATGTTAGTTCAACCCAATGTCATGAATTTTTTTGCCATGCAATACTAACTTCAATTTATGAAAAAGTCTTCCACAGGTTGGGCCATAGTTTCGAATGATGGGCCAACCTTCCTAATCACAAGCATTTGTATTTATGTTTGTTTTTGGTTCTAAAATGACCTCTTTTTCAATAAATTAAATTTCGGCCTCAACCAAGTTCTAGATGGTTGTAATTGGTTAAACATGATAACTCTGAAAAATCACATTTAGCCTGGCGGGTTTTTGCAAAATGACATCCATAAAATAAAATAAAATACACCATTTCAAACCATGTGGTTGTTTGAAACAAGAGTGTTGCAATGTTTGCAATCTCCTTGTTCTTGTCACCTTGAGACTATAAGAACATTACCATTATAGGTTCAAAGCCTTCATAAAAGGCATGTACAACATTGTGCCTAGACAACCACCTTGTTGAAGTAAAGTGAAACATATGAATGGAGGTTGTAAGATAATCTTTTTGCAAGTCTTTGAATAATGTTTATATTTTTTAATGGTTTGTAAAAAAAATATTACAAAAAAATAATTTCAACACATCACAACAATTTTTTTGATGTTCCTATTATTGCCAAGGCATGTTTACATGCCACACAATGCATAGACGTTAGGTAGTGATTCATTTCATTCAATTTGGTTGATAGACTCTTCTTTCTCCATGTCATAACAAAAGCTACATCTAAACCAAACCCTACACATTTGATCATGTCCAAACCCAACTTTTTGAAATTTTCCAAAATAACTTGGAATGATGTTGTTCCAAAGACTTTTAATGTTGGAATCAAAGTTATATACATAGTTGTAGGTTGTCCATGCTCCAAGAGTGACAAGTAAACAACCATGTGCATGGTCATAAATGTGTCAATAAATTCATCCACCATGAAGCCCCAAAAACAACTAGCTTTCACACTCCATAATGATATTCCTCATAAAATGCACTAAATCATTTCAACATATGTAGACCTATCATGCTATAATTATGTTGGGAATTCTTGAACACCACAAGATTTTAACAACTTCAATATGGGACCATATTGGGTGAAAGGAAAACTTTCATTATCCATTAGATATTCGACCTTCATGGGATTCAAAACACATTCATCAACATATTTATTAGCCTAGTGGATCCCATTTATCAAAAAAATTCAACCTTTTTTTCACCTATATATTATTTCCTTGTGGGGTGGATGCATGGTAGGGTGGATCAACTTGGAAATAACATTTAAATTCATTTTTTTGTTATTTAGGTGATTTTTATTACCACATTGTTTTGTGCATATTAGAATTCTTAAATGTGATTCAATTTGAGGTTACATATTTCAATATCTACACAATGCAATTGATTGATATGAACAAATAACAAAATCATAAGAGTTATGGACGTATAAAATTGAAAATCAAAGTTTATTATGGTAGCAACAATTAGTGAATGGACTTTGGTTTAGTCTTACAATGTACTTCAAAACTTGTTAAGGTCTTGGCTTTAGTTAGGAAATATAATAATGGAAAAAATATTGAAAGGTTTTGATTCATTTTTAATGAGTTTTATTACCTATGAACTTTTATATAATGAAAAAACCCAAACATTTTTCAAAAGTCCTTTTCTCATATAACAAAAACATGAATTAGATTGAGATTTTATAGACATGTCTTAATCAATGTGTTCTAAAAGGATAAGAATTTCAATAGAAAAAAATTGCATGTAATTGATGCATTGTTGCGACTTAATTACAAAAATCCTCTTGATGTTCAAAAGAAATACAAAGGAAATAGACTTTTATTTTAATGAACTCTTGTGACTTTTTGGTCCACCTTACCATGCACTTACCATGTGTCTTGAGGAAATCATTTATATATTTTAGGAAGCACTTGAGGTTAAAAGGTATTTTCAATGTGTTATGAAATAATGGTAGATTTTTAATATATTCTCGTAATGAATAATAGGCATTCTATTTACATTTAATATATTGTTTTATTTAATTTTCAATAAGTTGCACACTATATTTTTTTGCATGTTGTTTGGAATAAAATGGAAGTGACTTCCCCATGCTTTGTGTATTTGGGAATTCAAGTGCTTGTGAAAAAACACTAACTTTGATGTTTTTTTGCTCCTCCTCCTTAGCCAAAGATAAAATTGATATTTTCCATAATATTTCTTGCACAAGTGTAAAAAGCTCTCCCAAGAAGAGGATTGAATTGAAACCAATCAAATTTTTTGACCACTCTAAATTCATACATTACATGCTTGTTTGATCCTCTTTTGTTCTTTTTGTTCTTTTGTCAAATTGATGGAGCTATTTGGAAATGATGTAAATGTTTGTGTTGGATTATCTATACATTGAGATGAAAAAAATATCTCAAACAAATTCCTTTGCCTTTTATATGATAACTTGAAAGCAAGGATTGAATTAAAAAAATAACAACTAAAGATGCAATTTGTATAAATTTAGGTATTTCAAATTTTGATTCGAAGTAAAGACTAAATTTAATCCTTTTGATAATATCCAATAGGGATTTCCAACAATGTGCTTCAAAATAAAAGGAACAAATGCAACACATAGATTAGTGATGTGAAAAAATCACACATATTTCAACAAATTTTCATTTGAATTCAAAGCAAAATTACAGTACATATAAAATTCACCATACCAAAATACTTGCACATTAATGGCAACAAAAACCTTAGGTGGCATTGTCAAAATCAATTTTGAAGGTGGTTGTCAAGTAGCTCTCAAACCAAGTCTATTATAGCTTCAACACCTACTAAATGGGACACCATGCACATCATCTTGAAAACCCACACCAAACACAACATACCTTCCTTATTTGTTTACTCAATTTTCACATTCATTCTAAAACTTTCACATTCAGTTACCATTGAACCACTTAGTTTTTATTTTTGATTACTACTCAATTTTCATATTTGGTTTAAATTGATCAAACAAACATTGAAATATGATTTTGCATAATGAAAAAAAGGTTGCCTCCTGAACCTTCACATTTAGTTGATCTTGAGAAGTAATTTGTGTCTCCCACAATGACTAGACATAATGACGAAAGATTCAACTCACCTTATTCATCTCTTGATCCCTTAGCTGAGCACCATGAACAAGAACTAGTCATATTACATTGCAAATGCAGGAAGATTGTGAAGTGTTATCATTATAATGCATCAAAGTAAAATTGATTCATGAAACTAGGGTTTATATTTTCCAATTCACAAAGTAGTGCCACCATATTTTTTGAAAGGTAAAATTGATTCTTGAAACTAGGGTTTACATTTTCCAATGTACAAAATAGTGCCACCATATTTTTGAATGGGAACTTTGTTGAGAACAACTAGAGAGAACATGTTTTTAGAAAAAAATCTAAAACTTTTTTTACCAAAACAAATATTAGTATACATGCTCATATGCAAGCTATTTTTATGAAATGGGGCCAGCTAGTAGCCTAGCACCCATAAAATGGCTATCTCAAAAGCCTAGAAAATCATGCATGTTGTGGCCACATAGGCTAAAGATGTTCATATGAATCTCCACATAATTGTTAAAAATTTCATCTTTCAAGTACTTTTCAGAAGTAATTTGCTATTTTGTACATAGCCTTGCTATTAGGGTTTAAGGTTTAGGGTTTAGGATACGAATCTCCACATATTGTTTTAAGAATTTCGGCCTTCAAGTAATTTCAAAAGTGATTTGCTATTTTGTACATAGCCTTACTATTAAGGTTTAAGGTATTAGGGTTTAAGTTTAACCCCGGTTTAGGGTTTAGGATATGAATCTCCACAAAACTTTTTAAAATTTCAGCCTTCAAGTACATAATTTTCAAAAGTGATCTACTATTTAGTACATGGCTACTCTATTTCAACATCCCAGGTCCTATTGCCACTTGCACACATTTGATAATTCATAAGGAATTTTTTTTATTGCTATGCCATCTTTGGTAGATCAAGTTCTAAGGGAGATGGTACACATTAGTACTCACAACCTTCTCTCTATATCTCCAATTGCAAACCTTTTTTCTCAAAGCCAAAAAAAAGGTACATTCATGATGTATTTCAAATTGTGTAGGCAACCCCTTACAATGACTTTAGGTTATAAATTACAAAAGCTAATGTATAGACCGTAGAAGACCCACTGCCTGGCAGGTTATAATCCAAAATTAAATACCCATCCAACTTTCCTATAGACCCGTGCTGAGTGGGTTGTTATCAATAATTGAATGTCATCCAACATTGGTATAGACCCGTGTGGGGCTGGTTAATGAGAAAACATTTGGTTATCAATAATTTAAGTTATCAATAACTTATTTGCCTATTATTGGAATTTTTTATTGATAACTTTATTGATAACCAGACTAATTGAAATGTGATTGTCTAGAAAAAGCAAATGAGACTTACATAGGTTAAAAGTTTATGAAACCCTAAACCCCAAACCTGAGTAGGGGAAGGTGGGAATAGAAAGGTATACATGGTCATCAAATGGAACCTTGGTAATTTAATTGTGTTTTATGGTTTTTGGTGAATGGAATTTGATTTGAGTATCTAAGTCACCATATTAATCAAAATCAATCCAAGCTACACCCTCAAACATGCACATTGCAAACTAATCAGATATTAAACTGTGAAAATGCAACCTTTTGCAAAAACTTAAGAAACAAATGTTGAAGCAAAATAGTCGTGAAAACTCATATCCCTAAGCCATAAAGTCTTCAATGCTCATCAAAACTGCATGAAAGCATGCTGCACAAGGGTCCACATCAGCATTTTTTTAGGGGGCAAATTTTTTTTCAATTTCTATTTTTTTTTTGAAATCTTCCTTTTTCTAAAAAAAAATCACAAAAAATCGAAAAAAATCACCATGTTTCTACACATTGTTCAAGCAAGTAGCCAAAATATAAAAGGATTTTAGTACATTTCTACTTTAATGGATGAACTGTAGCCAAATGTGGCTAAATCTCATTGTGGATGTTTACCAATGTGACGATCGATTTTTTTTTGTTGGTGCAAAATGCAAAAAACAATTTGGCTATGACCCCTACAAAGCCTTTGGAATTTTTTTGCCAAAAAGCAAGGGTTTTGGATTGGGTTCACCAAGTTTAGAAGGCCCTACTCCTACAAGTCACCAAAGAATAACAGGATTACAAATATTTTTAATAACCTTTATATATCTTATTATCATGTAATATTAAATCCTTCTTGGGATGCTAACCAATGACACAACATCAGAAATTTGAAAAAATAAAACATCATTGGTGGCAACATTACAAAATGAGCAAATTAAAACACATGGTCTAAACCCTAAATTAAACCTTAAACCCAACGCAAACCCTAAACCCTAAACACTTGTTCACATCCAAATTCCACACGGAGGCAATGAGCACACACACCATGGACCATCATTATTGCCCACATCTACATGAAGGCACACACAATACTAGGTGTAAGGAATGGCTAAAGTCTACTTTCCACCTCTAGCAAAGCTTTTAGGAATGAGCAAATTAAAACACATTGTTTCATACCAAATGGAATCTTGCACCACACCTATTGCACCTCTACATACATACATTCAAAGCAAAACATTTT
>Ga0116230_10000349_pt1 | contig 39679 bp, 37 predicted proteins | sample S1TSphfallax_3_FD_88678 | JGI IMG/M metagenome (GOLD analysis project Ga0116230, IMG submission 88678) | Host-associated microbial communities from peat moss isolated from Minnesota, USA - S1T2_Fd - Sphagnum fallax MG | ecosystem: Host-associated > Plants > Peat moss > Unclassified | place... | reverse complement strand
TTATTGATGAGAAAACCTTTGATGCGGTCGCGGTCGCCGGGCGCCAGAACCGCATGCGTGCCCGCGAGGCTTGCGATGACGCCGCCGCGATCGATGTCGCCAGCTATGATCACCGGCACACGCGCGGCGCTTGCAAATCCCATATTGGCAATATCGTTGTCGCGCAGATTGATCTCGGCTGGGCTGCCCGCGCCTTCGATCAGGACAAGATCGGCATCGCTTTCGAGATGCGCGAAGCTTTCCAATACCGCTGGCAGAAACTCTCTTTTGCGCTTGGCATATTCCATCGCGCTCGCGCGGCCGATCATGCGGCCTTGGACGATGATTTGCGCGCCGCGATCCGTCTCAGGTTTTAAAAGCACAGGATTCATGTGAATGCTGGGTGCCAAGCGGGCGGCCTGTGCTTGCAAGGCTTGCGCGCGGCCAATCTCGCCGCCGTCCGCCGTCACCGCGGCATTGTTCGACATGTTTTGCGGTTTGAACGGCTGGACGCGCAATCCGCGCCGCACGAGCGCACGCGCAAGTCCTGCGACCAAAGTCGATTTGCCCACACCCGACCCCGTGCCTTGGATCATGATCGCGGGGACAGATTTTTCGTGCAAAACAATTCACCTCAAAAAGAGAGATCGGCCTCATGCGGGCATGGGGCCGATCTTAAATGGATTTGAGAGAAATTGATGCAACCCGGATGCTCTCATCCGGGCGAGTAATTTGCATGATTTCTAAGCCTGATTGGCTTCCCAGATGAGCTGAAACGTGTCACCCGGAATGCTGAAGGCACCACGGCCGCCCGATAAGGCGATGTAATAGGTCGAAGCTGCGCGGCTGAGCCGGTCAAACCATTCTTGCGAGTTCAGGTACTCTGGCTTGTGATTGATCATGTTCACGAGCCCGTTCGGCTGGAAGCGGACGTTGACGACCACCTCGCCGCGAGCGCCCTGCGCAGAACGGGAGGTATCTTTGGCTTTTTCTTGAACCTTTACGCTGGTATCCATACCTATCTTCTCCGGCATTTTGAGCGTCCAAGCGTAGCCGGATATCGTTATGAAATAAAAATATATAACGTGTCAAGGCCGTGCCGGGCGTCCGGCATGCTTGGGAGACGAGAGCACGGCGGTTGCGACGGCATGCCCCTTTTTGTCTGATGGGCATCGTGCCTTGCGAGGAGGGTTCGAAACTTGATTTGGATCAAAGCGGCGCCTTGCTGCGCTACAATGTCGCTTAAATAAAAAAACGCTTAGGTGTGCTGTTGCAAAGTCTGATGCCTTTCGTAAGTCTGCGCCACTTGGCAGCCTTTGCTCTATCTTTAAAGGCCGTGAATATTGATTTCGCCTCATACGCATGACAATTGGGACGTGTTTTCCATTGCACCCATGATGGAATGGACGGATCGTCATTGCCGGTTCTTCCATCGCATCCTGTCGCGCCGGGCGAGGCTCTACACAGAAATGGTGACGACAGCCGCCGTGCTGCGCGGTCATCGCGAGCGGCTGCTGGGATTCGATGCCGCCGAACATCCCGTTGCTTTGCAGCTCGGCGGCTCCAATCCGGCCGATCTCGCGGAAGCGGCGGTGATCGGCGCGGGCTATGGCTATGATGAGATCAATCTCAACATCGGGTGCCCCTCCGAGCGCGTGCAGGAAGGTGCGTTTGGGGCGTGCCTGATGCGCGAGCCCGCGCTTGTTGCCGAGGGTGTCGCCGCGATGAAAGTGCGTGTGCGCATCCCGGTCACGGTGAAATGCCGCCTCGGTGTCGACGATCAAGATCCGGAAGTGGCGCTCAACGCGCTCGCGGAAGCCGTGATCGCGGCTGGTGCCGATGCCTTGATCGTGCATGCGCGTAAAGCTTGGTTGAAAGGCCTGTCGCCGCGCGAAAACCGCGATGTGCCGCCCTTGGATTATGGCCTCGTGCATGCGCTTAAAAAGCGGTTTCCGGAGACGCCCATCATCATCAACGGCGGGTTGGTCCAGCTCGATCAGATGCAAGAGCAGCTGAGCTTTGTCGATGGCGTGATGGTGGGCCGTGCCGCCTATCAGGAACCGGCGCTCCTTCTCGATGTGGACCGGGTTTTCTTCGGTGACGCGCCCGCGGCTGAGGATGCCTTCGCGGCGGTCGAACGGTTCATGCCTTATGTCGAACAGCGGCTTGCCGAAGGCGTGCCGCTGCATGCGATGACGCGGCATATTTTAGGGCTCTTCAACGGACGCAAAGGCGCCCGCGCCTGGCGGCGGCATCTGGCGACGGAAGGCGTCAAGCCGGGCGCGGATGCGCGTGTGCTGCGCGCAGCTCTCGCCCATGTGCGAATGATGAAACCGGAATGCACAGAAGCCGCCGCCTGAGACCAGCTCAACCACTTTTGAAAGGCACTACATAATGAGGATCGCGCTTTATCTTATTTTGGCTTTGGCAGCACCGGTATCTATCGCGCTCGCGCAACAGGCCGCACCGGAAAAAATGCCAGGAATGGATATGTCTTCAAGCACCGGCGATGCCAGTCCATCTTCCAAAGCGTTCAAGGCCGCGGATGATAAGATGATGCATGATATGATGGGACCGAAGAGCGGCGATGCCGACAAGGATTTCGTGTCCGGCATGCTTCCGCATCATCAGGGCGCCGTGGACATGGCAAAAGTCGAGCTCCAATACGGCAAAGATCCTGGGATTCGCCGTCTGGCCGCTGGCATCATCAAGGCGCAAGAAAAGGAGATTGCCTTCATGAAGGCGTGGCAAGCCAAGCATCACGCCGCTCATTGATGCGGGCTGCTCTGATGCAACCCTATTTTATCCAATCGTCTTGCCCAGCCGCCCGGCGAGATCCTGGATAAATTGCCAGGCGGTGCGGCCTGACCGGGCCCCGCGTGTCACCGACCATTCAAGCGCGTCGGCTGTGATCTTATCTTGGTCGCCATTGAGCTCGTAACGGCTGGCATAGCCGAGGACCATGGCGAGATATTCGTCCTGCGAGCAATTATGGAAGCCGAGCCAGAGCCCGAAGCGATCCGACAAGGAAATCTTTTCTTCGACCGCTTCGCCCGGATTGATCGCCGTCGAGCGTTCATTATCTACCATGTCGCGCGGCATGAGGTGACGGCGGTTCGAGGTCGCATAGAAAAGCACGTTGCGCGGACGGCCTTCGATGCCGCCTTCCAGCACCGCTTTTAGAGATTTGTAGCTTGTGTCGGCGACATCGAAAGAAAGATCGTCGCAAAACAGCAGGAATTGAAAAGCCGCGTCGCGCAGCAGCGTCATCAGAAGCGGCAGGCTGTCGATATCCTCGCGATGAATTTCGATGAGCTTCAGATGCGGGACGCTCGGCGAGAGATGCGCATTGACCTCGGCATGGGCCGCCTTGACGAGAGATGATTTGCCCATGCCGCGCGCGCCCCACAGCAGCGCATTATTGGCGGGCAGGCCGCGCGAAAAGCGTTCGGTATTTTCGGTCAGCGTGTCGCGCATCCGGTCAATCCCGCGCAAAAGGCCGATTTCGACACGGCTCACAGAGGGCACCGGCTGAAGGCTTGCCGTTGCCGCATGCCAAACAAAGGCATCCGCGGCGGCGAAAGCGGGCGCTTCGATTTCCGCCGGCGCCAATCTTTCAAGCGCCGACGCGATCCGCTCCATGGCTTTGGCGACATCGTGAATGCCGAGGGAAGGTGCGGCGGGGGCCAGCTGCTGCTTCGTCTTTGAAGCCGCTTTTTTGGAAACAGGCTTTTTGCTCTTTTTACGGGAGGGTCCGGCGGGGTGAGTAGAGGCCGCCTTGCCGGCGGACAGTAACCCGAGGCTGCCGGGAAGATTTTTCTCTTTGGGCATGATGATTCTGTCTTGCGATAAGGCTTGAAATTGAACTCGCTGTAGCGTGCAAAGGCCAAGGCGTCCATAGAGACGGGACGAGCGAGCGTTTTTGACGCTTTTCACGAAGATTTCCGGGTGCCATTGCTTTCGGAGCGCCGCTGGCTATAGTCCGCCGCCAATCGGCTGGGGCCATGATGGAGATGCTTTTGTTCACGCCTGCTTATGCGCAGACGATGGCCGGTCCGGCCGGCGGTGCGAGCGATATTTTGTTGCAGGTCGCGCCTTTCGGCCTGATCTTCGTCATCATGTATTTTTTGGTTCTGCGGCCGCAGTCGAAAAAGGCGAAGGACCACGCCGATCTCATCAAGAATCTGCGGCGGGGCGACAGCATCGTCACAACCGGTGGGCTTATCGGCAAAATCACAAAAGTGGTTGATGAGGCTGAAATCGAAGTGGAAATCGCACCCAACGTCAAGGTGCGCGTGGCCCGTCCTATGATCGCCGACGTGCGCTCGAAGGCTGAGCCAGTGAAGGATCCGGCTTGAGCGCCCGCTCTGAATGGACATTAACGCATGATCGTGGACGCATGATCTTGCCGCAAAGCTGCGCCAAATATTTGGAGATCATGCCGAGCCGGCTGGCTCTGCCGAGTCCCTTGCGCTCCAACTGGATGATTTGAGCCCACATGCTGCGTTTTGCGACCTGGAAAATCATTGCGATCCTGGTGATGACGGCATTGGCCCTCCTCATCATCGTGCCGAGCCTGTTAAGCCCAGAGACACGGTCTAAGCTGCCCAAATGGCTGCCGGAGCGGGCCATCGTACTCGGCCTCGATCTTCAGGGCGGGTCGCATGTGTTACTCGAGGTTGATAGCGCTTCGATTGTGAAGACCGATGTTGAAAATCTGCGCGATGACGTGCGGCGCGTTCTGCGGGAAGAGAAAGTTGCGATCACGGGCGGCATAGGCATGACGCAGCGCGGCGTGCAATTGCGCATTCCCGACGCCGCGGAACGTGAAAAAGTTCTGCCAAAATTGCGCCAGCTCGGTGCGCCGGTCGGCGGTGCCATCTTGGGAAGCCGTGGTGCCGCGACGCTTGACGTAACGGACAATGGTAATGGCGTGGTGCAGCTCAGTGTGACGGATGCGGGTATCAATGACCGCGTGAGACGCGCTGTCGAACAATCGATCGAAGTTTTGCGCCGCCGCGTCGATGCGTTAGGTACGACCGAGCCCAATATCCAGCGCGAAGGAAATGACCGTATTCTCGTTGAGGTGCCGGGCCTGCAAAACCCCGACAAGCTGAAGGAAATTTTGGGAACGACGGCGAAGCTCGAGTTTCGTCTCGTCGCTGACCCCGGCGCGGATCCCAACGAAGTCGAGCTGCTGGACCAGACCGATCAGCCGGGCAAGATCCCGGTTGAAAAACGCGTTATGGTGCAAGGTGAGGATCTGACCGATGCGACCCCCGGTTTCGATAGCCGGACGCAGGAGCCGGTCGTCAACTTCCGCTTCAACATTCGCGGCGGCCAGCGCTTCGGGCAGGTGACGTCTGAAAATGTCGGGCGTCCCTTTGCGATCGTGCTTGACGGAAAGGTCATTTCCGCGCCGCGCATCCTTGGGCCGATCACCGGCGGCTCTGGACAGATTTCCGGCCATTTCACGGTTGAATCTGCTAATAATCTCGCGATCCTTTTGCGGGCAGGCGCGCTGCCTGCCAAGCTCACGATCGTTGAGGAGCGCACCGTCGGGCCAGGCCTCGGCCAGGACTCGATCGATGCCGGAAAACGCGCGGCTTACGTGGGCGCGGCGCTGGTCGCGGTCTATATGCTCATGACTTATGGCGTTTTCGGCGTCTTCGCGAATATCGCCTTGTTCGTGCATATCAGCTTCATCTTCGCGGCGCTGATCTTGCTCGGCGCGACCCTCACCTTGCCGGGCATCGCAGGCATCGTTTTGACGATTGGCATGGCGGTCGATTCCAACGTGCTGATTTATGAGCGCATCCGCGAAGAAAACCATATGGGGCGCACGATCATCGCCTCGCTCGATGCCGGTTTCAAAAGGGCTTTCGCGACAATCGTCGACTCTAACGTCACGATGTTTGTCGCCGCTGCGATTTTGTATTTTCTAGGCTCTGGCCCGGTGCGCGGTTTTGCTGTTTCGCTTGGCCTTGGCATCCTGACCTCGATCATTACCGCCGTGACTATGACACGGATGATGATCGCGATCTGGTATCAATTCACGCGCCCGAAGCGCTTGCCGATTTAAGACGCAGCCCTCATGCTGAGGCGCCCGCGCAGCGGGCGTTCTTCGGACACCCTATGACCCGGCCATCCAGGTGCTGGTGGTTTAAGAATGATGCAAATGTCTGCCGGGAGACTGAAGAAATCTCGTTGCGCTTGGATGGCCGGGTCAAGCCCGGCCATGACGGCGTGCTCTCACATTGCATAGGCCATGCGTGCAAAAGGTCCGCCAATGAAACTGCTCCGCCTCGCGCCAGAGAATACCAAATTCGGCTTCATGCGTTTCAGGCGTGTGAGCTATCCTTTCTCGGCCGTCATGTCGATTGTCTCCGTCGTCTTGTTTCTGACGGTCGGCATGAATTTCGGCATTGATTTTTCCGGCGGCACGCTGATCGAACTCAGGGCCAAATCGGGGCAGGCAGATATCGCCGAGCTGCGCAATACGACCGATAAAATGAATGTGGGCGATGTCGAGGTTCAAGGCTTTGGTTCGCCGGAGGAAGTTGTCCTGCGGTTCGGGCTTCAACCCGGTGGCGACGCGGCGCAAGAGGCGGCCGTCACGCGCGTGAAAAACGCGATCGGCGATGGATATGAAGTGCGCCGCACCGAGGTTGTGGGTCCGCGCGTCTCGGGCGAGCTTGTGCAATCTGGCACGCTGGGTGTCGTCGTTTCGATCGTCGCGGTGCTTTGCTATTTGTGGTTCCGCTTCGAATGGCAATTCGCGGTCGGTGCGATTATCGCCACCATGCACGACCTTCTGCTGACGGTCGGCTTCTTCTCGATCACCCAGCTCGAATTTAACACCACATCGATCGCGGCGATCTTGACCATCGTCGGCTACTCGTTGAACGAAACGGTCGTCGTGCTCGACCGTATCCGCGAGATGATGAAGAAATACCGCAAAATGCCGACGGACGAATTGATCGATCTCTCGGTCAATGCTGTCCTGCCGCGCACGATCATGACGGCGACGACGGTCTTTCTCGCGCTCCTGTCGCTGGTGACTTTCGGCGGCGCGGTGATCCGCTCCTTCTCGCTGGCGATGATCTGGGGCATTTTTGTCGCGACCTACTCATCGATCTTTATTTGCTCGCCGATGCTGATCTATCTCGGCCTGCGCAACGAAGGGCCAGAACCCGCGCCCACGGTTCCGGCTAAGGCCGCTGCGAAAGCCGCGGCGTGAAGAAAACTTGGTGAACGAACCCAAATATGCGGGCTTTCTTCCCGGCAAACATGCCATCGATGGCTATGGCCAGGGCGGTTTCCGTTTCGCGGGCCTCTCTCACCAGGGCTCGCTCCTGGCGCTTCCCTCTGGCATCCGGGTGTGGAACGCTTTGACGGCGGCCGACATTGGACAGGCGAGCCTCGCGGCGGTTTTCGCAGAGCCGCAAGGGTCGATCGAATATCTTTTGATTGGCACCGGGCAGACGCTCGTGCCGATTCCGGCCGCATTGCGCGCGAGCCTGCGGGAGGCGGGCATTGTAGCTGAGACGATGACAACCGGCGCGGCGGCCAACACCTATTCGATCCTTTTGCGTGAGGACCGGCTCGTCGCGGCAGCGCTATTGGCTGTGGCATAAGCTGATTTCAACGTCATCAAAGGATGATAGCCCCTAAAAGTAACGTCATAGAGCGGCTTTGATCGGATGCCAGCACGCATAGAAGATTACGCTTATTGCGAAGCCATGTTGAAGCGGGACGATGCTGACCGCTGGCTTGCAACTTTATTCGTTCCGCAAGCGCTTCGCCAGCATGTCTATGCGCTTTATGCGTTCAATCTCGAAATAGCGCGGGTGCGCGAAATCGTTTCCGAGCCCTTGCTTGGAGAGATCCGCTATCAATGGTGGCGCGATGCGCTTGAGACGCCGGATTCTGGCGATGTCGCGGCCAATCCGGTGGCAGCGGCTTTGCTCGATACGATCAATCGTTTCGAACTGCCGAAAGAGTCTTTGCTGCGTTTGATCGATGCGCGTGTTTTCGACCTTTATGATGATCCTATGGACAGCATTCAGGCTTTTGAGGCCTATGCGGCGGCAACCACATCGAATGTGTTCCGGCTGGTCCGGCTGATCGCCGACCCGGAAGACATTGGCGGCGGGCTTGGGGTCGCCGAACATGGCGGCATCGCCTATGCGATGACCGGGCTTTTGCGGGCTTTGCCTTGGCATAGCGCGCGCGGTCAGCTCTACGTGCCGCGGGAAATCTTGAAAACCTTCGGCGCGGACCGGACAGATTTCGCTTTGGGGCGGACGACGCCCGAAATCTGCGCGGCTCTGGCGGAGATGCGCAATCTGGCCCGCAACCATCTGGAGGTTTTCGGCACGCGGATCGCTGGTCTTCCTGAGGCGAGCCAGGCGCCGTTTCTGCCGGTCGCGCTCTGCGAGCTTTATCTCAAGCAGATGGATAAACGCCGTTACGATCCGTTCAAAACCCCGATCATTCTGCCGCAATGGCGGCGGCAATGGGCTTTATGGCGCGCCTCGCGGGCTTGGCGGGTGGGCTGAACCGCAGGCTTAACATCTGAAATGTTGATCCTGTTTCCGGGACATGCTCTAAGCGAATGCACGCGGTATAGTGATCTCATCGAACGATTTACAGGGGGCTGCCGCGAAACGCTCGAATGAGCCCGGATATCATGAACGATCAGCCAAAAATGGCCGCTTCCGAAAAAACGGAAGGGCCGGATTATTCAAAGACGCTTTTCCTGCCGCAAACGGATTTTCCGATGCGCGCGGGCTTGCCCAAGAAGGAGCCGGAGCTTCTCGCCCGCTGGGCTGAGATTGGCCTTTATCAGCGCCTGCGCGAGACCGCAGCCGGGCGGCCGAAATTCGTGCTGCACGACGGGCCGCCTTATGCCAATGGCAATATTCATATCGGCCATTCGTTGAATAAGATCCTCAAGGATCTCGTCACCCGCTCGCAGCAGATGTCTGGCAAAGATTCGAATTACGTGCCGGGCTGGGACTGCCATGGCCTGCCGATCGAATGGAAAATCGAAGAGCAATATCGCGCCAAGGGCAAAAATAAGGATACGGTGCCGGTTATCGAGTTCCGTAAGGAATGCCGCAACTTCGCGCAGAATTGGGTCGATATTCAGCGCGAGGAGTTTAAGCGGCTCGGTGTCGCGGGCGATTGGGATCACCCCTATCTCACGATGAGCTTCGCAGCCGAGGCGCAGATCGCCCGCGAGATCATGAAATTCGCGGCGAATAAATTGCTTTATCGCGGCTCGAAGCCGGTCATGTGGAGCGTCGTTGAAAAGACCGCGCTGGCCGAGGCTGAAGTCGAATATGAAGACCATACGAGCGATACGGTCTATGTGGCGTTTCCGGTCTCGTCCTTGCGCTGCGAGGGTGCGACCGGGCAGAATGATCTGCTCGATGCGCAAGTCGTCATTTGGACGACGACGCCTTGGACAATCCCCGCCAATCGCGCGATTTCTTATTCGCATAAGATCGCCTATGGGCTTTATCGCGTCACGGCCGCGCCTGAAAACAATTGGGCCAGGGCTGGCGCGACCTATGTGCTCGCCGATAACCTTGCCGAAAGCGCGTTCAAGGCTGCCAAGGTTGAAAGCTTCGAGCGTGTGCGCGACATCGCAAGCGCGGAACTCCACGGCATCACCTGCGCGCATGCGCTGGCTGCTGTCATTCCTGCCTATGATTTCGCTGTGCCGCTCCTTGATGGCGATCATGTCACCGATGATACGGGCACGGGCTTCGTCCATACGGCGCCTTCCCATGGCCGCGACGACTTTGACATCTGGACGGCAAATGGCCGCGTGCTGGCCGAGCGCAACATCGAAACCCGCATTCCCTACACAGTCGATGCCGATGGCTTCTTGACCAAGGAAGCGCCGGGTTTTGAGGGCAAGCGCGTCATCGACGACAAAGGCAATAAAGGCGATGCCAACGAGGCGGTGATCAAGGCTTTGATAGAAGCCGGCCATCTCGTTGCGCGCGGACGGTTGAAGCACCAATATCCGCATTCCTGGCGCTCGAAGAAGCCGCTCATCTTCCGCAATACGCCGCAATGGTTCATTGCGCTGGATAAGCCATTCGCGAACCATGACGACGTTATTGCTAATGAGTACTTTGAGTTCAGTAATCGACCGACCCTTCGTCACATCGCGCTCGAAGAAATCACCAAGACGCGCTGGTATCCGGCGGCCGGCGAAAACCGCATCACAGGCATGATTGCCAACCGGCCTGACTGGGTTGTCTCCAGGCAACGCGCCTGGGGCGTGCCGATCGCGGTCTTTGTCAATCGCGAGAGTGAAGAGATTCTGGTTGATGCCAAGGTCAATCAGCGCATCGCAGAGGCTTTTGAGGCCGAAGGCGCGGATGCCTGGTTCAAAGAAGATGCGGCCGCGCGTTTCCTAGCGCCCGACTACGATCCGTCCGCCTTCGAGAAGGTCAATGATGTGCTTGACGTCTGGTTCGATTCAGGGTCGACCCATACATTCACGCTCGATGATCCGAAGAATTTTCCTGGGCTCGCAGGCATCAAAAGGCTGCGCGACGCGGGCCAGGATGAAATCATGTATCTCGAAGGGTCGGACCAGCATCGCGGCTGGTTTCATTCCTCGCTGCTTGAGAGCTGCGGCACGCGCGGGCGGGCACCCTATGATGCGGTTTTGACCCATGGTTTCGTCTTGGACGAAAAGGGTCAGAAAATGTCGAAGTCGCTTGGCAATGTCACGGCGCCGCAAACCGTGATCAAGGATTCAGGCGCCGATATTCTGCGCCTCTGGGTCGCCGCCTCGGATTATTCCGACGATTTGCGCATCGGGCCGGAAATCCTGAAGACCTTCGTCGAGACCTATAAAAAACTGCGCAACACGATCCGCTGGATGCTGGGCTCGCTCGCTCATTACGATCCGCAAAAGACGGTTGGCTTCGAGAGCATGGGCGAGCTTGAACGGCTTATGCTGCACCGGCTCGCGGAACTCGACGGCGAAATCCGAGAGGCTTACGCCCGCTTCGATTACAAGCGTGTCGTGGCGCGGCTCTCGGCCTTCTTGAACACCGACCTATCGGCCTTCTATTTCGATATTCGCAAGGACACGCTTTATTGCGAGCCGATGTCGAGCGCAAAACGCCGGGGTGCGCTGGAAGCCATTGAGCAGATTTTCCGCGCGGTCACCCTGTGGCTTGCACCGATCCTCGTCTTTACGTCGGAAGAGTGCTGGCTTGCGCGTTATGACGAGGCGATCTCCGTCCATCTTGAGACCTTTCCAGAGGTTCCGGCTTCGTGGCGGGATGAGGCGCTTGCTGCGAAATGGGACGGCATTCGGGGCATTCGCGCGGCGGTAACGGGTGCGCTTGAGTTGCAACGCGCCCAAAAAGTCATTGGCTCGTCACTCGAAGCCGCGCCGGTTGTCTATATCGCTCAGGAGTTTGTAGAACTTCTAAATGGCGTCGATTTCGCCGAAGTCTGCATCACCTCGGACATTAAGATCGAAGTGGGGGAGGGGCCGGCGGATGCCTTCCGGCTGCCGGAAGTTCCAGGTGTTGCCGTCGAATTCAGAAAGGCCAACGGCACCAAATGCGCGCGCTCTTGGAAGATCTCCACCGAAATCGGCGCCGATCCGGAGTTTCCAGATGTCACCCTGCGCGATGCGCAGGCCTTGCGCGAGCTGAAAGCAGCGGGCCTTTGGGCGTGAGCCCGCGTCTGCTGGGCGGACTGGTCGCTTTCGCGGCCTTGATTGCCGATCAGGCAAATAAGCTTTGGCTGATCGATGTTTTCGATATTGCGCAGCGTCAGCCAGTGCGGCTGACCTCTTTCTTCGACATTATTTATGCGCGCAATCCGGGCATTTCCTATTCTTTGCTTAGCGCTAGCACTGAGTTTGGGCGATGGGCCCTCTTTGCCGGGACTTTCGCAGCAACGCTTCTCATCGGGGTTTGGCTTTGGCGCGCCCGCACGCGGTTCGTCGCATTAGCGCTTGGGCTCATCGTTGGCGGTGCGCTTGGCAATGCCTGCGACCGTTTTTTTGCGGGCACGGTCGCGGATTTTTACCATTTCCACGCTGGAAACTTCTCCTGGTACATTTTTAACCTTGCCGACTGTGCCATCGTTGCCGGGGTAGCCCTTTTGCTCTACGATTCGCTTGTCTCCAGGCCGGAGAATTCGCTCCCCAGCCCGGCGATAGATCCAAGTGCCACCAAATCGCCGCGAAGTGAGGCATAATAAAACGGCTTCGTATGCCGTTAAGATTAAGCTTTTGGCCGATTAGACGCATAATCCCGAAAAGCTTGAGCTTTTCGGATAGGTTTAACCGCGTTGACCCCTTTTGAGTTGAAAAAGGTGCATATCATGGCCTTCGATTGTCTCAAGCTCCGGCAGAAGACAAGTAGAGCAGCGGCGGTCACGCTGCTCTTGCTCGGTGCATCCTACGCGATGCCGGTCCAAGCTGCCGAAGATACGAACACGTTCAATTCCTTCTTGGGCTTCTTCGGCATGCAGTTCGATAAGCCGCCGGAAGACGCGATCGATTATCGCGCACGCGCGCCGCTGGTTGTCCCGCCGAAGCTGGATTTGCCGCCGCCGCAGAGGGCTGATGCCCGCCGCCCGGCGGATTGGCCGAAAGATCCCGATGTCGTCGCCCGCCGGAAAGCGGAAGCCGATTCGCATCGGCCAGCACCACAAATCACGCCGAATACACGGGCCGAGCTCACGAAAGACCAGCTTATGGCGGGCCAGAGCGAAGTCATCAAGTTGGATGACGGCAAAAGCGACGGTTGCGGGGCTCTTGGAGGCGCTTCGTCCTGTGGCGGATCGCCCTGGCAATATGTGACCGAAAAGCTCGGCATGGCGAAGAAAGACGATGAGGTCGTGCTGACGGGCGAGGAACCGCCGCGGAAATATCTGACCGAACCGCCGCCCGGCTACCGCGTCCCGACGGCCAATACGAAGCTTATCCCCGACAAGCCGAAAACAGACGCCGATGCGGGTGATGCGCAAGCTTATTCCCGCAGAGAACAGACGCATAAAAACTCGGTCGACGAATAATCGGCCGGGAATGTCTGAGGCCTAAAACTGCCCGCGGCTCCGCCCGCTGCGAATTTCCGCAAGGATGGGGTGCCGGTTTGTGAATTTCTGTCTATATTGCTTTCATTGACTTCGTGAACGGGTGCCGTGCGGCCCCTGTTCTGGCTTTTGGTATGAGTCTTGGTCCGCCTTACGCCGTGACTCTGCCAGATGGCCCGTTGAAACAAGATGAGAGCGCCTGTGGCCGGCATTGGCCGCGCGCTTTTGATGAAAGCGATGGATAGAATGTCCTCAAGTCAGCTTCCGGCAGCGCCGGGTTCCATATTTCTTACGCCGTCCGCTTCCGCTTCGGCGAAGCCTTCCGGCCCAGCCGTGGTTCAGGCCAAGCTGGAAAATGGCCTTGATATTGTGGTCATCCCCGACCATCGAGCGCCGGTCGTGACCCACATGGTCTGGTATCGCAACGGATCTGCCGATGATCCGCAGGGCAAGTCCGGCATCGCACATTTTCTCGAACATCTCATGTTCAAGGGCACGCGCGACAATCCGCAAGGGAAGTTTTCCGAGCTCGTCGCCGATTTTGGCGGCCAGGAAAACGCCTTCACCTCGAACGATTACACGGCCTACTTCCAGCGCGTGCCAAAGGATCATTTGTCGGTCTGCATGCAATATGAGGCTGACCGCATGAAGAACCTCGTCCTCTCCGACGAGATCGTGGCGCCGGAGCGTGATGTCGTTTTGGAAGAGCGCCGCATGCGGACCGATTCCGATCCGTCCGACCAGTTGAACGAGGCCGTTCAGGCCGCGCTTTTCACGCATCATCCCTATGGCAAGCCGATCATCGGATGGAGCCATGAGATCGAGGGTTTGGGGCGCACCGACGCGCTGGCCTATTATGATCGTTTCTATACGCCGGAAAATGCGATCCTAGTGGTCGCTGGCGATGTCGAGCCCGCTGAGGTGGTCGATCTTGCCCGCTCGATCTATGGCAAGCTCGAAGCGCGGGGCGAAGCGCCGAAACGCTTCCGTCCGCGCGAGCCGGAGCCCCGCGCGCACCGGCTGGTGAAGCTCGAAGATGAGAAGGTCGAGCAGCCGTCGCATCAGGCCGTCTTTCTTGTCCCGTCCTATCTGACAGCCGAGCCCGGCGTCGCTGAAGCGCTTGAAGTTCTCGCACATCTTCTGGGCGGCGGACAAACGAGCCTCTTGTTCAAATCGCTTGTCGTGGATCAGAAAATCGCGGTCGCGGCTGGTGCGCATTATGCCGGTACAGCCGTCGATCAGACGCGCTTTTATCTCTATGGCATGCCGGTCCCCGGCGTGACGCTCGATGCGCTTGACGCGGCGATCGACGCGGTCGTCGCGAAGGTTGCACGCGATGGCGTTGAGGAGGCCGACCTCACCCGTGCCAAGACGCGTCTCGTGGCAGAGGCCATCTATGCGCAAGACAATCAGGCAACGCTTGCGCGCTGGTATGGCGCTTCGCTTGCCATTGGATTGAAGCTCGAGGATATCGCGCTTTGGCCTGAACGCATCGAGGCGGTAACCGGCGAAGACGTAAAGAAGGCGGCGCGCTGGCTCGACAAACGCCGTGGCGTCACTGGCTTCTTGCTGCCGGCCGATCATAAGTTCGAAGACGTGGCGGCTGCATAAGCCGCCAGCCAACGGTTCGAATAAGACCATTCATTGATGCGTGATTCCAAAAGCTGGTGCGGCTTTTATAACGGGGTCGCGCGTGACACATAACGTGAAGCGTGAGGGCATCTATCACGCTCGATGGGATCTTTGAAATGACAGCACTGGCCGAGACTGAAAGCACCTCCCGCGCTTCAACCGTTCAAAAAGTCGTCTCAAAAGGCGGCATCGAGGCTTGGCTCGTCGAAGATTATGCCGTGCCGCTCATTGCGCTTGAATTCGCGGTGAAGGGCGGGGCCGCGCAGGATCCGCAAGGCAAGCCCGGTGTCGCCAGCATGCTCGCAGGGCTGCTCGACGAAGGGGCGGGCCCCTATGACTCGGATGCGTTTCATCGCGCGCTCGACGATCATGCGATCGAAATGTCCTTTTCCGCTGACCGCGATGTGCTGGGCGGACGGATGCAGACGCTTTCGCGCAACAGCGCCCGCGCTTTTGAGCTTCTGCGTCTCGCGGTCACGCAGTCACGCCTCGACGATGAACCTTTGGAGCGGGTGCGCAGCCAGCTGTTCGCCGGTTTGAAGCGCGAGCTGAATGATCCCGATTATGTGGCGGGGCGTACCTTCCGCGCCATGTCCTATCCGGGTCATCCCTATAGCGCGCCGGTGCGCGGTGAAATCGAAAGCCTGCCTGCGCTGACGCGCGCCGATCTTCTGCACATGCGGTCTTCCATGCTCGCCCGCGAGACTTTGAAGATCGCTGTTGTCGGCGCGATCGATGCCGTGACGCTTGCCGGTCATCTCGATGATGTCTTCGGCGATCTGCCGGAGAAAGCGAGCCTCAATCCGATCGGCGATATCGATCTCTCGGGCGCGGGCCAGCGTTATGTCGTCGATGTCGATGTGCCGCAATCGACGATCCGCTTCGGCCGTCAAGGGATCGGCCGTAATGACCCGGATTTTGTCCCGGCGACGGTCATCAATCATATTTTGGGCGGCGGCATTTTTTCGGCGCGGCTCTTTCGCGAAGTGCGCGAGAAGCGCGGCCTCGCTTATTCTGTCTATTCGCAGCTCGCCGCCTATGATCATGGCGCCATGCTGATTGGCGGCACTTCGACCAAGAACGAACGCGCGGCTGAATCCATGAGCGTGATCCAAAGCGAGATCGCCAACCTTTCCGAACATGGCCCGACCGAGGAAGAGCTCGACAAGGCTAGAAAATATTTGATCGGCTCTTACGCCTTGCGCTTTGACACCTCAACGAAGATCGCAGGCCAGCTCGTACATCTGCAAAGCGACGGCTATGACGTGTCTTATCTCGATGAGCGCAATCAGCTGATCGCCGCGGTCACGATGGAAGACGCCAAGCGCGCCGCGAAGCGCCTCTTCGGCGATGCGAGCCTGCTGGTGGCTGTGGCCGGGCGTCCCGAGGGGATGTAGACAACACCCGGCCTTCAATTGCGTTATGCCTGGGCATAGCCCGTCGAAGATGGGCGCCCTTTGGACCCCTATGGACACGGGCATCCAAGCACTACCGAAGGTTGCGTCTGGATACGCGGATCATGCCCGGACTTGATCCGGATACCGCGTATGACCGCTTCCGATAAGTCCATCTGCGCACGTCGCTCATCATATGAGCTTTTGATTAGATGCCTGTCCGCCGTCTTGATCCTCTCCTGGTTGACCGCATCGCGGCGGGTGAGGTCGTCGAGCGTCCGGCGGCGGCGGTGAAAGAGCTTGTCGAGAATGCACTCGATGCCGGGGCCACACGCATCGAGGTAGCGATCGAGGCGGGCGGGCGCCGCCTGATCCGCGTCATTGACAATGGCAGCGGCATGAGCGCCGCCGATCTCGATCTCGCGGTTGAGCGTCATGCGACATCCAAACTCCCGGATGGCGATCTATCAGCCATCGCAACCCTTGGCTTTCGCGGCGAGGCGCTGCCATCGATCGCCTCCGTCGCGACGCTCGATATTATAACGCGCGATGAAGCCTCCACGCATGGCTATGCGATCCATGTCGATCAAGGCCTGAAACGCGCCATCGTGCCCGCCGCGCAAACGCGCGGTACGCGGGTGGAGGTGCGCGATCTCTTCGCTGCGACGCCTGCGCGCCTTAAATTTCTGAAGAGCGACCGGGCCGAGGCGCAGGCCTTGAAAGATGTCGTCCAGCGCCTCGCCATGGCGCATCCGTCTGTCGCCTTTGCCTGCGCCGGGCCGGATATGTCTGGCTTCGACTACCCGCCTTGCGAGGCGAGCGAGGAGGGGCTTCTGGCGCGCCTCGCGCAAGTGCTCGGCAAAGATTTCCAGGCCAATGCTTTGCGCGTCGATGCGGTACGTGAAGGCATGACGCTTGAGGGCTACGCCGGCCTGCCGACGTGGCATCGCGCCAATGCCTCGGCGCAATATTTATTCGTCAACGGCCGTGCTGTCCGCGACAAGGTTTTGCTCGGCGCGGTGCGCGCCGCCTATATCGATTATCTGCCGCCCGGCCGCTATCCGGCGCTTGTCCTGTTCATTGGCTGCGATCCGCATGAGGTCGATGTCAATGTGCATCCGGCCAAAGCCGAGGTGCGGTTTCGCGATCAGGGCCTTGTGCGCGGCCTTATCATCGGCGCTTTGAAGCAAACATTGGAAGGCGCCTTGCATCGCGCCTCGCCGACCAATGGCGTTTCCGGTGCGCTCGAACGGCTGAGGCAGCATTCGGGGGCGCTCCATATGCAAGATTCGCAATGGACCGCGCCGCGCCCGGCCAATTGGGATTGGCGGCAATCGCCCGGACGCCCCGCTGGATTCGCCGAGCCGCAACAAGAGCGTTTCGAGACTGGCTTTGTGCCGTGGGCCGATACGCGCCCGCATGACAACGAACCGCAGTCGAGTCTCGACCTGGCGCAAGGCGATGCACCGCTTGGCGCCGCGCGCGCGCAATTTCATGACACCTATATTTTGGCCCAAACGCGCAATGGGATTGTCATTGTCGATCAGCATGCCGCGCATGAGCGTCTCGTCTATGAGCGCCTGAAGGCTGCGCGGGACGCGCAGGGAATCGAGCGGCAAATCCTTCTCATTCCGGCTGTGGTCGAAATGGCCGAAGCCGATGTCGAGCGCGTTGTCGATGCGGCGCCGCGCCTCGCTGAATTCGGCCTGGTCGTCGAGGGGTTTGGCCCCGGAGCCGTGGCCGTGCGCGAAATGCCCTCGGTGCTTGGCGGCGGCGATGCCGGGCGGCTGCTGCGCGACCTTGCCGATGTGCTGGCCGAGGATGAGCGCACGGCTGTGCCTTTGGAGCGCCGCCTCGATCATGTGCTGGCGACCATGGCTTGCCATCATTCGGTGCGGGCCGGGCGGCGTCTCACAGCTGAGGAGATGAATGCGCTCTTGCGCGAGATGGAGCGCACGCCCGGCTCCGGCCAATGCAACCACGGGCGCCCGACCTATATCGAACTCACGCTCGCCGATGTTGAAAGTTTGTTCGGGCGGCGGTGAAACACTTAAGAAAAAGGAGCGCGTAATGGCGGATCATGAGCATGCCGAAGCCGGGCGGCCCGATTGGAAACATGGCGGCGTCTGCGTCATCCCAGGCAACGGACTCGATCCGAATACGGCGCAAACGCCCGGCATGGATCGCAAAGCCGCGATCAATTTTGCCCGCGTCGGTGCCCAAAAAATTTGGGCGGGGACGGTAACGATCCATCCTGATGCGAAAACCGGGGCGCATCATCATGGTCCGCTCGAAAGCGTGATCTATGTCGTCAAGGGCAAGGCACGCATGCGCTGGGGTGAGCATTTGGAATTTACGGCTGAGGCCGGTCCTGGCGACTTTATTTACATCCCGCCTTACGTGCCTCACCAGGAGATCAATGCGAGCCGGGACGAGATGCTGGAATGCGTCCTTGTCCGAAGTGACGGGGAGGCTGTCGCCATCAATCTCGACATTGAGCCGGTTGAAAAACCGGAGACCGTGCTTTGGATCGATCCAGTGCATCGGGGTTAACCCCGCCCGGCATAACGCTGTGTCAAATGCGCCTTTGCCGCAGGGCCTCATAAAACAGAGGTTACACGGGCTTCAAACGATGGCATAGACTGGCGCTATGAACGTCCTTCTCATTGGCGCGGGCGGACGCGAGCATGCGCTCGCCTATGCCCTGCGCAAAAGCCCTTCGCTCAACCGGTTTTTCGTGGCACCCGGCAATCCGGGGATCGAAAAGCTCGCGAAATCCGTCATTCTCGCCAGCGGCGACCATGAATCGGTGATCGCCTTTTGCCGCCGCCAGGCGATCGACCTCGTCGTGATAGGCCCAGAAGGCCCGCTGGTGCGGGGCCTCGTCGATGCTCTGGAAGAGGAGGGCATCGCAGCTTTTGGCCCGTCTGAGGATGCGGCCCTGCTCGAAGGCTCAAAAGGCTTTGCCAAAGAAGTCTGCAAATGTTTCGCGGTTCCAACCGCTGATTTTGCGAAATTTACCGATGCCGATTCCGCCAAGGCCTATGTGCGCGAAAAAGGTGCGCCCATCGTTGTGAAGGCGGATGGCTTGGCCTCTGGCAAGGGCGTCATCGTCGCTGAGAGCCTGAATGAGGCCGAGGCTGCGATCGATGCGATGTTTGGCGGCCAATTCGGCGAGGCCGGGCAGACGGTCGTGATCGAAGAAAAGCTCTCGGGACAAGAGGTCTCTTTCTTCGCGCTCTGCGATGGCACAAAGGCGCTGCCGATCGGCTCAGCCCAGGATTATAAGCGCCTGGGCGAGGGCGACGTTGGGCCGAACACAGGCGGGATGGGCGCGATTTCGCCGTCCCCGCTGATGGACGACGCCATGACCGCGCGCGTCATGAAAGAGATTATAGAACCCGTCATGGCCGGCATGATGGAACTGAACCGGCCTTTCGCCGGGGTTCTTTATGCGGGGCTGATGATTTGCGCGGATGGCCCCAAGGTCATCGAGTTCAATGTGCGGTTCGGCGATCCCGAAGCGCAGGCGCTTCTGCCGCGTCTGCAAAGTGATCTCTTGCCTTTGTTGAAAGGCTGCTCGGACGAAAACGTGCCGATGGAGCCGGTGAAACTCTCGGAAAAAACTGCTGTCACCGTGGTGCTTGCGTCACCCGGTTATCCGGCCGCACCGGAACTCGGCAGCGAGATCAAAGGGCTCGATGCGCTCGAAGATATGCCCGGCATTATCGTCACGCAGGCGGGCACGAAAAAGGACGGCAAGAGATTGCTGGCTGATGGCGGGCGTGTCTTGAGCATTACGGGCTTAGGCGCCGATCTCGCCGAGGCGCGCGAGAAAGCCTATGCGGCTATCGCGGCCCTCGATTGGCCCGAGGCTGTGTACCGCAAAGACATCGGCGCGGCCAAAGCCTAATCTGCAATCATGGTGCCCTTAAAAAAATAAGCTGCGTGTCGTCATAGCGGCGGGTTTCGATCCATTGGAAGCCCAAGGGCAGCGCGATCTGAGCTTCGCTCAATTCCTCGACGATCACCAAGGCGCGTCCAGTCAGCCAGCCGCCTCCGGCGAGGCTCGTGAGCGCGGGTTCAGCCAGGCCAAGCCCATAGGGCGGATCGAGAAAGGCGAGGCTGAAGGCGCCGCCGGGCGCCACGCCTCCAAGTTTGCGCGCATCACGCCGGAACAATTTGACCACGCCGCCGAGGCCGAGCGCATCCGTGTTGGCGCGGATCAAGGCGCGTGCTTGATCGCTGTCATCGACCATTTGCGCGAAAGCTGCGCCGCGCGACAAGGCCTCGAAGGCGAGTGCTCCAGTGCCTGAAAAGAGATCGATCACGCGCGCGCCTTCGACCGGATCGCCATAGGCATGCGCGAGAATATTAAAGAGCGTTTCCCGCAGCCGGTCGGAGGTCGGGCGGATCGCGTTGGAGGAAGGGCCTTTCAGGACACGCCCCTTCAGGCGGCCGCCGACAATACGCATGATCTCAGCGCGGCCTCCGCGGCCGGCCTGGTTTTACGGGCCGTCCGCCTTTTGGCGGCGCGCCTTTTGACGGAAAACCTTTTGCGGGTGTTGCCGCGCGGGAATGCGCGTCAGCGTTTTTCTTGCCGTCCGCGGAAGGCTTTCGCAGGGCCGCCTTCGCATCGCGGGCAGGCCTCGGCGAATCCCGGCTCGTTGAAGTGTTGCGGGTGTTGCGTCCTTTGCCGGACGGGCTGGCTGCCGCCGCTTCTGGTTTGAACCGCCCCGAAGGCCGTTCTGTCCGCCCAGCGGGGCGATCTGTCCGTCCTGTCGATCTTGGCGCACGCGCCTCCGGCTTCTCCCGTTGCTCGATCACCGGTTCCTCGCGAAGCCTTCGCGGCGCAGCTTTCGCCTTGCGCTCGACAACAACCGCGCGGCCTTTGCGATCCGCTGTTTCGCTGAGAATGCTCTTTTTGCGTTCGCCTTGTTCAGGCTTTACGCCCGTCGCGCGCATCGCAGAAATATGTTTGCGCGGACCGCGCGGCTTGAAGGATGGCTCGATAGGCGCGGGGGCTTCGCGCGTCTCTTGCCGCGCGCTGCGCTGCCTGCCAGACGGCGGCGATGGCCTCGCGTCTTTATCCCTTGGGTTTCTTGTTGCAGGCTTGCGGTCGCGCACAGCGGGGCGGCCGCCGCGTTGCTCATCTCTTGGATTATTTTCCCTCGGCTTGCGGGCACGTGGCGCTGGCGCAGCGGGCTCCCTCTGCGGTTCGGTAAGCGGACTTTCAAAATCGGCGCCGGCTTCATTGGCAAGCGCAGGGCCTAATTGATCGCGCAAGACGCGCGTGCGGACTTCCTCGACTTTGCCTTCCGCCAATTCGCCGAGCTGAAAAGGTCCGAAAGAGATGCGGATCAGGCGGTTGACGAAAAGCCCGATATGTTCGAGCACGCGTTTGATCTCGCGATTTTTGCCTTCGCGCAGCCCGAGGCTCAGCCACACATTGTCGCCTTGAACGCGATCGAGCGTCGCATCGATCCCGGCATAATCGATACCGTCGATGGTCAGCCCGTCGCGCAGACGGTCGAGGACGGCTTGGTCGGTCTTGCCATTGGCGCGGACGCGATAGCGGCGCATCCACCCCGTCGTGGGAAGTTCGAGGACGCGGGCGAGACCACCGTCATTTGTCAGAAGCAGCAAGCCTTCGGTGTTGATGTCAAGGCGCCCGATGCTGATGACACGCGGGCCATCCGGCCATGTCTGATGCAGATGATCGAAGATCGTATTGCGGCCTTCGGGGTCTTTATCGGTGGTGACAAGCCCGCGCGGTTTATGGAACAGAAAAAGCCGTGTGCGCTCGCGTTCCGCCAGAGCGACACCATCGACGCTGACTTGATCTTGCGGTCCGATATTGATGGCTGGGCTTGTCAGGACTTTGCCATTCAAAAACACACGGCCTTCTGCGATCCAGCTTTCCGCGTCGCGGCGCGAGCAAAGACCGGCGCGCGCCATGACTTTGGCGATGCGCATGCCATCGGCGTCGTCGCGCGGCGGACGGGCATTCTGCTTGCGGGGTTTTGCTTTGCGGTAAAGCGCGGGCTTCGCGGCTTTGGGATTGGCGTCTGTGCCAGCGAAGCGGCGTGGCTTTTCTCGGCCCTCTTGGGTCGCGCCGCGATCCGGCCTCGGCTTGCGCGGACCTGTTCCTTGACGCGGGCCTTCGCTTTTATGCGCGGCTTCACCTTTGCGTGCGAATTGGCGATCGCGAGAGGGAGCAGCGTTTTTGACTCTTTTATCGATCATAGGGTTTGATCAAATCCAAACATATCTGGAGGAAGCAATCTTCCGATGAATAACTCTATCTGAAAATTCCGGACTTTTTTAAAATCATGCGCGCGAGCCGGCGAAAATCATGACATTCGATCCATCTTTAGCGGGCGATGATCCCATGTCGCGGGCTTTTGCCGAGGCGCGTCAGGCACGTCAGCGCGGCGAAGTGCCAGTCGGCGCTGTCATCGTGCGCGGATCGAAAATTCTGGCAAGCGCTGGCAATCAGACTTTGCGCGATGCCGATCCGACCGCGCATGCCGAGATGCTGGCCATCCGCGCCGCCTGCGGTGCGCTTGACTCTGAGCGCCTCAACGATTGCGATCTCTATGTGACGCTCGAGCCCTGCGCCATGTGCGCGGCGGCGATTTCTTTTGCCCGCCTCCGGCGTCTTTATTTTGCAGCCTCTGATCCCAAAGGCGGCGGCGTCGAACATGGCGGCCGGTTTTTCAGCCAGCGGACCTGTCACCATGCGCCAGAGGTCTATGGCGGGATCAGAGAGAGTGAAGGCGCCGATCTGCTGCGCAGCTTTTTTAAGGAGCGGCGGTAGATGATGTGCGCCGGGAGATGAATTTTAGAGCGTTGACACAAGAGTGCTGTCGAGCTGCCATTCGAAATCAACATCCCTCGCGGGCACAGCCCAAGAAAGCGGCTGTGTCTGGCTGTCCATGTAGCTGCATCGTGGAAAAGCCAGCCCGTGAGGGTGTCGATTTCTTTGTAGAGAGCCATAAGATCCAGCTGGACGATCGGTTCATAGTGAGCCACGCGGTTTCTCAAGCCTCGGATATCATCAAGTTTCCCAGAAACATCTCTTCTTTGCAGGCCTTTGGCCGCCTTAAAGACAGGTTTCAAATGCTTCCAAAGGTGGTGCTGGTGGCGATTAAACATGGCTGTCCAAAAGCCGAAGCTCATTTCGGCAACCACGTGACCACGCGTTTTGCTTGGTCCTAAAGGATCTAAACGCCTATGGGCGTCATTGACCTTCACCTGAAGATAGGGACCAAGGACCGCCGGGTTATCGTGCCAAGTATTCCCGTAGGCTTGCCGCATTGCTTGGTCCACTTGGTTCCTCAGCACGATCTCAAGGGTGTGGAGAGGGGTATAGAAAGCCTCTGCAAGAGCGACATTACGAGCATAGAGTTTGTGGGCGATGCCTTGGTCACCCTGGCACCAGGTGAGGTAGCGTGCAAAGCGTTCAGGGGCTATCTGGTCAACAAAGCTGTCCATCGTACCCTAAAATACTTGAACTTTAGGCTGATTCGTACCATCATATGCAGGTAAGCCCCGGTCGGTCCCTGCTCTGCATATCACCGGGGTAAGTTTTTTTTGTTCGGTCTCGTTCTTCAACCTAAGTTCCTTTGCTAAGGTTGACTACGGGTTCAAGACTCGCTGTTGCCACCAGTATTGTGGCGCAGAGTACTCCGGCTTTCATAGACGCGGTGTCATCGGTCTATATTAATCAAAAAACGTCATCAGCGCTGCGAGCGTCGCCTTGGGGTTTTCCTCAGTCAGAAAATGACCGCTATCGATCTTTTCGCCCGAGACATCGCTGGCGAACTCGCCCCAGATTTTAAGAGGTTCGCCGCCCGGCAGGCCGCGATTGCCCCAAAGCACGAGGAGCGGCCTGCCGATCTTCTTTCCGGCCGCCAGATCGGCTTCATCATAGGCGCGGTCAAGCGTCGCACCAGCGCGATAATCCTCGCAGCTTGCGTGAATGCGCGTGGGTTCATTGAAAGATGCCCGGTAATGAGTGAGCGCGGCCGGATCGATAAAATCCAATGTTTTCGCGGCGCTCCAGCTCCTCAGCGTATGTTCAAGGTAATAAAGCGCATTGGAGCTGATTAAAGTCTCCGGAAAGGGCGCGGGCTGGGCCAGAAACATCCAATGATAGACCCGGAGCGCGGCTTCGGCGTCCATATGGCGCCACTGCATCGCGGTCGGCACGATATCGAGCACGGCGACTTTCTCGACCCGCTCGGGGTGATCGAGTGCCAAGCGGTAGGCGACACGGCCGCCACGGTCATGTCCGGCGATGTGGAAGCGCAGAAAGCCGAGCGACTGCATGACTGCGATGACGTCCTCCGCCATCAGCCGCTTGGTATAGAGCTCGCCCTTTTCGCTGGCCGGGGCGGAGGACCAGCCATAGCCGCGCAAATCCATCAAGACGACATGAAAGTGCCGGGCAAGATCGCCAGCGAGTCTGTGCCACTGAACATGGGTTTGCGGATATCCATGGAGCAAAAGCAGGGGCGGCCCGGACCCGCCCGAGCGCACGAAGAGCCGGCCGGCCTTGGTATCGACCCAATGCGATGCGAAACCGGGGAAAAGATCGGCGAGTTCAGGCAAATTCATCAAACCTCTCAAAGATTTCGGCGAGGGCCGGTACGGCAGCGATGAAGCCCTTGTGCGAGCGCGCGCAGAGTTCATAATGCCGTGGTTAAAGCTTACCAGTTGCCCCTTGACACCACCATTCCGTCACCCCACAACCATTCATATCTCTCAATGGATGCCCGCATGACAAACAAGCCGAAGCTCCGCATTCTTCTTTGTGCGCCGCGCGGTTTTTGTGCCGGTGTTGTCCGGGCCATCGACGCGGTGGAGGAAGCGCTTAAACTTTACGGCGCCCCGGTCTATGTCCGCCATGAGATTGTGCATAACAAATATGTTGTCGAAGGGCTGAAGGCCAAGGGAGCGATTTTCGTCGAGGAACTCGACGAGATTCCCGACATCACGAAGCCGGTGATCTTCTCGGCGCATGGCGTGCCGAAATCCATTCCGGAAGTTGCCGTGCAGCGTAACATTTTCGCGATTGATGCGACCTGTCCGCTGGTGACAAAAGTCCATCGCGAGGCGGAATTCCATCATCAGCGCGGACGGCAGGTTTTGCTCGTCGGCCATGCTGGACACCCGGAAGTGGTCGGAACGCTCGGACAATTGCCGAAAGACTCGATCATCCTGGTCCAGACGCCGGAAGATATCCAGAATTTGAAGGTTATCGACGAAGCTAATCTCGCCTATGTCACGCAGACGACGCTGTCGATTGACGATACGCGTTCCATGGTTGAATGTTTGACCAAGCGCTTTCCGAAAATCATCGGGCCGCAGCGCGAAGATATTTGCTATGCGACAACCAACCGTCAGGAAGCGGTGAAGCGCATCGCGGCTTCCGTGGACGCCATGATCGTTGTCGGATCGTCGAACTCATCGAATTCCCAGCGGCTCAAGGAAGTGGCGGAGCGGTCTGGCTGTAAGCTCGCACGTTTGGTCTTGCGCGCCGATGATGTCGAATGGGATCTGTTCTCGGATATTTCCTCGCTTGGCATTACGGCGGGTGCCTCGGCTCCGGAAGTTCTGGTCGAAGAAATTATGGCGGCTTTCGCCGAGCGTTTCGAGCTTGTTGTCGAAACTGTCTCGACGGCGGATGAAAGCGTGTTCTTCCCGCTGCCACGCGAGTTGCGGCCCGAGACGGCGGTTTAACGTCTAAGCTTGTCTTTACCGCAACCACACCCCCGTCATGGCCGGGCTTGACCCGGCCATCCAGGCGATGACCCCAGAATGTGTGAATGCGTGACGTGGATACGCGGTACAAAAGGCTGTGCTTGGCCACCGAAAGCGGGCCCGAGTGCCGGGCATGACGACTAAAACCCTTCTGCACTTTATTTAAAACTCACATCCTATCGTCGCTTTGCGCTGTGCCGCGTTCATCGCACCAATCGCTAAAGCCCCGCGGACCTGTTTTCGACATTAAGAACACGAGTCCGGCGATGAAGCTGGCATCGCACCCCTCAAAGCCCGGCACTTGGCGCAGGAGGTTTGACGCCGCGACAGCTTCATCCGGCGGGGGCTGATCGGGAGCCAATGCGAAAGCAGGGAGTTTCACGCGATCGCACAAAAGCCGCTGGAGATGGTCAGCCAAAATGGCGAAATAACCGCGCTGGTAGCTGACGAAGAGCGCGAAGCGGCGCGGATCGGCGGGCACGGCCATTTGCCCCGGTTCTTTTTCTTGGGCGTTTTCGATATCGGCCAGCAAATGGTATTGCCAGCTTGCCGCGAAATCCGGGCCTGCGATCTTCGCGTCGCTGATCGTCCAGCGGCGGCGCGCGCCGGTCTCGATGACGGCAATGTCCGCTTCGGAACCTTCCACGGCATCCGCGATCGGCTGTTTCATCAAGACGGCGAGCGCGCGGGAGATTTGCAAGCTCTCCGCATCGCTCCATTTCGGCATCTCTGCCCAATGGCCGAGCGGCTGGCCATATTCCTCTTCAAGGAGATGGCTGAAAGCAGCGAGGCCTTGTTGAAGAGCAGCATGTGTCTCGGACATAGATGATCCCTACGCCTGGGTGAGCCCGTTCTTTACACATGATCGGTAAATTCAGGAAATGCCGCCGTAAAGCGAGCAAGCCGGAGCGGGGGCATCCAAAACAAAAGCCGCCTCGGCGATGAGGCGGCTTTTTTTCGAAATGTGCAGATGAGCTAAGCTTAGGCTGCGGTGAATGAAGCCTTGGCGTTGCGGCGGTAAGCAAGAAAGCCGATCCCCGCAAGACCGCCAAGCATCAAGACCCAAGTCTGTGGCAAGGGCGTTGTCGCTATGGCTTCAAACGACAATGAGTTGATGTCTGTAAAATCCAAATCACCTGCTGCCGTCCCAAAAATTTGATTTGGATCGTAGGATATATCGCCGCTTGTCAAGGGAAAAGCAGTTGAAAGATCATATCCGACCAATGTGGAGCTTAAAAGGCCTTGAGCCGATGTGTTTTGCGGATCTCCAAAAACCATGAATCCACCTACTGCATTCGACTCAACTGTAGGGTCGGTGAAAGCTACAGTAGTACCATCATAAGTGAATGTACCGACAGTATCAAGAAAGAAGAGACCGGTACCAGAATTGGTGATATTCGTAGTATCTCCGGTTAGATCGACACTAAAAGAACCATTAAAGCTGCTTGTGCCGATTGTCCCTGAGCCTGTTCCAGTAAAGATATAATCTAGTTCACTCGCGCTCGCCGGAGCGCTCGCGGTATTACTGTACATAACGGCAAAGCATAAAAATTTCAGTAATGAGCGCATACTGTAAACCCCGGAATAATTACAACTGGTTTCATGTAGCACGATGAAGTTACACTTCGTCAACTAAGTTGAAGCCCTAGTACTTTGGGCGTATTAAAGTCCTAATACTGAAGTCGTAATATGCTTAGTGCTTCACTTATTGAGGCTGTCTTCTATCCTGCCCTTAGCAGCTTGATCGCTTCGTCGCGCTCAAAGAGATGCAGCAGGATGCGCAATGCCTCGCCGCGCGGGCCTTCAAGACGCGGATCCTCTTTCATGATCATCTGCGCCTCTTGCCGGGCGAGCGTCAGCAAAGCGCTATGGACTTCGAGCCTTGCAAGGCGAAATCCCGGCGTGCCCGATTGCCTCGTGCCGAGCACTTCGCCTTCACCGCGCAGACGCAAATCTTCCTCTGCGATGCGAAAGCCATCTTCGCTCTCGCGCATGATTTCAATGCGGCTTTTCGCGGTCTCGCCGAGCGGCGTCTTATAGAGAAGCAGACAGACCGATTTGCCGTCTCCGCGCCCGACGCGGCCGCGCAATTGATGCAATTGCGCAAGGCCGAAACGTTCCGCATGTTCGATCACTATGATGGTGGCTTCCGGCACATCGACGCCGACTTCGATGACTGTGGTTGCGACGAGGATTTGGATATCGCCACGCGCGAAGGCGGCCATCGTCGCGTCCTTGTCGGCTCCCTTCATCTTGCCATGCAGGAGGCCGGCCTTGGTGCCGAAAATCTGTTGCAACACCGTGAAGCGTTCTTGCGCAGCGGCAACATCAATGAGTTCACTTTCTTCAACCAGCGGGCAGACCCAATAGGCGCGCGTGCCTTTGGCGATCGCGGCCGCGAGGCGGTGCACGACATCATCGATCCGCTCCAATGGCAGGGCACGCGTCTCGACCGGCTGCCGGCCCGCGGGCTTTTCGCGCAGGACAGACACGTCCATGTCCCCGAAATAGGTGAGCACCAATGTGCGCGGAATGGGCGTCGCCGTCATCACAAGAACATCGACGGCTTCGCCCTTGCGGCCAAGCGCGAGGCGCTGATGCACGCCGAAACGATGCTGCTCATCGACAACGGCTAGCCCGAGATCGTGAAAGGCAACGGTCTCTTGAAAAAGCGCATGTGTGCCGATGAGAATATCGATCTCGCCTTCGGCCAAAGCGGCGAGCGTTTTATTCCGCGCGGCGGTTTTGTCGCGTCCGGTCAAAATCGCGAGGCGCAGACCCGCGGCCCCGGCATATTTGGTGATGGTCTCATAATGCTGGCGTGCGAGAATTTCTGTGGGCGCCATCAGCGCGGCTTGGCGCCCAGCCTCGACCGCGCTCGCCATGGCGAGAAGAGCCACCAAAGTTTTGCCGGAACCAACATCGCCTTGCAACAGCCTTAGCATGCGCTTTGGCTGGCCGAGATCGTTTTTAATTTCGGCGAAGGCCTCAACCTGCGAGCGCGTGAGTGCGAAGGGCAGAGATTTTTCCAGCGCGGCGGCGAGCTGGCCTGGCCCAAGATTTTTCCGGCCAGCCGTCTCGCGCATATGATGGCGCATCATCACGAGTGCGAGCTGATTTGCCAGCAGTTCGTCGAGCGCCAGCCGCAGCCGCGCGGGTGCTTCGAGAGCGATCGCCTCGGGCGAAGCTGGCTGGTGGAGCTTTTGAAGCGCTTCGCTAAAAGAGGGAAAGCCAGGGCTCTTCGTAACGAAGTTCGAATGCCATTCGGGCAAGGCCGGAACTTTGCCGAGCGCGGCGCCGACCGCCTTGCCGAGCATTCTGAGATGCAGGCCTTCGGTCAGTGCATAGACGGGCTCGACCGGCGGCAGCTTGGCAAGGCCCTCGGCGTCAAGCACGCGATCTGGATGGACGATCTGGCGATAGCCATCCCAGAGTTCAAGCTTGCCGGAAATCCAGCGGGTCTCGCCAAGCGGCAAGCTTTTCTCGATCCATGGATGATTGGCTAAGAAGAAAACCAGCAGCACGTCGCCGGTTTCGTCTTCGACAAGAACCTTGTAAGGCGCTTTGGAGCGTGGCGGCGGAGGCCTATGTTCGGCGACCTTGGCTTCAAAAAGCACCATGCGATCAAGCGGTGCTTCGCCGATCTTCACGCGGTGCCGTCTGTCGATCACCGATTGCGGCATGTGAAACAGAAGATCGATGATCCGTGTGTCAGGTGCCGTGCGCGAGCTTCGCTCAAACAAGCGATCGAAGAGCTTGCCTGTTTTGGGGCCGATGCCGGGCAGGCCTGCCGCCAGCGCGAAGAGGGGATTGAGGACAGCGGGCCGCATCGGATGAACGCGTTTTCCGGGATTAATTGCCGGTTCTGAGTCTGAAGCGGCGCCGCGATCATCTGCTTTTTTGCTGCAAGGATCCAGAATGCTTGGCATGGCTTGCCAAATGCGGGAGGCCATGAAGCCCAATAGAAGCTAAAGCTCTATATCACTTGCATTTACTTCAGTATAATGGATAAATGGTCAAATAAAATTTGATACTTAAACAGTGTACAAGATATTAGGGCGCGGATATTCGCGCTGAATAATGGGTATATTATTTATTCATACAGCATTAAACTCTGAATACATCGATTTTTTCCGGAAGGTTATAATGTTCGGACGGCCGCCGCCTGTCAGTCTTAAGCTCGCGCGGGCAAAAGACCATTCGCTCCTGGCTTGACTGACATCTTGCGCTGCGGTGAGCTCTGCGATACGCATCGCCGAGAATGAGGGTTTTTGGGTTTCTTCGACACCACGAAGCGTGAATTTAAAGGATTCGAGGCGTTCTCTAAAAGTTGATCGAGTGAGGCGTGAGGCTTTGTTTTAACCACCGTGAAAAGCAGGCTTTTAAAGATATTGATGTTGTATATCCCGCTCGAAGGAACATGCGGAATATTCAAAATCAGTGTTTGATACCTATTCGCCGTCCGGAAACGTGCTGCGAGAGGCCGCAAATTCGATAGTGGACATAAATCTTTCGACGCCCCCGGTCTTAGACCAGACCAGAGCGAGGCCATAAGCGATGCCTGATCTTCTCAATCAATATCTGCCTCTTGTGGTTTTCATTGGTGTCTCCGCATTCATTTCCGGGGCGCTTCTCGTTGCGCCTTTTATTGTCGCGTTCAAGGCGCCAGATGCGGAGAAACTGTCGGCCTATGAATGCGGATTCAACGCCTTCGATGATGCCCGCATGAAATTCGACGTGCGGTTTTATCTGGTGTCGCTGCTATTCATTATCTTCGATCTGGAAGTGGCCTTCCTGTTTCCTTGGGCCGTGGCGTTTCGTCAGATTGGCCTTTTCGGATTTGGGTCGATGATAATCTTTCTTGGCGTGCTCACGATCGGTTTCGTTTATGAATGGAAAAAGGGAGCGCTCGAATGGGATTGAACCCTGCGATTGAGAGCGCTGGCGGTCCGGCTGATCCCTTTTACCTGTCGATCAACGATCAGCTCGCCGATAAGGGCTTTCTCGTTACCTCCACCGAGGATCTCATAGCTTGGGCGCGCACCGGCTCGCTGATGTGGATGACGTTTGGGCTTGCCTGCTGCGCCGTGGAGATGATGCAGGCCTCCATGCCGCGTTACGACATCGAACGCTTCGGATTCGCACCGCGCGGTTCGCCACGGCAGTCCGATGTGATGATCGTCGCCGGCACTTTGACCAATAAGATGGCACCAGCGCTCCGCAAGGTCTACGACCAGATGCCAGAGCCCCGTTACGTCATTTCCATGGGCTCCTGTGCCAATGGCGGCGGCTATTATCACTATTCTTATTCGGTCGTGCGCGGGTGCGACCGGATTGTGCCGGTCGATATTTATGTGCCGGGCTGCCCGCCCTCGGCGGAAGCTTTAGTCTACGGCATTCTTCTTCTGCAAAAGAAGATCCGCCGGACAGGGACAATCGAGCGCTGATCTTAGACCTTAGGGTCGAAACGAGAGGATCGATGGACAAGCCTTTGGAGGAACTCGGGCAAGCAATCGTCACGGCTCTGCCTGGTGCTATCGAACATATCTCGGTCGCCTATGGCGAGCTGACGCTGACGGTCGCGCCGGAGCGGCTGATCGAGACCGTGACCTTCCTGCGCGATGATCCGTCTTGCCTGTTCGTGTCCTTCATCGATCTCACCGCGGTCGATTACCCGACGCGTGAAAAGCGTTTCGATGTCGTGACGCATCTTTTATCGCCGAAGCATAATTGCCGCATCCGTCTGAAGGTTGAGACCGATGAGGTGACGCCGGTGGCGTCGCTCAATGATCTCTATCCGGCGGCCAATTGGTTCGAGCGCGAAGCTTACGATCTCTTCGGCGTTTATTTCTCGGGTCATCCCGATCTCCGCCGCCTGCTGACGGATTACGCGTTTGACGGTCATCCGCTGCGTAAGGATTTCCCGATGACCGGTTATGTCGAGGTCCGTTATGACGATGACCGCAAGCGCGTCGTTTATGAACCGGTGCGCCTCAATCAGGAATATCGTTCCTTTGACTTCCTCTCGCCATGGGAGGGCTCGATCGGCTACGTGCTTCCGGGTGATGAGAAGATCAAAAACAACCCGTCATGATCGTCATCTCCATAATACCCGCTGCCGTGCATTTCTCCGCGCTGACCCATAGGCCATGACCGAAACACCAGAACGCAATTTCAGCATTAACTTCGGCCCGCAGCATCCAGCGGCGCATGGCGTGTTGCGCCTTGTGCTCGAGCTCGACGGCGAGATCGTTGAGCGCGTCGATCCGCATATCGGTCTTCTGCATCGCGGCACCGAAAAGCTGATGGAGGCGCGCACCTATCTTCAGAACGTGCCCTATTTCGACAGGCTCGATTATGTCGCGCCGATGAATCAGGAACATGCGTTTTGTCTTGCCATTGAAAAGCTGCTTGGCATCGATGTGCCGCGCCGCGGCCAGCTCTTGCGCGTGCTCTTCTGCGAGATCGGGCGCATCCTTTCGCATCTCTTGAATGTCACGACTCAGGCCATGGATGTCGGCGCGCTGACGCCGCCGCTTTGGGGTTTCGAGGAGCGTGAAAAGCTCATGGTGTTTTATGAGCGCGCGTCAGGCGCGCGCATGCACGCCAATTATTTCAGGCCGGGCGGCGTCCATTGGGATTGTCCGCCGCAACTCATTGAAGATATCGGCGCCTGGTGCGATCCGTTTCTGAAGGTCTGCGACGATCTGCAAGAGCTGTTTATCGAAAATCGCATTTTCAAACAGCGCAATGTCGATATTGGAATTGTCAGTCTCGAAGATTGCTGGCGCTGGGGCTTCTCCGGCGTCATGGTGCGGGGTTCTGGCGCAGCTTGGGATCTGCGCAAGGCGCAGCCCTATGAATGTTACGAAGAGATGGAATTCGACATTCCGGTGGGGCTCCACGGCGATAATTACGATCGTCAGGTGATCCGCATGGAAGAAATGCGGCAATCGACCGCGATCATGAAGCAATGCGTCGAAAAGCTGATGTCGCCGAATGGGCAGGGACCGGTAGCTTCCAAGCAGGGTAAGGTGGTGCCGCCGTCACGGTCCGAGATGAAGCGCTCGATGGAAGCTTTGATCCATCATTTCAAGCTCTATACCGAGGGCTTCCATGTGCCGGCGGGCGAGGTCTATGCCGCGGTTGAAGCGCCGAAAGGCGAGTTTGGCGTTTATCTCGTTTCGGATGGCACGGATAAGCCCTATCGCTGCAAAATCCGTGCGCCGGGGTTCGCGCATTTGGCCGCGATGGATTTCCTCTGCCGCAAGATGATGCTGGCCGATGTCAGCGCCATCCTAGGCTCGCTCGATATTGTGTTCGGGGAGGTCGATCGATGAGTTGTTTCGCATCCCCCTCTCAGGCTGTCATGGCCGGGCTTGACCCGGCCATCCAAGACCAATTCTCTTGTTTGCAAGGCGCTGCTTGGATGCCCGGCTCAAGGCCGGGCATGACGGCTCATTTGGCTGGGAAGATTGGCTCATGAGTGTCCGCCGTCTCGCAGAAGTACAGCCCGAAAGCTTTGCGTTCACGCCTGACAATCTTGCGTCTTGCGAGCGGGAAATTGCGAAATATCCGGAAGGCCGTCAGGCCTCGGCGGTCATCTCTTTGCTCTGGCAGGCGCAAAAGCAGAATGATTATTGGCTGCCGAAACCCGCGATTGAACTCGTTGCCAAGATGCTCGGCATGCCCTTCATCCGCGTGCTTGAGGTTGCGACCTTCTACACGATGTTCAATCTCTCGCCTGTCGGGAAATATTTCATCCAGTTCTGCGGCACCACACCTTGCGTGCTAGCGGGCGCCGACGCGATCAAAGCCGTGCTCGAAAAGCGGATCGGAGCGCAGCAGCATGTGACCGCCGATGGGCTCTTTTCCTGGCTCGAAGTCGAATGCCTGGGCGCCTGCTGTAATGCGCCTATGGTCCAGATCAACGATGATTATTACGAAGATCTGACGGCGGAGAATTTCGAGAAGCTGCTGGACGATCTCGCTGCCGGGCGGCCTGTGCATATTGGTTCGCAGACAGGCCGCATGACATCGGAGCCCGCTGGCGGTCTCACATCACTGACATCACTTTATGGTGTTGATGGCCGTAGCGGCCCCAGTTCGCAGGGGCGGTGACCTGTGGCTGAAGTCACCAACGAAATGATCTATGAGGTGGTAAAGGCGATGCAACCGCATACCGGCAACGTGGAAGAGATCGTGCGAGACATTCTCTACGAATGCCGGATGTTTCATAGCAATATCCAAACGGCCAGCACGCCGCTTGGGGCTATCCAAACCGCTATCTCTAATATCTATCAAGAACCTATGCTCGAAGACAAAAACCCGCCTCATCCTGAGGAGCGTCCTTTTGGGACGCGTCTCGAAGGATGGGCAACCGCAAGCATCTCTTTATCATCCTTCGAGACGCCGCTTTCAGCGGCTCCTCAGGATGAGGGCGTAGACAGTCATGCTCGAAGATAAAGACCGCATCTTCACCAATCTTTACGGCTACGGCGATCGCGGCCTCAAGGGCGCGCAGGCGCGCGGCGCCTGGGACAATACCAAGGGCCTAATCGAAAAAGGCAAAGATTGGATCATCAATGAGATGAAGGCGTCTGGCCTGCGCGGGCGCGGCGGCGCCGGTTTTCCGACCGGTCTCAAATGGTCCTTCATGCCCAAGGCCGATCCGGCGCGGCCCTCTTATCTTGTCGTTAATGCGGATGAATCCGAACCCGGCACCTGCAAGGACCGGGAGATCATGCGCAATGATCCGCATCTCCTGATCGAAGGCTGTTTCATCGCCTGTTTCGCGATGGAAGCGCATGCCTGCTACATTTATCTGCGCGGCGAATATATTCTGGAGCGCATTCACCTTCAGCAGGCGGTCGATGAGGCCTATGAGGCGAAGCTCATCGGCAAGGACAATGTCCATGGCTGGCCTTTCGATGTCTATGTCCACCATGGCGCGGGTGCCTATATCTGTGGCGAAGAAACGGCGCTGCTGGAATCGCTCGAAGGCAAAAAGGGCATGCCGCGCATGAAGCCGCCGTTTCCGGCCAATATGGGCCTCTACGGCTGCCCGACGACCGTGAATAATGTTGAATCAATCGCTGTCGCGCCGACAATTTTGCGGCGCGGCGCAGCTTGGTTCGCGGGGTTCGGCGCCAAGAATAATTCCGGCACAAAACTCTTTTGCATCTCTGGCCATGTGAACAAGCCGTGCAATGTCGAAGAGGCCATGTCGATTCCCTTCCGCGAATTGATCGACAAACATTGCGGCGGCATTCGTGGGGGCTGGGATAATCTTCTGGCCGTCATTCCCGGCGGGTCTTCGGTTCCGTGCGTGCCCGCGCATGAGATCGCCGACGCGGCAATGGATTTCGACACTTTGCGCAATCTGAAATCGGGCCTCGGCACCGCTGCCGTGATCGTGATGGATAAATCCACCGACATCGTGCGCGCCATTACGCGCATCAGCTATTTCTATAAGCATGAGAGCTGCGGGCAATGTACGCCTTGCCGGGAAGGCACGGGCTGGATGTGGCGCGTGCTCACCCGCATGTCGGAAGGCCGGGCCCAAAAGCGCGAGATCGACATGCTGCTTGAAGTCACGACGCAGATCGAAGGCCATACGATTTGCGCTCTTGGCGACGCAGCGGCTTGGCCGGTGCAAGGACTCATCCGGCATTTCCGTGGCGAGATCGAAAAGCGTATCGATCAATATGCGGCCAATCCGCATTCGGATCCGGTGCACATCGGCGTGGCGGCGGAGTAGGGCGCGATGGCAGACGCTCCTGACAGCCTCATCTTCGAATATTTACGCCGTCTCGACGGAAAGTTGGATCGCGTTATTGATGATCTGAGCGACCTTAAAATCAGAGTTACGAACCTTGAAGAAGGCTTGGCCGGGGTAAACCGGCGTCTTGATCGGATAGAAGTGCGGCTTGATAGGGTCGAGCGGCGGCTCGACCTGACCGAACAGCCGCATTGAGGGATGGGCATGAGCGGTTCGATAGAAGACTCGTTGCAAAAGCTCGGAAATAAGCTCGACCTTGTCGTCAAAGACTTTAATGACCTCAAGGTGCGTGTGTCCGAGATCCGCGCACCGAACACGCAGGTGGAACTTTTGCTCGCCGGCACCAATAGCCGTTTGGACCTTGTTGACGAACGCCTCGCGCGGATCGCGGACCGGTTGGATTTGATCCGCCGTGACCTTGCCGCGCAGACCGGCGGTTCGTTGGAGATCTGCAAATGACCAAGCTCCTCGTCGATGATATCGAGATCGACGCCCCGCCGGAATATACGCTGCTGCAGGCTTGCGAAGCCGCGGGCGTAGAAATTCCGCGTTTTTGTTACCATGAACGTCTGTCGATCGCTGGCAATTGCCGCATGTGCCTCATTGAAGTGAAGGGCGGACCGCCAAAGCCGGCCGCCTCCTGCGCCATGTCGGTGCGCGATTTGCGCCCTGGTCCGAACGGCGAGGCGCCGCAAATCTTCACCAAATCGCCCATGGTGAAAAAAGCGCGCGAAGGCGTGATGGAGTTTTTGCTGATCAATCATCCACTCGATTGCCCGATCTGCGATCAAGGCGGCGAGTGCGATTTGCAGGATCAGGCGATTGCCTTCGGCGTCGACAGCTCGCGCTATGCCGAAAACAAACGCGCAGTCGAAGATAAATATATCGGGCCGCTGGTGAAGACCTCGATGAACCGCTGCATTCACTGCACGCGCTGCGTCAGGTTCACGGCGGAAGTCGCGGGCACGGGAGATATGGGCGCGATCGGCCGTGGCGAAGATATGGAGATTACGACCTATCTCGAAACCGCGATGAGTTCGGAATTGCAAGGCAATGTCTCGGATCTTTGTCCGGTCGGGGCGCTTTTGCCGAAGCCTTATTCCTTCAAAGCGCGGCCTTGGGAATTGACGAAGACCCAATCGATTGACGTCATGGATGCGCAAGGTTCAAGCATCCGCATCGATACGCGCGGGCGTGAAGTGATGCGGATTTTGCCGCGCATCAACGATCATGTGAATGAGGAATGGATTTCCGACAAAGCACGCCAGATCGTCGATGGGTTGAAAACGCGGCGGCTTGACCGGCCCTATTTGCGCGAGAATGGCAGGCTACGGCCTGCCTCCTGGCCCGAGGCGTTCGCCGCCATCGCCGCGAAGGTCAAGGCGGCGGCGCCAGAAAAAATTGGCGCGATCATTGGCGATCTTTGCGCTGTCGAAGAGATGTTCGCGCTCAAGCTTTTGATGCAAAAGCTTGGTGTCACGTCCATCGATGGGCGTCAGGATGGCACGAAGCTCGATCCTAAATGGGGCCGCGCCAGCTATATTTTCAATCCAACCATTCCTGGCATCGATGAGTCGGATGGTTTGATGATCATCGGGGCCAATCCGCGCCGCGAAGCGCCGGTGCTCAATGCGCGTATCCGCAAGCGCTGGCTGAAGGGCGGCTTCAAGGTGGGCGTCATCGGCGAAAAGGCCGATCTCACCTATGATTATGCCTATCTCGGTGCGGGGCCTGAAACTCTCGCTACTTTCGCTGAGCATGTGCCCGCGAAAATGGAAAAGCCGATGTTCCTCATCGGGCAAGGCGCGCTTGCGCGGCCAGACGGTGCATCTATTCTCGCACTGGCCGCGAAAGCGGCTGCGTCGCTCAGCGTCATCAAAGATGGCTGGAACGGCTTTGGCGTGCTGCACACGGCAGCCGCCCGCGTCGGCAGCCTCGACTTAGGTTTGGTGCCGGACGCGGGCGGCCTCGATGCCGCCGCCATGGCGCAGTCTGGCGCGCTCGACGTGCTCTTTAATCTTGGCGCCGACGAAATCGACATCGCGCCGGGCGCCTTCGTGATCTATCAGGGCACGCATGGCGATCGCGGCGCGGCGCGGGCGGACGTGATCTTGCCGGGCGCGACCTATACCGAAAAGTCCGGTCTCTATGTGAATACGGAAGGGCGGGTTCAATTGGCGGACCGTGCCAATTTCCCGCCGGGCGATGCACGCGAGGATTGGGCGATCCTGCGGGCTTTGTCCGATGTGCTCGGCATGAAGCTGCCGTTTGATTCTCTCACGGGTTTGCGGATGAAGCTTTATGCGGACTATCCGCATTTCGCGAAGCTCGATGCCATCGCAACGAGCGAAACAGGCGCGCTTCTAGCGCTTGACGCGGGCGGCGTTTCGCCCAGCAAAGAGCCATTTGTCTCGCCCATCACAGATTATTTCCTGACCAACCCCATCGCGCGGGCTTCCGCCGTGATGGCGGAATGTTCATCGCTCGCACAAGCGCGCGTCTTGCAGGCGGCGGAGTAGATCGATGGCCACTACAAACTGGGTTGTGCCATTGCTTTGGAATGTGGGTGAGAGTTTTTTACTTCTCGCCCTGCTTCTGATCTTTATTGCTTACATTCTCCTCGCCGATCGCAAGATCTGGGCAGCGGTGCAGCTCCGGCGCGGCCCCAACGTCGTTGGCCCGTGGGGCCTCTTGCAGAGTTTCGCCGACTTCCTGAAATTCGTCTTGAAGGAGCCCATCGTTCCGGCGGGATCGAACAAAGGCATCTTCTTATTGGCGCCCTTCGTGATGGGGCTTTTGTCTCTCGCCGCCTGGGCCGTGATCCCTGTCGCCGACGGCTGGGCTATCGCCAATATCAATGTCGGCATTCTTTATATTTTTGCGATCTCGTCGCTGAGCGTCTATGGCATCATTATGGGCGGGTGGGCGTCGAACTCGAAATATCCGTTCCTGTCGGCGTTGCGCTCCGCCGCGCAGATGGTCTCCTATGAAGTCTCGATCGGCTTCGTCATCATCACCGTGCTTCTTTGGGTGGGGTCTTTGAACCTCACCGAAATCGTCCGCGCGCAGGACACTGGCTTCGGGCTTTTCGGCTGGTATTGGCTGCGCTTGTTTCCCATGTTCGTGATCTTCTTCATCTCGGCCTTGGCCGAAACGAACCGGCCGCCCTTCGATCTAGTCGAAGCCGAATCCGAGCTCGTCGCAGGGTTCATGGTCGAATATTCATCGACGCCTTATCTCTTGTTCATGCTGGCCGAATATGTGGCGATCATGACCATGTGCGCCATGACGACGATCCTGTTTCTCGGCGGCTGGCTCTCGCCCATTCCATTCCCGCCTTTCACGTTTGTGCCTGGCGTAATCTGGTTTGTTCTCAAAGTTTCGCTTGTCTTCTTCATATTTGCCATGGTGAAAGCCTTCGTTCCACGCTACCGCTATGATCAATTGATGCGGCTCGGCTGGAAGGTCTTTCTCCCGATCTCTCTTGTCATGGTGGTCCTGGTCGCGGCTGTCTTGCAGCTGACTGGCTGGGGCGGGACCATGGCGCAATAGGGGTTTTTGAATGAGATTGGATACAGCTGCCAAAGCTCTTTTCTTGAGGGAATTCATCGGCGCCTTTGCGCTCTCGATGCGCTATTTTTTCAAGCCGAAAGCGACGCTCAACTATCCGCATGAGAAAAATCCGCAGTCACCGCGTTATCGCGGCGAGCATGCGTTGCGCCGCTATCCAAACGGCGAAGAGCGCTGCATCGCTTGCAAACTCTGCGAGGCGATCTGCCCGGCCCAGGCGATTACGATCGAGGCGGGACCACGCCGCAATGACGGCACACGCCGGACCACGCGTTACGACATCGATATGGTGAAATGTATCTACTGCGGCTTCTGCCAGGAAGCCTGCCCGGTCGATGCGATTGTCGAAGGTCCGAATGCCGAGTTCGCGGTCGAGACGCGCGAAGAGCTCTATTACGATAAAAATAAACTGCTCGATAATGGCGCCCGCTGGGAGCGTGAAATCGCCCGCAACATCGCACTCGAC